>Ga0073899_10000081_pt1 | contig 80246 bp, 65 predicted proteins | sample KloWWTmetaKNB5Ph_FD_88975 | JGI IMG/M metagenome (GOLD analysis project Ga0073899, IMG submission 88975) | Active sludge microbial communities from Klosterneuburg, Austria, studying microevolution and ecology of nitrifiers - Klosterneuburg... | ecosystem: Engineered > WWTP > Aerobic digester >... | reverse complement strand
GCCATTCTTACAGTCTTTAAATGAAAAACTGCAAAGCAAAACGATTACAGAAAATGAACCCGGGGTGGTCAACATCGCAGGAATGTCAACACCATCAAAAAACACAGGTGGTCAGCATTGCCGGAATGACAGCCTCATATCCTCTTGCCAGGGTGGTCAGCATCGCAGGAATGATCTCACACTCATGTCAAATAAAGGGGTGGTCAACATCGTAGGAACAGGTGGTCACGATGATCGGAACAGGTGGTCAGGATGGTCGGTATTATACAACCAGCAAAGTTATTAGTGCAGCATATAATATATACTGCCATTAAATGCCCAATACCTGGTATCGCTTTTATTAATTCGTAATTCTTTTTTATTGTGGCATCTGCGTCAATGATTTTATTAATGACGGCTTCTATGTTTTCTATAGATTTTTTAATACCTGCTAATGCTGCTTTATGAGCTTGTTCCATAATAGCCTGAATGGCTTTATCATTGCTGGGGCTAAGCTCTTTTAAATAGCTTTTTGTACAGGTATATTGGCATAACAATTTTGTTCTTGCCGTCATCAAATCTTTTAATTGCATAAACACAGGGTTCAATGCAGCAGTGGCTTGTAGCTCATCGTGGTTCTTAACAGCATAGTTACATAAGCGTATGCTGTCTATCTTATCGTTCTTGCCACGGGTAATGCCCAGGCTCCATTTTATATGGGCTGCATTGCCTATGTGAAGGGGTATATTTTGATGACTGCAAAATTGCCATATAGCCCAATGATATACTCCGGTGTTTTCTATTACCACAAATAATTGGTTGGGCGTTTTTACACCAATTGCCTTGTACCATTTTTTAAACAACAATAAACCTTCTTTGCAGTTGGCAAATTGTTCGGTTTGAGCTTCTTCTTTTTTGTGATTGACTACCTTCATAATAGTGGCATCAAAATAAGGTTTGCTTACATCAATACCCACATAAAATTTAAACATTTCTTCCATAATTTTTTATACTTTTAGAATCAGTAATGACTAACCATTTTTACCTCATCGTCCTAGTCCTTAATAATGGGTAATTAACCCTAATTGCTATTTGGACACTAAGGGAAAAATCGGCAGTGGATTATATCAGCCCATAGGTTTTAAACCTTGACGAAAATCAAAATGTGCCACTGCCGATGGTTAGTTTTATCCACACAAAATTGTGGATGGTAAAAGAAAAAAAGAAGCAAAAAAAGAAAAGGTAGTAATAGTAGTAATATATTTAATGAATTAATAAATACAAAGCTAAAGGACGATTTTCAATTACCGCCACATCGCCAAGCCGTGTCCGTTAGCGGTCAGGCTATGACGATACAACCGAAAATACAATTAACATACAAAAATGACAACGAACAGAAAAGTAATATTATATATTGCAACAAGTTTGGACGGTTACATTGCTAAACCAAATGACGACCTTGGGTTTCTTTCAATTGTAGAACAAGAAGGACAAGACTACGGTTATGCGGACTTTGTAAAAACTGTGGACACTGTAATACTTGGACGTAAAACCTACGACAAAGTTATTTCTATGGGTTTTGACTTTCCTCACGCGGACAAAGATGCTTATATTATCACACGGACGCCAAGACCCAATATCGGTTCAGTAAAGTTTTATACAGACGACCTTAAATCACTTATTGACAAACTTAAATCCGAAAACGGAAAAAATATATTTTGTGACGGTGGCTCAGAAATAGTAAACGAACTTCTAAGAGACGAACTTATTGATGAGTTTATTATTTCTGTTATACCGATATTAGTTGGTAATGGTATAAAACTATTTAAGGACGGCAGACCTGAACAAAAATTAGAGCTTGTTTCTGTAAAATCATTTGACAAAGGACTAACTCAACTTCATTACAAACTTGCTGACAATTAGACAAAACATAAATGCAGGACAAGAAGCCCGAACCGCTAAACAATAAGCAGATTGAATAAAGCCCCCAATAATCAAGCTTTAAAATAAACTAAGAAAGCCCCGATCTTAAACGACTGGGGCTTTTTGTCCGCCACGGCGGATTCAGCGACGCTGGTAATTGTTCTTATGTCCGATTTCTTTTAGGTGGTTTTCTGAGCGTTTTGGTGATTGGAAGCATGGTTATTGGGTAGTGTTTCCATCCGGAGTTTTAATACTCAACTTCCGCTTAGACGTAGTGTTCAATGATATATGCAGGCTTACAGGCCTTGCCATCATCGCAGATATTTGCAAGGGCAATCTTGACTCATAAAAACTAGCCCAACACCGGCATGGCAACTGACACAAATCGTATGACGAAATGGCAAAAGCACTCAAAGGAAATAGTCGCAAAGATTACCTGTTTGGATTGAAACAAGAATACGACAGTTATCTTTCTTTCAGAAAAAGATAGAAGAATGTGATAAACAAATAAACAGTTTTTTAAAATTGCAGATAGACACCGACCCGGTAAAAAAAAGACTTCGTACCGATGACAAAGTACTTAAACGAATAAATAAAAATGCTTTGAAGGGTATTGATTTAAACCAGGCTTCCTATCAGTTTTTTGGCGGTGTAGACTTAATGAAAATAGAAGGCTAATCGTCTGGAACATGATAGTAAAAAAGGTCCCATACAAGCCGCCAACAGATTACCTGTTCCTTGATCAGAAAAGAAAACTGCGACTGGTAGAAAGAATCAGAAAAAACATTGCTACATTGGATCTGAAACCGGCTGATGTTGGATTTATAACAGAATGATAATTAATGAAAAATAAATACGTTAATCAGAAGTTTACAGCGACCGTGCAAAACAAAAAAATGACAAATTAAATGAACATTGAAACTCATAATATCAACGACAAAAAAATAGCCGAAATAGTTACGGACGAAATAATTTTAAAAACTACCGAAGACGGATTAGATTTATTGGGCAATCTAAACTATCAAGGTTTTGACAAAATCATTATTCACGAAAAGAATATTATTCCCGATTTTTTTGACTTAAAAACTAAAATTGCAGGAGAGATACTTCAAAAGTTCACTCAATATCAAATGCCTTTGACAATTGTTGGAGATTTTTCAAAGTATAATAGTAAAAGTTTAAACGACTTCATTTATGAAAGCAACAAGGGCAGACAAGTTAACTTTGTAGCATCTCTATCGGAAGCAATAAAAGTACTATCAGAGCAATAGAAAATGACAACAGAAAACACGGTGACAACTCTAAACCCATTTCACAGCGACCTAAAAGTTGTGAAAGAAATAGTTTATGACAAATGTGGTTTTGACTTGTCAAACTTGAAGCAGAATTTGGAAGGTATAGAATACGGAGCTTGTTCATTTGAACTTAATGGAAAGACAATTCAATATCGTGTTTCTAAAATCACACCGTCAAAAACGGGACAGTTTGTTACAATCTGGAAAAGAAACAAGGACGGAATAACCGAACCATTCAGCATTGTAGACGACTTAGATTTTATTATTATCACATCAAAAAGTGGCAACAACTTTGGACAGTTTATTTTCCCAAAATCTGTTTTGGCAGACAAAGGAATAATAACAAGAAACGACAAAGATGGAAAACGTGGAATAAGAGTTTATCCACCTTGGGACATAGCAACAAATAAGCAAGCAGAAAAAACCCAACTTTGGCAGACAAAATATTTTTTGACAATTAAAAAAGACAATTCAACCGACCTTGATTTGATAAAGAATTTATTAACAAAAAAAAGCGAAATTGACTGGCGAAGTAAAACAACAAACCACTAACAAGGTATTTACCAAAGAGGGGCTGAAGTAATTCTATTGAACGTTTTTGATATATTTGAACATTGGTATTACTATTGAAGTTCGGTGCTAAAAATCCCCGCCTTCGGCAATACACAAACCGTTAATCGCCATTTTAGGACGACCGCTATCCACAAGACAAAACCGACTGAAATTAAATTATGGAATTAAAAGAAATCCGAGAAATTGTAAAAGAAATCATTTTTGACATTGAGAAAAACAAACTCAATTTAACTTACAGAAATTATGAAACTTTCTTGGCGAAACTTGAAATGGAAAAAAGGAGGAATTTTAAAATTTTAGCCAAATTCGATTATCAATTTAAAAAACAAAATTTAACTCTATGGTGCGGTAAAGAAAGTGTGAAATCTATTACACAATTTGTAAAAGGCGAAACGATAACTTTTAGAATGGCTGAAATTTCAGAAGCGAAAAACACAATGGATAAAAAAGAGAAAAACGTAAAATATGACTTTGCAGGAAAAATAAATATTGCAAATGCAGAAAGCGGAATTATTCCTTATGAACATCAAGAAAAGGCTTTCTATAGCTTAAATCAGAAAATAATTAAAACCAACAAAAATCCCTTTGCAGGTTTACTGGTTTTGCCAACAGGTGGCGGAAAAACTTTAACGGCAGGACATTGGATTAGCAAAAACTATTTAGACAAAGGTAAAAAAGTGCTTTGGCTTGCTCACAGACACGAACTTTTGGAACAAGCAAAAACTACATTTTCTGACAAACTTGCGTTCAACGATATTTTTGAAAACAAGAAATCTTTTAACTATCGTATTATTTCAGGCATTCACGATAAACCTATCAATATTAGACCAACGGACGATTTAATTATTTCAAGTAAAGACAGTCTGAATGCTGGTTTCAATCATTTGTACAACAATTGGATTAAAGGAAATACTGAAGAAATATTTTTGGTTATTGACGAAGCACATCACGCAACAGCAAAAACATACAGAAAATTAATTAAAAATATTCACGAAAATGTTTTTCATTTTCAAATGCTTGGTTTAACAGCAACTCCTTTCAGAACTGTGGAAAGTGAACAAGGTTTACTTAAAATGGTTTTTCCAGACGATATCGTTTATAAAATAGATTTACGGAATTTTATCCGTTTAGGAATTTTATCCGAACCACATTTTGAAGAAGTTGCAACAGGATTAAATTTTATTAAAGATTTATCAGATGAACAAATAGAGCAACTCAATTATTTTGATATTGACACCATTGGAACTGGAATTGCAAAAACGATTGCTGAAAATGACGAAAGGAATTTAACGATTGTAAACAAATATCTACTTAACAAAGAAAAATATAAACAAACTATTGTTTTTGCATTGAATGTAGATAATGCAATTGCATTAAATGCTTTATTTAATGAAGTTGGCGTAAAATCGGATTATGTAATTTCTACAATAAAAGATGCAGTAACAGGAGTTACAATTTCAAGCAAGGACAACAAAAATAAAATCGCAAAATTCAGAAATGAAGAAATTGAAGTTTTAATAAACGTAAATATTCTGACTGAAGGAACTGACGTTCCTAACGTTCAGTCTATATTTTTAGCCAGACCCACAATTTCGTCAATTTTGATGACACAAATGATTGGTCGTGGTTTGCGTGGTTTAAAAGCAGGCGGAACAAAAGAGGCTTATATTGTTAGTTTCATAGACGATTGGCAAAACCGAGTTTCATGGGTTAATCCTGAAAAATTATTTATTGAAGATAACATTAACTTCAAAGATGTTGATAGAGAAACTAAGAAACAAATTTTGCGACTTGTTGCCATAAATAAAGTTGAAGAGTTTGCAATTTTAACCAACAAAATTATTGACCCAGAAAAACGTGAAGAACTTGAAAAACTAAACTTTATCGAGCGTTTTCCCTTAGGAATTTACCAGTTTAGATTTTTGGAGCAACACAATGAGGAAGAGCCGATAGAAAGAAATTGTGAAGTTTTGGTTTACGACAACATTTTACAATCGTACACCGATTTTGTAAACGCTTTACCAAGTTTCTTTGAGCAAAATAATTTAACCGAAAGAGATGTTTTAGACGAAGACGAATTAGAAGATTTTGCAGAACAAATTGAGGAAGAATTTTTCAAAGGAACTTTAAAATATCCAGCATATCATTTGCAAGACATCAAAGATATTTTGCAGTATTACACCATTCAAGACGAAGTTCCTGTTTTCATCGAACTAAAAGACAGAGAAAAATACGACATTGACAAAATTGCTTCGGAAATTATCGAAAAAGACCTTGGCGAAAAATCTCAAACCGAACTTATCAACACAATTTGGGATAGCAATAAATTGGAATGGCAAACGTTTTTTAACTTCGACAAACGAGGATTTTTAAGAGAAATTAATTTAGCAAAATCAAGAATAAATCACCCTGAACTTTTTCAGAGAAAAGGCATTAAACCAACAGAAGAAAAAGAGTTGAGAAGTTACGAAAAACTGAAACTTCACGAACTGAGAGAACAAGATCCAATTTATGAAAAATGGTTGCGTGACGAAATTTTTAAAAAATTTACAGACAAAGACGGATTTTATTTTAGTGCAGAAAGTGGATATAAAAGTAAAAACAAATTAGACTTCCAAGTTGACCATATCAAATCAATGCATAATGGTGGTTTGACTGTTTTTGAAAATTTACAATTATTGACCAGAAGTGAAAACGCAAAAAAAGGACATAAAAACGAATAAAACCGGCATATAACAAACAAATTGGCAAGAGATCGGCTTAGCGACTTCGCTTGAACAGAAGTGCAAAGCGGAACGATCCTAATTCTATTCATCATTTGAGCTAAACGTCCGCCCCTTGCCAATTTGCAACTTGTTAGCTGTAACCCAAAAACAACACACATCAACAAAACGACAGGTAAAACAAAGAACAAGAAATATTATGTTAGGACTTAGAACAACAATTTATAAGGTTTCAGACATTCAAAAAGCGACTGAATGGTATTCAAAAGCATTTGGAACTAATCCTTATTTCAACGAGCCCTATTATGTTGGTTTCAACATTAAAGGTTACGAACTCGGACTTCAACCAGAAGACAACACGACTATTAAAAAAGTAGAAAGTGTAGTTGCTTATTGGGGAGTAGAAAACATTCAAGCAACATTTGACCAGCTTATTGGATTAGGAGCCACCGAAAATGAAAAACCTTACAATGTTGGTGAAGAAATATGGACGGCAACTGTTAAAGACCCGTTTGGAAACGTAATTGGCTTGATTTATAATCCTCACTTTCAACTAAAAAACTAACCAATGGCTTCCGACCGAAACTTTGTGGATTTTGTATTAGAACAAATCAAAAATGCAGGAGAAATAAACGCAAAAAAGATGTTTGGTGAATACGGTATTTATTCTGACGAAAAAATTTTCGGACTAATATGCGACAATAAACTATTCATAAAACCGACCAATTCTGGAAGAAAGTTTATAGGAAATGTTGTTGAAGTACCCCCATACGAAGGAGCTAAACCAAGTTTTTTAATAGAAGACAAAATTGAAAACAGCGAATGGTTAAGTGAATTAGTTAGAACATCTGTGAAAGAATTACCAGAGCCCAAACCGAAAAAGAAAAAATGACAGACGAAATTAAATGGGCTAAGGCTAACAAGGTTTTGACCAAAGCGGGTCTGAACTACTTCGCTTGAACAGAGGTGCAAAAAACTTAGGTGTGCCCTGTCCTGAAATAGGTGTACACTAAAAAGCCGTCAACCGAATAAAGATAGTCATATTAAAAAATTATTCGTAATCCCGATTGCTCTAACTACAATACAAAATTGAAAAAAATAAGAGATTGATTTTCAAAGATCTTTTTTTTGGTAATATTGCGTGGAATAACATAAATAAGCGCATTGGCAGTAATCTTATTGACGAAACCATAGCTAAAATTACTAATCGCTTCAACAAATACATATATATGAATACACAATCTGCATTAAACAACAAATGGATGTTAAGCCTCCGTGGGCTTTTTCTCATTGGCGTGAGCGTTGTACTTTTTACAGTAAATAAAGATGCGTCAAGAAATTTAGTACTTGTATTTGCGCTGCTTACTTTTGTGGCTGGCTTGAGTGGGGTAGTTTTCGCCAATTCAAATAGGCGCATAATTTAAGACGCAATTGGCTGATTATAGAAAGTATAGCTGATATGGTAATTGCCGGCATTGCTCTTTATTTCTATATGCAGTCTTCTGACCTTACGGCAGATTTCAAAATGGCATTTGCCTTCTTTGCCCTTTTATTTGCGTTCATGCAATTCATTTTTATTATTCAAATCCTTCAAATCGGTGGAACAGAAAACCTGAACATCATACTGGCACGTGTTCTCATGGTTTTCGGTTACGGCATTTTTGGCATTGTTCTTTTATATAGCAACGCACAGCAAAGTGGTTCTACTTTTCTGATAAACCTTATAGGCATAGGTCCGTTATTGGCAGGTATAGCATTGCTCAGCTTTTCAGTGCGCATGTATATGATTACAAAAAGCACAAAACGGTTAGTGCAAAAGTTGTATAACATAATCAACATACCAATTTTTCTTACTGTTATGCAGCCTTGACCAAGCGCTAAGCATTGCCTCATAATTTTTTGGAGAGTATAACAAAGACTGAATAGTTCAATTGAGTGTAAGAAAGTTATAGCATTGTAAGCACAAAAGGTATACTGCCAACATTAAGCAGATTGGAAAAAGCCCCCAACAATCGAACTTTAAAATATGCTAAGATAGCCCCGATCAAAAACGACCGGGGCTTTATGTCCGCCACGGCGGTTGCAGCGACGCCAGTAATTGTTCTTATGTCCGATTTCTCTTAGGTGGTTTTCTGAACGTTTTGATGACTGGAATGTAGATTCTTTGCAAGTATTTTCATCCGGAGTTTTAAAAATATTACCCGTAATGGCATAAAATCCCCTACCCTACAACTCCTCTTGTTTTCAGGTACTTTGTTTATTTTTTATTTTCATTTTCTTTATTCATCCAATCACTCGTTTTCTAATACGTGGCGAGCCTCGGTTGCACAGTTGGTTAAGGCTGGCACCCAATAATAAAATAATTGGCGGTAAAGTATTAAGAAATAAGATACCCAAGGGAAGCAACCGATTAAAAATTGCTTTGCGTAATGCAGCCAATGCAATAGGAAATTTAAAAGACACACACCTTTCCAACTTCTTCAACAGGGTTTGCTACCGCTAAGGAAGAACCGTAGCCGTAAGTGCAACTGCACGTAAACTTGCCGTAATACTTTGGAATATGGTTGTAAAACAAATCCCTTACAAACCACCAACCGATTACCTCTTTCTTGATGAAAAAAGAAAACTTGGATTAGTGAAACGCATTAGAAACCAAATTGATAAATTCGCACTGACTAATGAAGATCTAGGATTGGTAATTGATTGACTTTGAACGATAATAAAAAACGTTAGTCAGAATTCTAAAATACATATCGCAAATGGAAAACCCTTTCATTTCAAATTATCAAAAACTTATTGATGAAAATTATGATTCTTTAAAAAATTATTTTTTACATCAACCACATCATTTTTTAGCATTAGAAAGTTTAAGGAATGAAATTTTGCAAAATTTATTACTCAATTTATTTCAAACAGCAATTTTTGGAACCAATCACCTGTTAGAAAGATTAATAAAATTATCACTAATTGAAAAACATACATTGGGTTTAAATTACTCAAATCACGTGCTGTATAATCAAAAAACTATAGAAGCAATTGAACTTTACGATAGTCTAACTTTGAATGATTCTCTGAAAGCAGCTTATAAACAAAATCTTATAACAGAATTGGAAAAAAATACTCTAATGGAACTCCGAAAGAAAATAAGAAATCCATTTTCACACGCAGAAATAAAAAAAATAATAAATGATGCACCACCAAAATTCACTGGATTTATGTTTAATATAAATGACGTAAAGGAATCATTAATAAAAGGAGCACCAATGCCACAAGGAGAAAGAAAGGAAATAACTACATTATCATCAACATTTTCTCAACTTTATCAAAAAGAATTCTCTGAACAAATTGCTTTAGATTTTTTCGAAACTGTGTATAGTATATTAATTAATATTGATAATAAACTACAAAAATTATAAGCCCTGCTGCCTAACAACTAGGGCTTCGTTGGGTACGCAGTGCCAACAATGAAGCAGTATGTTGAACGGAACCCACCACGGCGGGCAAGCTCTACGTTTGCCACTGTTACATTATGGAGTTGCTGTTCTTAGAAGTTGGAGTATTTTGCAGACCAGGTAGGATCGGCAAAACGTTTTTATATACCTAAAATCTTTTGTTATGAAAGTTTCAGTTTTTTGCGTATTGATATTTTTTTTGGCTATTATTCTCTATAGTCAACAACCAACTGATCGTTAGCGGTCATTCCCCATTTTTCACGAGGCGAAAATAATTTCTCGTGCTAACCTTTAAAATTATAAGTTTTTGAAAATCAATATATAAATTTGACGTTAGTCAGAAGGCAATAACGACACAAAAACGGCCGACAATTTAATTATGACAGAAATAAAATATCAGTTTATTACTCCTGACGACAATAAAAATATTGAGCTTGTTGCCGACTGGTATTTACACGAATGGAATATTCCAATTCAGACCACCACTGACAAAATCAAAAATCTTTCAGCAGACAATTACGAATTCCAAATTTTAATGACTCTTGACAACAAACCAATTGCAACAGGTGGACTTTACAATCACGTTGGACTGCTTGACAAAGAACCAAGACTAAAAATTTACAAAAATTGGTTAGCCTTAGCTTATACTAAGCCTGAGAGCAGGGGAAAAGGATTAGGTGCTTTAATTTGCAACCGCATTCAAGACCATTCAAAAGACCTTGGACTGAAAGACATTTATTTATTCACACATACAGCAGAAAATGTATACAAGCGACTTGGTTGGCAGCAATTAGAACGACTTGCTTTAGGAGGCAAAGACATAGTTGTGATGAAAAAAAATTTAAAGAAAAAATAAAATGTTTGATACAAATACACTTTGGTTTGAGATTTCAATTGTAAGTATCATTTATGCCTTGGGAAATATACTAATGGGGCATTTTGAAGAACGAACGCCTAAAATTCGTAGAGTGGGGAAATACCTATTGACACTTATTTTGGTTTGTTGCATCTCTGCCTACTTCGGAAGAACAACTTCAATGATATTTTTATCCCTTTTCATTATACCTCTTATTTATATTCACGGTTACTATTTACCAAAGAAAAAAGGCATTAATGGTTGGACAGGAGAACCTAAAAGTAAGTATTACGAATTTCGAAACTGGGACAAAGACATATTTTCAACCGAACATTATGATAAAAAAAGCTCGAACGGCTAATAACGTTTGGCAAAAATTAAACAACAAATGACTGACATAAAAAACCAAATTATGATGATTAGAGAAGCTAAAATTGACGACATTAAACAAATTCAAGTAGTAAGAAATTCTGTGACAGAAAACACCTTATCAAACCCTAACCTCGTGACAGACCAAGATTGCGAAGAATTTATCACAGTAAGAGGAAAAGGTTGGGTTTGTGAAATTGACAAACAAATTGTAGGATTTGCAATTGCAGACTTGAAAGAAAATAATATTTGGGCTTTGTTCTTAGACCCCAAATTTGAAAAAAAAGGTATCGGACAACTACTACACAAAACTATGTTGGACTGGTATTTTACACAGACAAAAGAAAAAGTTTGGTTAGGAACCGCTTTTAATACAAGAGCAGAACAGTTTTACAGAAAAGCAGGTTGGACGGAAGTTGGAACACACGGAACAAAGGAAATAAAATTTGAAATGACATATAATGACTGGACAACAAGACCGAACCGCTAACGGTTTAGCAATAGTTGGCCTGATGTACAAAACTCAACATTTATAATTCTATTGGGCATTTGTACAATACTGGTCAATGGCAGGCAAACCAAAAATGTAAAAGGTAAAAAGACGGACATAAAAGATTGTCAGTGGATACTAAAACTGCATTGTCTCGGTTTACTCTTTGCCAGTTTTCTGCCCGATTCTGATACCGATATTATCAGAGAACCAATTCCCACCACAGGCTCATCCTGATCAATCAGTCAGTATCCAGCGTCAACCTTATTTAAAAATATCTTCAACTGATGAATATGCTCTTGGATGTTGTGGTCAATGATATTGGCTACCAACATATACACAGATACAACAATCAATACTTGTGTTTTAACTGCATTTTCAGACTGACCCCAAAAGAAATTGATTTTAAGATGTTGATTTATCCATTTAAAGAATAACTCGATTTCCCACCTGTGATTATAAAGTTGTGCGATCTCTTTTGCTTCAAGATAAAAGTTATTGGTAAGGAAAACTAATGTCTTTTTATTTTCTTGATCATAGAACTTTATCCTTCTGATTCTTTCGGGATAATCTTTGGCAGCACAATAATAATTCAACAGTACAAACTAATCGCAAAGTACATCCTGGATTTTATCGCAGAGATTGGACTTTACACGACGACTGTTCATGTTGTCTTTAGCGCTTGTGATACAAAAGGCATCCGATTGACGAACCTTGTAAAGCCGCTTGTAGTCTACCTATCCGCAATCCATTACATAAAAATTATTGGCTTCAAAAGAAATAAAGTCCAGTGCATTTACATCGTGATCATCGGCATTGGAAAATAAAATAAATTCAGGAATAGCGGTTTTCAAACCCCGTTGTGTATGCCACTTGATACCGGCTTTTGTACTTCTGAATGTGACCCAATAAAAAGTGGATAAACACAAATCAATAGTAGTGGCATCCATGGCAAATACATTGCCCATGAGGGTAACTTCTAGTCCATCACCATCTTCATAAAGTGACTTTGCTTCTTTAATGAGCAACATTACAAGGTCTTCGTAAATGCGATAACAACGCTTTTCATTGGCTCTTGTAATGGTACTTAAAGAAACTACATCTCCAATACCGAGATGGTATGGTTTTGATGCGTTTGCTTATAAACACATCATAGTATCACTAATACTTTCGCGGTGGGTGAGTTGTCCAAAAGCCATGCATAAAAATTGATTCCAACAAGTGAATCCCCGCAACTTATAGTCGCCGGAGTACCTGTTTACAATGGTTTGGAAGGATTTGTAGGACATCAACCCCATTATCTGTGAGAAAACATATTTGCCTTGATTCATACGTATTGAAAATCAATGTATTAATAAATTCGTAGTTTCAAAAATTCAAATCGTTTCCAAATAAAAATCCTCGCAAACTCAATATTGACAATACTTTCAAAGAACTAAAGAGCATCTTAACGCAACGCTAATGTAATTTGGTATTTCCTAATTCCACCTGTGATACTTCTCCTTATTGGGATTTATTAAAAATGCATTTTGTTGACCATCTCGTATTTTTTACAAAATAAATTTTGCCAAATAAAGATTTATATTTATTTTCATTTCGTACAATGTACATAATGAAAGTTTACATTCAATTTAGAACGAGTTTAATTGCCGTTTGACGAATGGGAAAACGAATGATTTTTGCCTGTCGCATTCGTTATATTCAGGTAGGCTTGACAAGGAAATGTAAATAACGATTTAATCGCTTTAAGTAACATATATTAACAATCAAAAAAAAGTTCCATCATGAAAAAATTAAGTTTATTTTTTGCAGTACTCTTCTTTGTTTTATCACTCAACGTCAACGCGCAGTCAAAAACCGGAGCAGATTATTTTGCAGGCAAATGGAACGTGTTGTTGATAGGCCTTCCCAATGGAGACGCTAAAATGCTTGTCATTCTTGACAAGAAAGATTCTACTTTGACTGGATCTATACAAGACTCTACCGGTAAAGAGATTTCCAAGATCCAAAAGATAGAATTAATTGGAGACAAAGCCACTGTTTATTTTACTTCCCAGGGTTATGATGTGAACCTTGAGATGGACAAAAAAGATGATGACCATATAACTGGCAGCCTAATGGGTATGTTTGATGCTGAAGGTGAAAGGGTGAAAGAGCAGAAAAACTTAAAAAGTCATAAAAACGATGAACTAATAAAATAGTGCTGGCATTACCAGCACCCTTTTTCTCATTCCTTAAAAATGGTAAACTGATTGGCATAAGAAGCAGCCTTTAAGCCTTTTCTACAGTTAAATTCTAAAATGATTTACCGTAGGTATTCTTGCCATGCAGCAGAAGAGGCCTTTAGCGCTCAACTTTCAAATTGAACGCTGAAAAAATAAAAATCCAGTTTCGAGTCAGTATTAATCAGTGTAAAATCGATGAGCAAAAAAATCTTATTTCAAATACTGTCTTGTTTGATCATTTCCATATCATCAATCCATGTTTTGGCTCAATCAACACAAAGGGAACGTCTTTCTCTTGACAAAGGATGGTTGTTTCACCAGGGTGGCATTCCGTTTCCCATCATTCGTGGCCAGGGACAAACTTATGCAACTTCAAAGGCTGGCAGTGCCACTGGTGCAGCAGCACCTAACTATGATGATAATAAGTGGCCTCGCCTGAACCTGCCCCATGATTGGGCTGTGGAAATGCCTTTTGATTCTAAAGAAAATGTTGCACAGGGTTATCGTAAGAGAGGATATGGCTGGTATCGCAGGAGTTTTAAATTAAGTCCGGTTGATAGGGGAAAATATATTGAACTGCAATTTGATGGTATTGCCACCAATGCTACTATCTGGTTTAATGGCTCTGTGGTACATCGCATCTGGAGCGGTTACACTTCTTCTTACATTGACATCACACAATTAGCTAAATACGGTGACGATGTAAATATTGTTGCCGTTAAAGTTGATGCAGAAGCACATGAAGGTTGGTGGTATGAAGGTGCAGGCATTTACAGGCATACCTGGCTGGTGAAGTGCGCACCGGTTCATATAGTTACTGATGGTGTTTTTGCCAATCCGGTAAAAATGGCTGAAAATTCCTGGCTTATTCCTGCCGAAATCACCCTAGAGAATTCCGGTACTGCAACTGCAGATGCCACAATAGAATTTACGCTTTATGATAAAAAGGGTTATAAGGTAGCACAAGCGCAAACAAAAGCATCTGTATCGCCCCTGCAGCAAAGCACCGCATCAATTCAACTTCCAGTTCAAAAACCGGTATTATGGACATTGGAAAATCCAGAGCTGTACTATGCGAAAACAACCATCCTGCAAAAGGATGCTGTTGTTGACGAAGTCATTACAAAGTGCGGTTTCCGTACCATAGCCTTTACTGCAGATTCAGGGTTTTACCTGAATGGCAAACATGTAAAGATCAAAGGCGTGTGCAATCATCAGGATCATGCAGGTGTAGGTGTGGCTGTTCCTGATGCCATATGGGAGTTCCGCTTACGCAAATTAAAAGAAATGGGTGTAAATGCTTACCGATGCGCTCACCATGCCCCTGCAGCAGAATTTCTGAAAGCTTGTGATAGCTTAGGTATTTTGGTGATAGATGAGAATCGAAACTTTAATGTTTCTCCTGAATACATTCGGCAGTTGGAATGGATGGTTCGCCGCGATCGCAATCATCCCAGCATCATTCTATGGTCTGTCTTCAATGAAGAACCAATGCAGGGTACCGAACAAGGATATGAGATGGTGCGGAAAATGGGTGCCGTAGTTAAAGCATTAGATACCACACGTCCTGTTACAGCAGCGATGAATGGAGGCTTGTTTGCTCCAGTGAATGTTTCTAAAGCTGTGGACGTTGTCGGCTTTAATTACCAAATGCAAAGCTATGACCGTTTCCATAAAGAAAACCCGGCCATGAAAATGACAAGTTCGGAAGACGTATCAGCCTTTGAAGTTAGAGGCGAATATGTAACGGATCGTTCAAGGCATATTATGAGTTCTTATGACAAAGAAAATGCGATCTGGGGATCGACGCATAGGGCGGGCTGGAAAGCGGTGGCAGAGCGGCAATTTTTAGCTGGTTGTTTTGTCTGGACAGGATTTGATTACAGAGGCGAACCGACGCCTTTTACCTGGCCATCAGCGAGTTCTTTCTTTGGTATTATGGATCTGTGCGGTTTTCCAAAGACAGCGTATTGGATCCATCAGGCTCAATGGAGAGAGGATATAAACGTGCTGCAACTGGTGCCGCATTGGACCTGGCCCAGGGACAGCATTGGTAAAAACATAAAAGTAATGGCGTTGAGCAATGCTGATTCCGTAAAAATTCTACTCAACGGAAAAATGATAGGCGGTCAAAAGGTGGATCAATATGAAATGAACACCTTTCAAATTTCATATCAACCAGGTAAGCTGGAGGCAATCGGATATAAAAAGGGTAAAGAAGTTTCCCGTTTTAAAATGGAAACTACTGGAGCACCTGTTGCATTGCAGCTCATTGCTGATCGTAAGACTTTAGCAAATGATGGTTGTGATGCAATGCCCATTACAATACAGGCTTTGGATAGTAAAGGTCGTGCGGTGCCAACAGCCAATATCCCGGTAGAATTTGAAATAAGTGGTGGTGGCAAGATCATCGGGTTAGGTAACGGCAATCCAAACTCACACGAAGCTGAAAAAGGGAACAAAAGAAGTTTATTCAATGGATTGGCACAAGTGATTATACAAAGTGACGAAGGCGACAATGAATCTATCAAACTGGTGGCAAGATCTACTGGTTTGAAAAGCGCAGTGGTGATAATCCCCTTCCATCGTGTTGTACCGAAACCCTATGTATCAGTTTTATTGCCCGCTTTGGTACTGGATCAATGGAGAGCATCTGTCATATTCCAGGTTCGACCAGATCCGAACCAGAAGATAGCTGACAATGACATGAACAGTTGGATGCCGGTGAAGTATGGTCAATTGCAGGAAATGGCAGGGGGACGTTACCTTATATACCGAACTACTTTCATGCCTTACGATGAACAACAACGAAAGGGCGGTCAGTTAACATTTCAAAAGATCACGGGCAAGGCTGAAGTATGGATGGACGGGAAACTGATTGGAACAAAAAGCGATGGAGCAACCTCCGATTGGGTTGTACCTTTTTCTTCCGGCAGAGGTGAACGCCTTTTATCTGTGTTGATTGAAGCTGAATCTGGAAGTAAAGCGGGATTAGGAGGCGTAGTGAGTGTGAAAGCTATTAATAATTAAAAAAAAATGGCATGAAATTCAATAATGGCAATTGGACAATGATAAAAGCTATAAATGAAAAGAACAACTATTTACATCGGGCACTTTTTTTTATTTGCCTTGTTTGCATCCATTTTCAGTTAAAAGCCCAAAAGGGTAATGAGCAGCAAATGAATGTATTCATTGATGCACTCATGAAAAAGATGACGTTGGATGAAAAGGTGGGTCAACTCAATCAATATGCGAGTAACTGGAGTACAGGTCCTATATCACCTGGAGGAAATATAATTCAGGAAATAAAAGAAGGCAGGGTTGGTTCATTACTCAATGTAAAAGGTGTTGATAAAACCAGGGCCTTACAAGAAGTAGCCATGCAGTCAAGATTAAAAATACCGTTGCTTTTTGCACTTGATGTAATTCATGGGTATAAAACAACCTTTCCTATTCCTTTGGCAGAAGCTGCCTCATGGGATTTAAATGCAATTAAACAATCGGCAAGAATTGCAGCTATTGAAACATCTGCATCAGGCATTCACTGGACGTTTGCGCCTATGGTTGATATTTCACGTGACCCTCGTTGGGGAAGGGTAATGGAAGGTGCAGGCGAAGACCCTTATCTCGGTTCACTCATTGCAAAGGCGAGAATAAAAGGTTTCCAAGGAAATGGGTTGGGCAGTTTAGATGCAGTAATGGCTTGTGCCAAACATTTTGCAGCCTATGGTGCTGCCATTGGTGGTAGAGATTACAATTCCGTTGATATGAGCGAGCATACGTTGTGGGAAATATATCTGCCACCGTTCAAAGCAGCAGTAGATGCAGGCGTAGCTACAATGATGAATTCTTTTAATGATTTAAATGGAATTCCGGCAACCGGTAATACCTACTTGCAAAGAGACATTCTCAAAGGCAAATGGAAATTTAAGGGATTTGTTGTAAGTGATTGGGGCAGCATTGGTGAAATGGTGGAACACGGTTATGCTGTTGATAAATCTGATGCTGCACAGAAAGCCATTCTTGCCGGAAATGATATGGATATGGAAAGCAGGAGCTATACAGCTAACCTTGCGCAATTAGTTAAAGAAGGTAAAGTGCAGATAGCAATGATTGATGATGCAGTGAAAAGAATCCTGACTAAGAAATATGAAATGGGTTTGTTTGATGACCCGTTTCGTTATTGTAATGAACAGCGTGAAAAAGATGCTATCAACAATCCACAACACCGAATCATTGCGAGAGATGTTGCACAAAAAAGTATTGTGCTTTTAAAAAATCAGAATAATCTGCTGCCTTTATCAAAATCAACGAAAACAATTGCAGTAATCGGTCCTTTGGCAAAATCAAAAGAGGATATGCTTGGCTTCTGGAATGTGCCGTGGCTAGACAACAGCGACGTCGTTACCCTGTATGAAGGTATTGAAAAGAAAGTGAGCAATGGCACAAAGCTACTTTATGCAGCTGGTGTTGATCCCCATGATACAACTAAATCAGGATTTGCAGAAGCTGTTAATGCAGCGTTACAATCCGATGTGGTGATCGTAAGCGTGGGAGAGAAAAGATCTATGAGCGGAGAAGCAAAAAGTCGTTCAAATATTCATTTGCCCGGGGTGCAGGAAGATTTGATTAAGGCTCTGTATGCAACAGGCAAGCCAATTATAGTAATTATCAATGCCGGAAGACCTATAATATTTGATTGGACTGCAGATAATGTTCCTGCAATTCTTTATACATGGTGGTTGGGAAGTGAGGCCGGAAATGCAATAGCGAATGTTTTGTTTGGCGATTATAATCCGTCTGGAAAATTGCCCATGACTTTTCCAAGAACAGAAGGTCAGATCCCTATTCATTATGATTATTTCAATACAGGCCGTCCCGCTCCTGAAAACACTAAAGTTGTAAACTTTAGATCCGGTTACATCGACCTTCCAAAAACGCCAAAGTTTGCATTTGGCTATGGATTGAGTTACACTACTTTCAAGTATGAAGGGTTGAAATTGAGTGATTCTATGATGACGAAAGGAAAAAATATTGAAGTGTACTTCACGCTCACAAATACCGGTAAAGTAGCTGGCGAGGAAGTTGCACAGCTCTATATCAGGGATAAGGTTGCTTCGCTTGTCCGTCCTGTAAAAGAATTGAAAGGCTTTGAAAAGGTTTATTTGAATCCCGGTGAAAGCAAAGTGATTCATTTTAAAATCGACAGGGATAAACTTTCATTTTATAATCAAAAATTAGAATGGAAAGCCGAACCTGGAACATTCATGGTCATGATTGGAGCTGCATCGGATAATATTCAACTTCAATCTTCTTTCAAATTAATTGATTAACACTAGCATATTTATAATGAGAAAACATCTCAACAAAGCGCTTTTTATTATCCTGGTTTTGTGTGCGCATATACCAGTAAAAGCACAACAGGGTAAGGATCCACAGCCAATGAATGCATTCATTGGCGCTCTGATGAAAAAGATGACACTGAATGAAAAGTTGGGACAGTTAAATCTGATTACACCATTTTTGAAAACAGGCCCCTTTGCTACAAAGAAAGCTTTTGAAAAATTGAAAGACGGCTCTGCAGGAAATGTTTATGGTGTTATTGGAACTCCGTCTGGTGTTCATTCAAAGCTGGTGCTTGCAGACAGCACAAGGTTAAAAATACCGTTGCTTTCGGGTTTGGACATCATTCATGGTTATAAAACAATATTTCCCATACCCTTAGGGCTTTCCTGTTCGTGGGATACAACCTTAATTGAACAAACGGCGAGAGTGGCAGCTATTGAGGCATCAGCGGTTGGGTACAACTGGACGTTTTCACCGATGGTTGATTTAACCCGTGACCCACGATGGGGAAGAGTGATGGAAGGAGCTGGTGAAGATCCCTATTTGGGTGGATTGATTGCTCGCGCCATGGTGAAGGGCTATCAGGGCAACGACTTGAGAAACGAAACTTCCCTCATGGCTTGTGTGAAGCATTTTGGAATGTATGGGGCAGCGGAAGCCGGACGCGATTACAATACCACCGACATGAGCCGCCTCACCATGTATCAGTTTTACCTTAGCCCTTATAAAGCCGTGATAGATGCAGGCGCTGGCAGTATTATGAGTTCTTTCAACGACATAGAAGGCGTACCTGCTACAGCAAACAAATGGCTCCTAACAGACTTGCTGAGAAAGGAATGGGGTTTTAAGGGATTTGTTGTCACTGATTTCAATGCGATACAGGAGTTAATCAATCACGGTGTTGCAAAAGATTACATGGAGGCCGCAGTATTAGCACTAAACGCAGGTGTTGACATGGATATGGGAAGTGAGAGCATGATTGCATCTCTCAAGCAATCGCTAAAGGAACGCAAAGTTACCGTGGCACAAATTGATGCCGCTTGCAGAAGTGTATTGGAAGCAAAGTACAAGCTAGGACTTTTCACCAATCCTTACCGGAATTATGACCCGGACAAAGCCGCACGTGTAACCCTTACAGAACACAACAAAGAAGTGGCAAAACAAGCCGCATTAAAATCCATCGTACTGTTAAAGAACTCAAACAACACACTTCCTTTACAACAGAACACTAATATAGCCTTGATTGGACCCTTTGCTGACAACAAGCAAGAGATGTTTAGCATGTGGTCTTTTATGGGTGATACCAAAAGCGTAGTAACAATACTTGATGGTATCCGAAAGCAAAATTCGAATGTCATGTATGCACAAGGAACGCAGGTAAGTGATGATTCAGTGTACATAAGGAAAAATCGTTTCAAGTACGATCCCGCAAGGCAGCAACAGCTCGTGAATGAAGCCATTGCAGTGGCCAATAAATCGGATATAATTGTTGCTGTTCTTGGTGAACCTTCTAGTTTATCCGGTGAAGCAACAAGCAGGACAGAAATTTCCATTCCCAATTGTCAACGCGAACTGCTAAAGGCCCTGCACGCAACCGGCAAACCTGTTGTACTATTATTAGCAAACGGTCGTCCATTGACAATACAAAACGATTTGCAGTTTGCAGACGCCGTTGTTGAAACATGGCGTCTCGGAACGGAAGCCGGCAATGCTGTTGCCGATGTATTGTTTGGCAACTACAATCCGTCTGGTAAACTCACGATGACCTTCCCACGTTCGGTTGGTCAAATTCCTATTTACTATAATCATAAAAATACCGGCAGACCATACGTAGAAGGAGGCCCGGAAGAATTTGTTTCGAATTACAAAGACCAGTACAACACACCCCTCTACCCTTTTGGTTATGGATTAAGTTATACCACTTTCAGCTATAGTAATGTAGCGTTGAGCGATACCTTGTTAGCCGGTAGCCACAAAACATTGAAAGCTACCATTACGATTACGAATACTGGCAGGTATTCAGGTGAAGAAATAGTTCAGTTATATCTGAATGACCCTGTTGCCTCTGTAGCAAGGCCAGTAAAAGAACTAAAGCAATTTAAAAAGGTTTTTCTACAATCCGGTGAAGCGAAAACCATTGTTTTTACCATTACCCCGGAAGACCTGAAATTCTATAACAGCAAGCTTGTTTGGGATTGGGAACCCGGAGCTTTTAAAGTGTTTATCGGAGGCAACTCTGAAAATGTAAAAGCCGCAAAATTTGTTTGGACAAAATAAAATTTAATCAAAAAATACTCTTATTAAATGTCAATGAAAATAGTATTATTCAACGTTATTGCTTGTATTACTATTCTATCAACTGCTTCTGCCCAGCAGGATACAGAGCGGTTTATTTCAGTAGGCAATCACAGATTTCGTGATTTCAACCATAACGGCAAATTGGATGTTTACGAAGATTACCGTAAGCCTATTGAACAACGGGCGCAAGACTTGCTTTCAAAAATGACCATGAAAGAGAAACTTGTTCAACTCCAATCGCCATGGATGGGTAAAGCAAAACTTTTTACAGAAAATAAGTTTAATAGAGACAGCGCAATGAAAGCTTTCCCGGATGGTTTAGGGGAAATACTTTCGATGAGTCAGGGTAGCTACGTTTCTTTCCCGCAGAAATCACCTCACGCAGCTCAGGTTGCTGTGCTGGCCAATGAGGTACAATATTATTTCATCACTGGCACTCGGCTGGGGATACCCGTTCTATTCCTGGAAGAGGCACTACACGGCTTAATGATGAAAGATGGCACAATGTTTCCCTCTGCTTTGGGCATGGCATCGTCTTGGAATGAAGAATTGACAAGGGAGGTTTTTGAAGCAATTGCGCTGGAAGCAAGAGGTGTGGGCACACATCGGGTGCTGGCACCTGTACTTGATTTAGCTCTTGATCCAAGATGGGGACGAACAGAAGAGACTATGGGTGAAGACCCTTATCTCGTATCAAGATTAGGGGTGGCAAAAGTAAAAGCTCTTCAGGGCAATTCAGCCACTCCGGATAGCAATCATGTAGCCTCAAACCTGAAACATTTTGGGGCACATGGCCAGTCGGAAGGCGGCGTCAACGGCGGTCCTGTATTCGTCTCCGAACGATGGTTACGGGAAGTCAATTTCCCTTCTTTCAAAGCGGCAATTATCGAAGCAAAGGCCATGGGTGTAATGCCCAATTACAATGAAATCAGCGGCATACCAACACACGCCAATAAATGGATGCTCACAGATGTTTTGAGGGGCGAGTGGGGATTTAAAGGTTTGGTAATATCTGATTTAATGGCTGTAACCCAGCTTACAACGCTTCATCACATTGCGGCAGATAGTGCGCAAGGAGCCGCTATGGCTTTGAATGCAGGCGTGGATATTGAATTAACACTGAATGAAGCGATGTATAGCCATCTTCCTGAGGCAGTCAAAAAAGGTTATACCTCTCTTGCCAATATAAATAAGGCTGTGTTGGATGTATTGAAGATGAAGTTTCGGTTAGGGCTATTTGAACGGCCTTATATTGATGTAAACCATACCGATGTAGTAGGCTCTGACGCTCATCGGGCGTTAGCATTGAAAGCCGCACATCAATCTATCGTGTTATTAAAAAACGATGGAGGGATATTGCCTTTTGATAGGAAGAAATATAAACGTATTGCTATTATTGGTCCCAATGCAGATAAATGTATTTTAGGTGGCTATTCACAAATACCAAGAACAACCAGCACACCATTGGCAGCGCTTAAAGAAAAGTATAAAGATGTAGAGTTTGTTTACGCCGAAGGGGTGCGTTTAAACACGCTACGTGCTAGTCTCGGACCCGCAAAGTTTGCGCCTCACGACGAAAACAGCAAGCGAATTCAGGAAGCGGTAAACATAGCCAAAAGTGCAGATGCAATTGTGCTAATGATCGGAGGCAATGACAATATCTCCCGCGAAGCAACATCCGCGTATTCACCAGGTGATTTGGCGAATTTGGAACTATTGGGTGACCAGAATGAATTAATTGACTCACTGATGACATTAAAAAAGCCTACCGCTGCCTTTGTGTTCAGCGGCCCACCTATATCATTTGCTCATTTGCAAAAAGCAGTGCCTGCGATTGTTCAATCCTGGTATTTGGGTCAGGAAACCGGTTATGCCGTGGCAGAAACGTTGTTTGGCGAAAACAATCCATCAGGAAAACTGCCTATTTCTATTGCGCGTTCGGTAGGTCATTTACCAGCGTACTATTTTGCAAAACCCTCTGCCCGGCAAGTGCCTTATAACGCTGATAACATTACGCCACTTTTACCAATTACGCCACTGTACCCGTTTGGCTTTGGCCTTAGCTATACAAGTTATCAGTACAACAATCTTCGCATCGCGAAGCCAATCATCACTCCCGACGAAAATGTAACAGTTACAGTTGATGTAAAAAATACAGGTGATCGCAACGGTGAAGAAATCGTGCAGCTTTATATACGTGATAAAGTAAGTTCAGTAACGCGTCCCGTCAAAGAATTAAAAGATTTTAGAAGAATTGCTTTAGCACCGGGAGCAACAAAGCAAGTAAGTTTTACTATTACACCTGACAAGCTAAAGTTTTACGATATAAACATGAAGGAAGTAGTAGAGCCCGGGGATTTCGATATTATGGTAGGTCCTTCTTCTCAAAAGTATGATACTATAAAATTGACGGTAGTAAAAAAGTAACTTTAAGGGGGCTGTCTCTTTCCGCTCACGATACAGTGGGAAAGCAGGCGATTCTATTTATACAACTACTAACACGATTGCAAATATAAAATCGGAAGGCGTGTCAGGACAAACGTTTAAAAACAATGAAAATATGGGTTAAAGCGGTATTGATACTATTTGCATTAAATACCATAGTTTGCAAAACAATGCGTTCAGCAGGACAAACGATTGGTAAACATCGCCTGATTGTTATTACAGATATTGGAAATGAGCCTGACGACTTTCAATCCATGGTTCGGTTAATGTTGTACACAAACCAAATAGACATCGAAGGACTTATTGCTTCAACATCTGTTCATCAGAAATCGCATGTCAGCCCTGGACTTATTCAAAAAGTTATCTTAAGTTATGGGAAAGTTCAACCTAATCTCTTAAAGCATGAACCAGGATTTCCAACAGCGCAAAAATTATCTGGGATGGTAAAACAAGGTCTTCCTGTTTATGGAATGAAAGGAGTAGGGAAAGGAAAGGATTCAGAAGGCTCAGAATGGATTATTAAAAGGCTGGAAAAGGCAGACAGCCGCCCCTTATGGATATCTGTTTGGGGCGGTGCAAGCACACTTGCACAAGCCCTTTGGAAAATAAGAGAAACCAAGAGTGAAACAGAAATCAAAAGGTTAATCGGCAAACTTAGAGTTTATGCGATTTCAGACCAGGATGACTCCGGGCCATGGATCAGGAAAAATTTTGCGGATTTGTTTTATATCGTAAGCCCCGGCAAATATGAAGATGCTACCTGGTCTGCCATTTTTAAAGTGATACCCGGAGCAAATAACGAAGTGATCAGCAATGAATGGCTATTGAAAAACATTCAACAAGGGCATGGGCCATTGGGGGCAGAATATCCTGACGTAGCCTACGGAATGGAAGGCGATACACCTTCTTTTCTGATGCTGATACCCAATGGACTTAATGAGCCGGAACATCCGGACTGGGGAAGCTGGGGAGGCCGTTATGAATTGTTTACACCACCGTTTGACCCGAAAATAAAATCGTTTGTGCCGATGGAAGAAGAGACCAGGCCAATATGGACGAATGCCAAAGACGAATTTACACCGTGGGTGCAGGCTAAATGGGGACGAGCTGTAATAAAAGATACGGGTAGATACTCAGGAAATCAGGTTACACTATGGAGGTGGCGGGAGCATTTTCAAAACGATTTTGCGGCGAGGATGGTTTGGTGTAACAATGATTATAAATCAGCAAACCATCCTCCAGTTGTAAAGTTAAATACGCCGGAGCACCTTACTGTAAAATCTGGCGAAACTATTAATCTCGACGGAAGTGCTTCCTATGATCCGGATGGTGATGGGTTAAGTTTCCAATGGTTTCAGTATACGGAAGTTGGTACCTATAAAAAGAACATACCCTATTACGTAGTCAATACCTCGGAATTAAAAGATGTCAGGGCTCCTGCTGTTGAAAGCCCTCAATCTACTCACTTTATCTTAATGGTCACTGACAAAGGAACTCCGAGCCTGACAAGATATAAAAGGGTTATTGTTGATATTGTACCGAAATAGCGTTCTATTGACGGAATCGTCATTAACTAATGACATGACAAAGAAGGAAAATTTATAATTTTGGTTCAATCCGATAAATTAAAATAAGCATGAAAATAACATCTGCTACTCTTCGCCTTTGTATTCCTAAAGTGGCAATCGTGATTACATGTTTGTCACTGCTGTTTACTACCAAAGCTCAGGTAATTGATTCTACCTTCTTGCTAAAGCAGTGGAAAGCCAGGTGGATAACCGTTCCGCAAACCAATCCTACAGGGTACGGTGTGTATTACTTTCGAAAGAGTTTTGAATTGACTTCAATTCCAAAAATATACCCGGTACATGTTTCAGCAGATAATCGGTATAAATTATTTGTCAATGAAAAATTGGTATCAGTTGGACCTGCACGAGGAGATATCCAGCATTGGAATTATGAAACTCTAGACCTTGCGCCATTTCTTCGCATAGGACACAACATTGTGGCAGCCCAGGTATGGAATGAAGGAGAGCAGCGAATGGAAGCCAATATTTCATTACGGACCGGTTTTATTTTACAGGGAGGAACGGATGAAGCACAAGTGCTTAATACCAAAAATACCTGGAAGTGTATACAGGATAGTAGCTACTCGCCTATTAAGATTATCATTCCAGCCTACTATGTAGCCGGTCCGGGTGAGCAGGTTGAAATGCAGCGGCACATTCGTGGATGGGAAAAGCTTACTTACGTGGATAGCAATTGGAAACAGGCAACAGCATTTTCGTTTGGATATCCTAAAAACCAAGTTGGTTCTGGTGAACCTACAGGTTGGCTTCTGGTTCCTTCACCGTTACCACAAATGGAATTAAAACAGCAACGCCTGACACAGTTACGAAGATCCGAAGGCATTACCGTTCCCGCTTCTTTTCCTGCCACAAAAACAGCCATAACAATTCCCCCCAATACAGATGCTACGCTTTTGTTGGACCAGGAAGTTCTTACCAATGCGTATCCCACTGTTATCTTTAGTGGTGGTAGAAACAGTACAATTACCCTCAGGTATGAGGAAGCTTTATACACAAAATACCCGGCAAAGGGTAACCGCAATCAAATAGAAGGCAAAAAGCTGGTAGGCAGAAAAGACAGCATAACATCTGACGGAAGCGAGAACCAAACGTTTACGACGCTATCCTGGAGAACCTATAGGTATGTACAAATGAACATTACGACAAAAGAAACACCATTGGTGTTAGAAGATATTTATGGTACGTTTACCGGATACCCCTTTGTATTAAATGCTAAGTTGGAAACAGACAATGTCGAAATGAAAAAGATGTTGGATATCGGGTGGCGTACAGCCCGGTTGTGTGCTTCAGAAACTTATATGGATTGTCCTTATTATGAGCAGTTGCAATACATTGGCGATACGCGAATCCAGGGATTGGTTTCTCTCTATAATAGTGGCGACGACCGCCTTTTGCGCAATGCTATAAACCAAATAGATTATTCCCGGCAACCGGAAGGACTCACATTAAGCCGTTACCCCACATCAAATCCTCAGTATATCACACCATTCTCCTTATGGTATATCGGTATGCTGCACGATTACATGATGTATGGGAACGATAGTAGCTTTATTAAGAATAAGCTGATGGGTGCACGGCAAATATTAAATTATTTCAAAGGCTTTCAACAACAAGATGGTTCTCTTAGAAATCTTCCCGGTTGGAATTTCACCGATTGGGTGGATGTAAAAAATTGGCCTGTAGGCACCCGTTCCCCTGGTAAAGACGGAAACTCTGCCTTAATAGATCTTCAACTGTTGTGGGCTTATCAGGTAGCTGCCGACCTGGAACAAAGAATAGGGATAAGAGAATTTGCAGCTTTGTACAAACAAAATGAAGAACAACTAAAAAAAACCATTCGAAAAAAATATTGGGATAGTACCAAAAACCTTTTTGCTGATAGATCAGAAAAAGATTTGTTTTCACAACACGCAAATTCTCTGGCCATTTTAACCGGGCTAGTTTCAGGTAACGAAGCAGCCAGAATTGGCAAACAGTTGCTATCGGATACAACATTAGCTCCGACTTCCATTTACTTCAAATACTACCTGCATCTCGCTTTGGTTAAAGCAGGATTAGGCAATGATTATTTAAACTGGCTAGGCAAATGGCGTGAGAATATGGCCTTGGGATTGACAACTTGGGCAGAAACTTCTGACTTAAATACAACAAGGTCTGATTGCCATGCATGGGGTGCGAGTCCTAATATTGAATTTTTCAGAACGATTCTTGGCATTGATAGTGATACACCCGGCTTTACGAAAGTGAGCATTGAACCCCACCTCGGAACTATTAAATCCATTGGCGGAGAGATGCCACACCCAAGCGGAAAGATTCGTGTAATGTATCATGAAAGCAATGGACACTTAAATGCTGAAATAGATCTTCCATTAAAAACAACAGGAAAATTTGTTTGGAAGGGAAAGAGTTATGCCTTGAAAGAGGGGAAAAACAGTATTAAGATTTAATATGGTTAAATAATGCAAGTACAATTAAAAATAGGTTCGCGGCTTATAAGTATGTGTAGCGGAGTACGTCAACAAATTGGATTTTATGTACAAAGTATGCATTAAAATAAATTCAAAACATGAATTGTCTATAAAAATTTTCGAGCAAATTCATACCATCCGTGATGAAATTTTTTATGGTAAATTCCATCTGAAAAAAAAATAAAAATATACAGATGAAAAAAGCAAAATCTTTTTCTCACTGTTTTTATGTGTATTTTATTTCAGTTTAACGGTAAAAGCAACGCCCCCGTCAATCATAGAGAAAAGGTATGGATTAAAAGACGGAAGTCCAGTTACCGTTATGTTCAGACATAACCAAACAATGTCCATCCAGGCGGATGCTTTTTCAAGTCTTTCCTTTATCTGCCATTATAAAATTGATTTCAGTGTTAGCCCAATAGCTGTTGATCTTATCATGCCGGGCGGTATGATTTGTGCTGCCATCCTCAATTTTTCTGACCACGGAGAAATGGAGTTTTTCGGCTTTTTGGGTACACCCGGACAAGCCCAGCGACCAGCAAATATTGATTCAAATCCCAAAAGACCGGATGCCTTGTATTTGAAGTTAAGCCGAGATATAAAAGTGATTCACCATAAGCCTCTGACTGTATCTCCTCCTAAAGAAGCTAAACTGGCTTTTGAACGAAATAAACGCCTTGGAAGAGGGCTGAATTTAAACGGTCTTCTTGATAATAATTCCGGTGATCTACATCTGTACCCAATACTCGATCAACCCATCAAACTCGAAAAAATAGTACATATTAGGACACTGTTCTCATTAAATAATATGATACGTTGCCTTTCAGTTCAACAATGTGTTTCTTAAATCGACCTTCGTAAAGTCAAACTAAAGGGAACTTCCAAATGTGCCTTTTCTTTTTGGAGAATCATATTCGCTGCCACTTCACCCATCTTCCTGAAATCAGTGGACATAGTGGTGATGCCATCAAAAATAAATTCTTTCCAAGGTGTTTCATTGTACGAGATGATGCCTACATCCCTTCCTATCTGAAGAGAATCTTTTTTAATTTTCGAAAGCAGTACCATAAGATCATCTTCGTTTAGGTTGATGTAAAGCTCCCTAGAACGAATTTCTTCTTTCTCCAAATTGTGAACGATTCGAAAATCGAAGCCATATTCTTGACAAAAGAACTGAAAGCCATTCAGGATTTCTTTAGGGAAGTACTTATAAGACGGTAAGATAATTTTCAGTGTACAGTACTTTGACAGGTGGGGGATTGCTTCCTTGAGTGCGGTGTAAATGTCTCTCTCATAATTTTCATAAACTGCTCCGTATACACCTTTCACATCAGCAATTAACTTGTCTAACAAAATCAGCTTCCCTGCTGGTAATTCGTTGATAATTTCTGCTGCTCGCTGGTCTCCGTTAAGAAGGTGTGGAACGATTACATAATAGTGGTAATCTTCCCTTCGGTTTTGCAACAGTTTTTTAAAAAGTCCGAAATCGTTATTGTAAATCTTGAGCTCAATGACAGCATGTTCACCAAGAGTCGCTACAAAAGCATCATAAATAATTTTATTGTGCCCACTTAAGTTATCAAAGAGCAAAAACACTTTCGGTATTTCTAACTCGTTGGGGCTGATAAAATAACCTTTGCCTGGAAAAGAATCAATCACACCTGCTTTTTTCAGCTGCTCGTAAATCCTTTGCACCGTGCTTCTACTTAAATTGAGCTCATAACTAAAATCGTTTATAGATGGCAGCAGATAATCTTTTTGAAGTGTTCCGTCTTGTACGGCTTTCTTGATACAGTTGATGATCTGCAAGTATTTCGGAGTAGCTGAGTGTTCTTCGAAACGAACAAGTGAGTAAATATTACTCGTTGTGATTTGATTATATAAAGTTGCACTGTGCATTGGTTTTAAACAATTTTAAGTCTAATTAGAAAATCATATCAAATTCTTGTTTTAGTGCTTTAGTATATGCCTGTTTGTTGAACTTATATAAAGTGGGTGACCGGTGACCACCAATACTCCTCTTTTCATCAGTTTTTCGCAGGATTTCCAGCGAAACCAGTTTTTTAACAAAGTTTCGATTGTCTAATTTTTTATTCAAAATAGTTTCATACAGTGCCTGGATTTCAGCAATGGTAAATTTTTGTGGTAATAGATTCATTCCAATTGGTTCGTATTGCAGTTCCCGGCGCATAGTTCTAAGTGCTTCCACAACCATTTGCTGATTGCCTGAAATCATTTGCGGCAAATTTTGTACATCTGCCCATGTCCACACCGAACTAAAAAAATCAATGCGTGGAATAACTTTACTAAACTCTACCAACGCATAGTAACAAATGGTAACAAAGCGCTTGTTAACCATCCAACCTATCTTTTCCGGAATTGGAGCAGGAAGTTTGTTCAGTTCTTCGGTCAATTCAATATCAATAGGTATGCGATCATCGTCACCAAAAGTTTGAAACTGCTTCAGAAACACATTATTTACTCCGGTTCGTTCTACTAATATCCGGGAAGCCGCCTGATGTATTCCTTCATCTTTTTTTACGTGACCACTTGGCAAATACCATTTAGTCAGTTCTTCCTGCTTAATACAAAGTACTTTTAATTGTTTATTGTGATAGCCGAAAACGATACAATTGATTGCCACACCGCACATGTAATCATCTTCCGATGGGATTAGTTGAATTATTTTATTTAATTCCTTTTTTGATAGTAACATTGATTTTCACTTGTTATTATAAAACGATTTTCAATCTCTATTCTGTACTTTTTACCAAATGAACACAGTTGAATACAGTTTATTCATTCAGGAATATTATATTCGCTACATAATGCATTTCGTAAAAAATACTAAATAAATATAAAACAATTCTAACAATAATAATAAGTTTCTGTATGAAAAAAAAAGCTACACAAGCACTTAAACTGCTTATACTATCCTGTTTATTGTGTCTTTCTTTCGCTTCTATTGCCCAACAGAGTATTCACGGTAAAATTTCTGATGACAAAGGAAATCCTGTTTCAGGGGCAACTATTCAAGTGAAAGGAACGAACAGTCATGCCATCACAGATTCAGAAGGAAACTTTACCATAAGTGTTCCGTCTGCAAATTCAAAATTAATAGTAACCAGCGTTGGATTCAAAACACAGGAAGTAAATGTAGATGGTAAAAGCGAACTCACCATTACCTTAAACCAGTCTGCTTCCGAACTGAATCAGGTAATTGTAACAGGTGTTTTCGATAAGCGTAAGCGCATGGATGCTTCCATCGCCAGTACTACCATCAACGCAGAACAGCTTAAAGTACAGGCGCCTGTCAGTGCCGCTGATTTATTGAAAAACGTTCCTGGCGTTTATGTCAATTCTTCCTTTGGGGAAGTACGCAACATTGTTGCTGTGCGGGGAACACCACTTTCCAATACACCGGCTGCCGGGTTAAAATTTATATCTATGCAGGAAGATGGGCTGCCGGTAACGAACGTCTCTGGTAATAATTACGGACCAGATTACTTCCTGCGTGTGGATGCAACGATTGGCCGCGTAGAAGCAGTGCGTGGAGGGTCCGCTACAATTACCGGATCTGATGCGCCAGGAGGATTGTTTAATTATATCTCAAAAACAGGTGGAAGTAAATTTCAGGGAGAAGTTCGTCTTAAATATGGTTTAGAAGGAGACGGCAATTCATATCATAGAGCCGATTTCAATATAGGGGGTCCTATGAGTAAAAATGGAGATTGGACGTACAACATAGGAGGTTTCTACAGAAAAAGCAATGGTGCCCGCTATGCTGGTTATCCGTTAAACAAAGGAGGACAGTTAAAGGGAAACATCGTAAAGAAACTAAAAAACGGAAGTCTGAAAATTTATGGCAAGTATTTGGATGATCGCAATGGTTATTTTGATTTGCTGCCTATTCAAAATTTTGATCATCCTAAAATTGCCCCTGGCTTTAAGAATACCAATACCTTTGCCGGGCCTGGAAATCAGAAATTTGATTTCCAATACTTTCCCGGAGATAAGACCCGTCATTTTGATCCCAAAGATCTGATCCACTCGCAAGAAGGAGCCATCGGTTTAGAATGGCAACAAAGTTTGGGTAAAGGTTGGTCATTCAACAATAATATCAAGTATTCCAGTAAACGTTCCCAGTGGAACATTGTGATGCCGCTTGGGATTCAATCAGCCGATGACTTGATATTTTATTATACGATAGGAGCTTTGGGTAATTTCGGAACTTATAATTTCAATGATCTTACAACAGGGAAACAGGTCTTAACAACAATGCAGACACCCAAAATGGGGCCGAACGGCGAATTTTGGGGGTTTAACTTTAACGTGGTTAATAATAACTTACCAAACTCATATATTCAATCTGCACCAGTATTATTTCAATTAGGACAAGCGCTGGACAACAAAGCGAAGGAAGTCGTAGATCAACTGGTCATCAATAAAAAAGTGGGTAAGTCCTCGTTTACTTTAGGTGCTTATTTTGGTCACTCAGATTTTGATGTGGTGAGAGGATATGGAGGAGTTGAATTTACGACGGTTGAAAACAGGACGCATCCATTGGCAATAACGGCTACTGATTTTGGCGGCAATACCTTTCAATTTACCAATGCACAAGGGTTTGCATCAACAGGCAGCACCTTCACCTGGTACAATCTTTTCAATAACCGATATGATATATTCTTTGGGCAAACGACTCCTATTACTAGCAAGCTGACACTGGATTACGGATTTCGCTCAAACAATTCCCAATTCAAAGGAAATGGAGTTGGCGCCCAACCGGACGCTGCTGCTGCTGCTGCAGGAGGATATGACAAAAATCCGGCAACCGTATATGACAATACAGTAAACGTAAAAAGTGCTCCCTGGTATTTTAATTATAAATTCCATGACTATTCTTTTTCCGGTGCATTGAACTATAAATTTTCAGAAAGACAGGCGATATATGGCCGCTTTTCCAGAGGGCAAAAATCTCTTGATTTAGGTGATGTAATGATACCAACTTCACCAAGTGATGCTATTAATCAGGATTTAGAGCCAATCCAGGTGATGCAGATGGAGGTAGGATTAAAATTTCATACTAACCATCTTACTGGTTTTATTACTCCTTTTTATACGGAAGTTAACCATATTCAATCTTACGCTTTGGCGCAAGATACTAATCAAGCGTATTACTATCCGGCAAATGTGTACAGTAACAACCGGACAATTGGTATTGAACTGGAAGGATATTATGAGATTAATAGCCATCTAAGCATAAGGGCTGTTGGGACTTTTCAAGATGCCAAGGCACCTATTGCCAGGGCTTGGAACCTGGGCAACCTGGGGCGTCAGGACGATAAAATAGTGGAAGCAAAAAATCAGCCTTTAGAATTAACGCCACATGTGATGGCAACTGTTACACCTGCATATAAATTGAACAAGTTTGATGCTTTCTTGTCTTGGAAATACATGGGTAAAAGGCCCGCCAATAGTCTAAAGGCGTTTTACCTGCCAAGCTTCAGTCAGTTTGATCTGGGATTGGGTTACCAGTTTACCAAAAGGATAAGCACTAACCTTAATGTCAACAACCTGTTTAACAGTGCTGGTGTGATGGGCTGGTATCCTCCTGGCGGCTTTCCTAATAACTTAAACGCCGGTGGTTTTACAGCTGAACAAGTGAAGGCAAATCCAAATGACGTTTGGGGTGCCACTACCATTCAGCCCAGAGCATATTATTTGACAATTGCGTACAATTTTTAAAGGTCTAACTAAACGTTTGAAATCTTAAGCTGCAAACAAATCAGCCATTTTCATAAAGCAAGCAATTATTAGCAGAGGTTGTCTCAAATTGACTGAGGCAACCTTTTTCTTATTAAATCAGCGGAAGTAAAACACTATCCAATCACACACCCAAAGCTAGCAGTCGCTTAAGAATTGCACTTCACCAAGCAGCCAATTGCAATTGGAAATTGAAAAGACACCCACCTCTCAGACTTTTTTTAGAAGAATTGCCTACATAAAAGGCAGGGCCACTGCCCTAAGTGCCACGGCCAGAAAATTGGGCGTAAATATAATAGACAATGATTACTCAAAAAATGGCTTACAAACCACCCACCGAATATCTTTTCCTTGACCAAAAAAGAAAATAAAAACTCGAAGAAAGGATAAGGAAAAACATCCATAAATTTGACCTAAAGCCGGCTGACGTTAATTTTGCAACTCCCTGATGATGTGCATAGAAAGAAACATTAGCCAGAATGGTAAAGACAAACTCAACAAGAAAACCTTATGAATATTGAAATAAAAAAACTTTCACCGCAAGACATTGACGACTTTTCTGAACTCATAAGAATTTTTGAAGAAGTCTTTGAAATGGATAATTTCAAAATGCCTGACGAAAAGCATTTGCAAAGTCTTTTGAGTAAGCCTGACTTTTTTACTTTGGTGGCTAAGTATGACAACAAAGTGCTTGGTGGACTAACCGTTTATATTCTTCACCGTTATTTTTCTACAAAACCAATAGCCTACATCTATGATATTGGAGTTATAGCGGACTACCAACGAAAAGGTATTGGGAAAAAACTTATTGCTTACTTGACTAATTATTGCAAAGAAAATGGTTTTGAAGACGCATACGTAGATGCAGAAACTGACGACACACAAGCCGTAAATTTTTATAGAACCACTTCTTTTAATAACGAACTACAAGCAACGCAATTTACCTATTCGTTTGACAAAGCAAACAAGGACAATGGCAAATGATCACCACCGTAAAGAACCACCAGACACTAACAAGGTATCGCCAAAAGCGGTGCTGAACGGCTTCGATTGGACATTTTTGCAAAGTTCATCTGCCGCGGCGGATCTTCGATTGAACTTTTGTGCTTCTATTTCCCAGCCTTCGCAAAGCCCCAAAACCGTTAGCCAATTTTAGGACGACAACGTAACATTAACGAGCAGACATGAAAAGCAATATGAAAAAACTGATAATTACTATTTTCCTTCTGCTAATCGGCATTAGCGGACTTCTATTTTTCAAAAACTACAACCTTCAAAAAGGAATTGCAAAAGCCAATGTGGAATTTGAAAACTATATCCCTGCAAAAATTTTGAACTGGGGGACTGTTGAAAGCGTTTCCATTACTCCTCTTATTGACTGGCACGCTGTTTCGGACAGTTTTAAAACAGAAGCCGGTGTTAGCTATCTGATAAAAACTGATAAGCATACTATACTGTTTGACCTTGGATACAATCCTGAGCAGATAGAACCATCGCCATTACAACAGAACATGGCGAAGCTTGGTATTACCTTAGTCGAAATTGATATGATAGTAATTTCTCATAATCACTTTGACCATGTAGGAGGTAAAAAATGGATGGATGCCAACACGTTTTCATTGGGCAATGTGCAGTCCGAACTTGGTAGGAAAACAATTTACACACCTATTGATATGACTTATCCCGGTCAACACCCTATAACGACACAAATACCCCAAATGCTTGACTCTGGTATTGCCACCATTGGCACTATACCGGCAGAACTCATTATTGGAAAAATAGATGAACAGGCTTTAGCAATCCATATCAAAGGCAAAGGCATATTGCTTGTGGTGGGTTGCAGTCATCAAACCATTCCGAAAATTATTAAGCGAACCAAAGACTTGTTTTCTGAGCCTATTTACGCTATTGTTGGCGGACTACATTTTCCTATTCCCGAAGGAAGACTAAAACTCGTAGGTGGATTAATTGATGCACAAAAAATCGGTTCAGGAAATGGACCATTTGACCAAATGACACAAGAAGATGTAGATGCAAATATTAAGCTCCTGAAAGATTTAGGAATTAAACTGATTGGTGTTGGCGGACACGACAGCAGTGATGAAGTAATTCAACAATTTAAAAAGGAATTTGGGGACGCATACCGCTATGTTAAGGTTGGTAAAAGAATAGACATCTGAATTGATGATCGTGAACATCCACTTCAGAAAACAACGAACCGCTAAACGGGTAGTCAGTGATTAATGGAAGTGTTGTGCTTCTATTTTACATTTGTGCTTGTCGACTGTTTTGTGCTTCGTGATGCCCGCCATCGCCAAGCCTCGAACCGTTAGTGGTCATGCTAATAATCGATAATTCATCAAACCGAAAAAACAGAAATAATGGAAACGAAAATAAAAATAACAACCACGTTTAATTGTTCATTGGAAAGAGCATTCAAATCACCGATGCTATGTGATGTAACGAAAGTTCATACAGGATATGGAATGATGCCAAGAGTAACCCATTGCACGGAAGACGAAAATTGGGGAAAGATAGGTTCAAGTAAAAAAGTATTTGTTGAAAAATCATTAACCCATAAAGGAGGTTTCGGTTCGATTGACAACGTAGTTGAACGTATTGAAGACAAATATTGGAAAATCGAAATTAACCAATTTCAAGTATGGATGTTAGGTTTTTACAAATTTGTTGGGGAGTGGCAGACTACCGAAATAGAAAAAGACAATATCCTAATTGAATACACCTACACACTATATTCAAATAATGTTTTGCTTTATCCTATAAATTGGATATTTACCAAGACATTTTGGAGAAAATATATGAAACAAGCATTGGAAAATGTTAGACAAATCACCATTGACAAGGAACCATATCTATATGCGTAAAAAGCCTGAACCGCTAAAGTGAGTTTGGCAAAATACGGATTCAGTGCTAAATTTGAACATTCGGAATTTTAATAAACATTTGTGCTGTACTGAACATGTATGTTTCTAATTCCGCTTTTACACAAAGCCCCGAAACGCTATAACCTATGGAAGGACGACCGTCAATCCGACACTTCGACCCCTAACTAGACAAAAGCCCACCACACAAGGATTTTTTTACCATCGCTCAATTGGCAGATTCGGCTTTTGCCGACACAGGATTCAACGCTCAGCTGTTCACAAACAATACTATAGGTGCCCTTTCTTCCTGCCTAAAAATTAGATGTTTCATAAATTGTGGGCAAATGAAAAAATAAAAAAGCAGCTACATTGTTGTAACTGCTTCATTATTAATGTGACCCCGTCAGGATTCAAACCTGAAACCTTTTGATCCGTAGTCAAATGCTCTATTCAATTGAGCTACGGGGCCGATTTGTGGACGGCAAAAGTAGGGATTCCTGACTTTAATGCAAAAGGATTTTTGAATTATTTTTTAAACCCTTCAAAATTTTTCACACGACATTTCCATCTCCAGGTTTCTAAAATACCAATATTTGAACCGACACAAAAAACCGCCTGATAAATCAAGCGGTCTAAAAATGGTTCAGCGGCTTTTAAAATGCTCCCGTATCATCACCATCCAAATTAATCTGATAGGAATAAAGTCCACTATACCCGGGATAAATACCTTCTAACTGTACTACGCTACTGCGCATACTTCCTATTACTTTCAGTAGTTCATCTGTATTCTTTACGTCTTGTCCGTTGACAGAGGTAATGACAAATCCTTTTTCCATTCTTGTTCTTTTCAAAGGACCATCCGCACGTATGTTTGTCACCTCAACACCTCCCGCTACCCTGTATTTTGATAACAGTTTTGGATCTGCATTTTTTAAATCTACTCCTAGTTTATCCTGAAGAATATCTGTACTATTGGAAGCCGTAAGCTTACTAGGCGTATCTGTCAAAATAACATCTGAATGAAATTCTTTTCCTCCTCTAAGATAGGTTAATTTTATTTTATCGCCCGGTTGAGAACTTGCTATCTGACCGGAAAGTTGAATCCCTGTAGAAATATCAATGTCATTCACCTTGGTAATGACATCTCCTTTTTTAATCCCTGCTTTGGCTGCCCCACCATCCGCCTGAGTCACATAAACCCCTGCATCTGCCTGAAGTCCTAATCTTTTAAGGAAGCTTTCATTGGCACCCGGCTGGGCATTATAAACTACTCCTATAAATCCTCTTTTTACGGTACCAAACTTCACAATATCATTTACAATCTTTTTTACAATGCTCACCGGAATTGCAAATGAATAACCTGCATAGGTGCCAGTTGGTGCCAGAATTGCAGAATTAATTCCAATCAATTCGCCATTAGTATTGATTAAAGCGCCTCCACTATTGCCAGGGTTCACCGCTGCATCGGTTTGTATAAATGATTCTACCGGTGAAGTGCTTTGCGAACTGTTGATTCCAATACTTCGACCCTTGGCACTCACAATACCAGCAGTAACGGTGGCTTCTAGGGTAAACGGATACCCTACCGCTAATACCCACTGCCCTATCTGAACATCATTCACATTACCATAAACCAAATAAGGAAGATTGTTCGCTTCTATCTTTAATACTGCCAGATCGGTACTTGGATCGCGGCCAACCAATTTAGCATTATACACTTTCTTTCCTTCGTTGAGTGACACTTTAATTTCTGTTACAGGATTTCCTTCCCCATCACTTACTACGTGGTTGTTGGTAACAATATATCCATCCTGACTCACAATGACCCCACTTCCCGATGCTTTTTGCTCAGGCTTTATCTGTGGTCCCATATTTCCGAAAATATCACCAAAGAAATCATTAAATGGATCGTTCCCGTTTCCTCTGCTGTTCGGAATATTATTTGAAATTTTTTGTGCAGGAATTCTTGTCTTTATATGCACCACTGCAGGTATGGCAGAAACAGATGCCTTGGTAAAATCTGTGGGTGATATTACATTTCCTTTTTCATCGGTGAAACTCGCATAGTTCGCTGGCAATTTTCCGTTGATAGGTGTTCCAAAAGATACATCGGATGTCTTGAAAAACTTACCATATATGTAAATGGCGCCGAAAGCTGATAGCACACTTACCAAAACTACCAGCAGTAATTGTTTAAATTTCATAATCTTATTCGGTTTTAATTTGAATGACTCAATAATTATTCCTTTCTCTAACAAAGTAACAAATTGGCAGACTAAATTCATAAAGCCCTAAAAGGGTTTAACAAAGTTTTACTAAAGCTTTCGTACTTCGTTAAGGGCGGGTTAAGGGACCTATTCCTTTCTGGTAATAAAACGACTATTTCTTAACAAATATTGCTCTAAATTCTTTCAGGATGGTTTTACAATTTTTAAATCAGAAGATTATTTTCCCAATGCGATTAACCATTGCATCACATCTACACCATCTGCATAGTCAGTAATTTCTGGCTGTTGAGCTTTGCCAAATGGCACAAAACCTTTGCCCACTATACATTGCACATCATCATTTTCTTTTAGGCTTGCTGCCACCTCATTCACGTGAGAATAATACTCATAATTCAATTGACTCACTGGTGAAAATATATTAGCATCCTCTACAATTAAAAGTGAAGCATTGCTCATATACTTTTTATTGTTCAAAATATGAATTGCCAGGTTATAATCATAATTGTTTTTGAATTTATGATGATCTGCCAGAAAATCATATTTTTTTAGTACATCAATCAATCTGACAAAATCAAAATGCTGAGGTACGTATATTTTAGTAATATTTCTACACCCCATTCCAAAGAACAGATAAATATCATCGGCTAGTAAACTTAATTCTTCATCACTCTCCTCTCCTGTTAAAATAGCTACAGATGTTCTATTTCGTCGGATGATATTTGGATATTTTCCAAAATAATAATCAAAATATCCTGCACTGCTATTGCCCCCTGTAGCAATATAGGCATCACAATTTTTTAGCATTTCGGAAAAACTAAAAAAGCCTTCCAATTCCGGACTCCACTCCAATACCTTTTCAGCCAAGTGCTTTATCAACACGTCATCCTTAGAAGAGACCTTGATAAGACTTTTGTGACCCGCAATAAATACACAAAGAAAATCCTGAAAACCAACCAGAGGTATATTCCCAGCCATGACGATACCTATCGTTTTAGATTCTGAGCGTTCATCATTCAAATCAGGATAAAGCTCGCACCAATTTTGTAAGATATCCTTTTGCAAAAATTTTTGGGCTATATTCCGGATACTTAAATCAATAAATACAGGTTGAAACCATTGGTTTTTTAACTGCGCTTTTTCTTTAGCTATCTGCCATTCTTCGTTATCCTGAAGCATATATTGCCCCAGTTTTGTCATAATATTAATGCGTTGTGATAAATTCATTTTCAATCAGTAATTTTGCCCAGATTATAACAAATATAGTTTCATATCCTAAACAATAAGCTATGGCAATAAAAATAACAGATGAGTGTATTAACTGCGGTGCCTGCGAACCAGAATGTCCTAATAACGCAATTTATGAAGGAGGTGTAGAATGGACCGTATCGGATGGCACTTCGGTAAATGGGAATTTCACCCTAATGAACGGCAATGTGATAGATGCACATTTAAAGAACGAACCTGTTTCAGTAGATACCTATTATATTGTTCCTGATAAATGTACAGAGTGTCAGGGTTTTCATGAAGAGCCTCAATGTGCTTCAGTTTGTCCTGTGGACTGCTGTATTCCGGATGAATTGTATGAAGAAACGGTTGAAGCGCTTTTAGCCAAAAAGGAAAAAATGCACCTTTAAAATATCTGCTAATAATAGCATAAAATTAATTCAATCTCAAATTTGTTTTTACCATTTTTCAACCAATTGGATTTTTAAATAGTCGGGCCACAAAGAGTTTTTAGCACCCTTGTGGCCTGTTTTTTGTAAAACCATAAAACAACTCAATAACATTTTGTAACTGAAATAATGTATAAGAAATTTTTCTCTTAAGAACTTTCTTTTTAAACATTGTCTTCATACAAAATTCCATGTACCTACATTCAAATAATATTTACAAATGAAAAAAAATATTGCATTAGTAACAGGAGGATATTCGGGAGAAGCTGTTGTGGCCTATAAAAGTGCCACTACCATAAATAACAATTTGGACAAAAATAGATATGCTGTTTACAAAATAGACCTCACTAAAGATGGATGGTTTTATAAAGCTGAAGATGGAAGCAGAACACCTGTGGACAAAAACAATTTCACCATTCAATCTGAAGGGGAAACTATTACTTTTGATGCTGTTTTGATTGCCATTCATGGTACACCGGGTGAAGATGGAAAGTTGCAGGGCTATTTCGATATGCTCAACCTGCCCTATACCGGATGTAATGCATCTACTTCTGCCATTACCTTCAATAAAAGCTACACAACCGGTGTGGCTGGAAAAGGAGGCATACATGTAGCCAACTCTGTACTTATGTTCAAACATTCGCCGTTGAATGCAGCCCAGGTTTTGGAAAAGCTTTCTTTACCTCTTTTTGTAAAACCAAATAACGGCGGGTCCAGCATTGGTATGAGCAAAGTGATTAAGGAAGAAGAGTTACAGCCAGCCATTGATAAGGCCTTTAAGGAAGATGATCAGGCGTTGGTGGAGGAAATGATTTCCGGCAGGGAATTCACGATTGGAGTGTATAAGAGTCAGGGAAAAATCATCACCTTGCCCATGACCGAAGTGATAGCAGATGCCAGTAAAGCCTTTTTTGATTTTGAAGCTAAGTATGAGGGCAAATCAACAGAAATTACTCCTGCCCAAGTAGATGAAAACATTGCTGAAAAAATAAGAGCCGCCGCAAAAAAAATATATGCGCTGTTCAATTGCAGGGGTGTGATTCGAATTGATTTTATCTACAATGAATCCAAAGCTGAGCCTTTCATGCTGGAAGTAAATACCATTCCAGGACAAAGTGCAGCCAGCATCGTGCCTCAACAAGTGGCGGCTGCAGGAGGCAACTTAAAAGATTTTTATACATTGCTGGTAGAAGAATGTTTTGTCTAAGCATTATATTTACCAAATAATACTGCGTTGAATGTTTAAGTTTATTACAAGCAAACCATTGTGGATAAATGTTTTTGTGGGTTTATTATTGGCCATTGGACTATTTGTGGGAACTATAAGTTCATTGGAATGGTTTACCAATCATAACGATGCAAAAACGGTACCTGCTATTTTGGGCAAAACATTGCCTGAGGCAGAAAAAATATTAAACGCTGCGGGGTTTGAAGTAGTGGTTCAGGATAGTGTGTATTTTGATACACTGCAACCCATGCAAATTATCAGACAGGTTCCCGATGAACTGGAAGTAGTAAAATCAAGTCGAACAGTATATCTAACCTACAACAGAGCCGTTCCGCCTTTGGTAGAAGTACCCAACATTGTCGGTTATAGTTTTAGAAATGCCTTGATGACATTGGAAAATGCCGGTCTAAAACTGGGAGACACTGCCTACCGTCCGGATTTTGCACGAAATTCGATATTAGAACAATTGTACAACGGCGTGACCATACAACCGGGAGCAAAAGTAAAAATGGGTAGCCGGATAGATCTAGTCATTGGCTCAGAGCTGAGCAACCGTGCTTTCGCTATTCCTTCGCTTATCGGCCTTACTGTAGCCGAAGCCAGAGCATTACTGGAAAGCAAGAATATAATTCTGGCTTCAATCATCCCTACGCCTGATGTAAAAGATACGGCCAGTGCTTTTGTGTACCGACAGAGTCCAGTTAGGTTTGATGATGAAGGAAACCTCATTAGTATCAGAGCCGGCCAGGTGATGGATATTTGGATCAGTACTGCTCCGCCCGTAAAGGACAGTACAACCCACCAGCAGATGGATGTGCCGGACAGCACTGTAAAACATTAAAACAAAAATTACAATCATGAATTCAATAACAGTTCAACAACTTAAAGAAAGACTGGATAATGGCGAAGCTATCAATCTGATCGACTGTCGTGAACCCGCCGAATATGAGGAATACAATATTGGAGGGACCTTGATCCCTTTGGGCAATATTCAGCAAATGGATTTAAGACCTCTGGAAGGTAAGGAAGAAGAGGAAATCATCATCCATTGTCGTAGTGGAAAAAGAAGTGCAGCTGCCTGTCAGTATTTAGACTCCATAGGTTTTAAAAACACCGTAAATGTAGAAGGTGGTGCCATGGCCTGGAAGGATGCCTTTGACAATCAATAATTTTTTTTTGACATAGAGGATTAAAACAAAAATGCAGACCCAATCAGCCTGCATTTTTGTTTTTCATATAATTGAAGTCTATTCAATTTTTTCTGAGATAACTACCCGCCAAACTTGCCAAACCTGCCACCAATCCACCTACCATACCGGTGATGAGTATTAGCAAAAATGGTTGTTCTCCAATGCCAAGCACGCCCCCAATTCTTCCTGCTAATATTCCATTATTAGCGGAATTGATAGTATAAGCCAATACTCCCCACAAGAGAAAGATACCTATGAAACCCGCCAGAAAGGAACGTCCCGGTTTTTGGCCGATAAGTACAGAAACTAAAAAAGCAATGATGGCTATTGCCCACCAAGGTAAATACAATCCGGCGACAAAGGAAAGCAGTGATATGGAAAGTATGGATATAATAAATTTCATGTTTTCATTTTTTGTTGATTAAAAATAATTGGACTGATTGACCTTAGCTTTTTGAAAAACTCATTTTCCATTTCACACGGGAGTCTTTTTGCTCATCGGCTTTCATCATCCATAATGTATTGTATTTACCAGCTGCCCATGTGTCCACCATATTATCATAAAACCTGCTACCCGGATTTCCACTTTGCCCACCTGGAAAAACCCCATAAGCTTTAGTATTGGCAGACAATTGCACCACCATTCGCCAACTGGGTCCATGACTTTTTTTGATGGCATTGATGATGCCACTAGCCCCTCCCACGTTTAAATGTTGTCTGGCAAAAGGTAACAGTTTATCCTTTAACAGGTGATAAATAGTTGGATCTTTAAACTTCGCCCATTCAAGTTTTCCCTCCTTATCAAAAGCTGCCAATGACACAGATGCCTGATTGATGGAGGCAGTAATCTGTACACTCAAGTCTTCGATAGATGGCGTATTCTTATTATCCACAAAACCCAATGCAGTAGAATCGATTTTCAATAATTCCATTAGCGTTTCTTCTTCAGGTAATTCCACATTGGGACCAGCCTTCACCAACTCATCCATCCAGATATTGTTTTGTAAGCTATCCAACCAACATTGATAAACTGTCTGTCCGGTTGAGTTAGGACTACCATAATAATCCCAATCCCGAATCATCTTTACAAATTTCTTTGCATCAGCAGAAAGGGCATCTTCGTTGGTATGAGCCAGAAGGATTGGCACCAGATCATGTGCTGTGATATTGTAATAATTGTTCTGTAAGTCCATCATCTGCTGCACATCGATGCCATTCATATTTCCTAAGAAATGCTCTATTGCTCTGCCTCTGGGTGTGATATAGGAACCTGGAATAAAATAAGGATAGCTGCCATCTACTGGGCGTTGATTGGCACTTTCCAAAAATCCTCTGTCCGGATTGAGTGCATGAGGGTTTTCTAATTGAGGAATATAACCGGGCCATAGATAACTGCTGTCCTGTCCTAGCATAACAAACAAACCCTGTCCCTGCCATCGATCCGGAAATTTCCCTTGTTGCCAAAGGGCAATATCACCAGTTTTGGAGGCAAACACAAAGTTTTGTCCGGGGCACTCAAATGTTTTGATGGCATTGAGATACTGCTCATAATTGAGGGCATGATTCAATTTGAAGAAAGTGGCTCCATCATCTCCGGTATGGTGGGCTGTCCAGCTAACCGCCAACGCCGCCTGATGAGCTACCTGATCGGCATAGGCATTATCATACATTACTGGACCAAACAAAGTATAGGCCACCGTATCATACACCGTTTCGCCACCTTTTACTTTGATGGTTTCTATTCGATGTTGTGCCGGTCGCCAGGCATTATCGAACCAGTACTCCTTGCGTTGGTCATCCTTGAATTTTATGGAATAGTAATCTTTCACATCTCTTTGTGAGTTAGTTACACCCCAGGCAATACTATCATTGAATCCGATGATGACAAATGGCGTACCTGGCAGCGAAACACCATAAGTACTTGTACTGGGAGTGGAGAGTTGCATTTCGTACCAGATAGATAGAAGAGATAATTCCAGATGCGGGTCGTTGCAAAGAATAGGTGCACCGCTGGCAGTTTTGCTTCCTGCCACCACCCAGTTATTACTACCATTATCCTTATCCACCGGATATTTTTCGTTGGCTGCAATCAAACTCTTGTTTTGAAAATATACCGAATCTGCATCTTTAGGAATATTATACTTATGCATCTGTTTGGGAAATATGGAACCTTTAGGAACGATAGGTACCAATGAATCGGGAACCTGAGGATACAACATATTGAACTGTTGCTGCGTTAAAACAGATCGAAGATTGGTATTCACCAGATCACTTTCGGTTCCCGAAGCCAACATCTTTGCCATCATCTTTAGCAACAACATGGATCTTAGGTTTGTCCATTGTTCAGGTTTTATGTTTAGCAATTTATATTCCAATGGCAAATTGCTGGCAGTGAGCGTTTGGATATAAGCATTGATTCCATTGGTATAAGCCGAGTATCGTTTCATTGCTTCCGGGTCTTTTTCCAAAACCTGCATGGTGTTTTCTGCAGCATATCTCATACCCAACCGACGTTGTTCCTTGTCAAAATCAATGGCCACCGGGCCTGCAATTTCACTAGCTCTGCCTTCGGCAACCTTTGTGGAAATATCCATTTGAAACAATCGAAATTTTGCGTGCAGATATCCTTGCACAAAATATAGGTCTTCGTCATTCTCTGCAAACACGTGTGGCACCAGCCTTTCATCGAAATACACATTTGCTTCACCTTTTAGTGCTGGCCATGTCAAGGTTTCATTAAAATCAAAATCCGCAGATTCCGCATTTTGCCAGAAACCCGTTTGTGGGCTTAAAAAACTTCCCAATGGCATAGGCACTTTAGTTCCAATGGGGCGGTTTAAGACAAAGATCAACAGAATAGCCGCTAATGTAGAAAAGCAGAATGGCAACAATCGCATGTTCAATAATTTTACGACGAAAGATAGTTATTTTTTATTGTGAATCAGTAAGGCCCCTATGATTTTGAATCAAATCAATAATGCTGAAAAGCAATCGTCTATAAAATCTATTATTATCTTGACACTAACTGATTGTTGCTGGTAACATACAACCCGATCAATGAACCGGTAAAACCTCCGACTATTTTCGTGGATAGAATATCACCAGATTGGGTTCCACCCAGATTGATGAAATTAATACAGTCCATAGCATAATTATAACTATTCTGGTAGCCCTCGGCTATTACCTGTAAGGATATTTGAGTTATAAGCTCGATGGCTTTTCGATCCAAAATGGGGGTTCTACATTTTTTTGTTTTTTCCAGGATAATATAAAATGATCATTCTTTATTGTGATACCGAAAATATAATTAAATGTTTCGCTTAGATAACAAACCATCCCGACAAAGTCCTTTTCATTGACTGGTCTGTAGGGAAATTTTGTATCGGCTTTAAAGTTCAGATGTTGCTGACGAAAAAATAAAGAAGATAGAGGATCATTTTACTTTAATAAAATAGTTTGCTGTAAAACATTGCTAGTACCTGCCAATTTCACATTCGGTTGTCCTCCTCCGACAGTTATTTGCAACTTTCCTTTCGGGAAAAACAATTTACCTCTGGCATCTGGTAGCATCAGATCATTTTTTGTTAGAACAAATTGAATGGTCTTGCTTTCGCCTGCTTTTAATGGTATTCGCTTAAAGCCTTTCAAAGCAATTTGTGGCGCTTTCAATGATTGACCTTTATACGAAATATACAACTCAACCACTTCTTCCCCATCTCGTTTCCCGGTGTTGGTAACGCTGACAGAAACAGGAATGCTTGATTTACTTTTTATACTGGACGGCAGTTTTAGATTAACATAGTGAAAAGATGTATAACTTAACCCATAACCGAAAGGATATAAAACAGATCCTTTGAAATATCGGTAGGTACGGTTATTCATATCATAATCTTCAAAAGGTGGCAGGTCTTCATCGCTTTTATAAAATGTTACAGGCAATCTTCCTGCAGGGTTATAATCGCCAAATAAAACATCTGCGATGGCAGTGCCTGCCGACTGGCCACCATACCAGGCATTGACAATTGCATCCACCTGATTAGACTCCCATGGAGTGGCAATAGCACTTCCGGTCATCATGACAAAAACAAGGGGCTTGCCTGTTTTCTTCAATGCCTTCATTAAGGATGTTTGAACAGTTGGCAAGAGTATCGAAGTTCTATCTCCCCCATTAAAACCCGGATAATTCACGGGCATCTCCTCTCCTTCCAACTGCGGAGAAATTCCACCTACAAATACAATTGCATCTGCCTCTTTAACCCGATTGGCCAATGATTCAAAATTTGTTTTTTCAAAGTTGCCAATGCTTAAGCGCACATTACCCTTCCAGCCGCCTTGCCAGTATTCTACTTTCAGTTTATACACTGAGTCCTTAGACACATACATCTTATGGGTACCTGCGCCCCATCTATTTTTATCCCAGTCATCCAAGATTAATTGATCATTGATGAAAAACCTATATCCATCATCTGCTTCCAGTTCAAAAGTGATTTCACCACTTTTCACAGGTTGATAATTTGTAATATAGGTAGCTGAAAAATCATTACCAGGCAGGCTACCATGCACCAATTCACCCTCCTGCCAAAAATTGTTCAACTCAGATTCCTGCACCACCAAAGGAGATCCGGTAAGGTCTTTTGTTTTAAAATATGCGGCTCTGAATCCAGGTTTGCCATCATAAGAAAACTGTTCCTTAGCATTCGACAACTGCAATAACGTATCGTTAGTAAAATTGATGGCTTGTTCATATACCACCTGCACTTCGTTTCCAAGCTTTGCTTTGATACCATCTAGTGCCGTTATTATTTTGGAAGGAATGCCATTATAGTTGCCCAGCACGGCAATACTATTATTGGCATTGGGTCCAATGACGGCAATTTTTTTAATCTTCTTACTTAATGGCAATGTATTGTTTTGATTTTTCAACAACACGATGGATTGCTGAGCCATTTTTAAAGCATGTGCCTGATGCGGTTCACTTTCAATGATCGACGCTGGAGTTTGTGCAAACTTCACCATTGTAGTAGGATCAAACATTCCTAATCGCATCCGAATCATAAACAGTCGCTTCAGGGAAACATCAATCTGAGATTCGGCCATCTTTCCAGATTTTACTGCATTAGTTAGGGTGACATAAACACTATTACCACATTCCACATCGGTGCCGTTAATGAGTGCATCCACTGCCGCTAACTCAGCGGTAGCATGAGTTTTATGATATTTTACAAAATCGTCTATGCCCCAGCAATCGGAGGTTACATAACCTTTAAAATCCCATTGCCTGCGTAGTATATCCACCATCAGTTCATTATTACCACAACAGGGATCTTTTCTAAAGGCATTATAGGCGCACATCACTCCTGCTACTTTTGCATTAACGATCAATTCACGAAAAGCAGGCAAATAGGTATCCCATAAGTCATAATTACTTACATCCACATCAAAGGAATGTCTGGCCGGTTCGGGTCCACTATGTACCGCATAGTGTTTGGCACAGGCCGCTGCTTTCAAGTATTTCGGATCCTCTCCTTGCAGTCCTCGTACAAAAGCCTTACCTAGCATGGCCGTGAGATAAGGATCTTCTCCGTAGGTTTCCTGTCCCCGACCCCATCTGGGATCCCGAAAAATATTTATGTTCGGAGTCCAGTAGGTCAATCCTAAATAACGATCGGCACTTTTTCCATCTTGTATGGCTATGTTATGTATCGCTCTTCCTTCTAGGGCACTCTGATCGGCCATGGTGTAAAGGGAGTTCGTATCCCAGGTAGCAGCCATCCCAATAGCCTGTGGATATACAGTAGTTTTATTAGGAGTTCTTGCCACGCCATGAAGCACTTCGTTCCACCAGTCATAACCAGGTATCGCCAATCGTGGAATAGCTGGTGCATGATTCAACATTTGAGCCACTTTTTCTTCCAAGGTTAATCGGCTTACTAAATCATTGACTCTATGCTCAAAACTTAGTGCAGGGTTCCAGAAAGGCAATTGACTTTTGTCCACCTGCGCCTGAAGAAAGTGACTGGAAAAAACAAAAACTAGAAGCAATATTTTTTTATTCATAGCAAAGGTTTTAGAATTTTATTTTACACGGATTATGGCAATACATTTAGTTCATTATATGGATCAATTGTTTTAATCAGTCCATCATCATCATGTTCTTTCTTCACTCTTTTGATGCTCCTGAAAGGCGTGACACCGCGGCTCAGGCTGCTATCATGATAAAAAAGGTGCCATCCATTTCTAAATGATACTGTGGAATAATCTGTAGTCTATCTAACTACAGGATTTAAGATTCTTCCCTTGTAGGCAAAAGGACCAACGGGCGTATCATTATTGGTTACACCAATTCGAAAAATACCTGAAAAATCTTTTGCGGGAAAAAACAAATAATACTTTCTATTTTTATCATGGGCATCAGGTGTGCACATTTGCTTTTCGACCCAGACCACTTCTTGCTCACTCAATGCCACTCCATAATCCACTGCTTGGGCGACCGGGTGATCCATCGAAATGATATGATAATCCTCCATTGCAAAATGGCTACCTAAATCATCAAAAGCATCTCCAGCATCATTGTCGTGCGATGGATAGATACATATCTTATCATTGAATACTTGTGCCGATGGAACTGCTGTGTAGATATGTTTCACTAATGGTTGAGAAACTGCCTTGGTATTCAGTTTATCAAAGTTGATATGTTGTGTACTTTCTTCCGGCATAGTTATTACTTGTGAAAGTTGAAAGATTAATTTGATGTATTTTATCGAACTTTTATTGTAAAGAAGTATATCTCAAATAATACAATGAAAACATCATTAAAAAATTATCCACTAAGAAAGATTTTTTTTAAACGATACATCAGGCTGTAATTATTGTCCTGAGGACACTTTGGATTTTATTGAGGACTCTCTAACAATCAGATCGGAATTGATGATAATCGTGCTTATTTGACCAAGTTTACTTACCCCTGTTAAGTGATTAATCAGCGTTCGGGCCGCCACTTCCCCCATTTCAGAACCAGGATAATCAATAGTCGTCAAGGAAGGCTCTATTAGATGAGAAATAGCATCGTTGTTGAAACCCACCACAGCAATATCTTCCGGCACTGAAACATTCAGGCTTTTTAGTTCTTTTATAAAAGTAGCAGCCACAAAATCGTTTGTGATAAACACACCATCTGGCATTGGCTTCATTTTAGAGATTTTTCTAGCTGCATCAATGCCTGCTTTTTCGCTAAGGTTATCTACAATCAGCATTTTTTCATCGAAGGTCAATCCATTCTCTTCTAGAGCATCCTTACATCCTCTATACCGATCCCGATACACATTCCTGGAAAGATTGGATGTGAGATGTGCAATTCGTTTACATCCCTGATCAATTAAATGTTTGGTAGCTTGAAACCCACATTTATAGTTATCAATCACTACGACCGTATTGCCATTATTCCTTTCTACCCGGTCGAAAAAAACCACTGGCACTCCCTTGTCGGAAAACAGCTTAAAGTGATCGTAATTCTTTGTATCAAATGAAAGGGAGGCAATTAGTCCGTCCACTCGTTTATTAAAAAGATTTCGAGCATTGGACACTTCTTTCTCATAGGATTCTGAAGAGTGAGCAATAATCAAATCATAGCCTGCTTCAGTAGTTATTTTTTCGATTCCCGAAAGAACTGAGGTACTGAAATTACTATTAAGCTCATGAATCAAAAACCCAATGGTTCTGGTTTCCTGTGTACGAAGATTGCGTGCAAAAAGATTGGTTCGATACCCCATTTTATCTGCCAGATCATATACTTTCTTTCTTGTTTTTTTACTGACGACAGGGTCATCCTTTAAAGCCCTGCTTACGGTAGCAACTGAAATATTCAGTTCTCTGGCTAAATCATAAATGGTAACATCTTTTTCTTTTGGCATACAATGAAATTGAGATTTGTAAAAATAATTAAAAATGTAATCGGTTTAAATAATAATTAAAAAATAATATTTAAACACGTGAGTTACGCAAAGATTAAAATATTGAACATTCAAAAACGCTCTGCCATTCAATATACCTTAACAATAATTCTCAAAACATCCTATTTAACTTTATCCTTTTCTACATTCGTTAATTTTAATAGAGTTAAGAGACTGTAGGCAACCTGGTTCCTGAAGCGATGAACCGCATTGATTTTAAGGTTTTGGGACTAGGAGAAATTGTTGCCACTGACACTGGACATCTAGCCGATAAGGAATCCTTTACTTCCCCTTCCAGAAAAGCATTTAATGGATTGGTTTTACTAATCATTAAGGCCAGCGGAAAAGGAGGCCTTGAAATCAAAGCCAGTTCGAAAGACCTGAATACCGCTGTTTTAAAAATAAAGGCCCAATAAATTGAGCCTCTTGTGAAATCCAACCTAAAAAAATGAAATATTATTCAATTCTGTTTATTTTATCAGTCAGTATATTTTTCCAGTCTTCATACAACACGTTATACCTTTCAGCCTGTTTAGGTTGAATGGTAATAAGCGGTTTCACGTTGGAAAAAGCCTCATTCATATTTTGAAAATATCCAGAGCCAATACCTGCACCCAATGCAGCACCTACACTTCCATCGCAATCATAAAGCTCAACGGGAATATTGGTAACATTCACAAATGCTTCAGTAAATACAGGGCTCAAAAACATGTTAGCCCTACCAGCACGAATGATAGCCGGGTGCATACCATTGCTACGCATGATGTCCAAGCCATATCGAAAAGCAAAAGCAATTCCTTCCTGAGAGGCTCTTACAATATGTGCGGTGGAATGTTTGTTAAGGTCAATATTTTCTACATGAGCACCTGCAATTTTATTATTTAGAATGCGCTCTGCCCCATTTCCAAAAGGCAATACAAACAAGCCCTCGCTTCCTGGCTCCACATTGGATGCCATTTCGTTCATATCAGCATAGGAAGTATTACCCGTCAGGTTTTTTATCCATCGGTTTAAAATTCCGGTTCCGTTGATACAAAGTAACACCCCTACCCTGGTGGCCTCCGGGCTATGATTGACATGAGCAAAACTATTTACTCTACTTTGCGGATCAAAAGTAGGCTGATCACTCACTCCATAGATCACCCCCGAAGTTCCGGCTGTAGCTGCTACGTCACCAGGCTGCATCACGTTTAGAGAGAGAGCATTATTAGGCTGATCTCCTGCTTTATACGTTACACCAATTCCTTCCTGGAAGGAAAGTTCTTCTGCCACTTGTTTGGATATAATACCGTGATTCGAAAAAACCTCTTGTACATCTGGAATGATGCTTTGGTCAAAACCATAGAAATCCATGAGTGTTGTAGCAATGGAATTGGTTTTAAAATTCCATAATACGGCCTCGGACAATGCAGACGATGAGGTGGTCACTTTGCCTGTGAGCTTATAAGCTATATAATCTCCAGGCAGCATGATCTTATCAATTTGTGCAAAAAGTTCGGGTTCGTTTTCTTTAACCCAGGCTAATTTGGATGCTGTAAAATTTCCGGGAGAATTTAAAAGGGTTTGCAGGCAATGATGCTCGCCCAGACTTTCAAAAGCATGTTGACCAAAGGGTACTGCACGACTGTCGCACCAGATAATACTGTTTCGTAAAACATGGTCCACTTTGTCCAACATCACCAGACCATGCATTTGGTAAGAAATGCCAATGGCACCAATGTCCCGGCTATTGTATTTTCCGGTTTGATGCACCAGTGCGATAGCGGCTTTTACATCCATCCACCAACGTTCTGGGGACTGCTCGGCCCAACCTGGCTTTGGAGAAATGATTTCTCTCTCTGCCTCCGGAAACTGGGCTGATGCGATGGTTTGTTGTGTGGCAGCATCCACCACAGATACCTTAATGGAAGAAGTGCCTACATCTATGCCTAATAGTAACATGGTTTAAATCGAATTATAAAAATCTCCAAAATCTTTAGAAGAACATACTGATACCCTATAGTCGGGACAATGAACTGAGTCCTAAATTTGGGATAAACTGTAAAAAAAAACGTTGCATTAATATGCTGAATCTGGTAACCTAAAAATATTAAATATACCTGTTAATGATATTTTCCAAATACTCTTGTTTGCCGCTGATGGATTTGGGTTCGCCATTTTCGATGGCAAAAGCACGCAGCTCTTCCAGTGAAAGTTTGCCTTCTTCAAATGCTTTACCACGGCCAGAATCGAAAGAAGCATAACGCTCTTTGCGTAATTGTTTGTACTCAGATTTTTGAAGGATGGCATCGGCTGTGATCAAGGCTCTTGCGAAACAATCCATACCGCCGATGTGGGCATAAAACAAATCGAGTGGATCGGTGGAACTGCGACGAATTTTTGCATCGAAGTTGATGCCTCCCCCCTGCAAACCACCTGCTTCCAGAAAAATGAGCATAGCTTCTGTAAGTTCGTTCAGATTATTAGGGAACTGATCGGTATCCCATCCGTTTTGATAGTCTCCCCGATTGGCATCCATAGAACCCAACATATTGGTATCGGCGGCTACCTGTAGTTCGTGCTGAAACGTATGCCCAGCCAGGGTTGCGTGGTTTACTTCGATATTGATTTTGAAATCATCCATCAAATTCCACTGACGTAAAAAGCCAATCACCGTTTCGCTATCGAAATCATATTGATGCTTGGTTGGTTCCATGGGTTTGGGTTCGATGAAGAAAGTACCTTTGAAACCGTTCTTGCGGGCATAGTCTTTTGCAGTATGTAAGAAGCGGGCGAGATGCTCTTTTTCGCGCTTCATATCGGTATTTAGCAAACTCATGTAACCTTCTCTACCACCCCAGAACACATAACCAGATCCATCTAATTCAATGGTGGCATCAATGGCTGCTTTTACTTGCGCTGCGGCATGAGAGAGCACATGAAAATCAGGATTGGTGGATGCACCATTCATGTAGCGTGGGTTAGAAAAAACATTGGCAGTACCCCAGAGCAATTTTACGCCGCTTGCTTTTTGCTTTTCTTTGGCATAAGCCACCAGGGATTGCAGTCTTTTATCATTTTCGTTCACATCAGTTCCATAGTCCACTATGTCCACATCATGAAAACAATAAAACGGCAGGTTCATTTTTGTGAAAAACTCAAACGCTGCATCCATCTTGTCTTTGGCACGGGCCACAGGATCTGCTTTATCATTCCAGGCAAAAGAGTGTGTTCCCGGACCAAAAGGATCATTGCCATCGTTGCAGAAAGAATGCCAGTAAGCACAGGCAAACCGAAGATGTTCTTTCAGGGTTTTTCCAGCGATCACTCTGTTTTCATCGTACCATCGAAAAGCCAGCGGGTTATCTGTTTCAAGCCCTTCAAACTTAATTTGAGGAATACCTTTGAAGTATTCTGTTTCACCTAACAATACACTCATTGTATTTAATTTTATTAATTATTTAAATCGGACATCTCGTTATTACTTCATATAGAATGCAAGTAAGGAGCGAAAAAGTTGATGTTATCCATCATTTGATCGCTTTTGAAACGCAAATATATAAAAATGTAACCGTTTACAATTTTAATTTTAAACAAGCCCTTTTAATGCCTGAAGTACTGTCGAGTAGGCTGTCATTTTCGTATAATCTGCATTAAAGATCAATGGAAAGTCTTTCCTGTCATTGTATAGCCAACTGGTATTGTCCGTCAATCCTCAGATGGTTATTCCTGATTTATGAGCAGCAGGAACATGCTTCAAGTAGGCCTGAATGATAAATTTATTCCTATCCGCCTGGTAAAATATCAACCTAAATGGCCCGCTTCAGCTTTTGTCACCACGAAATCCGGGCATGCTTTATCAATGGTCATCAGCAAATTTTAGGCGTTGTTTCCGAAAGAATTCAACGGTTCCCTTTTCTCTGAAAAAGTAATATCGATCATGCATCAAAATATTTTGGTAAATGATGGGTAGAAACCTATCCAGATTTCTTTTCAATCCTCCTTCCCGATTTTAAAACAGCCCCATATTTTTCAATAAAAATTGAATTTGTCTACCCCGTGTGTAGCACAGACAAAGAAAGTCTCAGGTAAAAAATAGGTATATTGCCAAAAAATAGTATGCAAAAAATGAATTGTAAAAAATTGTACTTGTTGATTTTACTGCCTATTCTTTTCCTGAACCTACAGGCTCAAAATTTTAAAGTGGCCACTTATAATGTCAGGCTTTATAACAAGTCCGATGAAGGTAATCTGTGGGAAGAAAGAAAAGCCGCATTAACCAGTTTGATTCGGTATCATGATTGGGATGTATTTGGCACACAGGAAGGATTTGCCCACCAGTTGAACGATATAACCGACATACTTCCCGAATATAACCGGTACGGAAAGGGTCGTGATGATGGCAAAGAGAAAGGAGAACATTCTGCAGTGTATTTCAAGAAAGATAAATTTCAATTACTTGACTCCGGCGATTTCTGGCTGTCTGAAACTCCGGAAAAACCAGGACTTGGATGGGATGCCACCTGCTGCAATCGCATCTGTAGTTGGGTGTTTCTAAAAGATAAAAAATCCAAGAAACAATTTTATTTTTTTAGTGTTCATTATGATCATCAGGGCAAGATTGCCCGTAGAGAAAGTTCAAAACTGATGTTGGCTAAAATAAAGGAAATTGCAAAGAACATGCCAGTGATACTGGTGGGTGATTTCAATGCAGACAGAGACTCTGAGCCTTATAAGATATTAGCAACTTCTACTAGCATTCGGGATAGCTACAATGAAGTGACACATCCATACGAAAACAATACATCCTTTAACAATTTTGGAAAATCGGTTGCAGGTAACAATGTCATTGATCACATTTTTATAACCAGACAATGGAAGGCATCTAAATGGGGCATTCTCACAGATACCTACCATGGGAAATATCCATCTGATCATTTTCCGGTAGAGGCAGTGTTGGAAATTATTAAAAAAAAGTAACCAGCTAGGGCAAGTGTATATTAAATAATAATATGGTTAGCAAACATATTTCAACAATAATCTTTACATCCCCATCTGTTGCAACAACACGCCCACCTGCTGATTGCCAGGATACAGACGTTTTAATGTCTGGGCATAGGGTATTGCTTTGTCAGCCTTGTTCTCCTGAAGATATAATATGCAGATAGCATAATTAATCTCCATATCGTTGGGCGCAAGCTGCCATGCTTTTAAATACTGTTGCTCGGCGGAGCTGTATTCTTTTCTCTGTTGCAGGAGAATGGCATAGTTATAATATACTCTTGGATTGACTGACTTTAGTGCAATGGCTTTTTTGAGATTGGATTCCACATTTTTGGGATCATTCATTTCGTTGTACAACAAAGCCAGATTGAAATAAATTCGATCATTCTTATCATCCACTTTTAAAGCATCCTGCAATATCTGCAAGGCTTTATCGTTCTTGCCTTCCAGATTATACACAGTGGCTAAATTCAATCGGGCATAATTTATTTGATTGTCTTTTTGCAATCCCCGCAAGTAAAACTTTTCGGCCGATTCATAATTTGCCAATTTATAATAATAGTCTGCTACCATGATACTGCCTGATGCAAAATCGGACTGATACAGGGTATAGTCATTTAGTTCACTAGCAGCTTTGGTATAGGATTCTCCCAGCCCGTTTACCAACTGTGGACTATTTATACTGATCAGCAGATTGGCTACCGCAATTCTTACCGCCCTCACCGGGTCTTTCAGCATTGGGGTAACAGCGGCCAGCCATCCAGAAGAAGAAAAACTTACCAACCCAGAGACTGCCCTATAGCGCACTTGTGCATCCTTGTTGTCTAATTGCTTCAATAAGTTTTGCAAACTCACATCATCTGGTATGGAAGAAATATACTGTATGGCAGTAGCCTGAATGATAGAAGGTGTAGCGGTATCCTTTAATAGCCGGATCAGATGTGACTGGGCAGCCTGATCCAATTTGCTACCAGGTATCAGGTCTTCGGCAAAATGATAGGCTCTCTTGTTCCCATACCATTTGACAATGGCATCGCTCGCCCATTGTGCTGACTTGTTCTTGTGGCAATTGTTGCAGGCATTGGGTGTTCCATATTTGGCCGAAAGATCCGGACGGGGCACTCTGAAAATATGATCATGCCGCAAATCGTTGCCCATATAGTATTTGGAAGGCATGTGGCAGTTTTTGCATTGCGCACCTTCTGTGCCCACAGCATGAAAAGTATGCGCAGGCATATCATACTTTTTATTTGAATGGCATTGATTACAAACTCCATTTCCGGCTATCAAAAGTTTTCCGGAGTGGGGGTTGTGACAGTTGCTGCATTTGACACCATGTCGGTACATTTTACTTTGCAAAAAAGAAGCATACGTAAAGTCTTCATCATTCATTTGCCCATCGGCATAATAAAACTCAGTGGAAGGAATTTCAGGAATATAATTGTCCAGAATGTCATTGGAGTGTAGCAGATTGACACTGATGGTTCCCTTGCGGGCATGGCAGGGAAAACAGGTAATCATCTCGGCTTGTTGGGTACTGTTTTTAGTCATCATCAGATAGGAACCCGCCTGTCTATCTCCGTTTTTGTAGTCCGAACTTTTGACAAAGTTCACATGCCCGGATGCAGGCCCATGGCAGCTTTCGCAACTTACCGACAGCTGACTGAATGTGGTTTGGTAGCTATCGGTTTCTATATCATAATTTTTCTTATAGTTGGTGGTATGGCATTCGCCACACATAGTATTCCAGTTTTGGGCATTGCCGGTCCAGTGCAACCAGTCACCGGCAGGAATTTTTTGACCGGGGTATTGATGAAACCATTTTTTGTTTTTACTGTCCCAGCTTTGGCGGGTCACCTGCATTTTACCTTTCTCGAAAGCGATCAGATATTGTTGTAGTGGGTAATGACCAAAAGTGTATTTTATTTCAAAGTCGTGATACCTGCCATCTGCACCCTGGGTATTGATAAAGTATTTCCCCTCTTTCTTAAAAAAACGGCTGGTAACACCATCAGCAGTATAGGTTTGATTATCAAAATCACCTAGTACCGTGGAGTCATTGGCTACAGCCATGGCTTTTGCATGATCAGAACCTTTCCACGCTGCATGTTCCTTTGCATGACAACTCTGACAGGAAGTATCGCCCACAAATTCACTTTTCACAAGCTCCTTGTTTTGATCGGTACTGGTGCATTGTGTCAAAAACAACCCTACAATAATGAACAAAACAAGTGCCAGCACAACCTGTATGGATCTTGCTTTAAACAATTTTTTGATATTCACCCAGCGTGTATTCATATTAATTGTTTCAACAAAAAAGCCATCTTCTTTTTGCTGAATTTTCTGATTTGTTTTCCCCTTGATTTGAAAAATCCAAATGTAACAAATGAAGGGAAGTAATGGGAATAATAAATAGGTCGGTATAATTTTTTCTCGATTTGCAAATGGCCAAAATGGCCATGCAGTGCAGGAGAAATTCGTAGGTAGCCGCGTAATTTGTTTTGCAAAAGAGTTTCGACCAGAACGCCTGGTGCTATTCCAATTCTTTAAAAACTGAGGACTCATCCCAATCAATATTAAAAATCGGGTTACTTTTTTGTTATTGATATTGTTTTTTCTACAAAAGTGATGGACAAATTACTACGTAAAGTAGGTAGGATGCCATATCATTGGGACGATGAACCGAGCGTGGCAATATTGATACCATGTGTTTATTGCTAACACCATAATTCCTGTTCTGCATCCAAATGAAAAGTAAAGATTGTTTAGGTTGATTCATAAAATATAGGCTATCATTGCGGATAAAAATTTGGTACGGTGTGGCCAAAAAATATTTTTGGGGATGGAGGCAGGCTTTTACTAAATAAAAATAAATTCTTTACGGATGAAAATATTTGTTACGGGTGCTAATGGGTTTGTTGGCAGTTATGTGGTGAATGAATTGTTGATGCATGGACACGAGGTTTTTGCTTCTTCCCGCACGGGCGATCTGTCTGGTTTCAACGCCAACAAAAACTATCGTTTTATTCAGGTGGATTTTACTGACCCGTATTCCCTGCAAGATGCGTTTGAATTTGTGCAACCCGAAGTGGTCGTGCATTGCGGAGCCATGAGCAAACCGGACGAATGCGAATTGAAACAGGCGGAAGCTTTTGATACCAATGTTTTCGGCACAGTACAGTTGTTGCTAAATGCGGAGGAATACAAATCATTTTTTGTGTTTCTGTCTTCCGATTTTATTTTTAATGGTCAGACTGGCATGCATACAGAAGAAGCGGTGGCGGATCCGATTAGTTATTATGGAAAAACCAAGGTACAGTCAGAGGAAGCTGTGATGGAGTATGAGCATGGATGGGCGATTGTGCGTACTGTATTTGTGTATGGCAAACCTTTTTATGGCAGAGACAGCTTCATCACACTGATAGAAAAAAAACTTAGGAACCAAGAATCTTTTAGCATTGTGAATGATCAGGAGCGCATGCCCACTCATGCCAGCGATTTGGCAAGGGGAATTGAAAGTATCATTGAAAAAAAGGCAAAAGGGATTTTCAATCTTTGTGGTAAAAACATTTTAACTCCTTACGAAATGGCAATGGCAACCGCCGACTATCTGGATATTAAAGACCATCATTTAACGGCTGTTTCAACAAAGGAACTCCATGAGGTTGCCGAACGCCCATTGAAAAGTGGTCTGTGTATAGATAAGGCAAGAAAAGAGTTAGGCTATGAGCCTATGAGTTTTGAAGAAGGGTTGAAAAGGACTCTTAGTTAGTCCTCTTTTCGAAACCGCTTCTCCCCTGCTGTGATGGCTACTTTCAACCAATTCTCCTGAGGGGGTACTGGACAACTATACAGACCTGAAACATAGGCACAGTAAGGATTATAGGCTTTGTTGAAATCTATGACCAGCTTTTTGTTACTTATTTCTGATTGAACCAAATCGATATATCTTCCAGTTTCGTAGGTCTGGTCGCCAGTAGTCGCATCCATGAATGGTAGAAAAAGTGCATCCTGGTATTTTGGATTTTGCAAAAGGCTCTGCAACTGATAAACATAGAGAACCTGAGGGCTTCCATCAATCAAAAAACTAAGTTTCCCAAATTTCCTATATTGTTTTGTTTTGCCACTGGAGGTAGGAATGCTCATCCAAGAAGCATCAAGTATAGGCTCAAATTTTGCCATTACCCTAAAATTTTCATTGATGGGAAAGAATTGCATCTTTTGCTTATCAGCTGCTGTCACTACCTCATGGTTGGTCACATATTCTGATAGATACTTTTGCATACTATCCAGATAACTCATTTGAGAATGACCGATACAAGAGGTAAATAGAAGCGTAATTATAAGAACAATCTTCATAATTCTTCTTCCCTTTTAGCTGGTAAAAATATTTCTGCCATCATGCACCTGGCACTGCCTCCGCCATTTTTTTCGATGGTTTTTAGGGGTGCATGAATGATTGGATTGAAGGACTGAAGCATTTGCACCTGATCTTCTGACAGGCTATTAAATGCCTCTGTGGACATCACCAGGAAAGGCGCTCCCTGATTGTTTTTTACTTGTAGCATATTGCCAGCAAAATGATGCATTTGGTCCAGACTAATGTAAACAACCGATTTTCCAGTTTCCTCAAATTTTTCCAACATCATTCGTTTTTGAAAGTCCTCCTTAATAGCATCCATACAAATCACTACATAATCCTCAGCCAGGCACATCATCACATTGGTATGATAAATATCTTTCCCATGCTCATCCACTGCATTAAACAAAACCGGTCGGTATCCCATGGCATCACAAAAATCGTAGATGACGGTAGGGCTAGTTCTTGGAGACAGACAGGCATAAGTCAGGTAATTGTCCCTGTCCAAAATCAGGCTTCCGGTTCCTTCCAAATATAGTTGTTGATGCTCGTAGTCGGTCAGGTTGATCGTGGTGCGGATAAAGTACTGATCACTCAGTTTTTCAATCACCTGTTTATCGCGTTCCAATCTTCTGTTGTTGGCAAACATAGGATACAATACAATAGTACCATCTTTATGAAATGAAACCCAATTGTTGGGAAAAATAGAATCCGGGGTATGTGGTGTTCCTGTATCCTGAATCACTTCTACCTTAATATTATTGTTGCGAAGTAGTTGCACAAAATTATCAAATTCGTTCAGGGCTTCTTCCTGAACATGATCTGGAATAGTCTTGTGCTGAAAAGCATTATTGACCGCCGTTTGAGGGTTGAAGGCAAAGGCCACAGGACGAATCATGAGTATGTGAGATGTAATCATAATGAAGGACGATTGATTGTTTATAGACTTTTGATATCGTTATTTTGCTATATTTCTTCTCGTTGTAAAGGCATGCTCATACAATGAAAACCACCTCTGGCTCGCGACAGTTCTGCCGAAGGCATCATGATAAAAGTATTGTTGATCTCCTCCACCTTTTTTTCACCCGATTCCAATTGCTTCAAAAGATCTTTCACTTCCACTATGTCGAATCCTGCCTTTGAAAATGCAAGTAGGGTCTTATCGTTTCTGTCGTACCCCATCACCACGCCATCCTTGATAGCAAGCAGATTGCAGCTATCCGTCCATTGTTCCCGCACATCAAATGGAAATTCATTGTTACCGGAATAAATGAACTTCACGTTCCCTTCGCAACCTAAATCGTTTTTACTGACATCCATCAAAAGGTCTTCCAAATTATCAAAATAAACCGGATTAGACACATTGTTTTTATGAAACTGAATGACACTAATGACCTCGTCCCGTTTTCGAGTTTCCAATGCTTTTTGAATTTCGTTCACATCCTCTTTTTTAATATGCTTTTTGGAGAAAATGCCTAACAGCACCCAAGTATTTTTCTTTACCTGAGTAAAGATGGTGTCAATATGCATGTAGTCTCGTTTCTTCGGAATTTTTACTACTGATACTTTTTCCACTACATTTTTTTCAAACAAAATCTCTATCGTCAGGTGTGCTGCTTCCAGGGATGTGCGTTCACTCACGCCAATTAATACATGATTTGGACTCACTACCATCACATCTCCACCTTCAAGCGTAACTCGCTTTTCTTCTGAGTCGGATGGCAACAAAAAATAGGGCAAAGTTTCGGGAAGCTCAATTATTTTTTTTTGATATTGCTTAAACACCGGGTGGTTGTAGAAAATGTACTTCATCAACAAGGCTTCCCGCATCCTGGCTTGTTTGGCCGGCTTGTTCAGCAGGATAAAATCATTGATGACAATGCCAATATCCCGTGTAAAAATAAAATTAGGCACAGGTGGAAAAAGCATTTCTTTATCCTTCAGGGTACCTGTAATAAATACATTGGTAAGTTCTACCGGAGAAAAGGTCATCAGCAATTCCTGAATCTCATAACTACAGTTTTCAATGGCGCAAACAGAGGCAATCAATCGTGCTTTTATGTTAGTATCGCTCAGGATATCAGTCAACAGGCATTCTATTTCAATCACTTTGTCAGAATGGTGAAACTGATTATCCGAAGGTTTGAAAAAACCAAAATCATTTTCTTTGTCATCAATTTCTGCAAGTCGTCCTTTTATCTTTTGAGGATCTAAAAAATAAAGTAGCAACTTGATGTAGTAGTCATACTCTTTTCGTCGAATGGTGTTCAGATGAACAATATCTTCAAAAAGCCAATCCTGAGCTTTGGAAGGCACAACCTTTCCCAAACCACTGTCAGGACTATGCACTAACAAACTTTTTAAGCTCCCTATTTCTGAGCTTACCTTTAACTTTAAAGAAGGCATATAGAATATTTTTATAGCAATCAATTCAAAAAGCAATATCCAAAACCGGCCTCAAACATAAGGTTTTATTCTCAGCACATCACTAATTTACTTAGCTTGCACGATTAATGCGAAAATCTTTTTTACAACTACATCTAGCAGTATTTTTAGCCGGATTCACTGGTGTGTTAGGCCGATTAATCACTCTAAACGAAGGATTGATTGTGTGGTACCGACTCCTCATTACGGCTGCTACACTTTGGGTAATTTATCTGCTCACAAATAAAATGCAGAAGATTGCACTCAAGGATATTTTGCAGCTGACGGGAGTGGGTTTTTTAAGTGCGCTGCATTGGGTGTTTTTTTATGGCTCCATTAAGTACGGCAATGTGTCCATTGCATTGGTATGTTTTTCGGCAATCAGTTTTTTCTCCTCCTTCCTGGAACCATTAGTAAACCGAGTACGCATCAACAAGATTGAGCTATTATTCGGACTGATGAATGTGCTGGGCATCTGGCTGATTTTTCATTTTGACACCCGTTACAAAACAGGCATCATTCTAGGCATCGTTGCCGCTTTTCTGGGCGCATTGTTTCCCATCCTTCTAAAAGTGAAACTAAAATATATCAATACTCAAACGGTACTCAACTGGCAACTCACGGGCGGATTTATCACCCTCTCCCTGGCCATGCCCTTTTACCTAAAAGCCTTTCCTGTAGCAAGTTTGATCCCCTCCCTGAGCGATTTTTTATGGCTATTGGTTTTGTCCTGGTTATGTTCAGTCATCGCTTTTCAGTTTTCGATGTATGCCCTTAAAAAGTTGTCAGCATTCACTGTAAACCTTTCATACGGACTGGAACCTGTGTATGGCATACTGATGGCATTCATCATTTACAAAGAAAATCAGGCACTCAATATGGGCTTTTATCTGGGCTTTGGCATCATCCTGCTTACCCTTGTTTTACATACAATCTTGTTAAGACGAGAACACAAACTGTCACAGATAAATGAAAATGCAAACACCACTCAATAGAAAGACATATCTCCTATCTCCCAAAGAGAAAAGTACATTGGACCTTTAAACCAATACTTTCAATTTTCAGAGAAGCGAACTCGCAAGAGGATAATATTTTTTATGATGCCATAAAAAAACATAAGGCATCTTTTTTGCAGCTTGTCCGCCGTGGCGGATCGCACTCTTCGGCTTTGGAATACAGGACACCTTATTTTTTCTTAGCCAAATAAAAATTTACTGTCCTTGGCAAAACAAAAAAACTATTCATCCTTACCTGGCTTGTACATTCTATGGCTCCATCATTTCGCTTAGTTCCAGCCAGCGCATTTCTTTTTCGTCCAACAGATCGTTCACCTCGCCAATTCTTTTCGACAGTATTTCCAGTTCTTCAAAAGGCAAGCTTCCAGCACCCATTTTCTCGGTAATCTCCTCCCTTTCCTTGGTCAGACCGGCAATTTCTTTTTCCAGTAGTTCAAACGCTCGTTTATCCTTAAAAGACACCCGGTTTGATTTCTTAGGTAGAGATTCTGCTGGCATATCACCTAACTTTTTGCTTTCAACTACATTCGTGGCCTCTTTCAACTGTAAACGATACTGGGTATAGTTTCCCGGAAAATCTCCGATCACTCCATCGCCTTCAAACACGAATAAATGATCCACCAGGCGATCCATAAAATATCGGTCGTGTGACACGATCAGCAGTGCGCCCGGAAATTCGCTTAAAAAATTCTCCAACACACTCAGGGTAGGCAGATCCAGGTCATTGGTCGGTTCATCCAAAATCAGAAAATTAGGATTTCGGAAAAGTATGGACAGCAAGTGAAGCCTTCGTTTCTCGCCCCCACTCAGTTTGCTGATATACGTATATTGTTTATCCGGTTCAAACAAAAACAATTGCAAAAACTGCGATGCACTCAAAGTGCTGCCATCTGCCAGTGGAAAATTTTCAGCAATATTTTTTACAAATTCTATCACCCTCACATCTTCTTTCACCTCCAGACCCTGCTGTGAATAATTTCCAAAAACTACGGTATCGCCAATATTCACTTTTCCACTATCTACAGGTTCTATGCCTTGCAGCATATTAATAAATGTAGATTTACCGGATCCGTTCTTTCCCACTATGCCAACACGTTCTCCTTTTTTGAAAGTATAATCAAACCCTTTTAAGATTTGTTTTTCTCCATAAGCTTTATACAATTTCTTTAGTTCAACCACCTTTCCACCCAGGCGGTTCATCTTCATTTGCAATTGCAACTGATCGTCCACCATTTTTTGTTTGGCTCGTTTTTCTACCTCATAAAAATTATCTTCCCTGCTCTTTGATTTGGTTGTGCGTGCTTTTGGTTGTTTGCGCATCCAATCCAGCTCACGCCGGTACAGGTTTTTGGCTTTATCTATGCTGGCAGCCGTTTGTTCAATACGCTGTGCTTTCTTATCCAAAAAATTTTCATAATCTCCTTTGTGAATATACAGCTCACTCCCTTCCAGCTCCCAAATCTCATCCGTTACAGCATCCAAAAAATAGCGGTCGTGTGTTACTAAAATCAAGGTTACGTTTTCCTTATTTAGAAAATGCTCCAGCCATTCCACCATCTCCACATCTAAATGGTTGGTGGGCTCATCCATCACCAACAATACATGCTTGTGTTCAAACCCTATATCCACCAGTGTTTTGGCCAGTGCCACACGCTTTCTTTGTCCTCCACTCAGGGTGCTTACATTCTGATTCAGGTTATGAATATTCAGTTTGCCAAAAATCTGTTTCACTTTAGCTTCATAGTCCCATGCACCCAATTCATCCATTACTATCAATGCCTCAGATATCTGAGCTGCATCTCCGGTTTCTATTGCAGACTCATAGGCTTTGATGGCTACCATCACCGGATTGTGATGAAAGAAAATATTGTCAGAAATCGTTTTCCCTTCTATCAATTGCGGTTCCTGATCGAACAAAACCACATCCACATCCTTGTGAATCCAGAGCTTACCACTGTCCGTGGTTTCTTTTCCGGCTAATATTTTTAACAATGTGGACTTTCCTGTACCATTGCGGGCAACAATAGCTATCTTATCTCCTTCCTCTATGTGAAATGAAATATCAGAAAACAAAGGCTGAATGCCATAACTTTTTCCCAATCCCTCGGCTGAAACATAATGCATGGGCGCAAAGGTAATGGAGGAAAGGAGAATTGATATTGGAAAATGATAACAGTTCGAAACAATTAAACCAGGAAGAAATCGTTTACGGTCAATATCTAAAAAAATAAAAACCAATTTATCCCTTGGCCTGTACATTTGCAAAGAGCAAAATTTGTGTTACACCTTCTTCATTGGGAAATGGTTGTACATTTATTGTCCGGAAAAAAAACTGAAAAAGTCAATCCATTTAAATATCAAAAACTTTGTTTGTTCCAAAAAAAATATTGGTCATTCGCTTTAGTTCGATGGGAGATATTATTTACACTACGCCGGTGGTTCGCTGTTTGAAACAGCAATTGCCTGAGACCGAAATACATTTTATCACAAAACCGCAGTTTAAATATATCTATGAAGGCAATCCTTATTTAGACAAACTATTACTCCTGAAAGAAAACCTTAATGAAACGATTGCCGAAATAAAAAAGGAAAAATATGATTGTATTATTGACCTCCACAGCAATTTAAGAACGGCCATAATAAAATTAAGAACAGGTCTCCGATCCTTTACCTACGACAAGCAAACCATTCGCAAATGGCTAAGCCTTACACTAAGAAAACAGTTGGTGCCTCCTGTCCATTTGGTGGACAGATACCTGAAAGCAGTAGCGCCGTTGGGGATCCAAAACGACAACAAACCGATTGATTATTTTATAAAAAATGACCATCAGCTTGGAGACCTGTTGCCCACAACCCATCAGGCCAATTATATTGCTTTCATCATTGGAGCAGCACATTTTACCAAGCGCATGCCCAATGAAAAAATTATTTCTATTTGTAAAAAACTCAACCGGCCAATCGTATTATTGGGTGGCAACGATGTGAAACCCAATGGGGAAACAGTGGCCAATGCCTTAGGTGAAAAAGTGTATAACGCTTGCGGAATCACCTCATTAGATGAATCCGTATTTTTAGTATCCAAAGCAAGTGCCATCATCGGATTCGATACTGGACTTACACATATTGCCGAAGCATTCAACCTGCCTATTGCTTCCATTTGGGGCAGCACAGTACCTGAACTATTGGGTGTCCAGCCTTATAAAATTGATCGCGCTCTGACAGCTGGCGTTGCCCTGAACTGTCGTCCCTGTTCTAAATACGGACTACCTCAATGTCCCAAAGGCCATTTTAAATGCATGAACGAAATCAATGAGGAAGAGATTGTTCAGTTCATTCATTTTGGTTGATTCAAATTAAGTTGTTAAAAATTAACAATAATTAATCAGCTTGCTTCTTAATTTTGTTTTTAGATAAAATTTATTTTTTGCATGAGTAAGATTGCTAAAGTTATGGGTTGGTTTCCCCTGGCTATTGGACTAAGTTATCCAGTTTTCGCTCAGGACAATGTTCCAAACGGATGGTATCTAAAGGACTTAAAGAAAGATGGCTACTATGGCATCAGTCTGAATGAGGCTTATGATTTCCTGAAGAATAAAGGTATAAAAAGTACGCCGGTGATTGTAGGCATTATTGACTCCGGTATTGACACCACACACGAGGATCTTAAATCGGTGCTATGGGTGAACAAAAAAGAAATTCCTGGAAATGGTATTGATGATGACAAAAACGGATATATAGACGACGTTCATGGTTGGAATTTTCTGGGTAGTTCCGATGGAAAAGAAAATGTGGGTAAGGATAGTTTTGAAGGGGCACGTGTGTATTGGAGTTTCAAAGACAAATTTGCAGATAAAAAAGCCACAGAAATTCCAGCGAACGAAAAAGCCAATTATAACATGTGGATAAGGGCTAAGCAAGATATTGCCAAAAACTTGGGTGACCCTAAGGAAACTGAAACTTTAAAAATGATCAGCGATCTTTTTAAGGAAGGAGACGCCATTATCCGTAAGGCCCTTAAAAAGGAAACCTATAGTTGTAAAGACCTCATTAGCTACACCCCTATTGCCGCGGCTGCGGTGCAAACCAAACAAATATTATTGTACACTTGCAAGGGCAATAGCAATAACGATATCAATAATAAGATGATATTGGAGGATATTCAAAAAGATTTGGACAAAACTTCGATGGGCGATGAACCTCCAAAAAATTACAGATCAGATATCGTAAAGGACAATTACCACAACTTCGATGATCAGTACTATGGCAATAATAATGTACTAGTAGATTTTGAATCTGCGATGCATGGCACCCACGTAGCAGGCATTGTAGGTGCAGCAAGAAATAATGATAAGGGGATGGATGGTGTAGCCGAAAATGTAAAAATCATGAGCATTCGTGCTGTGCCAGATGGTGATGAGCATGACAAGGATGTAGCCCTGGGTATCAAATATGCAGTGGACAATGGTGCCAGGGTCATCAATATGAGTTTTGGCAAAGGATTCTCTCCGGAAAAAAAATGGGTGGATGAAGCTGTGAAATATGCTGAGAACAAAAATGTATTATTGATTCATGCCGCAGGAAACGACAATGCCAATATTGATACTGCCTTTAATTTCCCCACACCTAATTTGCTGGATGGGAAGAAAGCAAAAAACTGGATAACTGTTGGTGCCAGTGGCGATGAAAAGGAAGGTGGACTAACCGCCAGTTTTTCAAACTATGGTAAAAGAGAAGTAGATGTTTTTGCACCAGGCGTAAAGATATATTCAACAATTCCGGGAGGTGACACTTACGGTGATTTGCAGGGAACAAGTATGGCAGCCCCGGTAGTTTCTGGATTGTCAGCGCTCATCATGAGTTATTTCCCTAAACTTACAGCCATTCAGGTAAAAGATATTATAGAGAAATCAGTAAGCAAACCCACCTCAAAAGTGCATAACCCAGGCGGCGGCAAAGATGTATTGTTATCTGACCTTTCTGTGTATGGAGGAATCATCAATGCTTATACTGCAGTGAAATTGGCCTACGCATTTAAGGAACCGAAGGTTCCTGTTACTAAGAAAAAGAAATAAGTTTTTCAAACTATCTCTGACAAAAGTTATCCTGGTGATAGCTTTTTTTTATGAATGAAATCCAATTAAATTGGGAATAAAATATTAATCAAAAAAAACTATTCATACCATCTAAAAGAAATAAGCAGACACAAAGTCCCATCTTCCAAAAAACCTGATGAAAAAAATGACCTTTGGTTCTATGATTGATGTTATTTTCAAAACACCATTTATTGAAAAAATTTTTACTGTCATAAACCCTGAGCGATAAGCCATATTTTAATTTCCTAAAAGAATTTTTGGCTAAATTGTAATATTAATATTCTATCCATAATGACAGCCGTGCCTACCATTCAAAAAACAATACTCCTATTTGGAGCCGGTAAATCGGCTACCATTCTTATAAGAAAAATACTGGAACACTCCATTGAAAACAACAGAAAACTGATTGTGATAGATGCTAATCTGGAACTGGCTATTTCAAAAACCCAACGACACCCCAACTCCCAGGCCATATCTTTTGACATCCACCATGAAACTGAGCGGCACAAATGGATAGCCTTATCAGATATAGTGATATCCATGTTGCCACCAGCCTTACATTCTCTGGTTGCGTTGGATTGCATCAGGTTTAAAAAAAATTTGCTGACAGCTTCCTACCTCGATGAAACCATTAAACAATATGCCAATACTATTCAGCAAAAAGGATTATTGTTTTTATATGAAATGGGATTAGACCCCGGAATCGATCACATGAGTGCCATGCACCTTATAAATAAAATAAAAGAAGATGGAGGCATCATCCATAGTTTTAAATCGCATTGTGGCGGATTGGTAGCGCTCGAGTCCGACAACAATCCTTGGCACTATAAAATAAGCTGGAATCCCACCAATGTGGTGTATGCTGGTAAGAGTGGAGCGGAATATAAGTCCAATCACGAACATATTCACATTGACTATACCGAAATTTTTAAGGACTGCCCAACCGTAGAAGTTCCGGGAATAGGCCGTCTGTCCTGCTATCCCAACAGGGATTCACTTTCCTATATGCCTTTGTATGGGTTGGAAGATACCAGCAACTTTATTCGAACCACCTTAAGGTATCCTGCATTTTGCATTGGGTGGAATGCGATCATTATGGCTGGCCTTACTGATAGTAACCCAAATTCTATTCATCAAAAATTTCAAGGGCAGCCACTTTCAGCATGGTTAAATGCATGCCTGAACTTCTACACCAAAACAGAGCATTTCGATGCTTTCCTGAAGAAAATGGTTATTCCCAATCATCAAAACATTGTATCCACTCTATTTAATTTTTTAGGACTTACTAGCAATGAGCCCGTTCCGAGAGATAAAAACAGTGGTGCCGAAATAATTCAATATCTTTTAGAAACCAGATTAGCACTTTTGCCAGAGGATAAAGATATGATTGTAATGTTACACGAAATAGAATATCAAAAAGGCATGCAGTCTAAATTCATAAAAAGCCATTTGATAGTAAATGGTGATGACAGTCTGGCTACTGCCATGGCAAAAACAGTAGGATTGCCTCTTTTTATTGCCTGTGAGCTCATTCTAAATGGACAGATTTCTTTAGTAGGATTAAGGGTTCCTGTGGTAAAAGAAATTTATGAACCAGTACTGTATCTCCTTGAAAAACAAGGAATAAAATTTACCGAAATATAAATTGTTTTTTTTCAATTTGCTTACGTATCATTGTAAACCGAAAGCAGTTTTCGGCACTAACGAAATAAACCATAACAATTTAAAGTGCTACCATATTTTGTGTTCGCAGCCTTTACATTGAGCCAGAATTTATAAAAAATTATGAAGTACCTAATCTACCTCGTTCCGGCAATGGCCTTAATAGGCTTGCTTTATACATACGTAAAGTTTAAGTGGGTGTCCAAACAGGATACCGGCACTCCAAGAATGGTAGAAATCAGCAATTATATCAGTGTCGGAGCAATGGCATTCTTAAAAGCTGAGTGGAAAATACTTTCCTACTTCGTAGTCATCGTGGCCATTTTGTTGGCAGTCTTATCCAATACCAACCCACACTCTCACTGGCTAATCGCCATTGCCTTTGTGATAGGAGCTGTGCTAAGTGCAGTTGCCGGATATATTGGAATGCGTTCAGCCACCATGGCTAATGTACGAACAGCTCAGGCAGCTAGAACAAGTTTACAAAAAGCGTTGAATGTATCTTTTGGAGGAGGAGCTGTAATGGGGGTTGGTGTAGCAGGACTGGCTGTTTTGGGATTGGGTGGTTTATATATATTATTCAAAAATTATTTTGCCGAGGATGCCACCCTCAATTCTGCAGAAATGATTCGCACAATAGAAGTGCTCACAGGTTTTTCTTTGGGTGCAGAATCCATTGCCTTGTTTGCCCGAGTGGGCGGTGGTATCTATACCAAAGCAGCAGATGTAGGTGCGGATCTGGTAGGAAAAGTGGAAGCAGGTATTCCGGAAGATGACCCTCGAAATCCAGCAACCATTGCCGATAACGTAGGTGATAATGTGGGTGATGTAGCCGGTATGGGTGCTGACCTGTTCGGATCTTATGTAGCTACAGTTTTGGCCACTATCGTTTTGGGTCAGCAAATTCAAATTACCGGTACGGACACGCTTGGCGGGTTTTCTCCAATTGTATTGCCAATGCTCATTGCCGGAATCGGTATATTACTTTCCATTGTGGGAACCCTTTTTGTAAAAATTAGTGAAACCGCCAGTATTAGTACTGCCACTGTTCAAAAAGCTTTGAATATGGGCAACTGGGGATCAATGATATTGACTTCTCTGGCATCCGTAGGTCTTGTACTTTGGTTAATGCCTGATCAGATGATGTTGAGGGGATTCTCCTTTTCAAAATATGGTGTGTTAGGTGCTATTGGCGTGGGACTTTTAGTAGGTGCGCTGATGAGTATTGTAACCGAGTATTACACTGCTATGGGTAGAAGGCCAGTAAATCTAATTATCAAAAAATCTTCCACAGGTCATGCCACCAATGTTATTGGCGGATTGGCCGTTGGCATGGAATCTACCTTCTTACCAATATTAATACTAGCTGGTGGTATATGGGGATCCTTTGAATGTGCTGGCTTATATGGCGTGGCCATTGCTGCGGCGGCTATGATGGCAACCACCGCTATGCAATTGGCTATAGATGCTTTTGGCCCTATTGCCGACAATGCTGGAGGCATTGCAGAAATGAGCGAGCTGCCCAAAGAAGTTCGTGAAAAAACAGATGTGCTGGATGCTGTAGGAAATACAACAGCGGCCACTGGCAAAGGATTTGCGATTGCCTCAGCCGCACTTACTGCACTGGCATTGTTTGCCGCTTTTGTAGGCGTAGCTGGCATCAATGGTATTGATATTTACAAAGCCAATGTGCTTGCATCTCTTTTTGTTGGCGCTATGATACCATTTATTTTTTCATCGCTCGCCATTCGTGCAGTGGGAGAAGCGGCTATGGCTATGGTGGAGGAAGTGAGAAGACAGTTCCGTACCATTCCCGGTATTATGGAAGGCACAGGCAAACCCGAATACGATAAATGTGTAGAAATTTCTACCGAAGCTTCCATAAAAAAAATGGTGTTGCCCGGAGCTATTGCTATCATCTCCCCATTAATTATTGGTTTTATGCCAGGGCTTGGGGCTGAAGCATTAGGAGGCTTTTTGGCTGGTGCTACCGTAACCGGTGTACTGTTGGGAATGTTTCAAAATAATTCGGGAGGTGCCTGGGACAATGCAAAAAAGTCCTTTGAAAAAGGGGTAGAAATTAATGGTGAAACCTTCTATAAAAAATCAGAACCGCATAAAGCTTCTGTAACAGGCGACACCGTAGGGGATCCATTGAAAGACACATCTGGACCTTCTATGAATATCCTGATCAAACTAATGTCCATTGTTTCTTTGGTAATTGCACCTACCCTTGCTCAAATTGGACAGAATAGTGTGACAGAAACAAAAACCATCAATACACCATCTATTAGTGCACCCTTGCCGATAGGCATTGAACAGAAAATTACAACCTCACCCGATGGAAAATCAGATACCATAAAATATCTGGTAATGGACACCATAAAAGCATGACTTTTTTTTGGGTTTAATAGAGTAGCCACCTGCACTTGAGTAGGTGGCTTTTTTATAGCCCCTCCATCAAAGAGTTTGGGTTGACAGAGCATCGCAATCAATTATTCTAATTTCTGGAAGATGACAACTTAAGCATTGGAGAAATGCTTTCAAGTTTTTATGATCTTTGGTCTTTGATATCCTTAAAAGAAGGGGTTGCCGATGCGCTGGCCAATCATTTCAATAAAGATATTTTTATGTTGCCGGAGTTTCCCAACCCATCAAAAGACTGGCGCTATCCCTATTTCCATAGGTTGTACAACGGCAAATTCAAGCAGCCTGATTTTCAGTTTGATAGCATTAGCTGGGAAATGGAATCACATGAAAAAAAATTTCAGATAAGCAAAATAAATAAGATGCTGGAGAATGGTCTGGAGCAATCGAAAAATATCATCTTGAAAGTGAATAGCAAAATAGACATAGACCGGGTATTGAAAAAATCAAAGGCCGAAAAGAGTTCGATCTGTGTGAAAGGATTTTGCTAATCACAAAAGACATGCTGGTGGTGGAAGTAAAATAAAAAAGCCCCCAATAAGCCATGCCTGTTAGGGGGGGCGAACGGCATCATGTGCCACTCTTGTTTTACAAATATATAACTTATTTCAAAATGAACATCGAAAACAAATTAGTTGTGAATTGCTTTCAAGTTTTTATAATCTTTGGTCTTTGACAACCGATACACATACTTTCACAAGCTATACAATGGCAAGTTTAAACAGCCTGATTTTAGGTTTGACGAGATTGTGTGGGAAATGGAATCGCAACAAAAAACATTCCGGATTATTAAGATTAACGACATGATGGAAAAAGGGCTGGAGCAGTCGAAATATATCATTATAAAAATTAATAACAAAATTGACTTGGATAAAGTGATTGCCAAAATAAAAGGGCGTAAGGAGTTTGACATCTGCGAAAGGCTACTATTAATAACTAAGGACATGGAAGTTATTACTGTTAAATAAAAACCCCATAAAGCACTGCCTTATGGGGGGCGGACGGCATCGTGTGCCACCCTTGTTTTACAAATATACAACCTATTTCAAAATGAACATCGAAAACAAATTAGTTGTGAATTGCTTTCCAGTTTTTATGATCTTTGGTCTTTGATCCCCACCATTTAGTGGGGATGAATTGCTTTCAAGTTTTTATTATTCTTGAAGGATCAGGTTTGCTACCTGCCTGAAAAATTCACAACTTGAATATTCCTGATTTAACTGAATAAAGGGCAAGTGCTACTCTGGATTTAACCTCTAATTTTTCAAACAAAGCATCGCGGTAACTTTCAACAGTACGAGGGCTGCAAAACATTTTTTCTGCAATCTCTTTATAAGTCATATCAGTACACACATAGCTCAAAAATTCTTTTTCTCTTGTACTTAGATGTAAATCATTTTCTTTCTTCGCATTCTTAAAAATTCTGTTTATAAGCTTGCTGGTGGCCCATGCTGGATAATACTGCCCCTGATGCACTACTGCTTCAAGCACTTTGTATAGCTCGTTAGGATGAATGTTTTTTTGAAGGTAACTGCAAGCTCCGTTTTCAACCATTTTCAATAATGACAAGTCATCATCATGCATAGTAAGTGCCACAATCTTTATACTACTATGATATTGGGTTAACCATGCTGCAGTTTCAAATCCATCCATTACTGGCATGGATATATCCAAAAGTACAATGTCGGGAATGTTTTTTGGAACTTGGAGTCGATCCACTAATTCTTTACCATCTTCGGCAACATATAAAACAGAGAATCCGTCAAACTGATCAATGATATTAGCAATGGCTGTTGCAATCAGTCTATGATCATCCACAACGACCACTGTGATTTTTCTATGCATGATTATTGCATTTGAATGTTAATAGAGAGCTGTGTTCCTTCATTTATTCTACTAGCAAACGAATACTCCCCATTGATGGATCGCACTCTTCTACGCATATTATCAAGTCCAATGCCACTTAGTTTAATTTGATCGGCTTCAAAACCAATTCCGTTATCACCCAAATCTACAATAAGCTCATTCTCTTTTTGCAATACAGAGACATAAATATTGGAACACCTGGCATGTTTAATACTGTTGTTAAGAAACTCCTGAACAATTCTAATCAGGTTCAATTTAATGCCAAAACTAATGTTTTCTATGCTTCCAGAATGGGTGAAAGCTACTTTGATGGGTGTTACCTTATTTACCAATTCACATTCACTTTCCATAAGTTCCCTAAGCGAATATTTTTGAATTGAACTCTCGGTTAGTTCTTTCGACAAACTCCTTAATTCTTCAATAGATGCATGAATAACTTTAGTGGCAGTTTCCAATTCTGCTTCTCTATCATTCGGCAATTTATTTTTATCCTTATGCTGTAAAATGATAGAACAAAAAGCCAGTTTCTGGGCTACACTATCATGTATTTCTTGGCCAATAAATAGCATTGTTTCCAACTGACTCTGTACTCTGACAGTGGTGATTTCTAATAGGTGTTGCTTTTGAAGTGATTCCTTTTCGGCATTAAACAATAATCTGCGTTGTCGGTATTGTATAATGAATACAATGATACCTAAAACGAGTAATAAGATTATCAGCATAACTGATGTAATGAAGATAGTTATTTCGGCTTTCCCCATATAAATGCAAAAATAAACATCAAATACATACAATAATTTAGAGCAAACTGAACCTGGTTGTATACGTTAAAGATACTACGGTAATGATAGTATAGCGAGCTTCTTAATCCCCAGAAAGGCAAAGTTCCGATGTAAAACAATAACAACCCAATTACCACCCAGAACATCATATTAGTTTTGAATTCCAGAATTTCGTCAGAACTAATAAATTGTTTTAAAAAAATGATAATGAGTATTAATAACAAAACACATCCAAATGAATAGGACATGGAGTCAAAAATAGGCTTTAGGTTTATTGGCCAGAAATTTTCAATCATCACCGCAATCAAGTAAAGACTTGAAAAAATAAAAGGCAATACTTTAGGTTTCGTATTTCTATGCTGCCGGGAGAAAAGCCAGAAAAAGAAAAGGAACTGTACAGGTATTGCCCAGTATTTATATATCGCAATATTTACTTTCAAGTTTTCCTGAACCAGCAGTATCCATTCGGCCAATACTTCTGTCAGGAAAATGGAAAATAGATAAAATGGAAAATATTTCCAATAAGAATCTTTTAGCTTTATGTAGTATAAAAAGCCTGTAATGCAGGCGCACAATTCAAATAGGTTCAGTATAAAAATTTGAACAGGCATTTATTATCTTATTGAGCTTGGGTAGGGAAAGTGCCTGGTTCTGGAGGTGGCCCTATTCCACCATGATTTTCGCCCGCATCGGGAACAGCTATTATTACCGGATTCTTATGATTTGGCTCACATTCTTTGATTTGTGCAAAACAATTATCACCATCACTTGCCCAGGGGTTATAATCCAACCATGTAGTGGCTCCTATTTTTCTATATACCGGCACCATCGCCAGTGAGTGTTTATTACTATTATTGGCATCCAACCCTGACAAATCCGAACCTTCCGGTTCATTTTCAAGGTTGGAAGGATATTTGATATAATAGTACCTTATTCCCAGTTCATAATCTTTAGAACACTTATTAGTACAATTTTGCATTTCCATAAAATAAATAAGTGCTTTGAGTTTTTCCAAATCAAATACCACCGATAGTGCATCATTTTTAACATCATTAGTTGAACTATAGATCTTGCTTTTCCATGGATCGATTGCGTAAGAATTTGATAGCGTTCTGATAGTATTATAATTTAGGGTTCCCGTTAGTCTTGCTTCAGAAATGCTTAGGCAAGTTCTATTTATACATTTTTTGACAGAACCGGTTGACCCAAGTTTTTCCTTTGACGGGTTGCAGCCTAAGCCTACAAACATAAGTACCACTAGTGTCATTGTCATAAAAGCTAAATGTTTTTTCATAATTTCTTGGATTAGAATTAATAATGTTTTTCCCTATTAAAGATAATTGCATTTCATTTCAAATGCATTCCGTTTTTTAACGATATTTTTTCCGTTTTTCATGGAGATGAAAATGTTGGAAAGCACATTGAAACAGGGTTCCATTTAGCCCCACCTTTGAACTGTACTACAAATCATGCATAATTTGAAAAACCAGGAGATACCGAAAACCTGAAACAGAGTAGGTAAAAACTTTTAAAATTTTATATTATGGCAACTATGACAAATCCCAACTTAACCATCCACTTAAATTTGCCCAATGCGGATGTGGAAGTAAACAATTCAATTCGATTCACCCCATTTGAAATAAACAATATGAGAAATGGATTGAGGTATAGGGTTACCTGTAAACTCATGGGTAACGACCCTGTATTTGATGACACGCAATACGTTTTTCCTTCTCAAACAATAACCGGAAATCAACCTGCTTTAAAGAGAATCAAATTCAAAAGAACTATCAACAAAAGCAGGCTGGATGAGGATGATTCAATTTTCGATGACACAGATGAAATATTTGCCGTGGTGTCGCTTATTAATTTGGATATACTGGGAAATCCGATTTCAAAGAATTCCAATGAAATTGTTCATCAATTCTAAGTTCAACTTCTGAACTCAAAATGCCGCATTGTTCTATGACAGGCGGCATTTTTTTTTATTCACTACTACATGTAAATTTACCTACCCAGTAAAAATATTTTGCATGTTGAATATCTGAAATTGCTTTCAAGTTTTTATGATCTTTGGTCTTTGATCCCCACCATTTAGTGGGGATGAATTGCTTTCAAGTTTTTAGGATCTTTGGTCTTTGACATCATAGGGTTTTTTCAACAAGTGAACACGAAAGTTGTGAATTGCTTTCAAGTTTTTAGGATCTTTGGTCTTTGACAACATAAAACAAAAAACCCCGCCGAGGCGGGGGTGTCAAACAAAATTGTTCATAAATGAACCATTAAGCGAATTCAAGGGAGGATAGCTCCCTGCCTAATGCTTTAATACCTGATAATATCTTTTCAGTTTGTTTCTCGGATGGTTGCTTAGTTCCCGATTTGTATTGCGCTAATAAACTACGATTCATGCCCAATTGCTCACTTAAACCAGTCACATCAATAGCTTTATAATATTCGAAGAATTGAGGTAAATCTATCTTTACTGCTATATCACCGGGATATACTAAAGCTAACCCTTGGTGTTCAAACCAGGTATTGGCCGCATCGATCATGTTGTCTTTTAATTCCTTCATAGTGGTACCGGTCGTACCAAAAGGGTACTTGTCATCCTTAGCATAAGCTGAATAACCAGTTTTTGTTTTCTCTACAATAAATACAATCTTTTTCATAAAATATTTTTTAATCAGCCAGTTTATAACCTTGTTTAGCCTAGCAGCTGGCCTGCCTGTTGGTAACTATCCAGAATTTACTATCATCACCCAAAACGAAAGTATGCTTTGAATATTCAATCATGTGATAATGAAATTCCTTTGCTCTATTATGATCAGAAAACCTGAACATACCTTTTGTTTTTTAAAGGCAGGGATTATTTAATTCCCGCCTGTTTTAAGATCTTTTTTGCAAGTCCGGTACCAATTTCTTTTGCCGGGTGATTGGGAACTACAAACTCATTGTTTGTGATTGGACTTCGCCAGACCTCATGGCTACCAACCGCTTGCCTAACTAAGAAGCAACCATTCTTTTTTAGTAACCGGATAAGCTCATTTGTTTTCATTTTAAAGAACTAATATTTTGTTCAACAAGCCAAAGGTAACATATATGTTACTTTATTTCAATTATTTTTTCCTCTTTTTTAAATTACTTTTCAAAAGGGAACCATAGTGAACCATTTCAAGGTCTTCAATTTTGCGGACTTCTATCCCGATACCGCCGGCACGGTTCATGTGCTTAAGAAATATCTCTTGTTCATTGCTCAAGTTATCCTTACCGACTATAATCTCAAAGGCAATGAACTGACCTGTCTTTCTATGAAATCCGATAATATCACTGATGCCAGGTGTTGCACTGTTTTTATTGTGAATTGCTTTCAAGTTTTTATGATCTTTGGTCTTTGACATCTGATTGCGGTGGTGCAAGCTCCGGGCGCATGTTGTGAATTGCTTTCAAGTTTTTATGATCTTTGGTCTTTGACATCCATCCAGTTTTTCGGTGGGGGTGGTTTTGTGTTGTGAATTGCTTTCAAGTTTTTATGATCTTTGGTCTTTGACATCTAAGTCCAGTTATGCACAGGATGGATGCTAGTTGTGAATTGCTTTCAAGTTTTTATGATCTTTGGTCTTTGACATCATATTTATTTATTTAATGGAAAGGCCGGTGTTGTGAATTGCTTTCAAGTTTTTATGATCTTTGGTCTTTGACATCTATTGTCCGCCCCACCACTTCTAAGAGCAGGTTGTGAATTGCTTTCAAGTTTTTATGATCTTTGGTCTTTGACATCACTATTCCAACTTGAGTGTATAATCCTACGGTTGTGAATTGCTTTCAAGTTTTTATGATCTTTGGTCTTTGACATCTCAGAACATCTTCGCCTGCAATAGCAAGGTGTTGTGAATTGCTTTCAAGTTTTTATGATCTTTGGTCTTTGACATCCCTGTTGCAACAGGTCGGGGTTCACCCCCGTTGTGAATTGCTTTCAAGTTTTTATGATCTTTGGTCTTTGACATCGAAGATGAACTGGAAGCCTTCCAATAGCCGTTGTGAATTGCTTTCAAGTTTTTATGATCTTTGGTCTTTGACATCTGCCATTTTTTTTAATTGATTGATTTTTTGTTGTGAATTGCTTTCAAGTTTTTATGATCTTTGGTCTTTGACATCATTAACGGCAATTATTCGCTATTCGTCCGTGTTGTGAATTGCTTTCAAGTTTTTATGATCTTTGGTCTTTGACATCAGGGGCAAAATTCTTACCCTGTCTTTGTATGTTGTGAATTGCTTTCAAGTTTTTATGATCTTTGGTCTTTGACATCGCAGCCATATAACTTTACAGGAGCATATCAGTTGTAAATTGCTTTCAAGTTTTTATGATCTTTGGTCTTTGACATCTGAGAGCAATAATGTTAATAGATATAACTAGTTGTGAATTGCTTTCAAGTTTTTATGATCTTTGGTCTTTGACATCTTTAACCGGAATGAGCCTCTTTGTAAAGCTGTTGTGAATTGCTTTCAAGTTTTTATGATCTTTGGTCTTTGACATCCCGTGGTTTCATTATTCGAATCCTTCCGTCGTTGTGAATTGCTTTCAAGTTTTTATGATCTTTGGTCTTTGACATCGTGAATACCGGCTTATAAATGGTTTTATCGTTGTGAATTGCTTTCAAGTTTTTATGATCTTTGGTCTTTGACATC
>Ga0073899_10000078_pt1 | contig 82022 bp, 64 predicted proteins | sample KloWWTmetaKNB5Ph_FD_88975 | JGI IMG/M metagenome (GOLD analysis project Ga0073899, IMG submission 88975) | Active sludge microbial communities from Klosterneuburg, Austria, studying microevolution and ecology of nitrifiers - Klosterneuburg... | ecosystem: Engineered > WWTP > Aerobic digester >... | reverse complement strand
GGCGCCATCGACGAGGATCGCGTCGCGGATCTGCTGGCGGCAGGCGCCATCGACGCGGCGGTGATCTCGGTGAGCACGAGCATTCCGTTTCGGGAACGCATCTTCACGGCGTGGCAGGCGCGGGGCATCCCTTTTGCCAACGTGATCCATCCCAGCGCGGTGGTCGGGATGAACGTGGCGCTGGGCGTGGGCAACGTGGTAATGGCCTTTTGCCACGTCGGCGCGTGCGCCACGGTGGGCGACAACAACTTTCTCAGCGCCTATTGCAGCATTGAGCATCACTGCGTGCTGGGCAGCCATTGCAGCTTTGGCCCGGCCGTGGTCACATCGAGCCGCGTGCGCATCGGCGACGGCGTGCGTTTTGGCACGGGCATTGCTATCGAGCCAGGCGTCACGATCGGCGCGGGGTCTGTCATCGCCTCCGGGCTGGCGATCACGCAGGACATTGCCGCGCGGTCGCTGGTGAAGGCGAGGGTGGGGTATACCGTGCGGGGACGGTGATGCGCTGGCGCTCAATAAATCCCTGCACATTTGGCGGGAAGTATCACATACTGCTCTGTCCGCTCCATTTGGTCCCGCGCATTTTTGTGTTCGATGGGATTCAGGCGCCGGCAACCTGGCAGCCGCGACCGCCACTTGATCAGGGAAAAGTCGCGAATCTTGCCCGTTTTGTCCAAACGCACGCAGATGAGTATGTGCTAGCGCCATTCGTGGCAACAGTGACCGCTACGGTAGAGTTCGCCCCCGCCAGTGAGTCATTTCCCGAACTCGGCTCAGTCAAAATCCCGCTACGGGCGGTCATGGTTATTCAGGACGGACAACACCGCCGCGCTGCCATTGAGCAACTGCTGGTCAATACACCAACGCTGACGGATAACACGGTTGCTGTCATGCTCTTTCCCGACCCTACACTGGAGAGATCGCCGGCGATCTTTGCGTGGCTCAATCAGACATATGTGCAGCAGAATGCTTCGCGTCGTGTTACGCACGATCCGGTAAAGCCGCTTGCCAGCGTTGCAAGACGCCTCACCGAAGAAGCACCGATCTTTCAGGGGCGCGTCGATTATGAACGAACGACTATCTCCAACCGGTCGATTGCGCTATTCACGATAAATGCTGTCTATCACACACCCTAACGACTGGCAGGCACGGCTCAAACCGTGGAGTGGGCTGGAGTGGTCACGCCAGAATCCGACCTGGGAAGGGCGCGCTATGCTGCGCGGCCGCATGAGCAAACAAAGTTCAAGCATCCAGTTGACGGCGAACACACTGAAGATGTCGCTTGGACTGTCATTGACCGAAAAGGAAAAGGAGTTGGAGAAACTGCTGGAACGCTAGACCTTACGAAAGATCTTTTTATTGCGCCAGTCGAGATTGGCGGGGTCAGGATGAAGGGTAGTTTCTAGCGGCAGAAAGATTGGTCGAGCATCCAGCATTGAGAGCAGTCCCGGCATATTGCCATGCGCCGCAAGCTGTGGTGACAGGATGACACGATAGTCCGTGGCGACGCTCATCAGCCCTTCGTCGAAGGACCAGTGACAGAGCCGGCACAGCGCCATGCCATTGGTGGGCTGATCGTTGCGGGATTCGCTCCACGGGATAATGTGCGCTGCCTCGACCGCCGTGTGCCCGCCCGGCGTGACGATGCGTAGTCCGCAGCACGCGCACCGATGATTGTAAGCAACGACGACGGCGCGCCGAAAGCCCTGGTCGCGTACTTCGCGTGCAAAGCCATCATCTTCGAGTGATGGGCGCAGTTCTTTGAGCTTTTTCCGCGCTTGCTCCAGTAATTCACTGCTGTACAAGAAGGCCGCCTGGTTGGTAGCAACGCGTTCCCAGAGCAGCGGCTGTGTCGCCTCGTCGAAGTGGGCGTCAATGAGGGCAGCCCGGAGTACGTCTCGATTCTCCTTGACGGCGAGCAAGGTGAATAGCTCATCGTCTAGCCGCGCGCCGGCAACGTTATTGAGTAGCTGGCTCTCCGTGATAAGTCGCCACCCAGAAGCAACGTTGGCTTCCTTGCCCGGCAACGGAACAAGTTGCCAAAAGCCTTCACCCTGCATGTGAAAGAAGGGCATTGCGATGTTGCAGACCATGCCAGGCAGCAGTACAGTTGCGCAATAGAGCTCGAACAGGTTGCCCAGGTCAGCGGTGAGTTCGATCAGATTGTGGGTGAGCTGCCCCTGGTCGAACTGGTCGAGGGCGGCGAGGAGAAGAAGTGGTTTGTAGGGTGATTTGCCACGAGTTGAGGCAGGCCAGCCTTTGGCGGGGTCTCGGCGGAGTATAGTGAATTTGTGAATGTATTGAGCGAGGTCAAACAAGCGACTATCCTGTTCTGTCTAGCAGTGGCATATTGTGTGCTTGAGCCACCCCGGCGCCGGGTACGGGCGTTCGCTTGCGCGCAGCCGCAGCATTGACTCGGTCATCTCCGCCACCTCAAAGACACGCACGTTTGGGTCCAAATTGCACCACAGCCGGTCAAATCGCTCCTGTTCCGACTTCACGAGCGGGGCAAAGATCGGTTCCCATGACCTGAACACTTTGATCGACTCGTAATTGCGTGTACCCTGGATGCTGTCGTTGTACGAGCCGTTGAAGCTCACCTGGTCACCCGCCAGGTCGGTGAAAATTCCAAACTTGTCGTGGAAATCGCCGTCGTCAAGCTTGCCACGCGGCAGCGCCAACTTGAAGCTCAACACGCCATCGGCAATCATCCACGCTAACGCCGAAAGCGTGTCATCTTCCAAACTGCGCTCCAGGTCTTGAACATTGCGATAAAGAATCTCGCGTAACTCAGGATCGAGGCGCGCTTCATCCCCAGCCAACAACGCTTCCCAATCTTGTTGGTTGAGGATCGGACTCGTCACCCAGCGTGCCCGCCCGCCATGTGCAGCAAACGTCACCATGCCCTGCGCGACCAGCCGCAGCCAGCCCGACGCAAAGTACCCCACGCCGCGGTCGTAGCGAAAGGCGTGGGCCAGCGCGGGTACAAAGAAATCCCGGAACAGGTCCTGGTCGGACGTATTGAGCAGTAGCGGCAGGTCCAGCAAACGCAAACTCATGCGGGCTTCGCCAGGGTCTTTGCGGTGGATGAGGTTGGCGCCGGGGGCGATTCCCGCCGGCCTGGGCAGTATAGCATAGGGGGTGGGGCGGCGGAAATGAGTTTACGTGATCGTTGAGAGTGTCAAGTACTCAAGATTCTCCATCATATCCTACGCATACGCAACGATTCGCTGCGCATCCACGTAGGCCACCGGCACGAATTGCGCCGCGCCGGTTTGCAGTTGGGTCAACTTCAGAAACTGGCTGACGGGCAACGTCGTCAGCACACGCAGAACGACCTCGCGCAGCGCGTCTGGCATCCGTTCCAGGCTATCGATTCGCCAACTGCGCGGCCCGTAGACTGTCTGCTCAGATAGAATGGAGAAGTGGAGCAGCGTCAGGCTCACCGCCCGCCGCGCTTCCCGATCCAGACGCAAAATAATCTGGTCCGTCAGTTCGATGCCGCGCGCCGGACCATTGTCGCCGAAAAACAGTTCCAGGATATCGGCGTCTTCGTCATATACAAGACGCACCGACGTCCCATCGCCGATCAGGATTTCTGTTTGTTGCATTCTCAATTCGTTCATCATGCGTTACTCTTGTGACCAGACGTAGTTCGACCAACCGGTTACAACAAAATTGTTGGGGCCTGTTCCGCTTGCATCGTCGATCTGTTTCTTGAAGATGACAACCACCACCAGAACATTATTGTCGGGCAGCAACTCCGGATATCGCTTGATATAGCGGTACTCGTTCGCAATCAACGAATTTTGTTGTCGCTCCCCCGTGCGCAGTGTATCAAGAAACAGATCGAAGTGTGGTTCTAGTTCAGGTCGTGATGCCAGAATATGCTGCCACCGTTCTTCGGTGAAGTAGATCGTATTGCCGTATCGATCTTGAACAGTCCAACGCTGCATAGTTTTCTGACCCTGCCACTTCGATGCTTGGAGTATACCACGCGCAAACTACCCCGTCACCATGCCCTGCGCGGCCAGCCGCAGCCAGCCCGATGCAAAGCAACCCACGCTGCGGTCGTAGCGAAAGGCGTGGGTCAGCGCGGGTACAAAGAAATCCCGGATCAGGTCGTGCTCGGATGTATTGAGGAGTAACGCAGGCGCAAGCGAACGCAGACTCATGTGCAATCGTCGGGGTTGATTTCGGACGCAATTTACGTCCGGGAGATAATCACATTGGTTTCAGCAGTATAGCATAGCCTCAGCTCACTCAGAAGTGTCATGAGCGCTGCTTGGCTTGGTCACAAGTGGCGTCACAAAATTGATGACAAATCTATATCGAATGATCTCTTGACGTCATCGGACATCTTCGCCCCACTGCACAATCCTGCGGCGCTTCGGATGGCGCGAGGACGATAACATAGGCTATGCCAGTTGCAGATCAGTTTGTGAAAAATCGTTGCCCTTGAACAGCAACGGCTGGTTTCGCAACTTTGCTAACGCATAAACAAAACAGTCCCCAAAGTTCAGCCCAGCTGCATGCCGTCCTTTGCCGTACACTCGATAGGCCAGACGCGCCACAGCGACCTGTTCAAGGGTCACTGGCTCAACCTGGACTTGAGCGGCAATCAGCAATTCGTCCAGCTTTTGGCTGCCAGCCGGGCCGTGTCGTATTTCGACGACGATGGCGCTTTCGAGTAACGATGCGGCCGATATCCAACGTTCTGTAGCGGCTGCAATTTTTTCAGCAAACAGCTCCGCTTCGGTTTCATCTTCCAAAATTGCTAGAATGGCTGACGAATCGATCACCATCAGACGGCGATTCCTGCTTCATTATACCCAAGGATGGTTTCAGCAGACCGCGCATCAAGCACTGGCAAGGCGGCGCATTCACGTCCAATGCGCAGTAAATCCTGCTGCATGGAGATGACGCGTTTTTGCTTGGCTTGCTCTCGGACAAGCCTCTCCTGAAGCGCAAGGATCGTGGCTTCCGTTGTCGACTCACCTGTATAGTGGCTTAACTCCTGCGCCAGCAGATCAATTTGAGAATGATCCTTCAGCAGAGACATTACACACCTCCTCGATACTCCGATAGCCAAACTGTGTCAGGTGCAGGCTCACTTTTCCCTCAGAGTATAGCACAATCTCTTTTGGGCGAGTCCAGTCCTCATCTTCAGATGGGTGTACTTCACGGTTGGTGCAGGCAACGTCCCCGGCACTGTGCAGCAGATGACGGCATGACCAAAACGCTTGTGCACAGTGCCGGGGACGTACTGGACGCTCCCAACTTGAAATACACCCTCTTCAGCCAGCCAGGGTTTATAATGCCTCTGCTGCGCACATCTTCATCGAATCTGGCGTCACGATTGGTGCGGGGGGATAGTGCCGCCGCTCAGTACATCACCTCCGCATCCTTGGGCAGAACGAGCACATGCGCCAGATGCGCACTGACCCGCGCGTCGTCACCGTGTGGGTAGTCGTAACCAAAGTGCTCCGCAATTGACAGAGCCACGCGCCGAAACAGCGTGCACATGGCAAACAGCGCATCCCACGTGCGGCCAGCATCAGCGTCAGCGTAGGTCTGGAGCAACAGACTCCACACTTCCGGCTCCAAATGGCGCTGAAAATACTTGCCCAGCTTGCCGGCGCTGCGGGAGAAGTGCGTCTTGACGTCGATCTCCCAGGTGAGCATGGTCATCAACTGCTCGCGCACGACTTGCTCTTGCAAGGCATTGGCTTCGCGTCCCATCTCCCGACGCATCCAAATAGGTGTATTTTCTCAGAAGCTGTCTCAGGCCATTTGAAAAGCTTACCTTCTTTGACGTACAGGGGCAGAGAAACGCAGAAAATGCTCGCGAAAATTCTCCTTGCTTTTCCTCTGCGCACCTCTGCCGCTCTGCGCCTCTGCGTCAAAGCATTATCTTCAACCTGAAATAGGCGGAAGTGCAGGGAAGTTACAACGCCACCACCAGCGCAATGGCGCGCGAGCGGTCATGGCTGAGGCTGACCGACCACGTGGCAAGTCCCCGCGTTGCCGCGATGGCCGCGGCGGCGCCGTGCAGCACCAGGCGAGGCGCGCCGCTCTCCTCTTTGAGCACCTCGATGTCGGTCCACGCCACGCCGTTGCGCCAGACGCCGGTGCCCAGCGCTTTGGCGACGGCTTCTTTGGCGGCAAAACGCGCGGCCAACGACTCGTTGCGATGGCAGCAGCAATGGATTTCCGCGTCAGTGTAGACGCGGTGCAAGAAACGATCGCCGTAGCGCGCGATGGCAGCGCGGACGCGCTCGATTTCAATGATGTCGACGCCGGTGCGCAACACGGTGCTCATACGCAGCTCTATTCCAGCCGATCCGGCCCGGCAATCGAGACGATGCACGTTTTCGTGTCCAGATAGCGAGCGGCCACGCGCTGCACATCCGCCGCAGTCACGTCGGCAATCAGCGCAGGATAGCGCTGGAGATAATCCAGCCCCAACCTATACCACTCCATGTTCAGCAAGGTGGACGCCACGCCTTCGTTGGTTTCCAACATCAGCGGCAGGATGCCGGTCAGATACGCCTGGCTGTCGGCCAGTTCTTCCGCGGCGACGGCTTCGTCGCCCAGGCGGTCGAACTCGGCCAGGATGCTTGCGACCGCGTCCTCGACATCCTCCGGGTTGACGCCGGCCGCCGCAAACCAGACGCCTGCTTCCTGTTCGGCGACCGCGGCGCTGTAGCTGTAGTAGGCCAGCCCCTGCTCCTCGCGCACGCGCTCGCCCAGCCGCCCCATCATCCCGAATTGTCCCAAGATACAGTTGGCGACGCGCACAGCGTAGAAATCGGGGTCCGCGCGGCGGACGCCGTAGCCGCCCAATACGATGTCGCTCTGCACCTTGCCGGGCATCGGCGCGTGGAGGCGCTGGCCGCTGGCGCGCAGGGCCGGCTCGATGGCCGGCTGCAAACCAGCGTCCCTGCGCCAGTCGTCAAAACACGCCTGCACGGCATCGAGCACGCGCCCCGCCTCGACATCGCCGGCGATCACCAGCACCGCGCCCTGCGGCGTAAAATAGCGCGCATGGAAGTCGAGCAGGTCCTGACGCTGCAACGCGCTCACGGTGTCAAGATACCCCTCCGCGGCGCGGCCATACGGATGGCGGCGACCAAACAAGGCTTCACTGAAACGCCGCGCGGCGACGCTGGCCGTGTCTTGCTCGCGCTCCTGGATGCCAACCAGCTTCATCTGGCGCAGGCGTTCCATGTGCTCGACCGGAAAGGTGGGACGGCGCACGATGTCCGCCAGCAATTTCAGGAGATCGTCGAAATCCTCCGCCAGCGCGGTGATGCCGGCGTCGGTGCTGTGCATATCCGCCGAGAGAGTGAGCGAGGCGCCAACGTTTTCGACCGTGGCGTTGAACGCGTCGTAGCCGTAGTGCTCGCTGCCGCGCGTCAACATGCTGGCGACGAACGCGGCAAGCCCCGCCTGTTCCGCGGTCTCCTGGACCGCGCCCGCGCGAAACGACCCCTGGAGCACAGCAACGGGGGACGTATGATTTTCGCGCACGAGGAGCGTCAAGCCATTGGGCAAGGTCGTGCGCAGAACGGTTTCCGGGGTGGGCAGGGCGCTGGGCTGGCTGTTCATGCTGAGTCGTCGTCCACTTCTGGCGTTGGAATGTAGTAGCCGACCGTCTGGCGATCAGGCGTGAGATAGTGTCGGGCGACGCGTTGCACGTCGTCCGGTGTGACCGCGCGCAACTGTTCGCTCCACGTGTCGAGCCACGCCAGCGAGGCGACCACCTGGCTGAAGCCCAGCCAGTAGGCTTCGTAGGTGACGCTTTCACTGCTGTAGGCGAACTGCGCCCGCGTCTGCTTGATCGCCCTTTCCATTTCGGCAGACGCCACGCCGTCGTGCTGCACGGCTGCGATCTCGCGCCAGATCGCGTCTTCCACCTGGCGATGCACGACCTCCGGCGCCAGCGTAGCGCTGATCATCAACAGCCCCGGGTCGAGGGTCGGGCCAAAACTCGTGCCGACATCGACCGTCAACTGCTGTTCCACCAGCGCGCGATAGAGGCGGTTGCTGCGATTATTGGCGCTGCCGCCGAAAAGTCCCATGCCTTTGGCGCCGCCCAGCACCGAGTCGAGCACGACAAAGGGGAAAAAGTCCGGGTGCTGTGCGGGCGGCGCTTGGAAGACCTGGAGATAGTAGGCGGTCGGGTCGTCGCCGCGCAGCAGCACGCGGCGTTCTGCGCGCGCGGGCGGCTCCTGGACGCGCAGGGGCGGCGCGTCCGGCCCTGGTTTCAAATCGCCAAAATAGCGTTGAAGCTGCGCCAGCATGGCGTCCGGCTCGAAATCGCCGGTCACGACCGCGACCGCGTGGTTGGCGGTGTAATAGGTGCGATAGTGGCGGTAGAGGTCGTCGCGCGTCAGCGCGTGCAGGTCCGCGGCCCAGCCGATGATCGGGTTGCGATAGCTGTGCGTCAGATAGGCCGCGGCCTGGACTTCTTCATGCAGACGGTAGAAGTAGCTGTTCTCGCTGCCCTCGCGCTCGCTCAGGATCACGGTGCGCTCCGACTCGGTTTCGTCCGGGTCGAAGAGGGCGTTTGCCATGCGGTCGCTTTCGACCTGCAGCGCCAGCTCGATGCGGTCCGCGGGGAAGGTCTCGAAGTAGACTGTCCAGTCCGGGCCGGTCATGCCGTTGAAGACGCCGCCCGCGCGCGCGACGGCTTTGTCGAATTCGCCGCGCGGGTAGCGTTCCGTGCCCTTGAACAGCATGTGCTCCACCCAGTGGCTGACGCCGGTGCGCCCGGGGACTTCATTGCGGCTGCCGACGCGGTAGAAGATCCAGAAGCTGGCAACCGGCGCGCGGCGGCTAGGGCGCAGGATGACCTGCATGCCATTGTCAAGTGTTGCTTGGGTTAGTCCGTCGATCGGCATGGCAATTCCAAGGTGATTGGGAGATTGGGTAATTAAGAGATTGAGAATTAGAGATTGGAGATTCGCTGCATAAATCTCCAATCTCCAGCCTCATCTGTGCCTGCGCACGAAGCGGTCCATCCGCTCCAGCGCGGTCTCGATGTGGTCGATGCTGGCCGCATAGGCGCAGCGCACGTGACCTTCCCCGCCCTTGCCAAAGGCGCTGCCTGGGATGACGGCGACGTGCTCTTCCACCAGCAGCCGCTCGCAGAATTCGTGCTCGTTCATCCCGGTCGCTTTGACGCTGGGGAACGCGTAAAACGCGCCCTTCGGCTCGAAGCATTCCAGCCCGATCTCGTTCAACCCTGCGTGAATCAGCCGGCGGCGACGGTCGTAGCTCTCGACCATCTGCTGCACGTACTCCTCGCTGGCAGGGTCGGTGAAGGCGGCCAGCGCCGCTTCCTGACCCACCGTAGGCGCCGACATGATCAGGTACTGATGGATTTTGCGCATCGCACCGATCAGGTCGGCCGGCCCCGCGGTGTAGCCTATGCGCCACCCGGTCATGGCGTAATCCTTGCTCATGCCGCCCAGGTGGATGGTGCGCTCGGCCATGCCGGGCAGCGCGGCAAACATGATGTGATGATGGCCAGCATAGACCAACCGGTCGTAGATCTCGTCGGAAATGACCAGCAGGTCATGCTCCGCGGCAATGCGGGCGATCTCCAACATGCCGCCCAGATCCATCACGGCGCCGGTCGGGTTGCTGGGGAAGCCGATCAACAGCGCCTTGGTGCGCGGCGTGATCGCAGCGCGGATGGCTTCGGGGCGAATCTCAAAGTTGTCGTCGGCATAGGTCGGCAGATCGACGACGTTGCCGCCCGCCAGGATGATGCTGGCCGTGTAGCTTACGAAGCAGGTCTGCGGCACGATCACCTCGTCCCCTGGATCGAGGATCGCCTGCATGGCCAGATACATCGCCTCGCTGACGCCTACGGTGATCAACACTTCCTTCTCGACATCGTAGGCTGGCGCGCCGTAGCGACGGCGCAGGTTTTGCGCCACCGCCTCGCGCAACTCGTACATGCCCGAATTGGAGGTGTAGGAGGTGTGCCCGCGCTGCAAACTCTGGATGCCGGCCTGCAAGATCGGCGGCGGCGTCACAAAATCCGGCTCGCCGATGCCCAGGCTGACGACATCCTCCATCGTGGCCGCAATGTCAAAATATTTACGGATGCCCGAGGGCGGGACGGCGAGCACGCGTTGGCTCAGGCGGCTGCTGAGGGAGCGCATGGCAGGTGTGACGCTGTGGTCAGGCTCAGTTTGCAGGCTATTGGACAGAGTTGACGGCTGAAGGGAGAGCGAATTCATAAGGAAACACCTTTCTGGTGTAAATAAACAATGTTGTTGCAAGCTATGCTCCGAACGCGCATGATGCCAGATTTTTCTGCATCAGCATCCAGAAACCACGGCCGGTAAGCGCCGCTCACAACGCACGATCCGGCTGAACCGTACGTTGCCGGCGGCTAGCTGTGGCCAGCCCTCCCACGCCTGCGCCCCGGAAACGGGGGCTTGTGACGACAAGTCGCATACGCACCTCAGCCTTGACGACGATAGTGAACGAGATAATCCGGCGCGTCGAGGCCCGGCGTCAGTTGCGGGTCGGGCACAGGAGGCAGCGCCGCCTGCTGCAAAGGCAGCACGCCGGCCCAGATCGGCAGCGCGTAATCTTCAGGCTCATCGTTGGGCGGCCCCGACCGCGCCTTGGCGGATGCGCTGGCGATCGACAGCGCCACCACCGTCGTGGCATTCAATTCCTGCGCAGTGGGCAGACGCGCGTCCTGCCAACGACCACGCGCCAGGTGCTCGGTCAAACAGGCCAACGCGGCCATCTTCTCGTCGTTGGTTTGCAGCGTGCGGCCATGACCAAACAGCACGACCGACCGGTAGTTCATGGAGCTATGAAAGACTGAACGCGCCATCACCAACCCGTCCAGCAAGGTGATCGCCACGCTCACCGGGTGGCCCGCCTCGATGTGCTTGAGCAGGCGGCTGGCTTTGGCGCCATGCAGGATCAGTTCGTCGCCCATGCGCGCGTGGATCGTGGGAATCACAAAGGGCTGCCCATCGACCGCAAACGCGACATGGCAGAGCAGCGCCGCGTCGATGATTGCGTAAATCGTCGCCTGGTCGTATTGCCCCCGCTCCGGGATGCGCCGGACGCGATTGAGTGCTTGCTGCTCGAATTCCATGCTACGCTCCCACGGTGTTACACGTTGATGGCAACTGGCTGCGCCCAATGATTATGCCACGTAGTCGCCTGCTCGTAGGCGTGCGCGGTGCGCAGCACTACTTCCTCGCCGAGATGCGGCCCCATCAGTTGCAACCCGATCGGCAGCCCGCCGGCGTCGAAACCACACGGCACGCTGGCGCCGCACATGCCGGCCAGATTGAGCGTGATCGTAAAGGCATCGCTCAGGTACATCGCCAGCGGGTCGTCGGCCTTCTCGCCGATGCGGAAGGCGGTCGTCGGCGCCACCGGGCACGCGATCACATCGACCTGCTCGAACGCACGCTCGAAGTCCTGCTTGATCAGCGTGCGCACCTGCTGCGCCTTGAGGTAATAGGCATCATAGTAACCCGCGCTCAACACATAGGTTCCCAGCATAATGCGGCGTTTGACCTCGGCGCCAAACCCCTGCCCGCGCGACTCGCGGTAGTTCTCCAGGATGCTGCCGGCGCCGGCGCTGAATCCATAGCGCACGCCGTCGAAGCGGGAGAGATTGGCGCTGGCCTCGGCGGTCGCCACCAGGTAATAGACCGGCAACGCTTTCTCGGTGTTGGGCAGCGAAACGCGCACGATTTCGGCGCCCATCTCTCCCAAATGGTTGATGGCCTGGCGCACGGCGGCCTCTACGTCGGGCTGCACGCCTGCGATGAAATACTCGTCGGGCAGGCCGATGCGCAGCCCGCGCACATCGCCCGTCAGCGCCGCAGCATAGTCCGGCACGGGCGCAGGCATACTGGTGCTGTCGTGGTCGTCGCGCCCCGCCATCACGCTGAGGATCAAGGCGGCGTCGCGCACGTCTTTCGCCAACACGCCGACCTGATCGAGGCTGCTGCCATAGGCCACCAGCCCATACCGGCTCACGCGGCCGTAGGAAGGCTTTAGCCCGACCACACCACAATACGCGGCCGGCAGACGCACGCTGCCGCCCGTATCGGTGCCGAGCGCGGCCAACGCCTCCTGCGCGGCCACCGCTGCGCCGGAGCCGCCGCTGCTGCCACCGGGCACGCGATCCAGATCCCACGGGTTGTGCGTCGTGAAGTAGCCGCTGTTCTCCGTACTCGATCCCATCGCAAATTCGTCGGTGTTGGTCTTGCCCAGCATGACCATGCCGGCCTCGGCCAGGCGGCGCACTGCGGTTGCCGTGTAGGGCGGTGTGAAGTTCTCCAGCATACGGCTGCCGCAGGTGGTGCGCACGCCCGCGGTGCAAAGCACATCTTTGATCGCCATCGGGATGCCCAGGAGCGGCGCGTCGTCGCCGGCCGCACGTCGAGCGTCGGCCGCCGCGGCCTGATCCAGCGCCAACTCTGCGGTGAGCGTCAAGTAGGCTTTGACCTGGCTGTCGGTCTGCGCGATGCGCTCCAGCAACGCCTGCGTCAGTTCGACCGCGCTGAATTCACCGCGGCGCATCCCCGCCAAAGCTTCATGGATGGTCAACTCGTACAACGCTTTGCTCATGCTATTCCTCAAAGACGGCGCGCACGCGGAAGAAACCATCGGCTTTATCGGGCGCGTTCGCCAGGGCGACCGCGTTGTCCAACGAGGGCGCAGACGCGTCGACCGCCATCACATTGTAGAGTGGCAGCACGTAGGGCGTCGGCGCCACATGGCTGGTGTCCACCTGTTGTAAACTTTCGGCATAGTCCAGAATTGCCGACAACTGCTCGGCGTACAAGGCCAATTCGGCCTCGCTCAGGCGCAATTTTGCCAGCTCAGCTACATGGCGAACTTCATCGATGGTCAGGTGCATCAGAAAGCTCCAGACGACAAAAAGAAGCAACAAAAAACGTCGTGGCATCAAGGCTCCACGACGTTGGGTAGATTGATCATCCCGTCAAAAACGCCGTGGAGGTGCCACGGCGCGGGTGTTGATTCACCTCTGCCGGGACACGCGTCTAGCTGCGGCAGCCTGTACGGCTGCCCAGGTTGCGGCGACGCGATTGACGGAGAGGTGAAGGTGTTTCATGCTCGATCTCAATTGGTTTCTTACCAGCATTGTGGCAGAGTATAGCCGCCGGTGGTCAGCCTGTCAAGCCGGCCAGCGCTGTAAATCACGTTCGCAGCGCCCTTTCGTCCATCCAATGAAACTATCCAGCATAGTCCTATAGACCACGGATTAGGCGAACAGAACCGGATGGTCTTCGGATGAAATCCGCGAGAATCCGCCTAATCCACACCATCCGTGGTCTATGTTTGCGCTGGCTGTATAGTTGCCATCTCATCAGAGATTGTTTGAGAAGCTGTGCTCACACCGGATGTTGCGCCCAAACCAACTGTTATCATCTACACCGACGGCGGCTGTCTTGGCAACCCTGGCCCTGGCGGGTGGGCGGCGATCCTGCGCTACGGTCGCCACACCAAGGAATTGACCGGTCGCGCCGGCATGACCACCAACAATCGCATGGAACTGCGCGCCGCGGTCGAGGCGCTCAACGCCCTCAGCCGGCCTTGTCCCATCGAAATCTTCACCGACAGCGAATATCTGCGCCGCGGCATTACCGAATGGGTGAAGCAGTGGCAGCGCAACGGCTGGAAGACCGCGGCCAAGCAGCCGGTCAAGAATCGCGATCTATGGCAGGCGCTGATGGCAGCGGTCGAGCGTCACGCCGCGGCCGGAGACATCACCTGGCGCTGGACAAAAGGTCACGCCGGCGATGAATTCAACGAGCGTGCAGACGAACTCGCTAACGGCGCCGCGCACGCCGCGACTCGCAACGACCCGCCCGATCTGGATTCACAGTGAGTGGTTTGGCGTCTCCGCGCCTTTGCTGCTTTGCGAATTTCAGTAGTTCACGATTTTGCCTCACACAAAGCCACAAAGGCACAAAGTTGAAGATGGCGCTCTTTGTGTTCTTGGTGACTTCGTGTGAGTTTCGTGAAGTACTGTCTTGGCGGTAAAGAGCTGCGTTTCCAACTCAGGCCCGATCGGCCAGCGCGCCTGCCACTAGCGCCGGCAACAGCGCAGGCGAAGTGCGCCGCAGCCAGCAGCCATGCTGGATCCCGATGCGCCCGTTGACGACATCTTTGGGGCTCCAATAGCCGCCATAACGCACAAACCCCGCCACTTCCCAGAGATAAAGGAGAGGCGTCGCCAGCACGGCAGGCAGCCAGAAGCCGACAAAGACAAAGGCGATGTAGTGACGCGCGGGGTTGTCGTCGTCGACGATCTCCGGCGCAAAGCCACTGGTTCCGAACTGGCGCGGCGGCGCGCCCGCCATCTGGCGCAGAAAACGCAGCGGCGCGCCCACATCCTGCGTGCGGATGCCCGCGCAATCTTCGCCGACGCGCAGGACAAACCACACCGACCCTGCCCAACCGGGTGGCGACTGGACGGCCATGGCTTGCAAATAATCAAGAAACTGGTCAAGACCTGTGCGCATGAGAAGCACGCCAACGCAAATGCAACGGCGCAGGATGGCAAAGCCAACCACTGCGCCGTGTCTGGATGAGAGATCAGATTGCAACGAAACTGAAATTCGGCTTGTTGAAAAGCGCGTTGCCTTTAGGCGTCGCTATGCGTAGCAGGCACCCGGCTTAATGCCCGCCAGCGATCCGCCGCGCCGTGCCGGAAGAGCGCCGGGTCAAAGCTGGCCAGGAATTCCCACCCTTCCAGCGCCAACCCTTCTTGGATATCGCTGGTCATGTCAAATTCCAGCGTGCGGTCATCGGTGAGCACCGTAAAGTGGAGCAGCTCATCGTTGCCGTCGTCGACGATTTCGACAATGCAGGGACGGTCAGTCCCCATTGGCTTCTGAAAGAATGCGGCCGAACAGCGTGCACAAAATGATAACGCCGCGTCGCAATAGCCACGATCCATCACGATCTTCATGAGACCTCCTCATGTACTGCTGATCTTCTGTCTTGATCTCCAGGCCCACTGATAATTATTTACCAGTATGCGCTACTACACTATATGCCAACATGGGGCAATCGTCACCAATCGGCAGGGACACCCCCGCGCCGGCCCGCCTCGTCTCAATGGCGGAAATGGCGTGCGCCGGTGAAACACATCACCAACCCAAGCTGATCCACCGCCGCGATCACTTCGTCATCGCGCACCGACCCGCCAGGCTGCACCACCGCGGTAATACCGTGTTTGGCCGCGGCTTCGATGCCATCGGCAAAGGGGAAAAAGGCGTCGGAGGCCATCACCGCGCCCCGGCTGCGTTCGCCGGCCTTGTGCCCAGCCACCATCACCGAGTCGACGCGGCTCATCTGCCCGGCGCCCACCCCTACCGTGGCTCGATCTCGCACATAGACAATGGCGTTGCTTTTGACGTGGCGCGCGACGCGCCACGCAAACACAAGGTCGGCCAGTTGCGCGGGCGCAGGCTGGCGTTGGCTGACGACGCGCCACGTAGCCAGGCTCATATCCTCCTCGCTGCGGTCAAGCTCCTGCACCAGCACACCGCCGACGATGCTGCGCAAGCTGAGCGGGCGCGTGTGTGCGCCGCTGTGCAGCAGAATCCGCACATTTTTCTTTTTCTGAAGCAGCGCCAGCGCGTCTGGTTCATATGCAGGCGCGGCCACCACTTCGAGGAACAAATCGGCGGCCTGTTGCACGGTTGCCAGGTCGAGCGGACGGTTCATGGCCAGGATGCCGCCAAAGGCGCTCACTGGGTCGGAAGCAAAGGCTTTGGCATACGCTTCGGCGAGCGTATCGGCGCTGGCAAGCCCGCATGGATTGCCGTGCTTGACGATCGCAACCGTCGGCTCGGCAAAATCCGACGCGGCCGTCCAGGCGCCATCCAGGTCGAGCCAGTTGTTGTAGCTCATCTCCTTGCCGTGAAGCACCTCAAAGGCAGGCGGCTCGCCGGCATACGCGTACAATCCGCCCTGTTGGTGCGGATTCTCGCCGTAGCGGTTGCGTTGCGCCAGCGACAAATCGAGATGCAGTTCCGGCGGCAGTGCAACGGCAGCGCCATCGGCGGCGGGCATGGTTTCGTCACCGATTTGATCGGCAAGATAGGCGGCAATGGCGGTGTCATAATCGGCCGTGTGCTGGAAGGCTTTAGTCGCCAGCACGCGGCGCAGATGCGCCCCGCTGCCGCCGGCCGCAAACGCCTGCGCCACTGCGTCATAATCCGCCGGGTCACAGACCACGGTGACGGACTCGTGATTCTTGGCCGCCGCACGCAGCAACGCCACCCCGCCGATATCGATCTCTTCGATAGCAGTTGCCAGCGAAACATTGGCCTGGGCAATGGTCTTTTGGAAAGGATAAAGGTTGACGACCACCAGATCGAGCGGCTGGATCTGATGCTGCGCCAGCTCTTCCAGGTGTTGCGGGGTGCGCCGCGCCAGAATGCCGCCGTGGATCGCCGGATGCAGCGTTTTGACGCGTCCGCCGAGAATCTCCGGAAAGCCGGTCACATCCTCCACTTGCAACACCGGGATGCCCGCCTCGACGAGTCTGCGCGCCGTCCCCCCGCTGGCGATGAGCTCGCCGCCCGCGGCCACCAACCTTGTCGCAAACGCCTCCAGGTCAGTTTTGTCTGACACCGATAACAGCGCCCGAAACCATGCCATGTCGATTCTCCTTTGCAGATTCCTCCAAGAAAAAGCGGGCAGCCAGATAGATAACAGTTATCTATCTGGCTGCCCGACCCAGGCGAACGATTGACAGCACTGTTCTGTATGTTTTCCCGGTGGTTGATTCCACCTCGCGCGCGGGACGCATCATCGCCAGTCAACACACAGCTTGATTGAGTTGATTCGAGTATAGAAGCGTCGCCATCGGCTGTCAAACCGCATCCATGCCAAGGATGGAAATTCAAGCTCTTCCGCCGCCGCTTGCGTGGTCAAAACAGGGCTTACACATCCCCAAAAAGATGTTATAATCGCCTTGCAGATTTGCATCCCCGTTCTGAGTTCAATGGAGACAACCTCATGCCAACGTTGCCGCCCGGCCCTTATGAATCGCTGCCGTGTCCCGGCGCTGTCCCGGCGCCCTTTTACGTGCTCCCTTTCGACAAGCGCGGAGTTTGTGAAGCGCCCGCCACGCACGCCCGCCTGCTGGAAGACGTCGCGGCCGGTCGCTACACCGACATTTTTGTCTTTTCGCACGGCTGGAACAACGACTGGCCGGGCGCGGTGCGCGCCTATCGTCACTTTATCAACGGCTTTATGCACATGGTGCAGAGTCGCAACTTGGCCTTGCCTTCCTCCTTCCGTCCCCTGCTGGTCGGCATCCACTGGCCGAGTGCAGCGCTCACCTTTGGTGACGAGGCAGGCCCTGCGATGGCGGCTGCACTGGGCGAGGAACGCGATCAGGTGATTGCAGTGGAAGCTGATCGCATACGCGATCTGGCCGAAGCGCTCCCCGCCGAGGACGCCGTGCGTTTCTACGCCTTGCTGCAGCAAGAACGCCTCACCGCGGCGGAGGCGCTGGAGCTTGCGCGTCTCGCCGCTCCGCTCTATGCCGCCGCCGATGACGAAGCGCCAGCCAGCGAGGCGCCCGAAGACGAACCGCTGACGCCCGCAAGTGTAGTGGCGTCCTGGGCGCGCGTGAGCGGCCCGCCGCCGCGTCCCTTCGGCAGTTTTGGCGCGGCGGGCGGTGCAGTTGCAGGCCCAGGCGCGGCCGGCGAGATCCAGCAGTTTCTCGACCCGCGCTTGATCGTGCGCGGGTTGACCGTCTATCAGATGAAGGATCGCGCGGGCGTGGTGGGCGCGCACGGGGTTGGGCCGCTGCTGCGCGAGCTGCTCTCGACCAGCCATGCCCGCGTCCACGCGGTCGGCCATTCCTACGGATGCCGCGTGCTGCTCTCCGCGATCAGCTTTGGCGATCGCTGGCCGCGGCCGCTACGCTCGCTGTTGCTAATGCAGGGCGCCATCTCACACCTCTGCTTTGCCGCCGATGTCACCGGCCAACAACATCCCGGCGGCTATCGGCGCGCGCTGGCGCGCGTCTCGCTCCCGATCCTCTGCACCTTCAGCCAGCACGACGCGCCGCTGCATCGTTTCTTTCACCTGATCTTGCGCCGCGACCGCGACCTCGGCGAGATGCAGATCGCCGCGGCCGGCGAACCGCCCAGCCGCTTTGCTGCGCTAGGCGGCTACGGCCCTCGCAGCAGTGACGAGCGTCTGGTTGACGTGCTCGACGCCGCCGCCATCGACGCCGGCGACCGCTACGATCTGAGTCGCACGATCCCACTCATCGGCATCGACGCCACGCCCGCCATCAGCGGACACAGCGCCATCAGCAACGATGCGACCTACTGGATGCTGTACAATCTGGTGACGGAGTAAGGAGGAGCGATGGCCTTGCTTTTGCGACGACAATACGACCTGACGACGCTGGTGATCGGCTTCGAACTGGCGGGACGGCAGCCGATGGTGCGCTGCACACTCGAGCGCGACCGCGCTGGCGAGCGGGCGCAGCTCCTCGACTACACGCTTGACCCCGCTGAGCTTGGTATTCCCGACCGCCTCGACCGCAGCATGAGCCTGTTCCAGGGCTACCCATTCTCCATGCCTGACAGTGTGCTCGCCGCGCTGCGCGCCGAACTCGACGCGCGTCTGCTTCCGGGCGAAGCGGTCTGGCTCTATCTGAAAAGCCCAGTCGGCTACCTGGCGCTGGCGCCGTGGGAGCAGATCCTGTTCCCTGCATTGGCTCGCCCCGTGCTGCGTCTGCCCGATTTTCTGGTGGATCCGGCGCAACCGGCCGGCGAGTTCAACATTGTGCTGTGCAGCAGCCAGCCGATCTCCGAGGAAGCTTTTGCGTCGAGCGAATACATGGCGCGCATGACGCGCATGATCCTCGGCCAGGCCGCGCGCCGCACGACCGTTCATCTCTTCACCGACGGCGAGATGATGGCGGACTTGACCGGCCGCTTGATGAATTACGGCGTTTACGACAGCCGCGTGATACTCCACAACCCGCAGGGGGCTGAACCTTTTGCCGTGCCCGACCGCACCAGCCGCATCACTGACCCGTCGGGACAGCTTGCCAGCCCCTGGCTGTTGTGGATGCGTGATGCACTGGCGGGACGCAGCATCGACCTCGTGCATTTGATCGCCCACGGCTACCTCTCCGGCGAGAGCGCCGCGCTTTCGGTGGCGGAGTCGCCGCTGGAAAACCTGGATCGGAAATTGCCGCGCTTTATCGGCCCGAACGAACTCGGCGCTTTCCTGGCGCAGACCGGCGCGTGGGGCTGTGCGCTCACCTCGCCGCTGCACAACTATTCGGAGATGGCGCATCGCCTGCTGGTCACCACCCTCGCCAACTTGCGCCCCGGCCCGATCCTGCACCACGAAATGCGGCTCGACCCCGATCTGAGCGCGCTGGCGGCGGCCTATCAATTGCTGTTGGCGGCGCGGCCAACGCCACCGCCGGTCGCGCCTTCGCTGATGCTTTACTGCCATCCAGCGCGCGTCGCGCCTCCCCTGCCTGAAGGCGGTGCAGCCGCTCTGTACCAGCTCGATGACGCGCTGCTGGCAGAGCCTGACGACACCAATCGTTTCGTCGAGGAGTTGTATACACCCGAGGAGGAGGTGCCTGGTTGGGTGTCGGCGGCAATGCGCTACATTGACCAACGCACGCTGGAGATCGCCCAACAAAGCGAGGCAGCGCCCGGTCAGGCCATCAGCACCTCGCGCATGGCCGGGCTTGAGCAGTCCGATACGCTGCGCAAATTGCAGTCTATTGTGGAAGATGAAGCGCGCAGCGAGGCGAGCAGCCGGCAAGGGGGCGGACAATGACCATCAGCCGCATCGTGGTCACGCTACAACCGACTTTCGACGGTGGCACGCAGGTCAAGCTCGACAAGGCCACCGTCAATTTCCCGCAGGGACAGCTTGCTGCGCCTTTTGTCTGCCAGACGCCGACCACGACCACGTGGACCGCGCCCAACGCCGTCATGCAACACGGGCGCGACCTGCGTCAAGCGCTGGCGCAGCACCCGGCCATTGCCCAGATGTTGCAGATGTTGGCACTGGCGCCGCCCGCGACCGTGACGCCGATCTACTTCTATTTGCAGGCGCACGAAGCCGAACAACTCTACTGGGAAGCGCTCTACGACGACGCACAAGGGATCTTTCTCGCGCTCGACTTGCGCTGGCCGATCGGACGCATCGCCGACGCGTTGGCGACGCAGCCTGCGCAGACCTTCTATAAGTTTGATGGCCGGTTACGCATGGCAGCGGTGCTTTCGGCGCTCGACGCGCCGGCCGCGGTCGAGTGGCAAAACTTGCGTCAGGCCATCGACGCTGCCCGCACCCAAGGCTTGCCCGTCGATGTGTTGCTGCTGGTGGGCGAGGAATCGTTGCATGACGACGTCCACGCCGAGCTCGCGGGCGGCGCGTTGTCTGGCGTGACCGTCAAACTGTTGGAGGCGACGGTCGATAAACTCGAAACCGCGCTAGATGATTTCAAGCCCCACCTGTTGCATTTCTTTTGTCACGGCGCGGTCAACCACGGCATCAGCCGGCTGGAGGTGGCGACCGCGCTGGACTGGGCGTCAGGCGCGGAAGTTTCGTCGCTCGTGCTGCCGGTCGAGCAATTGATCGCGCTGCCTTCGATGCGCCAGGTCTGGCTGGTGGTGCTCAACTGCTGTCAGGGGGGCGCGGCCACCGACCAGCTTCACTCGATGGCGCACGCCCTTGTCGCGCGCGGGGCGCCGGCGGCGGTGGGTATGCTCGAACCGATCGCGGCGGCGGACGCGCATCGCTTCTGCGCGGGCTTTTACCCGGCGCTCTTGCGTGAAATCAGCCAGGCGCTCGGCCAGTCCAACGCCGCGTCGCCTGTTCCCATCGAATGGAGCCTGCCGCTGCGTGCGGCGCGCATCCAGTTGCACGACGGCGTCGATCCAAAGAACGAGCGCACATGGGCGCTGCCGGTGCTCTATGCCCGGCCGGAGTTGTTCCAGGTTGTGCGCGCGGATAAGCAGGCGGCTGCGCCTGGCCAGCCTGTGCCTGCAGAGACGCCAAAAGGCGTGGCGTCTCTGCAGGCAATGCTTCAGCGTGCGCAAGAGGTCGCTGACTTCCTGCGCACGCTGCCCGTCGACGCGCCCGGCGCCATCCGCCAACGCGCCCTCGCCTTGCTCGATGAGGATCCGGCCGTGCCGCCCGATTTGAGACCCGATGTGTTTGGGAAGTTTGCTTAAAACTGGAGATTAAGAGATTGGTGATTGGTGGCTCAGGAGCATCCTGGGTATTGGGTGCGCTGCGTTCCAATCTCCAATCTCTTAATCTCTTAATCCCCCAATCTCAATTTTAGAGGAACCTACTATGCCGCTACCCTTCCCTGCCGAACTTGCCGCCAACCTCTGGACGGGCGCTGAGTCGCCAGCGGCAACGCTGGACGAGACTTCGCGCAAGTGGGGGCTGAAGCAGCGCATGGCAAAGGTCGGCAAGGAGCTGGCGGCGGTCGAACCGATCGATCTACGCGACTGGCGACACCCGGCAGTCGGCTGGGGGCTGGTGTTGCCCGATGACGATGCGTTGCCCGCCGCCGCGCGCGCCACCGCCGACGATGCACCCGATGCGATCCGCGCATTGCTGGCAGCCCGGCCCGGCTCGCCTGTGTTGCGCTACCGGTCGGACGTAGGCGCCAAATTCGTGCGCCGCTACTATCCTGACGGCAGCGTGCAGGATATCGCCCTTTCCAGCGCGGGACAACGCGGCGTCGCACCCGGCGCGCTGCCCTATTATCTGCTGATCTACGCCGGCCCCGATGTGATCCCGTGGAGCTTTCAATATCTGCTCAACCAGCCCTGCTTTGCCGGCCGGCTGGCATTGGACGGGACGGCGCTGGAAAATTACGTCAACGCCCTGCTCAAGGAGTGGGGCGACGCCGGCTGCGATCCACACAAGCCGGTGGTGTGGACGGTGGATCACGGCGCCGACGACATCACGACCTTGATGCGTCAGGCAATCGCGGAACCGGTGGCCGCGCAACTGGCCGCGGACAGCGACGTTGGCGGCGGGTTGCGCCTGCTGGACGGCGCCGACGCCACGCTGACAGAACTGTTCGCGGCGCTTGCAAAGCAGCATCCCGCCCTCATCGTCAGCACCAGCCACGGGCAGACCGGGCCGCTGCATGACCCGGCAAAGATGGCCGCGCAGCTTGGCGCGCTGGTCGATCACCAGCATCGCACACTGGACATCGACGCGCTGCTGGCCGCCTGGCAGCCCGACGGCGCCATCTGGTACGCGCACGCTTGCTGCTCGGCCGGCTGCGACAACCGCAATTCTTACCAGGGGCTAGTGCCCGCGGGTTCGTCGCTCGACCAGGTGCTGGAGGGCGTCGCCGCCTTGGGCGCGCAGCTTGCGCCGCTGCCGCAGCGTCTGCTGGGCGCGGCCAAGCCGCTGCGCGCCTTTGTCGGCCACGTTGAGCCTACCTTCGACTGGACGCTGCGCCAGCCGGAAACTGGGCAGATTCTGAGCGGCGCCACGATCGAAGCGCTCTACTCCCGTATGCACCGCGTCCGCCCCGAGCCGGTGGGCATGGCCTTCAATCCTGGCTACAAGGTGGTGGGTGAATTGTTTCAGCAGTGGCAGCAATTGACCGGCCAGTTTGCTGGTTCCACGCCTGAAAGGCGCGACTTCATCCGCCTGATGACGGCCAGCGCCCAACTTGCCGCGCTCGACCGCCAGAGCCTGGTGATCCTGGGCGACCCGACCGTGGCGCTGCCCGCGTTGCAATAAAAACCCAATACCTGCTGTCTGACCGCTGTGCGGCTGAGGAAATATCCACAGATTACACAGATTTTGAGAAAGTCCCGATCTACGTTAGCAAGCACATGCTTGTCATCGGTGAAATCTGCGCAAGCTGTGGATGACTTCTTCTAGCGTGAGTCTTGTCCAGCGCTGTATTCCAGGAATGACCCAAAGAGCACGACCCTCATGCAGGATTTGCACCGAGATTCTGCTACACTATGGGTCAAATTGCCGCCGAAGAGATGCGCAGTGCGCAGGTAGCATGGTCTCGGCGGTGCTGTTTTCCCATCCTAGCCCAGTCACCAGCGGGAGCATTCCTATGTCCGCATCATCCCTGCCGGCGCCCAAACGCCAGGCCGCCTACACCTTTTTTGAACGCATTCCCTATTGGCTGCTGGCGGCGCTTTTTTTGGGCGTGCTCATGGTCTGGCGGATTACGACCAACGACAGCTACGCCACGATCTTCGCCGCCGTGGCCAAGGGCATCGGCGTCACGGTCTATGTGACCATCGTCGCCTATGCGGGCGCGCTGGTGTTGGGATTGTTCGTGGGGCTGGCGCGCGTCTCCAAAAACCGCGTTGTTTACGAGATCGCGACCTTCTACGTGGAAATCATTCGCGGCGTGCCGATGTTGGTGCTGCTGCTCTACATCGCGTTCGTGCTGGCGCCGGCGCTGGTCTATGCGATCAACTGGCTGGGCATGCAGCTCGCCGGGCTGGGCGCGTCGGCGCAACTGCTGGCCGAGTTTCGCGTGCGCGATTTCGACTACGCCTCGCGCGCCATCATCGCGCTGATCATCGGCTACAGCGCCTTTCTCAGCGAGATCTTCCGCGCGGGCATCGAGAGCATCGAGCGCGGGCAGGTCGAGGCTGCACAAAGCCTGGGCATGTCCCGTTGGCAGGTGTTGCGCCTCGTCGTGCTGCCGCAGGCGATCCGTCGCGTGCTGCCGCCGCTGGGCAACGACTTTATCGCCATGCTCAAAGATTCATCGCTCGTCTCCGTGCTCGGCGTGCCCGACATCACGCAAATGGGCAAAGTCTACGCCGCCAGCACTTTTCTTTACTTTGAGACCTACAACATCGTGGCGTTTCTCTATCTGACGATGACCATCGTGCTGTCGCTGCTGGTGCGCTGGCTGGAACGCAAGATGCCGCAGCACGTCCGCTGATCAGGATGGGAACTTATCTTCCTATACAGAACGTTTCCGAATTGTATCATCGGCGCCGCCTTGGTCAGCCGCGCTGATGCGCTTTTATACATAAACCGCACATCCTTGAAAGGAGCTTTTCCTTGAAAAATCAAAGTTTGCGTTGGCTGATGCTGGCGCTTGTCGCAGCGCTGGTGTTTGGCAGTTTCCCCGCTGCGGCGCTGGCGGCGCCCGCCCTTCAGCAAGCAGAGCCATCTTCCGACGTGCTGACAGTGGATGCACTTTCCAACATGACCTACCAGTCTGCACTGGCGCCCGACCGCGCGGTGACGCTCGTCGACGGCAGGTACGAAGGCGCCGATGACCTGCTCGTGGTGCTGGCGGACGAACCGATGGCTTATGGCCAGCTCGACGGCCAGGATGCGGCGGCCGTGCTGATCGCTGAAAATGGCGGCGGCAGCGGCGCCTTCGTCAACCTGGCGATCGTGCTCGACCAGGACGGGACGCCCGTCAACGTCGCCAGCACGCTGCTTGGCGACCGCGTCGATGTCTATGCGCTGGCGATCTCAGATGATATGATCACTGTCGAGATGGTGCGTCAGGGGCCAAACGACCCGATGTGCTGCCCCACCGAAGTGGTGCGCATCACTTACACGCTTGACAGTGACCAGTCGCTCCAGGTCGATGACGTCACTGTGCTGGGCAGCGGCGCGCAGGCAACGTTGAATGTCGCGCCGGAGAATGGCTACCAGACGACGGTCATGCCGGCAACGCCCTACGACATTACATCGCTGATCCCCGCTGGCGCGCCGATCCACACGCTGTTGACAGTGGGCAACGACGACGCCGCGACGGTCTTTGCCGTGGGCGGCCCCTATATCGCCGTCTATCCGGTGCAGGAGTATGTCCAACTGTGGGAGGCCGCGGGCGACAACACGATCGCCAACCTGGTCGCCAACCTGGAAAGTGTGCTGGCCGAGCAGCCCGTCACACTGACGTCGCCGTTGCCGATTGCGCCCCCGGCCGCGGTCAATGGTCTCGTCGGACAGGTGCGCTATCTCAGCGGCGAGGGCTATAGCGGCGTGCGCTTCGTGGCGCGCGCCACGCCCACCGGCGCTTTAGCCGCCGACGACCAGCTTGCTTACTACTTTAGCGGCTTGACCGACGACGGCCGCTACTTGATCGGCGCGCAATGGCCGGTGACGCTGACTGTCGCGACCGCGGCGCTTGACGCAGACGCGCTCGATGCCGCCGACGATGCGCAGTGGACGCCGGCGCTCAGCTCGCTTGATGAAATTGTGGCATCGCTAAGCATCCAGCGCGCAACAGCGGTGGCGCCCGAAGCGCTGGCAAACATGGCCTACGCTTCGATGCTGCTCGAACAGCCGGTGGTGTTGACCAACGGCGTCTACACCGAAACCATCGTGCCGGACTCCGCCAGCGGCGTGATCACCGTGTGGCTGCTCGACGAGCCGATGGTCTTTGGCACAGTCGAGGATCTGGACGCGGCGGCGGTGTTGATCGTGGAAAATGGCGGCGGCACTGGCAATTTTGTTTCGCTGCACCTGGTGCAAGATGTCGGCGGTGAAGCAGTGAACACGGCGAGCGCATTGCTCGGCGACCGGTCGCGCGTCACGAATCTGGCCATCAACGCAGACGGCAGCATCACCGTGGACATGATCCAGGTTGGCCCCAACGATGCCTTCTGCTGCCCAAACATGCCCATGACCATCACCTTTGTGAAGGTGGGCGACCAGTTGGTTTATCAGGATCAGCAATCCGCCACCATCGATGCCACCGGCGCCGCGGAGCAGGTGACTGCCTTTGTCGCGCCGGCCACCGCGTACGACAATACCGTCCCGCCGAGTGGGCTGGGCGAACCCAAGCACTTTGCCTGGGGCATTGGCGAGGAAACTGATCTGCAGAACGCCGCGGGCTACGTGGCCGTCTATCCGGTCGCGGCCTATCAGTCGATCTGGGACGAAGCCGGCGATCCGTTTGTCGCCGACGCGCTGGCGCAGCTTGAGACGCTGCTGAGCGAACGCCCGGCCAACCCGGCGCCGCCGCTGCCCGTACTGCCACAAGTAGGCGCCACCAATGACTTTGCCGCACAGGTGAGCTACCTCGACCTGCCGGATGGCGGCGCGGGCGTGCGCTTTGTGGGTCGTTTCGCGCAGGATGTCTCCCCCATCGAGAACTTCCAGTTGCGCTATCTCTTCCAGGGGTTGAGCGGCGACGGACAGTTCCTGATGGTGGCGAGCCTGCCCATCACAACGACGGCGCTGCCCACTGACCCGCAGTCGCTGGATGGTGACGCCTACGACGCATTCGTCGCCAATTACGAAACCTATCTTGCCGAGACGACCGCAACCTTTGACGCGCTGGCCGCGCCCAACTTTACACCCGACCTGGCCGCGCTCGACGCGATGTTGCTATCCGTGACGCCGGAGGCTACGCGCAATCCGCTGGCGCCGAGTGCGCTGGCGAATATGGAGGTCAAGTCGGAGTTGGCGTCCGATGGCGTGGCGCTACTGGAAAATGGCGTTTACACCGAAACCGTCGCCCCCGACAGTGCAAGTGTCATCGAAATCCAACTACTTCCCTCGCCAATGGCGTATGGCACGCTGGACGATCAGGACGCGGTGGCGGCGCTACTGGCCGAAAACGGCGGCGGCAGCGGCACGTTTGTCACGCTTGCGCTGATCGTCGACCAAGATGGCGCGCCTGTGCACGTGGCAAGCGCCCCGCTCGGCGACCGCGTGCAGGTGCAGTCGCTGGCGATTGCTGACAATCAGATCACGGTCGAGATGCTGACGCAGGGGCCGGACGACCCGCTCTGCTGTCCTACGCAGCCAGTGACGCAAGTTTACGCATTCCAGGACGACACCCTTGTGCTCGTGGAGGAGACTGTAGGCAGCGCGTCATCGGCGCTGGCAGGCGCAAGCTGGGTGTGGACGCAGACGCAGATGAACGACGGCGCGGTGAAATCACCCGCGGCCGAAGGCGACTTCACGCTCACCTTTGGCGACGACGGCACGGTCGTCGCCACGACCGACTGCAACACCTTCATCGGTTCGTACACGGAAAGCGCGGACAGCGGCCTGGCCATCGAATTCGTCATCTCCACGGCCATGGTTTGTACGGACGAGACGCAAGCGCAGGAATTCATCGCCGATGTGACCAGCATTAACAGCTACCTGATCACCGATGAGGGCGTGCTGGCTTTGCTGTTGCCCTACGACAGCGGCTCGATTCTCTTCGACCGGGCCGTGGCCGCGGCTGCCACAAATGATGACGCGGCAAGTGAGGACGCGGCAAGCGACGCGCCGGTCGCTGCCGAAGCGTCGCCGATTCTGGCGGGAACGACCTGGAACTGGGTGCAATCTCAGTATGGCAATGACACTGTCGCCGCCCCGGCTGAAACCGCCGACTATGTCCTGATGTTCGGGGCGGACGGCGCGCTCACGCTGCAGGACGACTGCAATGTGGTCAAAGGGAGCTACACCGAAGACGCACGCGGTGCGCTGCGCATCGATCTGCAAACTTCGACCTTCGCCGCCTGCGCGCCGGATTCGCAACACGATCAGTTCGTCTTGGACCTTTCCAACGTAGCCTCCTACCTGGTGCAGGAAGGCAATCTGTTCATCGCCTTGAAATACGACAGCGGCGTGATGGAGTTTGCGCTGGCAGAGTAACTGCTTTGATGCAGAGCTTGCATCGATAGAGCAACTGCTTTGAAGCAGAGGCGCGGAGATGCAGAGAGACGCAGAGAAAATGCAAAAACAATTCTCAGCCTTTCTCTGCATCTCCCTTCCCCTTTCTCGCTTTCTCCTTGTCTCCCTGTCTCCCCCTCTTTGCATCTTTCCCACTTTACCGCGATACTCTACGACATGACCGGCCAGGCTTTCGACATCATTCTGACCCACGAACGAACGGACTTCGACGCGCTGGCGTCGTTGTTGGCCGCGTCGCTGCTCTTTCCCGAAGCGATCCCTGTGTTGCCGCGTCAAATGAATCGCAACGTGCGTGATTTCCTGGCGCTTTACAAAAACCATTTCCGCTTTGTGGCGCCCGACGACGCGCCGCGCGGCAAAGTGCGCCGCGCCATCCTGGTCGACACGCGCGCGGCCAACTCGCCCAAAGGCACACAGAGCGACACCGAGTATATCGTCATCGACCATCACGTCGCGCTGGCGCAGGCTAACCTGATGAGCGAGGCGCACAAACTCTTGCCACACGCGCACGAACTCTGGTGTGGGCCGACAGGCGCCAACACGACGCTGCTGGTCGAAAAGCTCATTGAGCACGGCATCGACGTGACGCCCGTGGAGGCGACCCTACTGGCGCTTGGCATCTATGAGGACACCGGCAACCTGACCTACGCCTCTACAACGAGCCGCGACGCCGCGGCATTGGCCTGGTTGCTCGACCCGACGCACGGCGTCAACCTCGGTGAAGTCAACGAATTCCTGCACCATCCCGTCACCGACGCGCAACGCAAGTTGCTCCAGGAATTGCTGGACGCGTGTGAGTTCCTGGAGATCGAAGGGCACAGCGTCATTATCACGATGGCGCGCGCGCCGGCTTTCAACGACGAGTTGAGCACGTTGGCCGCGCGCCTGCGCGACTTTCACGAGCCGGACGCGCTGTTCCTGGTGGTGGATCTTGGCGACATGGTGCAGGTCGTCGCCCGCAGCACGACCGATGCGATCAACGTGGGCAAAGTGGCGCAGATGCTGGGCGGCGGCGGGCACAGCCGCGCCGCGGCTGCTCATCTGCGCGATGTCACGCTGGAGACAGTGCGCATGCAGATCGAGCATCTGGTGCGCACCCATGCGCGCGCGGCGCTCACCGTGGGTCAGATCATGAGCGCGGGCCGACCGCACACGCTTTCGCCCGATATGAGCATGACCGAAGCCGATGGATTGATGCGACGCTTCGGACATGAAGGCTTCCCGGTCGCCGCCGCCGATGCCCAGGGACAGGAAACGCTGGTTGGTGTGCTGACGCGCCGCGAGGTCGATAAAACGTTGGGGCACGGCATGGGCGACCAACCCGTGCGCCGGTTTATGCGCACCGGCCAATTCACCGTGCACCCGGACGATTCGATCACCGCGCTGCGTCGCCGCATGATCGAGAGCAACTGGGGACAGATTCCCGTCGTCGACGCAAACAACGCCATCATCGGCATTGTCACCCGCACCGACCTGATCAAGCTTTGGGATGAGTCCGCGCTGCCTGGACGCCGCACCGACGAATTGGCCGCCAGGTTGCGCCGCGCGTTGTCGCCCGTCCAACTTCATCTGCTGGCGTTGATCGGGCGCGAGGTCGATGCCATGCACTACGATGTCTACGTCGTCGGCGGCTTTGTGCGCGACCTGATGTTGGACATCGTCAGCCGGCGCGCGCTGGCGCTCGACGTGGACATCGTAGTCGAGGGGGATGCGATCACCTTTGCGCGGCGCATCCAGGCCAAATATGGCGGCAGAATCGTGGAGCACAGACGCTTTGGCACCGCCAAATGGTTGCTCACCCGCCCCGATGCCCCGGTGGATGTTGCGGCGCTGCTGAACGGGTTAGAGGGCGCCGCTCCCGCGGATCTGCCGCCGCATCTCGATTTCGTAACCGCGCGCACTGAATTTTACGCGGCGCCGACCGTACTGCCTACGGTGCAGCAGAGCAGCATCAAGCTTGACCTGCACCGCCGCGACTTCACGATCAACACGCTGGCGCTCTGTCTCAACCCCGACCGCTGGGGAGAGTTGCTCGACGCCTGGGGCGGGCTGACCGACCTGCGCGCAGGGCTGGTGCGCGTGCTGCACAGCCTCAGCTTCGTTGACGACCCGACGCGCATCCTGCGGGCGGTGCGCTACGAGCAGCGCTTCGACTTTGCCATCGAGCCGCGCACGGTGGAACTGCTCGGCGACGCGCTCGAACTGCTTGACCGCGTCACGCCGGCGCGCATTCGCCACGAACTTGAGCGCATTTTGCAGGAAGCCACACCCGAAAAGGCCATGCGGCGGCTGGACGCGCTGGGGATTCTGCGCCAGATTTACCCCAGCCTGAGCATGACGGCAACCATGGCGCAACAGTTCATTGACCTGCGCGCCTGCCGCCAAGCCGGCGATGCCGACCCTCAGCTAGCCGAAGCGCCGATTGAGCGTCTCTATCTGGCCATCCTGGCCTATCCGCTGCGGGCGGAAGAAATGCGCGCCTTGCAGGAACGGTTGGGATTACGCGTCGAAACGCGGCATTTATTGCGTGACCTGTCCATTTTGCGCCGCGCGCTTGACCGGCTGGCCGATCCTGCCACGCGCCCCAGCCAGGTGGTGCAAATTCTCGACCAGGTGGGGCCGGTCAGCATGGCGCTGCTGCCCGTGCTGTGCGACGACCCGGCGGTGCTCGAACACATTCGCCGCTATCAAGCAGCATGGCAGCGTATCCAGCCCGATTTGAACGGCGACGACTTGCGCCGGATGGGCATCGCGCGCGGGGTGATCTACCGCAACATCCTCGGTGCGTTGCGGATGGGGCGCATCGACGGCGAGATTCACAGCCGCGCGGAGGAGGAAGCCTTTGCCCAGGCGATGGCGGCATTGATTTGAAGTCGTAGGTCGGGCTATCAGCCCGACGTGGTGGGTCGACTACCAAAGTCGGGCTGGTAGCCCGACCTACGAACTACGAACAATATTCGCAAAAGCGCGTTGCGTTCTGCTAAAATGGAATCGGCGCCGGTCGCTGCTGACCGGCTGGACAGGAGGAAACTGCTGATGGATTTGGCTTTTTGGCGTGACATTTCGCTCTTTTATTTATTATCGATGCAGCTTGTCGTGACGCTTGTGACGGCGGTTGTCCTCTATTTTGTGGTGCGCGGCGTCATGATCGCCCGGCGCAAAGCCACCTCAGGCGTCAAGCTGGCGCGCTACTATGTCGGCATCGGCCGCACGCAGACCGCTAAGTTTGCCGACAAAGCCGCCACGCCGCTGGTGCGCAGTCACGGCATGGCCGCGCGTGGAGATGCAATTTTCCGCACCCTGGCGCCCTCCTCTCCAACCGATAAAGTAATCAGTAAAGCTAAGGAGTAACGAATATGGGTCACAAGATGCGCTCATTGATGATTGGCATGGCCGCGGGCGCGTTGCTGGGCGCGGCGTTTGCCTGGGTCGCCAGCGACGGGAATGGGGACGGCGAGTCCGATGCGGTCGCCGCCGTCAAGCAACTCGGGCCGATGGATTATTTTGGGCTAGGCATTGCAATTCTGACATTGGCGCGGCAATTTGGCGGGATGTTGAAAAAAGCTTAACGCGCGGCGACCATTCTCCTCTGCAATTTTTTACCACAAAGGGGTGTACCGATGACAGCAACGATAGGCACGACTGAGCGCCCGTTGCGCGCCGCAATTGTCGGCGCCGGGCCTTCCGGCTTCTATACCGCGGCGGCGCTGCTCAAGCAGGAAGCTACGATCACGGTTGACATGTTCGAGCGTCTGATCGCCCAGCGGGGTCTTGTACGGTATGGCGTGGCGCCAGATCACCAAAACATCAAAGCCGTTGCCAAGACCTATGATCGCACGGCAGCGGAGCCAAGCTTTCGCTATTTTGGCAACGTCGAGTTTGGCAAAGATATTACCCACGACGAGTTAAAAAAGCACTACGACGTGATTTTCTACACGACAGGCGCGCAGTCGGATCGACATCTCGGCATCCCGGGCGAAGATCTACCCAACAGCATGTCCGCCACGGAGTTCGTCGCCTGGTACAACGGCCACCCGGACTATCAGCATCTAGCGATAGATTTGAGTTGCGAGGCGGCCATTGTCGTCGGCGTTGGCAATGTGGCAATGGACGTGGCGCGCATCCTGGCAAAATCGGTGGACGAACTGGCCGACACCGACATAGCCGACTACGCCCTGGCCGCGCTTGCCAAGAGCAACATCAAGGACATCTACATTGTGGCGCGGCGCGGCCCCGCGCAGGTCAAATTCACCAATGCCGAAATCCGCGAGATGGGGCATCTGGCGATCACCGACGCCATCGTGCTCGACAGCGAGTTGCGCCTGGATCGCGCCAGCAGCGCGGCCATCGAGGGCGACACCTCGATGCAGAAAAATCTCGACTACTTGCGCGCCTTTGCCGAGATCGGCGCCACCGGCAAGCCGCGTCGCGTCCACTTTCGCTTTCTGCTCTCGCCGGTCGAGATCATCGGCGAGAATGGCAAAATCGTGGCCGTCAAGCTGGAGAAAAACGAGCTGCGTCCCTCGGTCAGCGGCGATATCAAGCCGTCGGGCGCCGGCCAGTACGAGACGATCCCCGCCGGCTTGGTGCTGCGCTCGGTCGGCTATAAGGGCGTACCGCTGGAAGGCGTGCCTTTTGATCAACGCCATGGCGTCATCCCCAACGAGGTCGGGCGCGTCACCGATCTCGACACGGGCAAAACGGTCACGGGCGAGTACGTTGCGGGCTGGATCAAGCGTGGGCCGAACGGCGTTATCGGCACCAACAAACCGGATGCGATCGAGTCGGTCAACAGCATGTTAAAGGATCTGCAAAAGGGCAAGCTGACGCCAGCGCCCGAACCAGATCCTACAGCCGTGCCCGCGCTGCTGCATGCGCGCGGGGTGCGCTATGTGACGCAGGAAGAGTGGAAATCCATCGAAGCCAAAGAGGTGGCCGACGGCAAGGCGCGTGGCAAGCCGCGCATCAAGATCGTCGAGCCCGAGGCAATGCTGGCGATGCTTGATGGAGAAACGGCTTGAAAAAAGAGCCGCTTTGACGCAGAGCCGCGGAGACGCAGCGGCGAAGGCGTCCTGCATTATGTTTGCGCTTGCGTGCGCAGCCGTGCAACTTGCTCGGCAAAACGGCGACAACCCGCCATGCTGTAGGCGAGGAAGGGCGCGGCTTCCGTGAAGCGTGTGTGGCGGATCGACAACTCGAAGCTCAGCGGCTTGGTGTACGGCGATGCCACGACCAACGCCGCGACGTCCGCCCAGTTGACGACGCCATCGCCCACGGGCAGGTGAAGATCGTTGACGCCGTCGTTGTCGTGCAGGTGGAGCACTGCCAGCCGGTCGAAGAGCGGGGCGTAGCGTGCGGTGCGGTCGAAGCCCAGCACCGCGTGGCCGGAGTCAAAGCAGAAGCCGAGAAACTCTGGAGCATAGGCCGCCAACAGCCGGGCCAGCAGATCGGCGTTATCGCCGGCGTGCGCCATGTCCGTGACGCCAGCCTCCACCGCAGCAAAGTCGATCAGATTTTCGAGGGCGATGCGCACCCCGCATTCACGCGCATACACTTCGAGATCGTCCAGCGAGCGACGGATCTGATCGAATAAGAAGTCGTTGAAGCCACTGAGCTTCGGCTGTACGGTGGGCGGGTAAACATGCATGACCACGGCGTCGCCGCCCAACTGCTCCGCCAGGTGGATGCGATTCTTGACCAGTTCGATCCCGGCCAGCCTGGCATATTCTTGCGGCGCGTACCAGAACTTCTCGATGCCTTCCGAGCCGTGCACGTCGTTCAGCTTGAGACCGTAGTCGCGCAGCCAGCGCCCAATCTGCGCGATCTCGCTGTCGGCGTAGAGAAAATCGGAGCGCCATTGATGACACCAATGAACATGCGTGAAGCCGGCTTTGGCCAGGGCGCGCAAATAAGGCTCGGGGTCGCTGTGGTCGGTGATATAGTCGCTGGTCAGTGCAAGCATGTTTTTCCCTTTCTCGTTCCGATGAGCTCGATCCGGTGAACTGCATACGGTGAATAAGATGACGCATCATCCCCAACTTCACAAAGTCGCACAACGCGCCGACAGCTATCTGGCGCTCAATCGGTTGGCCGTGCGCGCCGGTGCACGCACCGTGGCGCACCGCGTGCAACATCACCCGCGCCTCGCGGCATGGTCGCTGCCCTACGAAAGCATCGTCGAGATGATGGCGCTGGGCACGCCGCATGGAGAGATCCGCAGCGCCGACGAAATTCGCCTGCCACTTGACCGCATCACCTCGCTCACTCACCCGTTTGGCGTCAGACGCCAGCCCGTGGTCACGCCTATGTTTCAGGGCGAATGGGTGACGACTGCGGCCACGGACGACCGGCGCGTGGTGCTGTTTCTGCACGGCGGCGGCTATGTCTCCGGCTCGCCCACCACCCATCTGATGGTCACGGCGCGGCTGGCGCACGAAGCGGGCGCGCGTCTTTTTGCACTCGATTATCGCCTGGCGCCGGAATATCCTTACCCCGCCGCGGTGAAGGATGCCTGGGCTGCTTACTGGTGGCTGCTCACCGAACAAGCCATTGCCCCAGAGCAGATCGTCGTCGCCGGGGATTCGGCGGGCGGCGGGCTGACGATAGCGCTGTTGCTGGCGCTGCGTAATGCACACATGCCGCTGCCCGCGGGCGCCATGGGACTGTCGCCCTGGCTCGACCTCACACTTTCCGGCGCCACGATGACGGTCAACCAGGCGACCGATTATCTCAATCGAGATGTCTTGCGCACGTCGGCGCGTATGTACGGCAACGGGCGTGACCTGCGCGAGCCGCTGCTTTCGCCGCTCTATGCCGATCTTGCCGGGCTGCCGCCGCTCCTGATCCAGGCTGGCGCGGCCGAGATGCTGCTGGACGACAGCCGGCGGTTTGCCCAGCGCGCACGCGCCGCAGGCGTGGATGTACAGTTGGAAGTTTTCGAGCACATGGTGCATGTCTGGCATTTCACCTGGTTTGTCCAACCCAAAGCGCGCCAGGCGATGAGACAGCTTGGACGTTTTGTACGGCGACGCGTAGCGTTCTCGACCTCACCCGAAAATACCTTTGACGCAGAGGCGCTGAGATACAGAGGCTCGCAGAGAAAAGTATTATCAGGGCTTCGTGCTTCTCACACCAAGCTATAAAGAGCACAAAGGCAGGTGTCCTTCTTAGCCTTTCTTTGTGTGCTCTGTGACTCTGTGTGAGATTTGCTGATTTTCATGGGGAGCTTTCGATGACCGATCACAATCGCCGTGTTGTTTTCTCCACCGATCCGGAACCGGAGCAATCCACCGCGCCGCGCTCGAAGGCAACGCCGCCGCGCCAGCAGCAGGTGCGCGTCGCGCTGGAACGCAAGGGACGCGGCGGCAAGACCGTCTCGTTGGTCACCGGCGTGATCGGCGCGCCGGCAGAGCTGGAAAAGCTGTGCAAGTTGCTCAAGAATCGGCTGGGCACAGGCGGCGCGGTTAAGGCGCAGATCATCGAAATTCAGGGCGACCAGCGCGATAAGATCGTCGCTATCCTTCTGGAGCTTGGCTATCAAGCCAAGAAGGCCGGCGGCTAACCATCACCCCACCTCGATGCGGGCGACCCACTTGACCTGTTTGAGCGCGTCGTCCGTCTCCGCCGGCACAATGAGCCGCACCAGTCCGGCCGCGCGGGTCAGCGGCGCGCCGTTCACCGCATACGCCAGCAACACAGACCCACCCGGCGACGGCTCAAACACTGCGGTAGGCGTCAGGCGCGTGCCAAACTCATCATCGCTCACCACGTCGACATAGCGCCAGACGAAGCCAGCAGGCAGCAGCCGCACCAGCAATTCGCTCACTGCAACGCCGCCAAAAGTGAATGGCCCCGACGTTCCATGCCCGGTGCTGACGATGAAACAGTCTGCAACATACGTCGCGGGCAGCGATTGTAGAAACTCGACTGTCAAGCGTTGCGTCTGCTCATTCGCTATGAAGATAATGGCGCCATCACCCGGCGGTGGGTTTGGGTTCGGGTCGTGGCTGTGGCTGTGCATCCAGGCCGGCTGGCCGTGCATCCAGGCCGGCTCATCGTCGACGTAACGCGGATCGTGGCTCATTCTGGCGCTGGCTCCATGCTGAAAGCGAGAGGATAGCCGTCCAGCCGCGCACGCGCGTGCGCGACCTTGACCAATCGCGCGGCTTCGCTGCGTGGGCGCACCACGGCCACGGCTTGCCCCTCGGTATGAGCGGTGTAAGCCACGTGTTCGGCAATTTCTTCGGAAAGGAGGAACAATTGCAGCAGGATGCGCATCACATAGTCGAAAGGCGTTACATCGTCGTTGTGGATAAGCACGCGCCAGGGCGGCTCAAAATTGAGGTCGTGGAACTGCTCGCTATCGACGACAGGCGAAATTGGCGCCTCAATCGTTTGGGAAAGTAAGTCAACGTTACGCATGTTTGCCCACACCATCACTCCGGTTTCCGCCAATTGTGGCTGTAGTATACAGGGTTTGTGCGACATCCGCCACGTCGTGGCGGCATCGGGGTGCGTGCTCATCTATGACATCTGGATTCTGGAGCGCACCTGCCATTTCGCAACGGTTTGCAGAAAAGGTTGGATACAAGTAAGATTGGCGCGTCTTTCCCACGTCGGCAATCGCAGTCACCATGTTGGGCTTCACCTGTATGGGCGATGGCCTGCGCGACGCTTTCGACGCTTCGATGAATAAATAAGCAACTTGTGAGTGTTTTATGCCTCTTACTTTGCGCCTTCTCAATGGCGGCGGCTACATGCGCCGCCACGACGTCGAAAATATCCTGCGCCATCTCTATGCCATGCAATGCGTGGAAATCATCGGCGTCAGCAACATCGGCAAATCTGCGCTTTTGCGTCTGCTGGCGCAGCCCGATGTCTGGGTGCAGGAGCTAGGCGAGGCCGCGCAGGAATTTCTGCCCGTCTACGTCGACTGCAACCGCATCCTCGACATGACTGAACAGGGTTTCTGCGAATTGGTGCTGCGTTGTTTGCAGGAAGCCAGCCCTGCCCTGGGCGTGTTGCCGGAACTCGTGCACGCCTACGATATGCTCGTCTCCCCCTCCAGCGATTTCCAGGTGCCTTTGAGCTTCAGCCGCGGCTTGACCGCGGCGCTGGAATCAGGCCCGCGCAAGCTGGTGCTGCTCTTTGACGAATTCGACGATCCATACCAGCAGGTCGATGCGCGCGTCTTTCTCAACTTGCGCGCGATCCAGGATCGCCACAACGGGCAACTGATCTTTGTCACCGCCAGCGGCCGGCCGTTGACCCTGCTCAACCAGGACGGCCGCCACGATGAGTTTGCCGAAATTTTCAGCCATCGCTCCTGGTACCTGGCGCCACTGACCCGCTCCGATACGGAACTGCAGGTGCGGCGTTATATGACCGCCTACGAAGCGGCCTTCACCAGCGCCGACATCGACTTCATCTATCAGTGGAGCGGCGGCCATCCGCGCATGGCTGAAGGCGTGTGTCGCGTGTTGCAGGCCGCGCTGGAAGCCGCCGAACCCACGCCGCTCGACCCCATGGAACGGTGGCAATTCCATCGCAAGCTGGCCGCGACGCTGCTGGAAGATGTCTATCTGGCGCGCGAGTACAGCAAAATCTGGTGCGAATTGACGCCGGAAGAACAGGCTGAACTGATGGCGCTCACCCTGGCCGACCACAACCCCGATCACGCAGTGGTCGACGAGTTGTTGCGCCGGCATCTTTTGCGGCGCGTGGAAGGGCGTCCACAACTTTTCTGCCGTCTGCTGGCGGGATTTGTGCAACGTCAGGCTGCTCCTGCGGCGCCGGAATCGACTTCGTTGTGGGTGGATACAGCCAGCGGGCAGGTGCTTGTCAACGGCGCGCCCGTCGAAACCTTGACCGCGCTGGAATACCGGCTCATGCAACTGCTCTTTCAGAATCGCGACAAGATCGTCGACAAATATCAGATCGTCACCCATGTCTGGGGAGAGAGCTACATTGATGAGGTCGACGACGCGCGCATCGAGAAGCTGATCAGCCGGCTGCGCCAGAAGATCGAACCCGATCCCTCCTCGCCCAATTTTCTGACGACGATCCGCGGTCGCGGGTATCGCCTCGTGGTGAACTGAGCGAGAAGGTTTGTGTACGGAATCACAAGTCGGATTTGTCCGCTTTCCCGCCTTCCCGCTATACTGTACCCAATTGATTGACCTACCCTTCCTGCTTTGTTGCTCACCTGAGGAGGGACACTTATGGCAGACGCAACCGAAACGACGACAACTTTGATAGAATCCAGCGCACCGCAACACCACGGCATTGCGTTTGGAGGCGAGACGCGCAATATGGCGATGGGGATTGCCATGTTTGGCGCAGGCCTCGCCGCCTTTGTCAGTGGCCTGACGAGCACCTTTTTTACCGAAGCGATCGCGTGGACGTTTATCCTGTGGGGCGGCTTCTTTCTCTACAGCGACCTATTGTTAACGACGCGGCGTTTTATCGTCACCGATGAGGGGTTGGCGATCCGGATCCCGCTCCGTTTTTGGAATCGCGCCAAATTCTGGGCGTGGAAAGACATCAACCGGATGGATGTCGTGCTGGATCGCCGTTCGACGCGTGCCAAAGAAGCCCATTTACAGGTTTATCATCAATTTCCCGGCGAGATTTCGCTCGATCGCGAAGATCGCAATTTTGATGCAGAACTCGCCGCGCTGGTCATCGAGCGCGCCCGGCTAAAAGCGGACGGCGACGCGACCAAGATTGACCTGAACAACCTGCCGCTGGGTGATGCGCTGCTGCTAACCTGGAAGCGCTGATCTAAAAATACCATTAGCGTAGAGACGCAAATCTATTGTTTCTCTCAAACCCATTGCTGTACTTTGCGCAAAACCCTATACAAAAAAAGCGTCGAGTTGCTCTGCAAGCTCGACGCTTTTTTAACCTTCCTAATCTCCTGGGCGCTTGGCTGGTTTTACGCGGCCGGCGCCTGTACAGGATAGACAAACGTGTAGTCGCCCGCGCCCACTTCCACCACAACCGCCTCTGCTTCCTGTTGTGAGTGCACACAGCCCTCCGCCATTGCCAGCATGACACCGCCTTCCGTAACCTGGTCCAGCCGTGCGTGAGGCAAACGCACCCGCGCGGCGCCGTTGGCCGGCGCGCTGACGCTCAGACGCATGACGCCCTCCTCGATCTTCCACGCCACCGCGTAGCGCCCAGCCATGCTCTGCAAGCTCGTCTCGGCCCATGTCAAGCCGCCGCCCGGCTGCGGCGCCACCAGCGCACGGGCATAGCCAGGCTGCGCCGGATCGACGTCCAGCCCGCCCACGGTCCGATATATCCACGCGCCGATCGCACCGTAGGCGTAGTGGTTGAACGAATTCATGCTCGGCGTCTGGAACGTGCCGTCCGCACGCTGGCCGTCCCAGCGTTCCCAGATTGTCGTCGCGCCCTGCGTGATCGGGAAGAGCCAGGAGGGATAGGTCTCCTGCAACAACAAAGCGTAGGCCACGTCAAGCTCGCCAAAGCGCTCCAGCACATGACAGAGATAGGGCGTGCCGAGGAAACCCGTCGATTGATGCAGCTCACGCGCGCGGATGTCTTTCACCAGGCGACGCACCGCCTCGGTGCGGCTGGCCGCGGGCAGCATGTCGAACATCAGCGCCAGCACGTAGGCCGTCTGTGTGTTGGAAGCAAGCCGGCCCGCCGGGGTCAGAAATTCGTGCTGGAAAGCGGCGACGATGCGTTCGTGACGCGCACGGTATTGTGCGGCGTCGTCATCCTTGCCTAACAGGGCAGCGATCTTGCCCAGCAGGTCGGTCGAATAGGCATAGAAGGCAGTTCCGATCAGCATCACATCCGTGGCGCCGAAGACCGAACCGTCGATCCCCGTGTCGAGCGCCAGCCAGTCGCCAAAGTGGAAACCTTCGCCAAAGAGCAACTCGTTTTCGCCATGGGCGCGCATAAACTCGACCCACGCCTCCATGCTGGCGTATTGCTCGGCCAGGATGCGCGTGTCGCCGTAGACCTGATAGAGCACCCACGGCGCGATGACCGCGGCGTCGCCCCAGCCGGTGGCGCCGGCCGCGGGCCACGGCAGCGTTTTCAGCACATCGGGGACGACGTGAGTCACGGCGCCGTCGGGATACTGGTCGAGCGCCAGGTCCGCCAGCCACTTGGTCATGAAAGGCGCGATCTGGTAGTTGAACGCCGCGGTGCTGGCAAAAACCTGCGCGTCGCCCGTCCAGCCCAGCCGTTCGTCGCGCTGCGGGCAGTCAGTCGGCACGTCAAGGAAGTTGCCCTTCTGCCCCCACACGATGTTGTGCTGAAGCTGGTTGAGCAGCGGATGCGAGCACGCAAAGTCTCCGGTCGGCGCCATGTCAGAGTGGAGCACGACCGCGCTGAGCAGATCCGGCGCCAGTTCGCCCGGATAGCCAGTCACCCCCAGGTAACGAAAACCGTGGAAAGTGAATGTTGGGGTGTAGACCTCCTCGCCGTCGCCTTTGAGGATGTACTCGTCGGTCTGCTGCGCGGCGCGCAAATTCTCCGTGTAGAGATTGCCGTCAGGCTGGAGCACTTCGGCGTGACGGAAGCGCACGCGCTGCCCGGCCTCCCCGCGCAGATGGATGCGCACGTAGCCGACCAGATTCTGGCCAAAGTCGACGACGGTCTCTCCTTCCGGCGACAGAGTGATGGCGCGCGCGGGCAGTTCCTCGATCGGACGCACGGGCGGGCCGTGCTGCGCCACGATGCTGGCTTCAGGCGCGGACAGCACGCGCACGCGGGCCCAATCATCGGCGGCATAGCCAGGCTGATCCCAGCCGGCGCGTTCGAGCCGGGCGTCGTACACCTCACCATTGTAGAGGTCGGCGGCGCGGATCGGGCCGGTGGCGGCGCGCCAGCCTTCATCGCTGGTGATGATCTCTGCGCTGCCATCCGCGTACGTGACGTGTAATTGCAACAGCAGCGCCAGCCGGTCGCCGTAGGTGTTGCGCTGCTTCGCAAAGGCGAGATTGCCGCGATACCATCCGTCGCCCAGCGCGACCGCGATGGCATTGGCGCCCGCAGTCAACAGCTCGGTCACGTCATAGGTCTGATATTGGAGACGATGGCCGTAAGTGGTCCAGCCGGGCGTAAACTGCCAGTCGCTCACGCGCTGCCCGTTGAGCCGCGCGGTATAAATGCCGAGGCTGGTGGCATAAAGCCGAGCCGCGACCGGCGCTGCCTGCAACTGGAATTCGCGACGCAGCAGCGGGGCCGGCTGTGAGATAGTGTCGTCCTCGTCCCAGTCCGGTGTGATCCAGGCAGCGCGCCACTCATCGGCGTCGAGCAGTCCCATTTCCCAGAAGGCTGGCGTGCTCCAGGCCGAAGGCTGATCTGCTTCGTCCCACACACGCACTTGCCACCAGTAGCGCTGCCGGGCGGCAAGCGCCGGGCCGGCATAGACATGGTGGGCAGTTTGGCCGCTGACGCGCCGCCCCGTGTCCCACAGCCAACGCTCGGCCTGCAGATCGTCGGCAGACGCAGCGACTGCGAGCTGATAAGCGTGTTGGCGCGCCCCGCGCCTGGTGGACTGGAGCTTCCAGCCCAGCCGCGGCTGGCGCACATCGATGCCGATAGGATTGACTGCATACTCACAATGGAGATCGATCATTTCTAACATAGAGATAGCCTGCTTATGGGTGTGTTGTACGATCTGGTGACATCTGGTGAGGAAGCGATGCGGCTCGCCTCGCTTTCCTGCCTACAGCATATATCCGCGCCGCAGTGTAGGCAAATACCGCTGCCATTGTCTCCCGACGCCTCACGGTGGCGCCTCCACAGCAAAGCGATGACGCCAGCAAATTGCGTACGGGCGCCGAGGCAAGTAAGCTGCGTGAATTGTACGAAACTTCATTTACAATCCTCCCTGCCATGATGTACACTTGCGCCCAACACTGAGGGAATCCAGAGCCTGTGGAAGCTCAACCCAGTGTGGATTGTCGCACCATGGCACGATACGTTCCAGAGGAGTTTTTGTGAACGAGACACGCATTTTCCCATCTCCTGCTCAAGTCAAGGAAGCCTTGAATGGTCAGCAGTACATCGCCAGCGGCGAGATCGCCACGACGGTCTTTCTGACCACACAACTGGGCAAGCCGCTGCTCTGCGAAGGGCCGGCCGGCGTCGGCAAGACCGAGCTGGCCAAGAGCATCGCCGGCGCCACCGGCCGCGAACTGATCCGTCTGCAATGTTACGAAGGGCTGGACGAGACCAAGGCGCTGTACGAATGGGAGTACGCCAAACAGCTACTCTACACCCAACTGTTGCGCGATAAGCTGCAAGATACGCTGGCGAACGCCAACACGCTGGCGCAGGCTGCGGATCGTCTTGCCCAGGAGGAGGATGTCTTCTTCTCGATGCGCTTCCTGCTCCAGCGCCCACTGCTCAAGGCGATCCTGAACGACACGCCGACCGTGCTGCTGATCGATGAGATCGATCGTGCGGATGCCGAGTTCGAGGCGTTTCTGCTCGAAGTGTTGAGCGATTTTCAGGTGACGGTGCCGGAGTTGGGCACGCTGGCCGCGGTTCACCGGCCCATCGTGCTGCTGACCAGCAACAACACACGTGAACTGAGCGAGGCGCTCAAGCGGCGCTGTCTCTATCTTTTCATCGGCTATCCGTCCGTGGAGCAGGAGATGGCCGTGGTGCATCTCAAGGTGCCCGAACTGGCGCCAAAGCTGGCGCAGCAGGCCGTCGAACTGGTGCACCGTCTGCGCGGCCTCGACCTGCGCAAGTCGCCCAGCATCTCCGAGACGCTCGACTGGGCGAAGTCGCTGGTGGCGCTCAACGCCAAGCAACTCGACCGCGAGACGCTGGAGAACACGCTGAGCGTGCTCCTCAAACACGAAAGCGACCTGCAAAAGGTCAAGCGCCGCATCGACGTGACGGAGAAGGGGCCGCGGCTGGAGGATGACGACCGGTCGTCGCGGTGGCGGAATTAGGAGGAACTTATGGACGAACGCATGATCCGCTTTATCTCCGCCCTGCGCGCCGGCGGGGTGCGCATCAGTCTGGCCGAGAGCGCCGACGCGTTCCAGGCGGTCGATATGCTGGGGGTGGAGGAGCGCGAGCGGTTCCGGCTGAGCCTGCGCGCTACGTTGGTCAAGGATGCCGCCAGCCTGCCGACCTTTGACGAGCTGTTTCCGCTCTTCTTCGACAGCGCAGACGCGCAGGAGCCAATGTTCGACGCTACGCAGGAGATGTCGCCCGAAGAAGCACAGATGCTGGCGCAGATGCTGCGTCAGTTTGGCGAGCAACTGCGCAAGATGATGGAAAGGTTGTTGCGCGGCGAGCAACTGAACCAGCAAGAACTTGATCAGCTTGCGGAGATGGCCGGCCTTAACCGCGCGCAGGATATGCAATATCGCGACTGGTACGCGCAGCGCATGATGCGCGCGCTGCGCTTTAAGGAAGTGCAGGAAGCGCTGCGCGAGATCATGGAGCTGCTGGCCAAGATGGGCATGAGCAAGCAACGCCTGGACCAGATGCAACAACTCATCCAGGCCAACCAGAAGGCGTTGCAGGAGCAGGTCAATCGTTTTGCCGGTCAGAAGATCGCCGAGAACATGAGCGAAGCCGAGCCGGACGACGCCGATCTCGACGACTTGATGAATCGCCCCTTCCGCGCGCTCTCCGACCGCGAGATGGATGTGCTGCGCAAGGAGGTGCGCCGGCTCGCCAACCGGCTGCGCAGCCGCATCGCCCTGCGGCAGAAGCGCGCCAAGAGCGGCCAGCTTGACGCCAAAGCCACGCTGCGCGCCAACCTCAAACACGCCGGCGTGCCGATTGAGATCAAACATCGCGACCATCGCATCAAGCCCAAGCTGGTTGTGATCTGCGACATCAGCACGTCGATGCGTCACTGTTCAGAGCTGATGTTGAGCCTGGTCTATGCGCTGCAAGATCTGGTGACAAAGACCCATGCCTTTGCCTTCATCGACCACCTGGAGTTTATCTCGCCCGACTTTGCCGGCAAGGAAGCCAACGCCGCCATCGACGCCGTGCTGCAGCGCATGCCGCCCGGCTATTACAGCACCGACCTGGGGTATGCGCTCAACCAGTTCAGCGGCCAATTTCTGGACACAGTCGATCAGCGCACGACCTTTATCCTGGTGGGCGACGGGCGCAACAACTACAACGACCCCGCGCTCGATGCCTTTCAGAAGCTGGCGCGCCGCTCGCGCCGCATGATCTGGATCAACCCAGAGCCGCCCATGTTGTGGGGCAGCGGCGACAGTGACATGCTGCAATACGCGCCGCTCTGCAACAACGTCGTGATGGCGTCCACCCTGGGCGAATTGGCCGAAGCGGTCGATCAGTTGCTGTCGCAGCCGTAGTCTGCTTGCATGAGTGTAAAGAAAAAGGTTATCCACAGATGGCGCAGATGACACAGATGACACAGATTTTAGAAGGCTTTGATCGAGGGCTGATTTCAAGGCCGCGCGTCCAAGTTTTTCCACCTGTAAAATCTGTGTCATCTGTGGATAGTTTTTCGTAACGCCGCCCATGGGAATTGCCGCTGATCTTGCCATTATCATTGTTGCTGCGTTAGTCGGTGGGATGGTCGCGCAGACCTTGCGCCAGCCGCTCATCGTCGGTTATATCCTGGCGGGCGTGATCGTCGGGCCATACACCGGCTTCATCACCGTCAGCAATCCCAACCAGATTGCGCTGCTGGCCGAGATCGGCGTGGCGCTCTTGCTTTTCACGCTGGGCATCGAGTTTTCCCTGAAAGAATTGAAACCCGTGCGCCGCATGGCGCTCTTTGGCACGCCGATCCAGATGGCGCTGACGATCGGATTTGGCTACGGCGTAGGACAATGGCTTGGTCTGGACTGGGTGGCGTCGCTCTGGTTTGGCGCGGTCATCAGCACGTCCAACACCATGATCGTGCTCAAGACGTTGAGCGCGCGCGGCTTGATGGGAACGCTCTCCAGCCGCGTGATGCTCGGCGTTTTTGTCGTGCAAGATCTGTGCATCATGGGCATCATGCTGGTGTTGCCCCATATCGGCGGCGACAGCTTCGACATCGGCGCGCTGCTGTTTGCCGTCGTGCGTGCGGCGCTCTTTCTGGGCGTCATGTTGCTGATCGGCACGCGCGTCATCCCGTGGCTGATGCGCCGCATTGCCCGATGGGAATCGCGCGAACTGTTCCTAATCACCGTGACGGCATTGGGGCTGGGCGTAGGCTACGCGGCCTTTTTGGCCGGCCTCTCCTTTGCCTTTGGCGCCTTCCTGGCCGGGCTGGTCATCAGCGAATCAGATTACAACGCGCAGGCGCTGGGCGAAGTCATTCCGCTGCGCGACATCTTTGCCATGCTTTTCTTTGTCTCGGTGGGGATGCTGCTCGATCCGGCGTTTCTGCTGGCAAACCTGACGACAGTGCTGCTGGTCGTCGCATTGGTCGTCGTGAGTAAAGCCTTAATTTTCGGCAGCCTAACGCGGTTATTTGGCTACCGCAACGTCATCCCTCTGGCGACCGCGCTGGCGCTCTTTCAGTTTGGTGAATTTTCGTTTGTGTTGGCGCGCGTGGGGTTGCAGGAAGGCATCTTCTCCGCCGACGTTTACTCTCTCATTCTCAGCGCGGCGCTGGTGAGCATCCTGATCACGCCGCCCGCTTTTGGGCTGATCCAGCCGCTTTACAACCTCCAACGTCGCCTCTTCCGCACCGCGCCGATGCAAACCTTCGATGTGCCCGAAGAAGGCTTACGCGATCATGTGGTGATCGCGGGCGCCGGGCGCGTGGGACAATTCGTGGCCGAGATGCTGCACCGTTTGCACATGTCTGTCGTCGTCATCGAACTGAATCAGCAGCGCGTCGACGAGTGCAAACAACAGGGAATTCCCGTCATCTACGGCGATGCCGGCCACCCTGTCGTGCTCAAGGCGGCCGCGGTGGAGCACGCCCATCTGGCGCTGGTCACAACCCCCACCATCAAGATCACGCAGACGGTGGCGCAGCAGATGCGCGCCTTGAATCCGGATCTGCGTATCGTCGCGCGCGCCGAAGCCATCGAACAGTTGGCTTCCCTGCACGAGATTGGCGTCTATGAAGTGGTGCAGCCGGAGTTTGAAGCGGGGCTGGAACTGGCGCGGCAGGTGCTGCTGCATCTGGAGCTGCCAACGCCGGAAGTGCAACGCTACATCGACGCAGTGCGCCACGATCTCTATGCGCCGATCTATCAGATGCACGAACAATATGAAGCGGTGCACGCGCTCGAGCATGCACGCCGGCTGCTGGACTTCAGTTGGATCGCCTTGCCCGACAACAGTCCACTCCTGAGGTGTACGTTGGGCGAGGCGCAGGTGCGCAGCCAGACAGGCGCGACAATCGTCGCCATTCTACGCTCAAGTGGATTGGTGATCAATCCAGACGTGGCGGAAACACTGGACAGCGGCGATGTGTTGGCTGTGCTGGGCAATCACGCGGCGCTGGCGTCGTTCACGACGATGGCCGCGCCGCACAGCGGTGATGCTGATCAGACGCCCGAAAAATAAGACGCGGCTCACGCGGATTCGGTGAATTTATGCGGATCAAAACAGGAAAATCAGCGGGAATTCGCCTCATCAGCGTTCAATGCGTGACTCGGCTTGATCATCGAGAGCGGCCGAGGAGCGAGATTGTTCGCCCGGTTTGCTCGTGGGGACGCCGTTCGCGTCGGCGTCAAGCGAGACGCCCATGCGCTGCGCCAGGCGTGGAAAGACGCGACGGTAGAGGAAAAGCAGGATGAGCAGCAGCACTACGCTGCCGACCACGGCGATGGTCTGCAAACCGCGTTCCATCTGCGCCACATACTCGCCCAGGCGCAAGCCCGCAAGGACGAGCAAAGCGTTCCAAATCGGCTCGACGATCAAACTCACCAGCGCCAGCCGATACCAGGGCACGCGCGCCATGCCGGAGGCAATCAACAGCGGAATCGTCAGCAGCCCCATCGACAGCTTGGTGAGCAGATAAATCCTGGCGGCGCGCCCATGCAAGCCCTTTTGCAAGCGCCGGATCGTGAACCAACGGCGCCGCACCCACCCGATCCGCAACAGGATGCGTCGATCGCCCCCAAAATAGCCGAGCGAATACCAGAAGACATCCGACATGAAATCGGCGAGCATCGAGAACAAAAAGACCAGGTCGGCGCGCAAAATGCCGCTGGCCGCCATTGTCGCCGCGACCAGCGTGGCGGCCGGACCTTCGATAAAGACCAGCACCATCAAGATCACGTAGCTCCAGAAACCCAAGTCAGGCAACTGACCTGTCTGGATGGCATTCCACGCTTCTTGGATAAACGCGCCTGGATTCATAGGAGTGACATTGTACCTCACGCGCGCCGCACGCTCTATTTGTAAGGAAGGAAACTCACCGAGCACATGACGGCGCGCTGGGGCAGAATCGCTGCCGGGCTGCGTCTGCTCAACGCTGGAGATGCAGCCCGGCTCAGAGTTTGTTGCAGGATGGACTCCCTACAATTCAGGAAAGTATGCTATCACTGATTACGTTTTGCATTCTGCGCAACGCGATACAGTCCGCCGCTTGCCAGCACAGCCAGCATCCCGGCGAGGAGCAGCGCTGTCCCCGCGCCATAGACTCCGCCGCGGAACCCGGTGAAGCTCGCGCCGGTGGAGGGCATGACCGCAGGCGTCGGTGCAGTCTTATCGATCAACGGGTCGGTGACAGAGTCCCTGCCGGCAAAAAGCGTCTCGCGATCGACGGGGAAACCGCTGTCCGCAATCGCTGCGTCCAGATCCTCGCTGAATGTGATAGTTGATAGCAACTGCGGCGTTTCTGCTCCTAGAAACACATAGGTCAAATCTTGGAGTGGATCGATGCGTTGCACGAAAGCGATGCCCCGTTCGTCAGCGACAGCCTCGAAAACCTGGACGGCATCCAAGAGCGCGCTGACCTCATTCTTGGCGCAAAGCGCGAGTTCGGCTTTGTCCAGCGGCGGCAGCACTTCTTTGGAGTCGGAGAGTGGTGCAAATTCGGTGATGCAACGATTGGCCATGACCACCCCGCGCAGAGCCTCTCCTGGCTTGAACCCTTCCAGCAAAAGCCCTTCGCCCGAAACGATCAACGTCGGCTGGACAACCGGGGGAATCGTGAACGTGTACACACCGCTGACCGGCGCGCTGACATCGAGCTGCCAGACGCCAGGCATCGTAAACGCTTCGATCGGCAACGACACGATGCTCAGGCGCCCTTCAGACACGACCAGGGCCGGTAGTCGGGTCTGGCCGTCGGGCGATAGTGCAGACGCCGTGACTGGTTGGTCGTCGGCAAGCACGCACACCACAGGCACACTGAGGTTCTCGGCAAGTTGACCGCTGCCTGGCAAGAACACGACAGACGCGGCAAGCGCTTCATTACCCGTCGTTGGTTCGCGCACGCCGATTCCCTGGGCGTCCAGGAGGGCTGGCATACAAATGCGGTTCATCATGCCGCCGTGTGCGCGCGACACGATACGCAGGATGCGCCCACCCGGCAGCCGGCGAATGGTCACCGGTCGGGGAACATATCCGCCGCCTGGCGTGCGTTGTGCGCCCGGTGCGGCCATCACATCGGGTGCAGCGCATAGGATGGCAACGCCGGCCAACAGGGCCACCAATCCAAGCTGGACAAAACGAATAAACTGGCGATGATGATGCATATTCCCCCTTTGTGAACGGGTCGTCAAATTGCTTGAGACGGACACTGCAACGTCCGCACTCCGGTTTGGGAGCAGAGGAACAGGCCGTTTACAGACGCCTACTGCTGTTACGGTGTGGCGGAAGGATTCTGCTGGCGGCGCGCCGCCTCAAAGTAGGCGACGTCGTCAGGGCGATTCAACTGGCGTGCAATCTGAAGCGCCTGGTTGTAAGCGTCGCCGGCCGCGGAGGTCTGCCCAAGTTCAACGAAGCAATCACCCTTCAATCCCCATACATCCATGCGGCGTTCCGGCGTGATCTCAGCGATGGAGAGCGTTGCGTCGAATTCATCCTCTGCGCTCCAACAGTCGCCGAGTGTGAACAGCGTCTGCCCGCGCAATACACGAGTATCGGCGGCGACCAATCCCACGGAAGGGTGATCGCCATTCTCGTAGTTGGCAATGATCTGTTCCGTCATCGGCCAGAAAGGCAGGCCGGCGGCCGTTTCGCTGGCGCCCGCAGTAGTCGTGAGCCAGTCGATGAAGCGCACCTGGGCCTCGGTGAACAACATGCGGCTGCGCACGCCGATATCCTTTGGCTGCTCGCTGGCGTGATGAGCGGTTTCGAGATCGTCCAGCGCCAGGTGGAGCATCGCGCTGTCGATGACATCCGTCTCACATGCACCATCCTGGGCTGGCGTCCACCACGCCGACAAGTAATGTCCCGATGCTTTGCCGGCGTAAGCGCGTGCATAGGAGGGCGCCAGTTGCGCCGCCGCGTCAAAATGGTCGAGCCCTTCCTGGACATTGGCAAGCACCTGCGCTCGATCGCACTGTGTTGCTGCTTCCACCGCCATCGCCAGGTGCGTGTTGCCGATCAGCAGATCGATCACTTCGCGGCCAGGAGCAGCTTCCCACCCAGGCAGAGACGCCGCCATCTCGAATGCCGCGAGTGCGCCAAGGTAGTCGTGCTGCAACAGGTAAAGCGACAACCCGACCATGACATGCGCCAGCGAGGTGGCGCGCACACTCAACTCGCGCTCTATGCCGAGGCCGCGATTCAACGGCAATGCAACTTCAATCGGGCTGCCAAAGCGAAAGGCCCCGGTCATCTCCAGCGCATCGCCAAAACTGTCCGGCGCCACGTAGTATTCCGGCTGGAGGCGAAGCTGATGCGTCAATGCGTCGTATTCCGTGACCCCGTATACGACCAGGTCGGCGCCATATTGGCGCGCCAGTTGCGCCGCGGCCTGCTCGCGCTCGGCGGCAGTTGCGCCTGTGACCCGGCCGACCACGTCGGGGCCAAACAACCCGGCGCGCAACCGCAAAGGCTGCATCGACGACGCAAGATCGTCTTGCAGTTGCAGGTGAAACCGTTCGATCAGCAGGTCAACTTCGATGGGGTCAGCAGCGTCGTCAGCCGGCAACTGAAAACCGGCGACGATGGCGCCGATGTCATACGTTGCCAGAGAGGGAAACGGAGTTGGCGTCGTCGTGACGCTGTCGACCATGATGACAGGGGATTTTGTCGCCTCGCCTTCTGCCTTGATCCACTCTACGGCGAGTGGAATCAGTGTCACGAGCAGGGTCGTCGCGGCGCCAAGCAGGGCGATCCACAACTGCAAAGGCATCGAACGCCACCAGCTTTTGCCCTCCGCCTGCCTTGCGCTGTCCTCGACAAGTGCGGCGGGCTGCGTTTGCTGCTGATCAGCCGGCGCCGCGGCAAGAATAGAGGCGTCGGCCGCGCCTGGGGCTGTGGGGGTTTGGGGCCGGGCGCGCAGAAACAGCACAGGCGCGGCCCACTCTACGCTTTGCTCGCCCGCCTCGCGCACCAACGCCCGGCGCCCTTCCGCAACGGCCCCCTCTATCGCATAGCCGTCTGCCAGCGCCAGGTAGACTTCGACGGCAAACATCGTCGCGAGATCAAGCGCAAGCGGGAAGCGTGGCACGATCACTGCACCGGCGCATACCTGCGCCAGTTCCGCCGCCGCCGGTAAGGTTGCCGCCGGCGCCGCGCCGGCGAAGGTCATAAGCTGCAGCGTATGATCAGCGACGCACCATTTGAGCTGGTCGATGCCTACACGTTGGCTTTGTCCCAACTCATTCTCCAGGATCAGATGCGGCGTGTGGGCGTCGTCGTCTGCGAGCGGGCAGGCGAGATGCAACACGTGGTAGGGGGCGCCGGCGCTGCGGCTGCGGCGCAACTCCCGTTGGATGGCAGCTAGCGTCACCTGGCCGCGCTCGTCAAGAAAATCGAGCCGAACGCTGGCTTGACCCGCCAAGAGTCTCCTAAGCCGCTCTTTCAGGACAGTACGTTGCTCCGCACCGTCAGCCTCAGGAATTGCCACCAGAATGCGCAGATCGCCCGTGCGCGGTGCGAGAGGAAGGCCATCAACCCGGCGCGTCAAGTTGATAGCGGGCGACAGTGCCAGAAAGGCGCGGCTGTCATGCATCCATTCCCAGGGCAAGCCGGCCAACGCTAGACTCTGCACCTCCAGGCGGACGTCAAGATCGTCCACGGACGCGGCTTGTGAGAGGGCGCGTTGCACGGCATCTGGCAAGGCAAGAAAGAGCGCGCGTCCGATTGCCTCGATTGCCTTCCGCGCGGGCGCTGAGGTCTGCTCAGTTCGGTGCAAATAGCCGGCCACAGACAGGTTGACCTGCCCGCCAGTCATACCCTGCGCGGAGACTGTCGAGATGGTGCAAGCTTCCAGTGTTCCGGTGACGACAATGTCGAGTTGTGTGTGTGCCATAAGCGTGTCGAAATCGTATCACCGTGTCTTGCCGCGGTCAACTGGAAAAATGCGACGGGGTGTGTGTCGAGTTTTTGTTACGTCCCCGGCGCTGGTCAGACGCTTTAACCAAGTCCTCCTGATCAGCGTCGGGGACGTTCTCGCCAAAATTTTGGAACGCACCCAATGCGACGCTCCCCCGATCTTGTGCACCATTACACGGCCAAGATGTAGAGTGTGCTATAATCTCGCGTCAAGGTAATTTTAGATGGATTTGACGCGCTCCGCTTGACGCACAAAGCAGTCAGGAAGCCGGAGCCTCCAAACCTGAAGACGATTGAGGAAATTGAAAATGGCAGAACCTTCCCTAGAGGCCAGCGTGCCTTCGGCGGATGCGGCTGTAACGGAATCGGCAGCCGTCCTCGCCACCGAACAACTTCTTCCTATGTATCGCATGATGTTTCTGATCCGTCGCGTGGAAGAGTCGCTGCTCGAGCTGGCCGAATCCGGCAAAATCGGCGGCGCGATGCACACGGCGATCGGGCACGAAGGCGCGGCTATCGGCATGGCTGCGGCGCTGCGCAAGGACGATTATCTGACGTGCACGTATCGCGGCCATCACCATTCCCTGGCGCGCGGCATGGATCCGCAGCGCGCGATCTGCGAGGTGCTCGGCAGGGCGCCCGGCTTTGCCAAAGGCAAGGGCGGCTCGATGCACTTCCTCGACCCCTCACTTGGCTTGATGGGCGCCAATGGCATCGTCGGCGCCCAGGTGCCGCACGCGGCCGGCATGGCGCTGGCCTCCAAAATCCGCGGCGAAGATCGCATCGCCATCACCTTTTTTGGGGACGGCGCGCTCTATCAGGGGCTGATGCACGAAACTTTCAACATGGCGCAAAAATGGAAGCTCCCCGTCATCTTCTATTGTGAAAACAACCGTTATTCGGAGATGACGCCCATCTCGCGCACTTCTTCGGTGGACGAGATCTACCAGTTCGTGCGCGCCTACGGCATGGAGAGCATTCAGATCGACGGCAACGATGTCGAGGTGGTCTATGAGGCCATTGTCAAAGCGGCGGGACGGGCGCGTGCAGGCGAAGGCCCCACTTTCATCGAGGGCATCACGTACCGGCTTTCCGGCCACATGGCGGGCGACCTGGAAACCTACCGGTCGTCTGAGGAGATCGAGATGCAGCGCGCGTACGAGCCGCTGACGCAGCTTCATCAGAAATTGATCGACCGCGGCGTGTCTGAAGCAGAGATCGACCAACTGCGCGCCGAGGTGGAGGAGGAAGTCCAGGCTGCCGTCGAATATGCGTTGGAAGCGCCGTGGCCGGATCTCGCCGAGGCATACACGGATGTCTATCAGGTGTAAAGGAACTGAAGAACCATGCGCAAGACTACGTATATTCAAGCAATTAACGAGGCGATGCGGGATGAGATGCGTCGCGACGAAAGTGTTTTTCTGATCGGCGAAGACATCGGTCATTACGGCGGCCTGTTCCGCGTGACCCGCAACATGATGGAGGAGTTTGGCGAACGCCGCGTCATCGACACGCCGATCAGCGAGCAGGGCTTTATGGGCATGGCCGTCGGCGCGGCCATGGTGGGTCTGCGCCCGATCGTCGAACTGATGTATATGGACTTCTTTCTCGTGTGCGCCGACCAGATTTTCAACCAGGCTGCCAAGATGCATTACATGACCGGTGGTCTTGTCAACGTGCCGCTGGTGATCCGCGGCCAGCAGGGCGGCGGCAAACGCTACGGCTCGCAACATAGTTCGAGCGTCGAAAGCACCTTTGCTCAGTTCCCTGGCATCAAGGTGGTGGCGCCGGCCACGCCCTATGACGCCAAAGGGCTGCTCATCTCGGCGATCCGCGACGACAACCCGGTGCTTTTCCTCGAACACAAGATGCTCTACTTCACCCGCGGCGACATGCCCGACGCCGAAGAGCAATACACCGTGCCGATCGGCAAGGCCGACGTCAAGCGGGAAGGCAAGGACTTGACGATCGCCACTTTCAGCTACAGCCTGTTGCAGACGCTGGAGGCCGCCGAGGAACTGAAAGCAGAGCAGGGGATCGACATCGAAGTCGTCGATCTGCGCAGCATCACCCCGCTCGACATGGAAAGCGTACTCACGTCGGTCGCCAAAACCGGGCGGCTGCTTGCCGTGCACGAATCGCAAGCCAACGCTGGCATCGGCGCCGAGATCGTGGCGCGCGCGTACGAAGAAGCGCCTTACCTGCTCAAAGCCCCGGCGCGGAGACTTGGCATGGCGCCCGCGCCGATCCCGGTCTCCAAACCGCTGGAAGAAGAACTTCTGCCCTGGAAGAAGAACATCAAGGCCGCCGTCCTGGAAATGATGAGATAAGGGGAAAGCATGACCACCGAAATCAGGCTGCCCGATGCGGGCGAAGGTATCGACGATGTAACGATCAACCGCTGGCGCGTTGCCGTCGGCGATAACGTCAACGAGGGCGACGTGATTCTGGAAGTCGCCACCGATAAAGTGGACACCGAAATCCAGGCGCCTACTTCCGGCGTGTTGCTCAAGATCAACTTCCAGGAAGGCGAGCTCGCTCCAGTCACCGAGATCATGGGGTACATCGGCCAGGAAGGTGAAAGCGTGGATGGCGCGTCTGTAGAGGCAGCAGCTCCCACCGAAGAGGCGACCACAGAAGAAGCGCCCAGCCCCAAAGCACCCGCTGCCCAAAATGAGTCCACTCCGGCGGCAGAAGGCGCAGGCGCTAAGGCGACGCCGGTAGCGAAGCGCGTCGCCGCGGACAAGGGCGTCGATCTGGCCGGCGTCGCGGGCACCGGGCCGGGTGGGCAGATCACCAAGCAGGACGTGCTGACCCATGCGGGCGGGACGCCAGGCGCCGCCCCCCCCTTACCCGGCGATCTGGCTGACGAGCCAACCCTGGCCGTCCGTCGCGCGGCCGCCGACAACAATATCAATTTGCGCGAGATGGCTGCTGGCCGTCCGCTGAGTACATTGACCAAGTACGACGTGTTGAGCGCCGTCGCCAGCCGCGCCGCGGGAAAACCCGTGCGCGTCGAGCCGGCTTATACGGAGGGGCGAGGGGCGAAGGCCGAGGACGCGGCGGCTGGAACCAAACCGGAGGCCGCCAAGCCAACTGCCACCAAATCGGATACTGCCAAGCCTGCCACGCCCAAGCCTGCTGCGGCACAGACGCCGGGGCAACTCAAGCCTGGCGAGGAATTGGTCAAGCTGTCGCGGATGCGCGCCGCGGTGGCGCGCAACACCGCACAAAGCGCCTTTTCGGCCCCTCACGTCACGACGATGTGGGATGTGGATATGAGCGCCGTCTTGCAACATCGCGCCGCACACAAGAAAGAATTTGCCGCGGCCGGCGTCAATCTGACGATCACGGCTTACTTCTTCGAGGCGATTGTGGCCGGTCTCAAGGCCGTGCCTGCGGCCAATGCCACGTGGACGGATGAGGGCGTCATCATCAAGCGGGCCTACAACATTGGCATGGCTACCGCGCTGCCGATGGATCAGTACGGGATTGGCGGGCTGATCGTGCCGGTGATCAAAAATGCCGGCGACCTCAACCTGATGGGGATTGCCCGCGCGGTCAACGACCTGGCCGACCGCGCCCGCAAGAACGAACTCAAGCAGGAAGATCTTGCCGACGGTTCCTTTACGCTGAGCAACTACGGCACCTCGGGCAGTCGCTTCCAGACGCCGATCATCGTGCAGCCGCAGGTGGGCATCCTGGGGGTGGGCGCGGTGGAAAAGCGCGCAGTCGTCGTCAGCAACGGCCATCCACTCGAGCCAAACCTGGGGGACTCATTGACCTTCAAGCCGATGACGACCCTCGGCTTCAGCTACGACCATCGTGTGCTCGATGGCGCCACCGCCGACGCCTTCTGCGCCGCGGTCAAGCAGCATCTCGAAAACTACACTGCCTGAAATAGCACGCGGATCAGGCGGATTTGCACGGATTTTTTTCTTATCCGTGTCGATCCGTCTAATTCGCGTGATCCGCGTCCTATTCTTCGCCCCTCGCAACTCGTAACTCGCAACTCCCTCACGTCTTCCGCTCCATCAACCATTGCGCCGTGGCCCAGAGCAGGCTGGCTTCGGCGCGGTCGCCCAGAGTTTCGCGCAGCGCAGCGAGTCCCGCAGCATAGAACGCATTCATCCGCTCGACGGCATACGCTTGCGAGCCGGCGGCTTCGAGCAGGTGCAGCACAGCGGGCAAATCCGCCGCGCTGAGATCGCTGCGTTGCAAGAGCGCGTGCAAGGCGGCGCCGTTGTGCTTGTCGTTGAGCCCATGCAACAGCGGCAGACTCTTTTTGCGGCGCAGGATGTCGTTGCCCGCGGCCTTGCCCGTGACCGCTGGGTCGCCCCAGATGCCGAGCAGGTCATCCTGGATCTGAAAGGCCAGCCCGATCGACTGCCCGAAGCCGCGCAATGATGCGTCAGCGCCGGCCGGCGCGCCGCCGATCAGCCCACCGATCGCCACGCTGGCGCCGATCAGCGCGGCCGTCTTGCCCTGGATCATGCGCAGATACTCCTCGACGGTGACCTGCGCGCGCTGCTCGAAACGCATGTCAAGGTGCTGCCCTTCGGTCAGCGCCACACAGGTTTCTGTAAAAATCTGAAGCGCGGCCAGCACGCGTTCCGCCGCGACGCCACGCGCCGGCAGCCGTTGTAAGGCGGCAAAGGCCAGCGCAAACATAGCGTCACCCGCGTTGATCGCTTGCGGTGCGCCCCATAACTTCCACACGGTCGGGCGATGGCGGCGCATCTCATCGCCGTCCTCAATGTCATCGTGCACCAGCGAGAAGTTGTGCAAAATTTCAAGCCCGGCCGCGGCAGGCACAGCCTGCGCAGCTTCACCGCCAACCGCCTGGCACGCCATCAGACAGAGCAAGGGGCGCAATCGCTTACCCGCGGGCAGCGTCACCGGTTGAAACTCGGCATCGACCCAGCCCATGTGGTAGTGCATCATGCCATAGTGAGCAGTGGTCGCCGGCTCATTTCCAGCCAACACCGCGCGCATTTCGTCTTCGAGCACAGGCAGCCACTGCGCGGAAAAGTTGTTCAACATGTCGCTCATTCCTTATCTCTGCTTTTCCTTCACCAACACACCCGGCTGTCGCAGCGCGCCAACGTCAGCCGCGCCGCTGCAAAACATGGCGATACGCGCCTCGGCGATCAACAGATCCATCTCTTCGGCGACGGCTGCCGCGGACTCCATGGCAGCTTTCAAGAAAGGCGACGCCAACCCCACCAGGTCGGCGCCCAACGCCGCGCATTTTACAATGTCCTGCCCGGTGCGAATGCCGCCGCTGGCAAAGAGATGCACGTCATCGCGCCCCAGTTCGGCGCGCACGTCATCCGCAGCGACCAGGCTTTCGGCGGTTGGGATGCCCCAGTCCGCAAACGCACCGGCCAGCCGGCGCAGCCGCTCGGTCGGCGCGCGGTGCATCTCCACCTGGCTCCACGAGGTGCCGCCCGCGCCGGCCACGTCGATGGCGCTGACGCCGGCGTCGATCAACCGGCGTGCCGTCTGCGCGCTGATGCCCCAGCCCACCTCCTTAACGATGACCGGTTTACCCAGGTGCGCACAGACTTCGGCGATCTTGCCGAGCAGACCACGCCAGTTCACGTCGCCTTCGGGCTGCACCGCTTCCTGCAGCGGGTTCAGATGCAGGATCAGGGCGTCGGCGTCGATCATTTCCACCGCGCGGCGGCACTGATCGACGGTGTAACCGTAGTTGAATTGCACCGCGCCCAGGTTGGCAAAGAGCAACACGTCGGGCGCCACGTCGCGCACGCGAAAGGTCTGGCGCAACGCGTCGTGCTCGAGGCCGGCGCGCTGGCTGCCGACGCCCATCGCCACGCGCTGTATCTGCGCCGCCTCCGCCAGGTTGCGGTTGATGAAAGCAGCTTGCTCGGCGCCGCCGGTCATGGAGCTTACCAGCAGCGGCGCGTGTAGCCGCTTGCCCAAGACGGTGACGCCAAGACACACGTCGCTCAAGTTCAATTCGGGCAGGGCCTGATGAACCAGCCGAAACCGTTCCAGCCCGGTGGTCAGCGTGGGGAATTGGACATTTTCCGTCACGTTGATGCGGATATGATCTGCTTTTCTTTGATCGATCGACATGGCATTCCTTCGTATTCCTCAATGGAGCTTGCCGCGTGCATGGAGCAAGCATTGCTTCATCATATCATAATGGATGAAAGCCAATTTTGCTGTCTGTATGGGTGCGTCCTAGAATCTTCAGGAAAACATCCCTACTCTGTCATTATGGAGAAACTCATGCCGCAAAGCCTTTATCGTTGGAATCGATACACCCTGGAAAATTCACCGTTCGACCCGGCGGTTGCCGAGGTCCAATACCCGCCCGATCTCGGCCTGGAGCCGCTGCATCTGAGCGTCGAGCTGGCGATTGATATTGCCGCACAGCGCGCGGCCGGCGTCGTTACGCACACAGTCGTGGCGCGGCGTGCGCCAATGCAAACGCTCACGCTCGATGCCGTCGATCTCAATGTGACGGCGGTGGCGGATGAGGACGGACGCAAACTGACGTGGCGCCACGACGGGAAGAAGTTGACCATCCGCTGGCAGGATCCTTTTGCGCTGGGCGAGGAGCGGCGCGTTGCCGTCCACTATGCGGTGGAACACCCTAGCGCCGGCCTCTACTTCTCGCAGCCAGACGACGCCTATCCCGACATGCCCTGGTACGCAGTCACCGATCACGAAACCGAGCGGGCGCGCCACTGGCTGCCGTGCATCGACCTGCCCAATGTGCGCACGACGCTCGATATCCGCCTGCGCGCCGACGCCCGCTTCACAATCCTGGCGAACGGCTATCTGGTGGAAGAACGCACGCACGATGACGAGTCAAAAACTGCACACTGGCGGCTTGACCAGCGTTGCCCAAGTTATCTGCTCTGTTTTGCCGTGGGGGAATTCGTCCGCGCCGACGACGGCGCATTCGACGACGGCGAGAAGCGACTTCCGGTCGCCTATTTCTGCAGTCCGCTGCACACTGCCGACGACCTGATGCGCAGCTTTGGCCGCACCAAACCGATGCTGGCCTGGATGACCCAAAAGTTCGACCAACCCTTCCCCTACCCCAAATATTACCAGTGGGCCGCGCCTGGCGTCTCCGGCGCGATGGAAAATATCTCGCTGGTCAGTTGGGATGAGCGGTACGTGCTGGATGCTGCGCTCGCCGCCGAATGGAGTTGGCTGCTCGACGCCGTCAACGTGCACGAGATGTCGCACAGCTACTTTGGCGATGCCGTCGTCTGTCGCGATTATGCGCACGCCTGGCTCAAGGAATCGTGGGCAACCTACATCGAGCAAGTGTATCGCGAAGAGAACACCTCGCAGGATGAGGCGCTCTACGTCTATTATAATAACGTCGAAAATTATCTGGAAGAGGCTGACAACGACTATCGACGCCCGATCGTTCATCGCCACTTTCAGTCTTCCTGGGATATGTACGACAGCCATCTCTATCCAGGGGGTGCGTGCCGGCTGCACACGTTGCGCTGCGAACTGGGCGACGACATCTTCTGGGCGGCCGTGCGCGACTATCTCGCCACCTATCGCGACCGCGTCGTGGAGACGGATGATTTCCGGCTGATCATGGAAAAGCATTCTGGACGCGCATTGGGGCGTTTCTTCGACCAGTGGTTTTATCAGCCCGGCTATCCCGACCTGAAGGTGACCTTCGAGTTCGACGCCGACGCCAGCCGCGGCGTATTCACCGTCGAACAGCAACAGGTCAACGCGACGGAGAACATCCCGGTCTTCCACTTCCAGACCGCGGTGGCCTGGCGCCTCGATGGGGAGTTGCACACCGCGCCGATCCGCATCGAGCAGTCACATCACATTTTCATGTTCCCGATGTCCAAACCGCCGGAGCTGGCGCTGTTTGACCCCGCGGGCGTCGTGTTGCACAAGCTGGCGTTCAACCCAGGCGATGACCTGCTGCGCCGCCAGTTGACCGACGGCCCGACTGTGCTGACGCGCATCCACGCCGCCAAAGAACTGGCTGCTACTGGACGCCACGCCAACCTCCAGGCGATTGTCGACGCGTACAAAACGGAGCCTTTTTGGGGCGTGCGCTGCGAAATGGCAAAAGCGCTGGAAAAGGCCAACAGCGCCGCGGCGGCAACGGGATTCCCAGCGCTGATCGAGTTCGAGCAGGATGCGCTGGTGCTGCCGACATTGCTGCGCGCGACCGGCGCTTACCGGGAAGTTTCCGTGCGCGACGCGCTGATGCAGCGGCTGGAACGCGGGCTGGCGCCACTGGCGACCCAGGCCGCTTACGAAGCGCTCGGCAGCCAGCAGGAAGCCGCCCCTTATGACCTGCTCGTCGCGGCGGCGCAGACGCCCTCCGTCAACGGCATCGCCCAAGTCGGCGCCATTCGCGGGCTGGCCGCCACGCGGCGCGCTGAAGCCATCGATGTGCTGCTGCCGCTTGTCCGCTACGGCGGCAGCAGCTACGCGGTGCGGCCCTTTGCAGTGACGGCGCTGGCTGGCCTGGGGAACTATATCGACAAACCCGCGCGCACCCGCATTGCAGAAACATTGGTTGCCTTGCTGCGCGACCCCCGCTATCAGGTTGCGATGGCTGCTGTGCGCGGGCTGGCAACGCTGCAGGCCATCGAAGCCGTCGCTGCAATAGAGCAATTTGCCCGCGGCCGCGTCCATCAGGAAGCCGTGGTTGCCCGCCGCGCGGCGGATACGCTGCGCCGCGCGGCGCAGCCAGCCGAAAAAGGGCAGCAAAAGCAGTTGCAGGAGCTACGCGCTCAATTGCGCCGGCTGGAGGAAGAGGTGCAAAAGTTGCGCGCCCAGACAGCGTAGGGCAGCAAGCTTTTAACGGCAAGGCGCCATCATTTGCTATAAATTGAGCCTATCAAAATGATAGGCTCAATTTATTTTGCAAACAAGAAATCGATTCCTCCCCACAAAAATAGCCACTAGAAATTGTTTGGATTGGTTAGATTTCTCTGGAATTAGACCATCTGCGTATGGACAAATGGCGTATTCCTCCAAATTTCCTGGCATTACGTTATGAAAACCCCTTGCGTTCCTGCAAAATTCATGGTAAACTTGTCAACGAATCTTGTTTCACGGAGGGCCGCCAATCGCATCCATGTTTGCAAGATTCTTTTTTGCGAAAGGAGCACGCCATGTGAGCAGCACAAACCGTAGCACGTAGTACTCATCGTTTTTGGAAGAACAACATACCCCAACAACAACAGTGTAACTCTTTTGAAAGGAGAGTCGTATGTCTGGTAAAACCAGTCAGCGACAGTGGATGCCTCGGCGTGTGCGGACGCTTTTGGCAGTAATCCTGGCGCTGGGACTGCTGATCCCTGTGGTCAGCGCGTATGCTCAAGATGAAAATACGCCCGTCACCCCGAACGACAAAATCTGTGTCGAAGGCTCCGTCATCAACTTCAATGAAGTTCTGCTCAGTGACTACACGTGGGCCATCAGCTATGGACCAACCGGTGGCACAGAAATGAGTCAGGTGACAACCGACGCCGACGGCAAGTTCAAGATTGAGGATGGTCTGTCCGTTGGCGACTGGACGTTCTCGATGGATCCCACCTCGAATGGCCCTTGGGAAGGAATCACCCCTCTGTCTTTCAGTGTGCCGCTCAAGTATGGCAGCGACAAATGCGTCCAGATTCGCTGGAAGTTAGTGCGCCGCGTGCCGGTGATCGTCACCAAGATCGACGATCAGCACAACCCACTGAATGACTGGATCATTCGCGCCGAACCAGCACGTGGCAACTGGTTTGCATCGCCGTCAGAAGTAAAGACAGGTGAGGCTCCGGGTTCCAACCCTGGCGAGGCGATCTTCTATCTGACCGAAGGCCAGTGGAATTTCAAAGAGCGTGCGCCAGCAGGCGTCCACTACACACCGATCATCCCCTCCACCGGCCAGCAGTCACTGTTGGTGGAATGGAACGCAGATGACAGTGGTCAGCCAATTCCGCAGACCTTGCGCTTCAAGAATCGCGTCGTAGAGCATGGTTGCATCGATGTATACAAGTCTGACGTATTTGACGAAACTTCCACACCACTGCCTGGTTGGAAGATGACTGTCAAGCGTGCAAACGGCACCATCGTGACCAGCGGCTACACCGATTCGAGTGGTAAAGTCACTTTCAGCAGTCTGCCGTTTGGTCCGTATACCGTGGTGGAAGAAGCCCGTGATGGATGGGCGCCCTCCAGCCCCACCGGCTTCACCGTCGATGTCATCCAGAGTGAAGAATGTGTGAGGGTCGAATTCTACAACGAACAAGACTTCGGCTACAGCTTCGTTGGGCGCAAGATCGACACCAATGGCAAGGTCGGCCTCCCGAACTGGAAGATCACGATTAAGCCGTTGGACAATGGCGGCGCGCTGCCGACTAATGGCACTGAAGAAGATGGCAAGGCGTATGTCACGACCGACGGTCTTGGCAATTACCGCTTCGACTTTGCCACCAACGATTACCGCGTGCCCGGCGCCCGCTACCAGATCTGCGAAGAAGAACGCGCTGGCTGGCTGCCGCACACCTCCCTCTGCTACAACGTCCGCCTGCCTGCCAAGCCAGGTTCGCCTGTCAAGGTGTGGGACTTTGAAAATCAGCAGGTTGGTCACTGGGAAAGCGTGATCTATGGCCCGCACCAGGGTGCAACGTCAGGTAGCTGCCGCTACAGTGTGACGGTGCAGCCGGGCGACAGCCTGTACGGCATCGGCGCCGCCTACGGCGTGTCCGCCAGCGCGATGCTGGCTGCCAATCCGTGGGTCTATAGCCGACCGCACTACTACGTCTATCCAGGCGATTCGGTCTGTGTGCCGTAAGATTACCACTCAGGCTGTTGTCAGATTCGTTGGCGGGGGGCCGGCGTTGGCGTCTGTCGTAGACGCCTGACAACTGAATAGCAGCGCTCAAGCCGGGTTTCCAAAGGGGAACCCGGCTTTTTTTGTGATCATGCGATGAATCGTTATTCCCCCTCTCCTTGTCTCCCCCTCTCCTTGTCTCTCTTATTTTTCCCCTACCCCCGCTAAAGATGCTACACTCCCTCCATGCATATCGGCGTGTTGACTCACAATTATCCCCGCTTTCCCGGCGATTTCAGCGGCGTTTTTGTCGAGGCGTTGTGCGAAGAGTTGGCCGCGCAACAACAAGAAGTCACAGTGTGGGCGCCTTATGATCCTGCCTATCGACGCCCACTGCATGGCGCGGTGTCGCTGCGTCTCTATCGCTATGCCTGGCCCGACGCGCTGCACCGGCTTGGTTACATGCGCACCATGCAATCTGACCTGGCGTTGCGCATGGAAGCGTACGCGCTCAGCCCCGCGCTCTTTACGCGAGGCATCCAGACCGTCCTGCGGGAGTCGCGCCGTCGCCGCCCCGACGTGCTTCACGCCCACTGGCTGCTGCCGAACGGTTTTATCGGCGCCGTGGTCAGCCGGCGCCTCGGCATTCCGCTGGCGATCTCGATTCCCGGCTCCGACGCGCAGGTGGCTCGCAGCAACGCGCTCTTCCGCGCCATGGCGCGCTTTGCCTTGCGTCAGGCTGCGCTGCTGACCGCCAACAGCACCGACCTGCGCGATGCGGTTGCACCGCTGGGGGCAGATCTGAGCCGCTTCGATATGATCATTTACGGAACCGATCCGGCCGCGCTGCGCCCTGACGACAGCGCCTCTGCGTTGTTGCGCCAGCGTCTGCAGATCGAGAGCGGTGCGGTTGTGGCTTTGTGCGTCGGGCGGATGGTGCCCAAGAAAGGCTTTGACGTGCTGATCCGAGCGCTGGCGGAGCCGATGCTGCAAGCGCAGCCCATCGTCGCCGTGATGGTGGGGGAAGGGGACGACAAGGCAACCTGGCAGGAGCTTGCTACCAGGCTAGGCGTGACCGATCGGCTGCGCTGGGTGGGAAATGTCCCAAAAACAGAGATCGGTCGCTACTATAACCTGGCCGATTTGCTGGCTATGCCTTCCGTGAGCAGACCCGCCGACGGGCTGAATGTCTGTGTGCTCGACGCCATGAGTTGCGCTAAACCCGTGATCGGCACGCCGGTCGCCGGCAATCCACTGGCGATTGTGAATGGCGAAACCGGGCTGATCGTGCCGGAGCAGGACGCCGCCGCGCTGGCTGCTGCTATCTTTAACCTGGCGGCCCATCCAACGCTGCGCCAGCAGATGGGCGCGGCTGGACGAGCCCGCATCGAGCAAGAATTAGGCTGGCCGCATCTGGCGCGACGGTATATTGCCCACTTCGAGCGTATGGCGACTGCGGGGCGCCGCTCTTCTCCATGATGCCCTGCTGCCGTCAACGCTACATCTTGTCGAAGCTTGATCGCCACTGCGTGAACGCGTGCATCAGCGCTTTTGCAAGGCTCTCGCCGGCGAACGCACAGACCGAGGAGATTTGCAGAGGCAGCCAGGGTTCGCGCCGGTGCGCCCGGCGCGAACCCTGGCTGCGCTTAATCCGGCGTGCCCAATGTTACGATGATCCGCTGCGGTGCTTCGACATCGCCCTGGTTGGGCGCATAGTAATCGAACACCTGGCTGGCGGGCGTCTGCGCACGTATCGGATACTTTGCCTGGAGCCGGTAGGCAAAGGTGAGTTGCTCACCGCTGCGCACCTGAGTCAGATAGAGGATAATCTGGCGGCCGGTCAGCTCGTAGCGCTCGATCCTGCCGGCTTTGAGCAGCGCATCCAGATCCGCCGTTATTGGCGTGAATCCTGGCGGGATACCGAGATCGACCAGCACTGTGCCCGCCATGCCCGGTCTGAGCAGTTCGACTGTCGCCAGCGCCTGCACGGTTTCGTTGACCTGGAGTTCGGTGCGGTCGTAGGCGACGCTCACATGCATCGGCTGCGCGGCCTCTGGTGCGGAAACCACGGCGCGCCACGGTAGGTAATAACTCGTGACGATCTGATAATGCAGCATGCGGTCGCCATCGACCGTGATCTCTAATTGACTTCCATCGCTGCCAATTTCTTCGAAGCTAAGTTGTTGCACGACATCAGAATTCTCCGCGTCAATGGTCAGCGTCCGGCTGTCGCTGCCGCTGGCGGCGTCGGTCAGCGTCACCGTCACCGTCGCCGCTCCCCCTTCACCGGCGTTGCGTGCGGCCAACACCAGCGCTTTGAGCGCCTGCACCGTGGCCTGCGTGGTGTAGAAGCTGCCGTTCGGAGCGCGGTTCTCCACAAGATAGGTGATCGCCTGTGCGGCCAGGTCGGGATGCACCTCAGCGCGCAGCAACGCCTGTGCGACTAGCGCGGTGGTCTCGATCGCGGCCACCTGGCCGTAGCTGCCCATGTAGGTCAGATCGCCGGCGCCCCAGAAGGCTGTCCCCTCCGTGACCGACGCACGCGCCGCCAGTTCATCCAGCACCTCCGTCGCATCCGCGCCAGCCGCAACCAGGGCGTTGGCGGCAAGCGCCAGCGTGTAATCGTCATATCCACCCAGAGATGGCAGTACAAACTTTTGCTCGACAGGTTTCTGATTGACAGCCGTGGCAGCGCTGCCGACGGTCGATTTCAGCGGACTTTGCGGCGCCGTGATGACGGGTGCGGCGCGCAATGCCTGCTCGATAAAGCGCACCGCCCTCTCGACGGCATACGGTTCGACGCCGGCATCCGCCATGCCCCAGGCGATATAAGCCGTGGTCGCCAACCGGCTTTGCACCGACTCCAACCCACTTTCAATGGTCATGCCTTCTGCAGCCCAACTGCCGTCGCTCGCCTGTTGCCCGGCAAGATAGGACGCCACGCGGGCAAGCAGCGCCGGGTCGACATACGCCACTTCTTCCATGTCGCCAAACTCCATCAGTCCGTAGGCGGTGAGCATCATCTGCGCGGGCGGGTCGCCAAAGAGGCTGAAGCCGCCCGGCTGTCCGTCTACTTCGAAGGTCAACAGCCGCTGATAACCGAGGTTGATCAACTGTTCGGCCTGCAATTGGATGCGCGGCGCCGCCTGGTCGGTCGCCTTGAGATAATCCAGCACCATGACGTTCGGATAGGTGACGCTGCTGGTCTGCTCGAAACAGCCGTAGGGCGTCTGCAACAGACCCTCCAGCCCTTCCAGCACCTGGCTGACCACGCCGGGATAGACGCGCACCGTCATGCGCGCCGTGCCGGGGATGGCGATGTCGGGAGCGCCGGCTGCAAAGCTTTGCGCGGCTGCCAGCTTCCCGCCCATGCTGTCAAAAACTTGCTGGCCGTCGGGCAGCACCTCGACCGCACGCACAACCGCATCGCTGAATTGCGAACCGGTGGCCGTGATCTGTAACTGAAACGCCCCGCTGCGCAGCACACGGATCGGCACGTAGACGGCGCTCACTTCGTTGGCGCTCACCTCGACGGTGGATGGCGCCGCGTCGGTCAGCTCGAACCAATCCCCCGGCGCCACGTCGAGGGCGATGCTCTGCGGCGCGTCCAGGTAATTGAAGATGCTGACGGGCACGGAGATCTCATCACCCACGGTGAGGAAACGCGGCAGATCCGGCTCCACAAAGAACTCCTGGAAGACGCGCAGCTCGCTTTGTGCGCTGCCCAGGTTGCCCGCCTGGTCGGACGCCAGCACGCTGATGCGCCAGGTGGTGATGGAGTCGGCAATGGGAACCTGCACCTGGGCGCGCCCCTCCGCGTCGGTCTCCAGTTCGGGCATCCAGTAGAGCGTCTCCGGGAAATATTGACGCAGACGCGGGGGCTCCTGGCCGCGCGTGGCGGTGGTCTCTACCGCGGACGCTGCGGATTCTGCTGCTGGCGCGGCCGGCGCCGCGCACGCGGACCAGAAGAAAGCGCCCAACGCAAACAGAGTCAGCGCGATCAGCAGACGGCGACGTTTGCGGCTGCCGTTGTACATCGCCAGCCCCACCAGCGGCGCCAGCAAGTAGAGTCGATTCCCCCAGCCCACGGCCAGATTCGCCGCCAAAGACGGCGCCGGGCTCGCTGGCTCCTGCACAAACGCGGGTTGGCGCGCAGCCAACTCGTCGGCGAAGAGGCCGGCGAGTGCAATTTCACGCGCCCTCGTGTGGTCACCATAGCGGATGTTGGTGGGCAAATCGTCGTAGGGCGAGTAGACATCGTCTTCCAACTCCACGAAGTCGTGGATCTCGTAGCGCGGCTCCTGCAGCTCGCGTTCGAGCAGGAAGTAAGTGCGGGCAAAGCCTGGCGCTTGCTCCTGGACGGAGAAGACCGATTCATCGACGATGGCCAGCCCCACCACGCCGGGCATGGGCGCGCCGTCGCGCTGCACCTGGATGTCGAGCGTCGCGGTGTCGCCTGGACGGTACACGTCGGCGTCGGCGCTCACGGTGATGTCGGCCGGCGCCGGGTTGACGAGCAGCAGCCGACGGTCCGCCACGATCTCGCCGTCGTCGCCGACCACGTAGGCGTTGAGTTCAACCGTACCGAGCAGGCTGCCGTCAATAGGCAGCGCGGCCTGCGCCGCGCCGTTCACCACCGGCAGGGTCACCAGCGCAAAGGTCTGTCGTCCCTTGATGATGTCCAGATAGACCGTCGTGGCTTTGCCGTTAACATAGATGTCGATGTCGGCCGTCTCGCCCACGCGGTATTCGGCGCGCGCGGGACGCATGAGCACGGTTGCGCTGGCGCCCCGCACGCCGCCGAGCAGCAGAGGCTGCGTCACTTCGCGGCCCGCGGCGTCGGTTGCGGCTACTTCCAGCGGCAGATAAGGCTGCGCGGGCGCGGTGAGTGTAATAACAGCCAGCCCGTAGATGTCGGTGCTGGTGGTGATAGTGGGGAAGGTCTCGCTGGCAATCGTCAGGGTGGCCGGGGCCGCGACGCCGTCGGGTGTGCTCACGTCGATATAAATGCGATTCTCCAGCCCGGGGCGCAGCAGGCCGGATTCCGGCACGGCGTCGATCAGCAAGGCTTTCTCGGCCACGGTGATGCTCTCGTCGACCGACTCCAGGTGATTGGCCGTGTCCACGACCTCGATGGTCAGATCGACCTGCGCGCGCTGGTTGTCGAGCCGGCCCACGAAAAAGTCGGGCACAGGAATCTCGTAGCGGTAGACGCCTTCGGCGTCAGTTTCGCCGGTCACGGTAAAGAGCGTCTCCGTCGTCACGTCCGTCACGTTCCCGCGCACGGTGACCTGGCCGTCTGCCACGGGTTTGCCAAAGAAGTAGCGCGCCTGGATGACGCCGGTCGCGGTTTCGCCGGGCAGGTAGAAGGTCTGGTCTGGCCGGAAGGTGATCTCGAAGCGTGGCAGCGTGTAGGGTTTCACCTCCACGGTGCGCGTGGCCGTGTTCGGGCCAATCTCCGCCGTGATCTGGTAATCGCCCGACACTGCTTGCGCATCGAGGTCAAAGTCGACGCTGGCGACGCCGTATTGGCTGTTCGCCAGCTCCTTGCGCATCAATTTGTTGCCCTGTGGATCAGCCACGGTCAGCGTAATGATCTGATCCGCGGCCGCGTGCAGGTCCAGCGTATCGAGCGCCAACGTCCGCAGGTGGATCACCTGGCCAGGTTGATAGACCGGCTTGTCGCTGGAGACCAGGATGTCGTAGACGCGCCCGATATAGACATCCTGGGTGAGCACCGTGTCCTGGTTGTCGGTGGCGGCGCGGATCAAGAGCGTCTGCTGAGGGTCGTCGCCAACGTCGGGCGTCTCGAATTCGACATGCGCGAGGCCGTTATCGTCCGTCACGCCGGTGAAAAGCGGCTGGGCAACGCCGTCCTCACCCGCCATCAGCACCTCAACCTGGCGATCGGCAAGCGCCATCTGCTCCGGCGCGGCGTAGGGATCGCGCACCTGGACAAGGAAGCTGGCTGTGCTGCCTGGCGCCAGGCGTGCGTACTCGCCCAGGACGACCACGCTGGCGCGATCCGGCTCGATGGCGCGGGGCGGCGGGGAAGGATTGAAACAGCCGAACAAGAAGATGAAGAGCGGTAACAGGATGCGCAGACGGCGCGAATGCAAAAGTGACATACTTCCTCCTTTGCAGCGAAGAGATGGCTCGGGTGCGAAAAGAACTGCTGGATACTGTTACAACAGGTTTAGCATCAGCAGGCGCACGAATCAAGCATCAGTTCTGTATCATTGAATGATACCTGACGCCCGTCTGTAATAGGATGAGGATTGACCCGGTTCAGCGGTGTGCGTAGCAGCCGAACAACTGCCCCACGCCTTCGACGCCGCTTGCATCGTAGTAGAGATGGCGCAGCGGCAGATCGACCGGCGGCTCCAGCAGCGGCCCCTCGACGATGCTCGAAACCGGCGCGCCGCCCAGCAGACGGCTGACCTGCGTCAGATAGAGCCGGTCGAGCACACCGTCGGCCAACAGCATGTGCGCGATCTTCGGCCCGGCGGCAGAATAGACCAGCCGGTAGCCGGCCCCTGCCATCTGCTCGACAAAACTGCGGCCCTGCACGCGCTCTTCTCCCGCTACAAAGACCTGCCCGACCTGTGTCTCCAGTGTGTGCACGCGCGCCGGGTCGGCGCGACGATCGGTCACCACGACGACGCGGCGGCCGCCATGCGCCAGCGCGTCGGGCACGGGAAAATCCAGGCTGCTGCTGACCACGGCGAGATCGGGCTGGGGTGACAGGCATCGCGCGGCGCGCCACGCCTGGAGATCGGCAAAGCGCGCGTCGTCGTAGACGCGCAGGATTTCCTGCGCCTTGCCCGCCGCGTAATCGCGCAGGTAGCGGCCCGTGGTAATGATGAGGTCGGCCTGGATCGCCAGCTCCTGGAAGAGCCGCCAATCGCGGTCATTGGCGACCTGCGCCGGCACCTTCATGCCACCTTTCACGGGGTCGGCGATCGCAATGCGGCCATCCAGACTCGCTACGAAATTGGCGTAGACCAGAGTGCGCCCTGCCGCCGCACTGCGCAGATCGTGCGCCAGGTAAAGCCCCTCCAGCGCGACGCTCGCCGACGTTGGGTAAAGCTGCAAAATCTCGTTGTTTGGCATGAACCTACTCGCGAAAACAATACTTTGGGAGAACGATTTCGCTTACTTTCAATCGGCCACGGATTTGGCGAATTCGGCAGATTTTCACGGATTAAAATCTGTGTGAATCCGCCGAATTCGTAACATCCGCGGTCTATCTTTGTCTACCCGATCAGAATTAACTCCGTCTGCGGCTCACCCAGAAAAATCGCACCCTCTTCGGTGATCAGCACATCTTCCTCCAGCCCGACGTAGCCGTAGCCCTCGACAAAGAGGCCCGGCTCCACGGTGTAGACATGGCCGGCCTCCAGCGGATAGTTGGGCGTGTCGCCGTAGCGCTCCCAGAGCGGGCCGAGCACGCCGCCGCCGTCGTGACAGGCGCGGCCCAGGTGGTGGCCGGTGGCGTATTTGTACTCCGCATAGCCGGCGTCGGTGATCACTTTGCGCGCGACCGCGTCAACTTCTTTGCCGGTGACGCCGGGCTTCATCGCCGCCACCGCGGCCTGGATCGCCGTCACCACGGCGTCGAAGCCGCGCTGCACCGGCGCGGGCGCCTGTGTCTCGCCAGCGCGCAGCACGTAGGTGACGCGCTGGATGTCGGAGCAGTACTCGTTTTGTTTGACGCCAAAGTCAAAGTGGACGATATGCCCCGGCTCGATGCGAATCTCGGTCGGGCCGGCGTGGCCGATCGGCGTGTCCGGCCCGCTGTTGACCGCCGGGCAAGCCGCACGCTCCCACGAAGTCTCCAGCCCCAGCGCGTCGACCTGATCGTGCATGACCTGGCCGATCTCGCGCTCCTGCTTGCCAACTGCAATTGCCTCAAACGCGCGGTCGTAAATATCAAAGGTTGTGGCGATGGCCGTCTGGATGCGTTCGATCTCGGCGGGCGTCTTGCGGCTGCGCAGCGCGGTGATGATCGGCCCAGCCGAGACGAAGCGGCCCGGATAGGGCGTGCCGGCCAGATGCTCGTGCAGCAGCAGAAAGAGGCCGTGCGTCAAGCCGTCGGCGTGCGAGTTGTCGGTCGAGTAGTTGAGTGCGATCTGTTGCGGGTCGAGCTCCGCCAGCACCTGGCGCAGCGGTTCGCTGAACGCGGCGTCGTAAGTGAGCACCGCGTCGTACGCGCCAAGACGCCGCACGTTTTCGGCGTCAAAGCGGCCGAGAATAGCGATGCGCCGGCCCGACCGCGTGAGCAGAAACGCGCTCTGCCAGGTGACATCGTGGCCGTAGATAAAAGGCAGCACCGGGTCGAGCACCGCCGACGTTTCGCGCACGAAGGTCAACCAGCAGTCAATCTGCTTTTCCTCGAGGATGCCGGCAGCCTGATCGAGTTTTTCACGGATTAAGGTGTAGTTTGGAATCGTTTGGATGGTCATGATTGCTTGGTCCAGGTGTTGAGTTTATGTATCGGCAAAGATGCAAAAGCGATAACCCGCTCTATGGCTCCATGCTGCGCATGGCGTCTGTGTTGTGGCAAGATTATCACACAGAATGTGGGGAAAGCAATGCCAAGTCGGGAGTCAAGTGTACAAGCCCTGCATTTTTCGGTAGAATCAGCAAGCTTCCGGTAATGGTTCCTGACGCTTCAACGATCATCCATTCTGCGACCACAAGAGGTCTTTTCATGCGCAAGTTTCTGCTTGGCCTGCTCATCGTCATGCTCATCCTGCTCGTCCTCGCGCCGCTGGGCGGCTACTTCTGGCTGCGCACCAGCCTGCCCCTCACCAACGGCACGGTGCGCGTGACAGGAACCGACGGGAGCGTCGAGATCGTGCGCGACGAAGCCGGCGTCCCGCACATCTTTGCCGCCACCGACCACGATGCCTATTACGGCCTCGGCTATGTCCACGCTCAGGATCGTCTGTGGCAGATGGAGATGAACCGGCGCATCGGCGCGGGCCGGCTCAGCGAAATCCTGGGCGAGGCGACGCTCTCCATCGACAAGTTCCAGCGCACGCTGGGCTACTATCGCGCGGCGCTGCGCGATCTGGAGATCATTGAGCCGCGCAGCCGCCAGGCGCTGGAAGCATACGCCGCGGGCGTCAACCAATGGCTGAGCGAAGGACACACTCTGCCGCCGGAGTTTATCCTGCTAGGCGTCACGCCGGAGCCGTGGCAGCCGGCCGATTCGCTCGTCTGGCAAAAGATGATGTCGTGGGACCTGGGCGGCAACTATGACCTGGAATTGCTGCATCAACAGCTTGCACAGGCGCTTGGCCCAGCGCGCGCCGCGCAACTCCTGCCCGATTACCCGGCCGCCGGCGTCAGGATCCTGGCTGACATCCCCTTCGACGCCAGCGCGGCGGTCGCGCTGTTGGAGATCGACCGGACGCTGGAGAGTGATTTTGGTCGCGGCGGCCGCGAATCGGGCAGCAACAACTGGGTGATCGCCGGCAGCCGCACGGAGACAGGAATGCCGATTTTGGCCGACGATCCACACCTCGGCACTTCGATCCCATCGATCTGGTATCTGGCGGAGATGCAAGGCGACGCGCTGCACGCCATCGGCGCCACCTTTCCCGGCTCGCCTGCGATCGTGATCGGCCACAACGAACACGTGGCATGGGGCGTGACCAATGTTGGCCCGGATGTGCAGGATCTCTACGTGGAGCGCGTCAATCCGGCCAATCCCAACCAATATGAAGTTGACGGCGCCTGGCAGGCCATGACGGTTGCAGAGGAGTTGATCGTCGTCGATGGCGAGGATGAACCGTTGCGCTGGGCCGCGCGCAGCACGCGTCACGGCCCGCTCATCTCCGACGTCAGCGACACGGGGCTGCCCCTGGCGCTGCAATGGACGGCGCTCCAGCCCGACGACGCCACGATCGATGCCTTCCTGGGGCTGAACTACGCCGCGGATTGGGAGGAGTTTGTGACGGCGCTGGAAAAATTCGTCACGCCGAGCCAGAACTTTGTCTACGCCGATGGGACGGGCAATATCGGCTATTACGCGCCCGGCAACATTCCCATCCGCGTCGCGGGGCACGACGGCACGTTGCCTGTCCCCGGTTGGGCCAGCGAGTATGAGTGGCAGGGCTTTATCCCGTTCACCGAGCTGCCGCACGCCTACAATCCGCCGCAAGGCTACATCGCCACGGCCAACAATCGCGTCGTCGACGACGCCTATCCCTACTTACTGAGCACCGACTGGGCGCCACCCTACCGCGCCGAGCGCATTGTCGAACTGATCGAGCAGATGAGCAGCAACGGCGATACCATCTCGCTGGACGACGTGGCCGCGATGCAGGCCGACCGCACGAGTACGCAGGTGCGTGCGCTGCTCCCCTTCCTTCTGACCGTGACGCCTGCCGATGCGCGCCAACAACAGGCGATCGACCTGCTGCAGCACTTCGACGGCGAGATGCGCATGGAAAGCGCGGCCGCCGCCATCTATCAGGCGTGGATGTTGCACCTGGAGCGCGCCATGTTCGAGGATGATCTGCGCGCCACCCTGTTTGCGGAAATGTCCACGCGCGCCAATTCGCTCTTTCTGACCAATGCACTCAATGACCCCGCGCAAGGCGCGGTCTGGTGCGACAACGTGCTTTCGGCGCCGGTCGAGAGTTGCACGGAGACGGCGCAACTCGCGCTGGACAAGGCCCTCGACGATCTGAGCGAGCGCATGGGAAATGACATGAATGCCTGGCGCTGGGATCGCATCCACATCACGCAATATCCACACAATCCCTTTAGCCAGGTAAGTTATCTGAAGTGGCTCTTTCACCGCACCATCGCCAACGGCGGCGACCGCTACACCGTCAACGTGGCGCCGGTGAATCTCGACGACCCCTACGTGCAGACCCACTCGCCCGGCTATCGCCACATCGTCGATCTGAGTGACATGGCCAATAGCCGCTTCATGATTACCACCGGGCTTTCGGGCAATGTGCTCAGCCCGCACTACGACGATCTCATCCGCCTGCATCGCGACGTGGCGTATCTGCCCATGCTCTTTGGACAGGAGAGGGTGAGCGGGGACGTGTTGCGGCTGGAGCCACAATAGTTGTAATAGTGTATAATGGCGACGCAAGCTGGCCGGCGTTGAGGCACGCAATCGCATCCATCGAAATTTCAGGGGCATCTATGCAATCATTCCGTTACATTCGCGCACAGAACGTCGAACACGCGGCCACGCTGCTGCAACAGCAGGATGGCCGCGCACGCATTCTGGCCGGTGGCACCGACCTGATCGTGGCGCTGCGCGAGCGCCGCCTGGAAACCGATCTGGTCATCGACATTAAGGGCATTCCAGAGGTCGATGAGTTGACGCAAAATGCAGAGGGGTTGCGCATCGGGGCGGCGGTTCCCTGCTATCGCATCTATGGCAATGACAGCGTCGTCCAGCACTATCCTGGCCTCGTCGATGCCGCCAGTGTGATCGGCGGCGTCCAGATCCAGGGGCGAGCCAGCCTGGGCGGCAACCTGTGCAACGCCTCGCCCGCGGCCGATTCGATCCCGGCGCTGATCGTCCACCACGCCATCTGCGACATCGCCTTGCCGCAGACGCGGCGCCGCGTGCCGGTCGAGGAGTTCTGCATTGCGCCCGGCAAAACAGTCCTCGGCCGTGGCGAGTTTCTCGCCAGTCTGCATCTGCCGCCGCCGCCGCCTGGCTTCGGCGCGGCCTATCTGCGCTTTATCCCGCGCAACGAAATGGATATCGCGGTAGTCGGCGTCGGCGCGTCAGTGCAGCTTGACGAAAGCCGGCGCCGCATCATCGCCGCGCGCATTGCGCTGGGCGCGGTTGCGCCGACGCCGATTTTGGTGAGCGCAGCAGGCGAAGCGCTGGTCGGCGCTGACGTGAGCGAAGCAGCAATTGCGCGCGCCGCGCAAATCGCACAAGCCGCGGCCCGCCCCATCAGCGATATGCGCGGCACAGCAGAGTTTCGGCGTCATCTGGTGGGCGTACTGACGCAGCGTGCACTGAACAAGGCGATTGAGCGAGCAAGCAGGCAAACGGAGCAAGCAGCATGAAATCAAGCATGATTGTCACGACCACCATCAACGGCGAAGAACTCGAATTCCTGTGCGAACCGCGCCAGAGTCTGCTGGAAGTATTGCGCGAAGTGTTGGGCTTAACGGGCGCCAAGGAAGGCTGCAACAACGGCAACTGTGGCGCGTGCAACGTGCTGATGGACGGCGTGCTGGTCAACTCATGTCTGGTGTTGGGCGTCGAAGCGGAGGGACATAGGATTGAGACGGTGGAAGGATTGGCTTCCGGCGGGCAGTTGCATCCCTTGCAGCAGAAGTTCCTGGAACATGCGGCGCTGCAATGTGGCATCTGCACGCCCGGCTTCTTGCTTTCCGCCAAAGCGCTGCTCGACCACAACCCGGACCCGACCGAAGCGGACGTGCGCCATTGGCTGGCCGGCAACCTTTGCCGTTGCACCGGCTACGACAAGATCGTGCGTGCGGTGCTCGACGCCGCGGACGCCGCCTGAGACGTGCGCGACGGATGCGCTTGTGGGTCGGTAACGACTTCAGTTGTTTTTCTTGGAGGTCTCCAGTGACTGTAACTTCTCCTCAATACAAAGTGATCGGCACCCGGCCGCTGCGCCCCGACGGCATCGACAAGGTGACGGGACGTGCGATCTACGGCGCCGACGTCAAGCTGCCCGGCATGTTGCATGGCAAAGTGCTGCGCAGCCCCCATGCCCATGCCCGCATTCTTTCTATCGATGCTTCGGCCGCGCGTGCTTTGCCCGGCGTGCGCGCGGTGGTGACAGGAAACGACATGCCCGCGATCGGCGACAAGATCGCGGACTCGGGCGAGTCGGTTGTCAATTTGCGCTATGTCAGCAACAACCTCCTCGCACGCGAGAAGGTGCTCTACTACGGCCATGCGGTGGCCGCAGTCGCCGCGGACAACGTCCACATCGCTGAGGATGCGCTTCGTCTGATCAAGGTTGAGTACGAGGTGCTGCCCCACGTGATCGACGGGCGCGCGGCGATGACCGCCGGCGCACCCATCCTGTTGCCTGAACTGCGCACCGACGAACTGGGCAAACAGGGCGACGCACCGACGAACGTCGCCGCCCATATTCGCCACCAACGCGGCGACCTGGCGCAGGGCTTTGCTGAAGCCGACGTCATCGTTGAGCGTACATTTCATACGGCCACGGTGCATCAAGGCTACATCGAGCCGCAAACGGCCACGGTGCTGTGGAATGAAGACGACACGCTCCATATCTGGTGCAGCACGCAAGGCGCCTTCTACGTCCAGGAACAGGTGGCGGAGTTGTTGCAGATGCCGACCTCCCGCATCGTTGTCACCCCCACGGAAATTGGCGGAGGTTTCGGCGGCAAGATCAATGTCTACCTTGAGCCCGTCGCCGCGCTGCTCTCGCGCAAGACGGGTCACCGTCCGGTCAAGATGACGATGACGCGCGCTGAAGTGCTGGCTGGCACCGGACCGACCTCGGGATCTTACATTCGCGTCAAGATGGGCGCCCGCCGCGATGGCGCACTCACCGCGGCGGAGGCTGAACTGCTCTACGAAGCGGGCGCGTATCCAGGCTCGCCCGTAGACTCCGGCTGTGGGGGCATTTTTGCACCGTATAAACTGGAGAATGTCCAGGTTGACGGTTACGATGTCGTCGTCAACCGTCCCAAGTCGGCGGCGTACCGCGCACCGGGGGGAACGAACGCCATTTTTGCCTCGGAGAGCGTGGTCGACGAACTGGCGGAAAAGCTTGGCCTTGACCCCCTCGCCTTTCGCCTACAGAATGCCGTGCGCGAAGGCGACCGCCGCGTCGATGGCCCTGTGTACAATCGCATCGGCTATGTCGAGACGCTGGAAGCCGCGCGCGCTCACGCACATTACCAGACGCCGCTGACCGGCAAACATCGCGGGCGTGGCGTGGCTGCTGGATTCTGGTTCAACTGGGGCGGAAAATCAAGCGTCACGGCCAGCGTCAATGCCGACGGCGCCGTCAACCTGATCGAAGGCTCCACCGACATCGGCGGCAGCCGCGCTTCGATCGCCATGCAACTGGCCGAAACGCTCGGCATTCCCTACGAAGACATCCGTCCGCAGGTGGTGGGCACGGCCAGCATCGGCTATAACGACGCCACCGGGGGCAGCCGCACAACGTTTGGCGCCGGCTGGGCCGTCTACGAGGTCGGCAACAAGCTGCTGGCCGAGATGCGCCAGCGCGCGGCCGATTATTGGGATGCGCCGGTTGAGGCGGTCGCAGTGGACAACGGCATATTCACCCAGAATGGCGACAAACTCACCTTCCGCGAGTTGGCCGGCAAGCTCGATGTCCCCGTGACGGTCAGCGCTTCCGTCCATCCGCAGGGATATGGGCCGGGGTTCGGGCTGCATATCGTCGATGTCGAGGTCGATGTTGAGACAGGCAAAGTGACGATCCTGCGCTACACCGCGGTGCAAGATGTAGGCACTGCGATTCATCCCAGTTACGTCGAAGGGCAGTTGCAGGGCGGCGCCGCGCAGGGCGTGGGCTGGGCGCTCAATGAGGAATATGTCTACGACGAACAGGGCCGTTTGCTCAACACGAGCCTGCTTGACTATCGCATGCCGACCACGCTCGACTTGCCCATGATCGACACGGTGCTGGTCGAGGTTCCCAATCCCGGCCATCCTTACGGGGTGCGCGGCGTCGGTGAAGTGCCGATCGTGCCGCCGGCCGCTGCACTCGCCAATGCGATCTATCACGCCACCGGGGCGCGCATGCACGAGTTGCCAATGTCACCGGCGCGCGTCGTCGCCAGGTTGGCAGAAGTTGAGCGATGATCCACGAAGTCTGGATTCCCCCCGTACACCGGGATTTGACCGCCGGTGTAGAACGCGTGCAGGTGGAGGCCGCCACAGTCGGCGCGACCGTGGCGGCGCTTGACGCGCGCTTTCCTGGCATGGCGGCGCGCCTCACACGCGACGGCAAGTTGCGCCCCGGCATCGCCGTTGCCATCGACGGGGTGCTCAGCTCGCGTGGGCTACGTCAGCGACTGAATGCACCGTGCGAGATCCATTTTGTGCCGGCCATTGCCGGCGGCTGACCAGAAAACCAACCATCCGCACCACACCCTATTTGGCAGTGAGCGGCAGATAGAGGTTGGCGCCGCCGGCATCCAGCGCGGTGACAACACTCTCGACTGGATAGTTGACGCCGTCGCCTGTGATGGCGACAAGCGTGTGGCTGGCATTGGCTAGCTTGAGCGTGGGCAACACCAGGATCACGCCACCGCAATTGCTGCCTGTCGTTGCTACGTGCCAATCATACGTTCCTGGGTCAAGAACAACTTGCGCGACCTGCTGGAAGAGGATGCCGGCCAACCCGTCAACCACTGCGTCTGCCTGGTCGCAGATGTCGATAGCCGTGGCTGCGAGTGGTGTGGCAAAGGGCGCCGCGTGTAGGATCGTGACTTGGGCGCGCAGGCGTGGCGGCACCGTCCCCGGAATCGTGCCTGGCGTCGTTCCTCCAACAGCCACGCCAGCATCTGACCCCTGCGCCATCGCCTCTCCATGCCAAAACTGCAAAGACGCCAACCCAATGAACAACAGGAACCCGACCACATAAACCAAACTACGGCCAATCAAGCGGCGCTGTTGGCTAGGATAAAGCATAGCTGCCTCCTTTTAGAAAGCGGAACCACACAACGTGAGACGATACGCAGATTTGTGTTGATCGATGAAAACAAGCGATGCTCGGTCAGGGTCGGCGGTGATAGCTGCTTAGCGGGACAAATCACTGAGACAAGCAAAGTATAGCGCTTTTGCGGCCAAATAAGCAACCACTTTGCAAATCTGACGTCAGTCATGACGAACGGGGCAAACCAATTTCATCTGCTATAATGCACGGCATGTCCATCAAAGTTCTTGCGCCAGAAGTCGCTTCTAAAATTGCCGCGGGCGAAGTCGTCGAGCGCCCTGCCAACGCTGTCAAGGAGTTGGTGGAGAACAGTCTCGACGCCGGCGCCACCGAGATTCGCGTCGAAGTGCGGGAAGGGGGACGCCGCCTGCTGCGTGTGATCGACAACGGGCATGGCATTCCAGAACAGGAAATCCCGCTTGCCTTTGAGCGCCACGCCACCAGCAAGCTCAGCACAGCCGAGGATCTCAACCACATCGCCACCTTTGGCTTTCGCGGGGAGGCGCTCTTCAGCATCGGTGCGGTCAGCCAGGTCACGCTGACCAGCCGCCACGTAAGCCAGGCCTATGGCGCCAGCGTGCGCATCGATGGCGGCGTTGTCTACCCGATGACCCGCGCGGGTGCGCCGGTGGGCACGACGGTCAGTGTGGAGCACCTTTTCTTCAATGTGCCCGCACGCCAGAAGTTTCTGCGCGCAGCCGCGACCGAATCCGGACAGATCGCCGCCATTGTCCAGCATTATGCGCTGGCCTATCCAGAACGCCGTTTCAGCTTTATCAACGAAAGCAGGCTGGTGTTTCAGTCCACGGGCAGCGGCGACCTGCGCGATGTGCTGATCATGATTTACGGGCGCGAGAACGCACAGCAGATGGTCAGCTTGACCGGCGCCGCGCGCGACAATCCTGCCGGGCTTGACAATTTGGCGCTGGATGTCGATTTCCGAGGCGACGCGCTGGCGCGTGGACCGGTCAAAGACGAGCACCAGGCTGTGAGCGTAACCGGTTATGCCAGCCTCCCCAGCCTCACGCGCGCCAACCGCAGCGCCATCGATTTGTTTGTCAACCGCCGCTACGTCGAAGATCGCAGCCTGACTCACGCCGTGGTGCAGGCGTATCACACCCTGCTGCCCGTGGGTCGCTATCCGGTGGCCGTGGTCTTTGTGGAGATCGACCCGTCGCAAGTGGATGTCAACGTGCATCCGCAGAAGACGCAGGTGCGCTTTGTCGAGGAACGGCGCATCTTTGCGGCCGTGCAAAAGGCGGTGCGGCGCACGATCATCAGCGTGGCGCCGATCCCCGACCTGGGCGTTGACGAGGCAGGTCGCCTGGTGCGTCCCGAAGGCGAGACGGGCGTGCTGCCGCCGGGATGGGCTGCGCGCCACGCTGCGATCTTGGACGCCGGCGCACAGCCACACTTCGACCTGATCGCACCGCCGCCGCGGTCCACGCACCTGCTGCCTGGCATTGTGCAGGATGCAATGCAGGAGGAGACGCCTTCAGATGCAGCAAAACCTACCGTCCCTGCGTCGAGCCGCCAGCCATCCCAACTGGCAGGCGCCACGCCCAAACTGCCGCCGCTGCGCGTGGTTGGTCAGGTCGGCGCTATGTACGTCGTGGCCGAAGGACCGCAGGGTCTCTTTCTGATCGACCAGCACGCCGCACACGAGCGCATCCTCTACGAGCAATTTATGCTGCAACGCGCCGGCGGCCCATCCACCGTCGCACGCCAACATCTGCTCGACCCGTTGACGCTGCATGTCGGCGCTATGCTGACCGGCCAGGTCGCCGCGCACCTGGAAGCGCTCCAGCACGTTGGTTTTGATATTGAACCCTTTGGCGGCGACGCGTTCCTGGTGCGCGCCGTGCCGGCCCTGCTCGCCGGCGAAGACCCGCAGCGCGTGTTGGAGGAGATCGTCGCCACGTTGGGCGAACGACGCAACCTGGTCGGCGAAGGCATGGAGGCGCAGTTGGTGAAGATGGTGTGCAAGCGCGCGGCGATCAAGGCCGGCCAACTGCTCAGCGACCTCGAAATGCAGGAGTTGGTGCGCCAACTGGAGGAATGTCAATCCCCGCGCACCTGCCCGCACGGTCGCCCGACGATGATTCAATTGTCGGCAAATGAACTGGAAAAGGCGTTTGGGCGGATCTAACCATCACAACGGCTGTTGAAAAGTTTCCCTCACCTGTTGCAACGAAGGATTGCCGAGTGACCAGACGCGGCCATCCAGCAGATAGGTGGGCGTGGCAAAGACAACGGCGGGCGCCGGCTCCTGCGCGTCGGCCAGGTCGATGATGCGCACCGCGACCTGCGGGAATTCGCGGCGGATGAAGGCGGCCACCTCGTAGGCGTAGGCACAGTTGAGACAGTGACTTGTCACATAGATGGTCACCTGACGAGCGATGCTGTCATCGCACGCAAGCGGCCGATCTGCGCAGCCATTGAGAGAGTCGGTTTTCATTATCATTTTCTATCATGCTATCCTGTCCTCAACCGGTAGGCTTGCTTACACGCTCTACTTGCCCCTGACCATCACCCATCGCCTGTCAAACCAAAAATTCCCAAAATTGCGTTCGCTTATCAGTATCCACAATAAACCATGAAATAGTCTTTTTCTGCGATCCTCTGCATCGCCGCAACTCTGCGTCAAAGCTGTTCTCAGGTCAGTACAATGGCATACTGCGGCGGTGCGTATGTACAGGCAGACACGATCAGTCGCTGTCGCGAAGATAACAGGAAAACAGCGGAGCAATCGGGGGAAAGCCTACTTTCCCAGCGCAAGCACCTGCTAAAGTGAAAACACCCACGATAATGAAACTTGTCGCCCGCGGGCGTGCTCTCAATAGTGAGGAGACTATGTATACACAGCGAATTGTACTTGCAGTAGCCATCACGGCGCTTTGGGGCGCCCTGCTCTTGCCCGCACCGGCTTCAGCGCAAGCTGCGAATTGCATCCAGACAGTAACGGTGCAAGCCGGCGACACTCTTTCCACCATTGCCGGCCGCACGTTGGGCAATGCCGCCGCCTACGACCGGATCGTCGCCGCCACGAAGGAGGCCGCGGCCATCGACAATAGCTTCGCCGCCATCGAAAGCGCCAACCGCCTGAACATCGGCTGGAAGTTGTGCATTCCCGGCGCAGCGCAAAGCACCTCAGCCGCGGCGACTACGCCCAGCCCAGCCAGCGCGCCCGCGCCGGCCGCTGCAGACGAAGGCGGTCTGGCCGAGGTCGAGCCATTTGACGGCGAAGCGCTGACGATCGACTACCTGCGCACGCAGCGCTACCCGGATCAGCAACTTGTCATCGAAGAAGAGTTGACGCCCGGCGCCAACTACGACCGCTATATTGCCTCCTATCTTTCCGAGGGATTGCGCATCAACGGGCTGCTGACCGTGCCGGGCGGCGAAGCGCCAGCGAGCGGCTGGCCGGTGATCATCTTCAACCACGGCTATATTCCGCCCGATGTGTATCGCACAACCGAGCGCTATGTCGCCTATGTCGATGGCTTTGCGCGCAACGGTTACATCGTCTTTCGTCCCGACTATCGCGGACACGCCTTTTCCGACGGGGAAGCGCGCGGCGCATACGGCTATCCTGACTACACGATTGATGTGCTCAATGCCACCGCCGCGCTGAAAAATTATCCTGCCGCGGACCCGGATCGCATCGGCATGTGGGGACATTCGATGGGGGGCTACATCACGCTGCGCGCCATGGTCACCGATCCGGACATCAAAGCGGGGGTGATCTGGGCGGGCGTCGTCGCCAACTATCCGGATTTACTCACGCGCTGGCGGCGTCCGAACAACACGCCGGCGCCGGCAGTCGCCACTTCGCAGGCGCGGCGCTGGCGCACGCAGCTTCAAGAGCAGTACGGCACGCCCGCAGAGAGCCCGGACTTCTACGCGTCGATCTCAGCCAACAGCTATCTGGACGACCTGTCCGGTCCGCTCCAACTGCACCACGGGACGGCGGATGAGTCGGTGCCGTACGAATTCTCAACCACGCTGCTTGATCAAGTCGAGGCCGCGGCGCAGTCAGCCGAGCTTTACACCTATCGCAACGACGACCACAACATTGCGCAAGGCTTTAGCGAGGCGATGGCGCGCTCGATTGCCTTCTTCGACGCTCATGTGAAGAACAGCTTGGAGTAAGCGCGGCAGGGTCGCGGCAAACGCTACAACGGATTCAAGGAAACAACGGATTTGCTCTGCGCGTCACTGGCTTGCATCCAAGTCGAGAGTACTGATCGCCAGGTTGAACACTTATGCGGAACATCTTCCAGGAAGCTTTGAAGCTTCCTGGAAGATTGTAGACCAGCATGATTTACAACCTAGTACAGGTGGGCTTAATTCTGCCAGCAAATTTGGTAGGGACAGGCCCCGTGCCTGTCCGGCTTCCGGGCGCACACGGGGGTGCG
>Ga0073899_10000077_pt1 | contig 82717 bp, 79 predicted proteins | sample KloWWTmetaKNB5Ph_FD_88975 | JGI IMG/M metagenome (GOLD analysis project Ga0073899, IMG submission 88975) | Active sludge microbial communities from Klosterneuburg, Austria, studying microevolution and ecology of nitrifiers - Klosterneuburg... | ecosystem: Engineered > WWTP > Aerobic digester >... | reverse complement strand
TACAACTGGCAGCGGCCCCACACCGCCCACGGCGACCTCACCCCAAGCGAGTTCGCCACCAACTGGACCACCAACCCACCCCAAGCCGCATAACACCTGGACCACTCATCGGGTCCCCCTCAAACAGACCAAGTCCAGCGAAGGCGATCGTGCCGACCACCACGCCAAGCACGAGCAGCCCCCAGTTTGGATTGGTGGGTGACCAACCAAGCGCGTAGGCGGTGGGGATCAGAATGGCCAGCTGGACCAGTTCGACCGCCGCAACTGCACCGATCTTGGCGCCCAGCAGGCGGCCGCGGCCAAGCGGCGTCGCTCCCAACCGCTTGAGCACCTTGTAGCTGCGCTGAAATCCAGTGGCGATGCCCAAGCTGACCATCGCCGTGCTCATCACCGCCAGGGCCAGAATCCCGGGGGCCAGATAATCCACCGGCGCGCCGCCACCGGTTGGCAACACGTCGACCTTGCTGAAGAAGATCAGCAGCAACAGCGGGATGCCTAGGGTGACCAGCAGCTGTTCGCCGTTGGCGAACACCAGACGGATCTCGGCGCGCAGTTGCGTTACCAGGCGGCTCATTCGCGCCTCCGCCGGGAGCGTCGCGACGCTCGATCGGCGGCCGGAGCACCCGCGGTGATTGGGTTGGCCTCAACCTGGTCACTCGCCGATCGATTTGCTGTCAATCGACGAAACACGTCCTCGAGACGCTCGCCGCCGGTTGTCATCGAGGTCAATCCTGCGTCGTGTTCGACGAGCCACGTGGTGAGCGCCGAGACGGTCGTTGCGTCGGCCGCCCCGGCAATCCGGTAGGTGCCGTCGCCGATCGCCGTCACGGGCGTGCCCAGGTGCGCGCCGAGGGCGTCGACATCGAGCACCGCGGAGCTGGCGAACGTGATCCGCTGGTGCCCATCACCCAGCGTTGCTAGGGAACCGCTGGCAACCAGCTTGCCGTGGTCGACGATCACCACATGGTCGGCCAGCCGTTCTGCCTCGTCGAGCTCGTGGGTAGCCAGCACCACCACGCACCCCCGCTCGCGCAGCCCGGCAATGATCGAGCGAATCGCGTCGCGCCCATTGATGTCCACGCCGGCAGTCGGTTCGTCCAGGAAGGCCACATCGGGAACCGCGGCTAATGCCAGAGCCAGGCTCAGCCGCTGGCGTTCCCCGCCGCTCAGCCGGCGCCACGTGCCACCGGCCCGATCGGTCAAGCCGACCGCCTCGATCAGCGCGTCCGGATCGGCTCCGCGGCGGTACAGGTCGCAGTAGTGCTTTATCGTGCGCGCCACCGTCGCGCTTGGGTACACGCCACCCTCCTGGAGCATCACGCCCATCCGTTCGCTGAGCTGGCGCTGGTGGGTGGCAGGGTCGAGGCCAAGCACACGGACCGTCCCGCCCGCGGCCTGCCGGTATCCCTCGCAGACCTCGATCGTCGATGTCTTGCCTGCGCCGTTGGGGCCGAGGACCGCAGTCACCTCGCCGGCCGCGGCGCGAAAACTGACATCGTCCACGGCCACCAGATCGCCGTAGCGCACGGTCAGCCCGGCCACCTCGACGGACGCGGGCTGATGCACAGACATATCGCCCCCGACGCTACCCGCCCCCACCAACCCCGCATGGGCGCGATGGAGTACCACAGAGTGCAATGGACGCGCCCAAGTCGGCCCGGGCGACCCGGCATGGGCGCGATGGAGTACCGCATTGCGTCTTCAGCGCGCCCAAGGGGGAATGCGCTGCCGAGGTTTGGGCCAGGCTCACTAGCCTGTCGGGGTGATCGATGCCCGATTGTTGCGTTTCAACCCCGAGGCGGTGCGCGTCGCATTGGCTCGGCGCGGCTCGGCGGATCTGCTCGAGCAGCTCGACCAGGTGATCGCTGCCGATGAGCAGACCCGTGCCCTGGTGCTGCAACGAAACGCGCTGCGCGCCGAGATCAATGACTTGTCGAAGCGGGTAGGCAAGCTGCGCCGCGACGGCGACATTGCGGGAGCGGAGGCCCTGCAAGCGCACAGCCGGGCGTTGGGAGATACCGAACGTCAGGTGACGGCGACCGCTGTGGAGGTTGAAGAGCGGGTCCACGAGCTGCTCCTGCGGATCCCCAACCTTCCCCACGCCGATGCGCCCGATGGGGCCGATGACGAGGACAACCCGGTGGTCAAGGGACCGATCGGCGTGGCCGAGAACTATCCCGACTACCGGCGGGTGCCGCACTGGGAAACCGCCACCAAGCTGGGGATTCTGGACAACGAGCGGGCCGCCAAGATCAGCGGAGCGATGTTCACGATGCAGCGCGGTCTGGGAGCGACGATGTCTCGGGCCCTGTGCCAGTACGCGCTCGATCGGAATGCCGACGCGTTCGAGGAGATTCGGCCGCCGTCGTTGGTCACCACGGCCACCCTGACCGCCAGTGGTCAGCTCCCCAAATTCGCTGACGACGCCTACGCCATCGAACGCGACGATCTGTGGTGTATCCCGACCGCCGAGGTTCCCTTGACATCGGTGTACGCCGGCGAGGTGCTCGACGCCGAATCGCTGCCGAAGCGGATGATGGCCTACACCCCGTGCTACCGCCGCGAGGCAGGTTCGGCCGGTCGTGACACACGCGGCATGCTCCGCGCTCACGAGTTCGACAAGGTCGAGATCCTGGCGGTGGCCACCGCCGATCAGGCAGCCGAGCTGCTGATCGAACTGCGCGACCGCGCCGAATCATTGATCGCCGGCCTGGAACTGCCCTACCGGATCATCGAGATCTGCACTGGCGACATGGGCCAGAGCCATCACCGCAGCTTCGACCTCGAAGTCTACGCCCCGGGGACGGACGCATGGCTGGAGGTCTCGTCAGTTTCGTGGTTCAGCGACTACCAAGCACGGCGCGCCGACATCCGGCTGAAGGTCGCTGGGCAGAAGGGCACACAGATTGCCCACACGCTGAACGGCTCGGCGCTGGCCGTGCCGCGAGTGTGGGCAGCGATTATCGAGAACTATCGTCAGCCCGATGGCACCGTGACGATTCCGACGGTGCTGCAGCCGTACATGCGCGGGGCGACCCAGATTGGTTGAGGAGTCGATCAGCGAACGGGTCGATTACGACTCGCCACCATTCGGGGTGGATGATGCCGATGCCGACCCGATGCTCCAATGGCGGCGGTGGTATGCCGATGCCGTCGCTGCCGACTGTGTCGAGCCGAATGCCTTCGCGCTGTCGACGGTGGACGCAGCCGGCCATCCGCAGTCGCGCAACGTGCTGCTGCGCAGCGCCGACGACAACGAGTTGACGTTCTTCACCAACTACGAGTCAGCGAAAAGCATTCAGCTGGGTGACGATCCGCACGTCGCCTTGCTGTTCAGTTGGCTGACGCTGCACCGCCAGGTGCGCATCACCGGCACGGTGCGCCGCGCCGACGACGCCGACAGCGACGCCTACTTCGCCAGTCGGCCGCGTGGTTCGCAGGTCGGCGCGTGGGCCTCACCGCAATCGCAGGTGATTGCTGACCGGGCCGCGCTCGAAGAGCGGGTCGCCAAGTTCGAGGCCGTCTTCGACGGAACCGCCGACATCCCGCGTCCCACCTACTGGGGCGGCTGGGTGGTCACGCCCACCGAGTTCGAGTTCTGGCAGGGACGCCCCAACCGCCTGCACGACCGCCTGCGCTACCGCGCCGACGGGACCCGCTGGCAGATCGACCGCCTCGCCCCGTAACGCTGGGGGATAACGCTGGGGGACGCGTTAGCGGCGGCGGGCACGTCGCGTTTGCCAGAGGCTGATCGCGATCGCCGCGAAAATCACCACGCTGGCCCAGACAACCACAGCGGTCTTGTTGCGCTGGACGAAGTTCTGCAGCTGATCCTGCCAATCGGTGGCCTTGCCGATCACCTTGCTGTCGTAGTCCCGACGCAGGTCGGTGTACCAGTAATAGAACAGGTACACGCCGCTGAGCATGATCACCACGCCAGCCACGTAGTCGACGTATTGCATGCCCTTGCGCAGCACCTTGAGCAGCCAGGTGTTGGCCATCGCCAGGCTGACGGTGAGCCCGATGACGATCAGGGCCATCCCCAGGCCGTACAGGGCGATCGCCAGGAACCCGGTGAGGAATCCGTTGGCGTCGAACGAGCCGAGCACGTTGCCCAAGAACAGCCCGAGACTGCAGCCGATCGAGGCGATCGCATAGGCCAGCCCAAACACGTACATCGACACCACCGAGCGGTCGCGTTTGGCCACGTCGAGCTTCGGGGTCGTGAACGGCAGCTTGTAGCCGAACAGCATGGCGATCCCCAGCATGACCAAGGCGGCAGCGATGACCAGCGAAATCCACGGGGCCTTGTCCTTGAACCAGCTGGACTGCCACTTGGTGATCGCCCCGATGATCGCGAACACGGTGAGGAATCCGGCGCTGACCGCAGCGCCGACGCTGAGGGCTCGGCGCATGGAGGCCCGTTCGGAGCCGGGCCGGAGCTGTTCCATGCCCAGGAAATACATCAGATAGGCGGGCAACAGCACGAAGCCGCACGGGTTGATCGCGGCCAACAGTCCGCTGGTGAAGGAGACCGCCAGGCGGGCTCCGTCGATGGCGATCACGGGGTCAGCAGTTGGGTGTTGATGATCGACCGCAGTTCGCTGGCGTCGATCTCGCCGACCTGCTTGACGATCGTTCCGTCAGCCGTGACGAACAGCGTGACCGGGGCAGTAGCCAAGCCGAGCGACTTGGAATACATGCCGCTCGGATCGAGCAGCAGGTCATATTTGACGCCCAATTTGCGGGCGAAGTCCTCGTTCTCTTTGGCTGAGTCGAAGCCGTTGACGCCGACGAAGCGAACCTTGCCGGCCATCTCTTGATCGACTGCCGCGAAGTCAGGGAGTTCCTTCTTGCACGGCCGACAGCTGGAGAACCAGTAGTTCAACACCAGCGGGGTCTTGCCAAGCAACGATTTGGTGGAGACCGTGTCGCCCTTGACATCGACGAGGTCGACGGTCGGCAATTTCTTGCCCTCGACCACCTGATTGACGCCGATGCCAGGTTCGACGGCGGTCCGATCCGCACCGGTCAGCTTCACGGTTTCGTCGGCTGAATCACCACCTCCGCAGGCGGACAACATCGCACCAACCATGACCAGCGCGGCGATCAACGAACGTCGAGCAACCATCGACCTCAACGCTATCGACGCTGCGCCCGCTGCCATCGGCGGGGGGTGTGACCGATGGCAACGGGCGAGGTCGCTACAGCCCAGGGCTCGTCAAGCGTCACCCTGGGTCGTTCTTGCGTGTTCGATGGGTTGCCGTCAGGCCACCCGGTCTGCCTTGGCCGTGGCGACGGCCAAAAGGTGCGGGGGAAGCGGGACCTCGTCGATGACGACGACGGGACGCGGGTTCTTCGGCGGCCGACCACGCGGCCGCTTGTTGGCCACGACCCGACCGTTTTCGATCAGCTCGCCGCCCCACACGCCCCACGGTTCTTGACGCTCGACGGCGCCTTCCAGGCAGGCCGCGGCCATCGTGCACTTGGCGCAGATCGCCTTGGCCCGGCCGATGTTCAGCGGGACGTCGGAGAAGAACAGGTGGGTAAGAGTGCCGTTGCCGTCGGCGCAGCGGGCGGTGACCCGCGGCGTGACGGCGGAGGCTTCCGGTGCTTCGTCGAGGTGCAGGTCGGGGATTTCGATGGTGGTCATGGTTTTTCGTTTCGTGTCGTTCGTTTGAGTGCGTGGTGCCGGTCGGTCGGTCGGCGGGTGCTGGGCTGGAAAACCAGAAAGGCCGCCGGGATTGGAATCCCGGCGGCCTCGGAGCGTGTGCCCGACGTGTGCTAGTTCACGTGGGAGGGGCTCCGAGGTGCCGGGTGGAACGCTTCATCGCGTTCGGGGTCAGGACATGGAACACTGCAGCGGGCGGCGCAATACGTGCGTCCGCCGCAGCGAAACCAGCCCAAGAACCCGTGCCACAGCCGAGCGTGCGCAAACGCGACGCACCGGCCGGCGTGGCCAGGTTCTGTGCGTACACGGTGCTGCTCATCGGGCTGCTTTCTGATCGGGGCGCCGAATCGGGCGCGGCTGGTTACTTCGGGTGATAGGCAACCACCTCAGCGGCGATCCGTCAACCGATTTATTTTTCGCCACGTTCGAGCACGGGGCGCGGGAGGGATCTGAGAACCGTTGCGCTGCCGGAAACGTCCAAGACACGCGTGCGCCTCGTCGTCGCCGTCGTCGGCGCTTCCAGTCAGTCGAGCTCGTCGTAGCCCGGGTCGCCGGGCATCAGCAGGTTGAGTCCGAGCAGTCCCAGCCCCTCGGTGAGCGCGCCCGGTGCGATCTTCGGCAGGATCACCTCGGGTACACCGATCCGCCGTGCCGCGGCCAGCGTGCTGTCTACGTCGGGGTGGTCGGCCAGGAACTGCAGCGCGGCCACGGTCGGCGGCAGCATCACCAGTCGGCCATTGTGATGGGCGTGCAGCGCCTCGCTGGCGGTGACCCACATGCTGGCCACAGTCTCGTGCTCGTCGTGCGTCTCCGAATGCTGGGCGGACGGATGAGCAACCACGTAGAACCGTGTGTCGAATCGCCGCGGGGTTTCGCCTCGCGGTGTGATCCAGTGCTGCAACCAGACCAGGTCCTCGACGGCGAGGCGCAGGTTGTAGCGCTGGCACAGTTCGTCCATCGTCATCGTCGCGTCGTGGATGTCGTAGCGGTGCCGCAACGCGGGGCAGTCGTCGCCGATCGGTTTGCCGTCGATCGTGGCCAACAGCACGCCGGCCTCTTCGAAACACTCGCGGATCGCGGCGACACGAAACGCCCAGTCGCTGTCGGGTTCGCCGTCGGTGGCATCCACACGGCCGCCGGGGAAGACGTACATCCCACCAGCGAACACCGCGGTCTGCGTGCGACGCAGCATGAACACCTGCACGCCTTGCTGGCCGCTGCACGGGTCGGCGTCGCGGATCAACATCACCGTCGATGCGGGTTGGATCGGCGGCTCGTCCATCTGCGGCGACGGTACACCCGTTGACCTCGGTACAGTCCAGGCGTGCTGGTGTGGATGGATTTGGAGATGACCGGGCTGGACCCATCGACCTGCGTGATCGTCGAGATCGCCACGTTGGTCACCGATGATCAACTGAACATCATCGCCGAGGGCCCCGACCTGGTGATCCACCAGCCCGACGCCGCGTTGGCCACGATGGACCCCGTGGTCGTCGAGATGCACACCCGGAGCGGACTGCTCGAGGCGATCCGTGAGTCGACGATCAGCCTTGACCAGGCCGGCACGCAAACGCTGGAGTTCATCAAGCAGCACGCGCCCTCGCCGCGCAGCGTCCCGTTGTGCGGCAACTCGATTGGCATGGACCGCCGCTTCCTGGCCGCGTACCTGCCGGAGATCGAGAACTACCTGCACTATCGCAGCGTCGACGTCAGCAGCGTCAAGGAACTCGCTCGTCGGTGGTACCCGAAGGTGCTGGGTGCGCGGCCGCACAAGGACGGCTCGCATCGAGCGATGGACGACATCCGCGAATCCGTGGCCGAGCTGGCGTTCTATCGCCAGCATTGCTTCGTGCCGATTGTCGATGCCGAACGTTCGGACATCGACGACGGGTCGCTCGACTCGTAATCGACGCCGCGGTGGATGCTACGACAGCCCCATGGATCTGTCGACGGGCGCTGGATGACCACCGAGCAACGCGTTGTGTTGGTCACCGGTGCGTCGCGCGGGGCGGGCAAAGGGATCGCCATCGGGCTTGCGACGGATTCCGTGGTCTACGTCACCGGCCGCACGGGCGACGACGGGGTCAGCTCCCTGCCGGGCACGGTCGGGGCGACGGCCGCCGAGATCAACGCGCGGCGCGGCACGGGTATCGCCGTGGTCTGCGACCACGCTGACAACGATCAAGTCAAGGCACTGTTTGAGCGGATCGAGGCCGAACACGGCCATCTGGACATCCTGGTCAACAACGCAACGGCGCTGTCTGATCAGATGCCGGGCAGCCGCGGCTTCTGGGAGATCGACCTTGAACCAGAGTTGCGTTGTCTTGATGTCGGCCTTCGCTCCCATTACGTCGCCGCGTACTACGCAGCGCAGCTGATGGTGCCTCGCCGTCAAGGACTGATCGCAACGATCTCATCACCGGGGGCCACAACCCACGTCCCTGGTGTGCACACGCCCACCTACGGGGCGGGCAAGGCCGGTACCGACAAGATGGTGTTCGACATGGGTTGCGAGCTGCGCCCGCACAATGTTGCAGCGATCAGCATCTGGCCAGGTCTGATCTCCACCGAGCGGGTGCAGGCGGGAATGGCGGCGATGGCGGCGGTCGGGATGCGGATGGATGGCGATCTGTTCCCGGGGGTTGAGTCGCCGGAGTTCCTCGGGCGGGTGATCGACGCTGCGTGGCGCGACCCGCAGCTGATCGACAAGTCCGGCCGAACGTTCTACAGCGCTGAACTCGCCGCCGAGTATGGCGTGACCGACCTGGATGGCTCGTCGCCGCCCTCGTGCCGTGACTGGCTGGGGGCACCCAGCACGTTTCCCGATATCGCCCCGACCTATGCCGAGCACCTCAAGCGAATGACACCATGACCCTCCCCGCGATCCGCGTCTCCCTTGCCCTGTTCACCGCCGACCGGGGCATCACGCCAGCGGAGGCCGCGGCCGCCATCGAGGAGCGCGGCTTCTTCGGCATCTACCTGCCGGAGCACACGCACATTCCGATCAGCCGCGATACACCGCATCCCAGCACCGGCGATGCGACGCTGCCCGACGATCGCTACCGGCGCACGCTGGACCCATGGGTTGGGCTCGGTACGGCCTGCGCGGTCACCACGCGGCTGCGCCTGGGCACCTCGGTTGCTTTGCCGCTGGAACATGATCCAATCGCGTCGGCCAAGACGATCGCCACCTTGGACCACCTGTCGGGCGGTCGGGTCCGCCTCGGTGTCGGCTTCGGATGGAATCTGGAAGAGATGATCCACCACGGTGTGCCGGTCAAACGGCGGCGGACGATGCTGGCTGACTACCTCGCGGCGATGGGCGTGCTGTGGCGTGACGACGAAGCCGAGTATTCCGGCGAGTTCGTCAGCTTCGGTCCGTCATGGGCGTGGCCCAAGCCAGTCCAGCAGCCGCGGCCCCCGATCTTGGTGGGCACCAGCAGCACGGCGAAGAACTTTGATTGGATTGCCAAACACGCCGACGGCTGGATTTCGACGCCACGCGACGCGACGTTTGGCGCTTCGATCGCCTTGCTCGGCGAGCGTTGGGCCGCGGCCGGCCGTGACGGTCGCCCGCAGGTGGCGATCCTCGACGTGACCGGCGGCGGTCAGGTCGAAGCGATCGTCGAGTCTGGTGCCGACGAAATCGTTGTCGGCCTCCCCGATGTGGATCGCGACACTGCGATGCGCTTGCTCGACACCATGACCACCAGGTTGGCCAGCACCGTCGCGTTCGCTTCGGATTGATGGGAGCAACGATGAACACCGCTCGACCGACCACCGACCACCTCGCCGATATTGAAGCGATCAAGCAGTTGAAGCACCGCTACTGGCGGGCCTGCGACGGCCGCGACGGTGTTGGCTTTCGCGCCTGCTTCATCCGTCACGGAGCAAGGATCGACTACGGGCCAATGGGCTCATTCGACGACGTCGAGCCGATGGCGCGGATCTTCGAAGCGGTGACCTCGGCGCGCCATGGAGACAATTTCGCGGTGGCCGACCAGCACCATGGGATGATGCCCGAGATCACGATGATTTCTGCCACCGAGGCGGTCGGGACGTGGGCGCTGCAGTTTCGTCAGGTGAACATGGTCCACGGCACCGAGACGACCATGGTCGGGCACTACGACGATCGTTACGTCGTCGAAGACGGCGAGTGGAAGATCGCCGCCTGCACCTGCACCGTGCAGTGGTCGATCACCCGCCCACTCGGCGACGCCACGGTCGTTATCAACTAGCACGCTGCGCCGCGGCCGTCCCGTCAGTCGCAGGCGGCTGCAGCTTGCTCGGCGCGTTCCTGTTCGATCCGGTCGCGCTCGTCTTTGACGGCTTTGGCCAGCAGGATGATTCGTGCCGAACAGCCGGCCATGTTCGCGGGCGGAGCGACGTCGTCGATCAGCCGTCGGGCGATCCGCCGGAACTCGTCGGCCGCCTGGCCGTCCCCGTCGATCGACACGGGCGCACCGATGTCGCCGCCCGCCGACACTGCCGGCTCCAGCGGGATCTGGCCGAGCAGTTCGACACCGATCTGGTCGGCCAGTGCCTGACCGCCGCCCGAACCAAACAAGGCATAGTCCTGACCGTGATCGCAACGGAACGACGACATGTTTTCGATTACCCCGGCGACACGCAGGAAGCTGCGCTTGGCCATATCGGCAGCGCGTGCCGCGACGCGCTGGGCGGCCAGCGCAGGAGTGGTGACGATCAGCAGATCGGTGCGCAGCAGCATCCGGGCCAGACCCATCTGCACGTCGCCCGTGCCGGGCGGCATGTCGATCAGCAAGTAATCCAGGTCGCCCCAGTGCACGTCGCGCAGGAACTGCTCGACGGCCTTGGTCAGCATCAGCCCACGCCACATCAGCGCGGTGTCCTCGTCCACCATGAAGCCGGTCGAGACCACCTTGAGCAGCCCGTTGCCGACCTGGATCTCGTTGGGGATGATCAGCGGCTTGTCGCGGCCGTCGATGTTGCGCGCCTCGAGCCGGTCGCTGATGCCCAGCAACCGTGGCACGGAAAAGCCCCAGATGTCGGCGTCCAGGACCCCAACCGTTAGCGCCTGCGCGGCCAGCGCGGCGGCGAGGTTGACCGTGACCGAGCTCTTGCCCACGCCGCCCTTGCCGCTGGCGATCGCTAACACGCGGCACGTCTGCGGCACCTCGGTATCAGGCGCGTTGCTGCGCGCGTTCCAGCGCGCCTTGGTCATCACCTCGCGGCGCTCGTCGGCGGTCATCTCGCCCCAGTCGATCTTGACGTCGGTGATCCCCGGGTACAGGGCCACGCGGGTCTCGATGTCACGCTTGATCTGGGCACGCAGCGGACAACCGCCGATGGTCAGCTTGATGCCGACGGTGGCGACACCGTGGTCGTCGATCGAGACGCCGTTGACCATCCCGAGGGTGACGATGTCGGCACCCAGTTCCGGGTCGATCACCGAGCGGAGCATCTCGATGATGTCGTCCGCCGCCGACTCCGGCACGGACTGGTTGGGTTTCACGACGCCCATTCTATGGAAAGAAACCCTTACAATGTCCGGGAGCCCGGCCATCACCGTGCTGCGCCCCACCTTCCAGGAGGAAGTCACGTGATCACCCTGACCGACACCGCCGCCAACAAAGTTCGCGAACTGCTCGCCGCTGAAGGCGCCGAGGATATGGCCCTGCGCGTGGCGGTTCGCCCCGGTGGCTGCAGCGGTTTCTCCTACGAGATGTTCTTCGACGGCGACTTCGCTGCCGACGATCAGAAGGCCACTTTCGGGACCAACGGCACCAGCGTGCAGGTTGTTGTCGATCAGGCGTCGGCCCAGCTGCTCGACGGCGCCACGTTGGACTACAAGGACGGCCTGACCGACGCCGGGTTCTCGATCAACAACCCGAACGCCAGCCGTACCTGCGGCTGCGGTTCCAGCTTTAGCTGACCCCTCCCGCCACCGCCGGTCGCAACCCCGTACCCCCGACGCCCAGCTTGGGCGCGATCAGTGTTCGATGTGCGTCTTTAGCGCGCCCAAGGTGGGGTGAGTTAGCGGTTCGGTAGTGCGGCGAAGGCTTCGTCCAGTTCGGACTGGTCCCAGATCGTGTCGATCCGGTCGACGATCGTGCCGCTCGGATCGCACAGATAGACGATCGGCTCGTAGTCGACCTTCAACGCTTCGACCGCCGGTGCCAGGCGGGATGCCAGATCGTCGGCGTAGACCTCGGCATGGACGATCGGGATCTTGGTATCCATCACGTTCCAGGCATTGATGATGAAGTCCAGGCCCGGCGCGCAGGTGCCCACCTGGCAGTGCGCGGGGGTGCCGACGAAGTAGACGAACCCGGAACCGCTGGCCGCGGCATCGGCCATCGCTTGCGTCAACGTGGTGGTGTGGAACGGGCAGATCTCCGGTGTGCGCGTACACACGGGCTCGACCCCGCGGTGGTCGTCCACCGTCGGCGTGTCGAAGCCGACCAGCTTGCTGCCGAGGCGAGGCATGGTGATCTGCGCCTCGGGAAAGATCTGGAAGGCGGCCTCGGCGATCCCCCCGATCTCGGCGCGGATCACGTACGCGCCTTCCTCGGGAATCGTCGCCCGAACCGGGAAGTACGGGTACTGCACGCCCTTGTTGCGCACAGCGGTCTCGAACGTGGCCACCGTCTTGTCGTCGACGTCGACGATCGTGCCGCGCAAGACCGTGGGTACGTTGCGGACGATCGTGCCGGTGCCCGGTTCGCCAACGCACACCGGAAGTCGTACTGCTCCGGGGGTGAACAATGGGGTGTTCGGGTAGCGCTGGACCAAGGCAAAGTTCGATGCCGGCGTGGTGGCGCTTGGTGCCGTACTGATCTTGTTGGCGGAGCCACAGGCGGCCAGGCCAGCCATCGCGGCACCGCCAAGGATCAGCCCGCGACGGGTGATCACTGGATCGTGAGTCATGCCCGTCAAGGTACCGAGCCACGTCGACATCCGCACGACGGGTACTGACCTACGCTGTGGCGATGAGCTCGAAGCCTGTGAATGCCCCGATCGGCCCCTACACACCGGCGGTGCGCGCCGGCGACTGGATCATCGTCAGCGGCCAGTTGGGGATGTCCGACGGCAAGCTGGTCGATGGCGGTGTCTCGGCGCAGACCGCCCAGGCGGTGGAGAACCTGAAGGGTCAGCTGGCCTCGATGGGCGCGTCGATCAGCGACGTGGTCAAGACGATGTGCTTCCTGACCGATATGGACAACTTCGCGACGTTCAACGAGGCCTACGTCGCCGGGTTCGAGGGCAACCGCCCGGCGCGCAGCACCGTCGCCGTCGCCGGCCTGCCCGCCGGAGGCCTGGTCGAGATCGAAGCCTGGGCGCACAAGCCCCTCTAGCCGCGAACGCCGGGCGACGCTAATGACCCGGCACGTAACGTTCGGTTAGGCTCGGGTCGTGCCTGGTGTGATCGCCATCATCCTTGTCCTGTTGGTCTTCCCGATCCTGACCTGCATGGGGTCGGCGCTGATCGCTGTGATTCTGGGCGGGGGCTTGAACAAAGACGGCGAAGTCCGCCACGAAGGCAGCGAGTTGCTCGACGTCAACGTGTGAGCATGCATCGCCAAGACACCTCCACCGAGGTGCTGACGCAAGCAGTGTTGCGCTACGCGGTGCAGCGCATGCGACTGGACCCGCCGCCGCTTGATGGTCCACGAACAGCGGCCGAACTACTGGCGATGGCTGGTCAAACCGTCACGCCGGCCGGCATCGGCGGGTTGGAAGCGCTGCGCATCTTTAGCGATGTCCTCGCCCCGGCGTGCATCTCCTGCGATCATCCGCGGAACCTGTCGTTCGTGCCCTGTGCCCCCACCGAGGCAGCGGTGCTGTTCGATCTGGTGGTCGGCGCGTCGAGCATCTTCGCTGGTTCGTGGATGGAGGGCGGGGGAGCCGTCTTCGCCGAAAACCAGGCGCTGCGCTACCTCTCCGACCTGGCCGGGATGCCCCCGTCGACCGGCGGCGTGTTCGTCAGCGGGGGCACCGCGGGCAACCTGAGCGCGCTGATTGCGGCGCGCTACTGGTGGCGGCACCGGGCCGGAGGTCGATTCGACGACCGGCGCGGCACGATGCTGGTGTCGGCCGGCGCGCACTCGTCGATTCGCTCGGCGGCGCAGGCGATGGACGCTGACATCATCAAGGTTCCGGCCGACGACCAGGGGCGGATGACCGCGGCGGGCTTGTCGTCAACCATCGCAGGGTTGGACCCGGCGATGGCCGAGCGAATCTTCGCCATTGTCGCCACATCGGGCACCACGAATGCAGGCGTGATCGACGACCTGCGCGCCGTTGCAACCGCCGCTGATGAGCACGGCTGGTGGATGCACGTCGACGGGGCCTACGGCGGCGCGGCGCTGGTGGCACCCAGTGTGCGCCCATTGTTCGACGGCATCGAGCGAGCCGACAGCCTCATTGTCGATCCGCACAAATGGTTGTTCGCCCCATTCGACTGCTGCGCCCTGCTGTACCGCACCCCCGACATCGCCCGCGCCGCGCACACCCAACACGCCGAATACCTGGACGTGCTGCACGACCCCGCAGACGCGCTGGTCGCCCCGGAATGGAACGCCAGCGACTACGCCCATCACCTGACTCGCCGGGCGCGTGGCCTGCCGTTCTGGTTCAGCCTGGCAACCCACGGAACCGACGCGTACATGCGTGCCGTGGAGACAACGCTGACGGTGACGCGCGCTGCGGCCGAACGGATCACCGAGGCTGATCATCTGGAACTGGTGTTGGAGCCACAGCTCAGCGTGGTGATGCTGCGCCGCATCGGCTGGAACCACGACGACTACCAGCGGTGGAGCAACCAGATGCTCGCCGCCGGCACCGCGTTCGTTACACCGTCGGCGTGGAATGGCGAGACGGTGCTGCGGCTGTGCATCGTCAACCCGTTGACAACGATCGACGACATCGCCCTGATTCTGGATTCGCTGCGATGAGCCGCGTCGTGTTGCGCAACGCTCACCTGCTGGCGACGATGGACGACCAACGTCGCGAGCTCCCCGGCGGGTGGGTGCTGATCGAGGACGGGCTGATCGCCGCGGTCGGCGGACGCAACGATCCGATCCCTGAAGCGGACGACGGTGCGAGTGATGGATGGGACGACGAATGGATTGCCGAAGCGTCGATCGGCGAGACGGCAATCATCGACGTCCGTGACTGCCTGATCACACCTGGGCTGGTCAACACCCATCACCACATCTACCAGAACCTGACGCGGGCGTACCCGCCGATGACCAGCCAGCCGTTGTTTGGTTGGCTGCAATCGCTGTATCCGCTGTGGCGTGGGATCAACGTCGACGCGGTCTACAGCAGCACGTTCGTCGGTCTGGCCGAGCTGGCCTTGTCCGGATGCACCACCTCCACTGACCACCTCTACCTCCATCCACGAAATGCTGGCGATCTGCTCGGCGCCGAGGTCGCCGCGGCACGCGACTTCGGGATGCGTTTCCATCCGACGCGCGGTTCGATGTCGCTGAGCATCAAGGACGGCGGCCTACCACCCGACGACGTCGTCCAGGATGACGACGAGATCCTCGCCGCCAGCGAGGCCGCGGTGCGTCGCCATCACGATCCCAGCCATGGGGCGATGACGCGCATTGCCCTGGCGCCGTGCAGTCCGTTTAGCGTCACCGAGGAGCTGATGGTCCGTTCCGCCGAGTTGGCCGAGAAATTGGACGTCCGCCTGCACACCCACTTCGCCGAGAACTCCGAAGACGACGCCTTCTCGCTGGAGCGCTTCGGTTGCCGGCCGATGGAGTACCTGGAACGCACGGGATGGTGCAGCGACCGCACCTGGGTAGCCCATTGTGTACGGCCCAATGACGATGAGGCCCGCCGCCTCGGCGCGGCAGGTGTCGGCGTGGCCCACTGCCCGAGCAGCAACCTGATCCTGGCCAGCGGAATCGCGCCCGTCGTCGCCCTCCGCCAGGCTGGATCGCCGGTTGGACTGGGCTGCGACGGGTCGTCGTCGGCCGATGCGGCATCGCTGTGGCTCGAAGCCCGCCAGGCGCTGCTCGTCGCCAAGCTGAACACCGGCGCCGACTCCTGCACGGCGCGCGACGTCCTGGAGATGGCCACCCGGGGTGGTGCCGCGTGCCTCGGACGACTCGGCGAGATCGGTGTGATCCAACCCGGCGCCGTGGCCGACTTGGCCGTGTGGAAGCTGGACGGACCGCGCTACGCCGGGGCGATCGCCGACCCGATCGAGGCCTGGCTGCGCTGTGGACCGACCGCTGCCTGGCACACGATCGTCGATGGCCGGTGGGTGGTGCGGAACGGCGAGGTGCTGCACGCCGGGTTGACCGAGCATCTGTATCAGCACGCCCTGCACGCGGCCCGGATCCAGCAACTGTGGAGCGAACGATGATCGTCGCCTTCTTCGTCGCCTTTGGCACCGTCTTTCTGGCGGAGTTGCCGGACAAGACGATGTTTGCCTCGTTGGTGTTGACCACCCGCTACCGCCGTCCGCTGGCCGTGTGGACCGGTGTGTCAGCGGCGTTCGCCGGACACGTGCTGTTGGCCGTCACCCTGGGGTCGCTGTTGCGCCGCTTGCCCACCACGCCCGTTCGCCTGGTGGTCGCTGCGCTGTTCATCATCGGTGGGCTGATCATGTTGCGCGGCGGCGATGATGACGAGGAGGTCGATGCCGACCTGCCGCCCGAGCATTCGTTCGGCAAGGTTGCCCTGACCGCCGCTTCGGTGGTCGGCCTGGCCGAGTTCGGCGACTTGACGCAGCTCGCTACCGCCGGCATCGCTACCCGCTATCACGCCTTCGTCGCCGTCGCCCTCGGTGCCTGGCTGGCTCTGGCCTCGGTCGCCGCCCTGGCGGTCACCGCCGGACGGTGGATCGTCAAACGCGTCCCGTTGAAGACCGTTCAACGCGTCGCAGGCGTGCTGTTCATCGCCTTTGGTCTGTATACCGCGATCACGACGATCCACGGTTGGCTGACCGCGATCGAGCCGACGCTGCTGACGTTCAAGATCGCCATCAACTAGCTCAACCGACGTTTGGTGCCAGGCACCAAACGTCGGTCACGCCGGAGTTTGGGCTGGCCGGTCCCCGACGTTTGGTGCCTGGCACCAAACGTCGGTTGCCCGGCAGGCATTTACGGTTCCTTGATGCCAGTCGCGCGCCCCGGGGCAATTTCGTACGTAGGGCCTTGCATCTACTTACGTAACAATCTAAGGTCACCGTCGCTGACGCTTTATGGCGCCAGCCGGAGCAGCCATCTGCGATCGGGGGCCGAGGTCATGCGTGGTACGAACACTTGCAAGCGGGGTAGTGCGGCGATCGCTGCGCTGGCGATGATCGCCGCGCTCGTCAGCGCTGATCCCACGTCGACATTGGCCGACGAACCACTCGCTGGCGCCGACAGCGAGACGTTGGCGCGCGAGCCTCAGCAGAGTCCCGAGCAACTCGGCGACGGAACGCTCGACGGGTTGCAGTTCGCCGACCCCACCGAGGGGTTGTCGCTGATCGACCCGCCGACGGCGGCCAACGACGGCGGCGCCCATCTGTCGTATCCGCTGACGATCCCCGCGGGGCGCGGCCTGACCCCTGAGCTGTCGCTGGACTATGACTCCGGCGGCGGGAACGGGTGGCTTGGCCAGGGATGGGACCTCTCGGTGGGCGAGATCGCGGTCGACACCAGGTACGGCGCGCCGTACTTCGACCCGACGCTAGAGAGCGAGTCGTACACCATCGACGGCACGCCGCTGGTGCCCAACGCGCTCGGCGATAGCTGGGAGCCGCGGTCGTCCACCGATCGTCAGGACTACACCCGCCAGGTAGAGACCGAGTACCAACAGATCATCCGCCGCCAGGTCGACGGTGGCGGGCCGGCCAACTACTTCTGGGAAGTACACGACAAATCCGGCAACGTCTACTGGTATGGCGGTCACCCCGACTTGGGTGGGCCGGACGGCTATGGCGAGTTCTCCGAGATCGACGGGACGCCGACGATCGACCGGTCTGCGATCGTGACCGACGAGCACGGCAACGGTGTCCGCTGGTTGCTGTCGGCACAGCGCGATATCGGCGTCAACCAGATCTCCTACCGCTACGCGACCGCTACCTACGTAAACGAGGATGGTGGATGGGTCCGTCAGGACAATTGTGCGTCATCTGGCGACGTTGTCTGCGCCCGGCACACCTACCTGTCGAGCATCGATTACACCGAGGCGTCCAGCCGCGCGCCCGCTGCGGACGGTGACGCTGCCTATCGGATCGTCTTCGGTCTGGAGTCGCAGGTTCGGCCGGACGCCGCGGTGCGTGCCGACCCGGTGGTCGATGCGATGGGTGGCTTCGTCGACGTCATCGTCGACCGCCTCGCCCGTGTCGATGTGTACTACGGCAAACCTGTCGTGCTGCCGGGTCTGGACGCCGACAACAATGAGCGGCGCGGGCCACGCCAGTACGACCAACTCGCCATGCGGTACGAGCTGAACTACACCACCGGTCCGTTCGGCAAGTCGCTGCTGTCCAGCATTAGCCAGATCGGTCACGACGCGGTTACCGCGGCGACGCACAACTTCGCCTATCACGACCGCGTTGGTAACGGCGCCGGCGGGTACAACGGCTTCGCCGAACCCTCCAACTGGAACACGGGCAGCGACCTCCCTGATCGACTGCTGCTCGACAGTCAGGCGTCGATCGGCGTGCTCGGCGCATCCGAGAGCAACTCCGGTGAGGGCCACGCGTACATCGGCTTCAACCCGATCGTCGGGCAAAAGGTCGGCTCGTTCGGTGGCGCCCTGCAGATCGGCGGAGGGGCAACCGAAGCGCTCGCCGAGTGGCTCGACATCAACGGTGACGGTCTGCCCGACAAGGTGTACCGGGAGTCCGACGGCAGCGGGGGTGAACTGAACGACACCAGCCGCGACGGTCCGATCCGCTTCCGCCTGAGCAACGCCGGTCCGAACGGCACCACAGAGTTCGGCCCCGAACAAACGGTGGTGGGCATCAACAAGCTGTCCTACGAAGGCAACTTCGGGTTTGAAGGATCCTTGCAGGCGTTCCCCGGTGTCACGGTTGCCTTCGGTCTGGGTGCCGAGGTGTCGTGGGGTGAGGCATATTTCAGCGACGTCAACGGTGACGGCCTGCCCGACTTCGTACGTCGCGGCAACGTGTTCTTCAATCGTCTCGTCGACGGTGTTCCGCATTTCGAGGAAGGCAGCACCAACACGTTGGTGCCGATTTCCGACACCCCGGCCACGGTGGCGATGCCCGACCAAGTCCGCCAGATCGAGGCCCAGTTGGCCGCCAAGAACCCGCTGGTCGACACCGTTCGCCGGTGGACCGCGCCCTACGCGGGCACCGTCTCGGTGAACGCGCCGGTGACCCTGGAACCGCGGGCCACAGCATCGACGGACGACGGCGTGCGCGTTGCCATTCAGGTCGGCAACACCGAGGTCAGCGCCGCCAATTTGTTGACGGCCGGCTCGCAGGCGTTCACCTCGCCGATCGCCCTCCAGGTCGGTGCCGGGACGAACATCTACTTCCGCGTTGGTTCGGTGAACAACGGTGGCAACGACGAGGTCACCTGGAGCCCGTCGATCACCTACACAGCGATCGACGGTGTCGACGACCTGGCCAGCGTGCCCACCGATGTCAACGGCCTGTCGCAGACCTCGTTCGTTGCCGCCGATGACTTCACTCTGTCGGGGCGACCCGACAGCTTGGTGATGATGCCGTTCAAGGGCACCGTGCGTTTCACCGCGACGATCGCCAAGCAGCCGACCAGCGACGAGGTGCGCGTGCAACTGCTGCACAACGGCGCGGTTGTGCCCGGATCGAATCTGACGATCGCCGCGGCCGACGGCTCCAGCCACGATGTCGACGTCAGTTTCGATGTCGCCGCTCCCGTGCAGTCGTCCGATCCGGCGGTCGTCCCAACGCAGGACACGGTCACGGTCAAGCTGTTGAGCGACTCGCCGATCGACCTGCAGGCGATCTCGTGGAATCCGACGCTGACCTATACATCCGCCTTCGAGGCCGATGGGGTGACCCCCCGCCCTGTCGTGCGCGGCGATGGCAGTCCGTCGATTCAGATCACCCTGAACCCCGAGATCGAGCAGTATCCGTCGTCAAACACGACGTCGATCAGCCTGCCGTGGGTGACCCCAGTGCCGACGATGGGCGATGCGGCGATGACGTTCAACCTTGGGCCGCAGAACCAAGGCGGGACCGCGATCGTGACCGTCAAGGATCGCTCCGGTGTCGTTGCCAAGACAGCGGTGACCATCGCCCCGGCTGTGATCCCGGGAACGCCCATCAGCGTCGTCGCTGATCTCAACGCCCTGCTGCAGAAGGACACCGAGTACTGGTTTGACGTCAACGTTCGCGATGCGCCGTTGTCCGACTCGCTGACGATGTCATCATTCGCCTTGGTGACGGGGAACGAGGATGACCCCGGCGTCGAGGTGCCGGCCGTGTTGCGCTGGACCGGACGCCAGGGGATCTTCCCGCTGGCCTATCGCGGCTGGGCAGTCGCCGGCTACAACGGGGACGCCGAGCGGGCCACTCAACCGATCGATCCAGGTGCCTTCGTGATCGACGTGAACAATCTGCCGAGCGCTCCGGCCGACCCTGGCTTCGACGACGTCGGCACCAGTGATCCCGCTCAGGACCGATCATTTGCCTACCTCCCTGCGGTGCGCATGTTCACCATCCCGACCCAGCCCGAACCGTTGCCCACTGCGGTCTGGGTCGGGACACGGGCCAACCTGTCGGCATCGGCGCACAGCGCGGTTTCGTCGCGGCTCGGTGCTGACAGCAACTCGGTTGGGGCCTCCACCGACGCAGGCGGCGGGCGGGCCGTCAACCGGGTCAGCATCACCGCCCCCAGCGCCAAACTGGCCTTCGGTATCGGTCCATTCGGCGCCTCGTTCGGCATCTCCCCAAGCTTTGGTCTAGTCGACTACGAGGACATGAACGGCGATGGATATCCGGACATCATCACGCCGAACAGCGTCACCTACACCACCCAGCGCGGCGGCTACCTGAGCAGCTCGCGCAACCCCGGCGAACTGGCGGTCACCAACCAGGACCTGACCATGTCGGTCGGCGGCGGCATCGACCAAGGCCTGGTCGACATCAAGGCCAACGCGAAAGGCAGAACCAACGCCACCACCGGAAGCGCAGCAGGGAAGGGGAGCGACGCCGACGACTCATCGGGAGGCCTCGGCGTCGGTGTCAACGTCAACGTCAGCTGGTCGAGCCCGAATGCGTCTGGTCCAAGCGATAGCCCGGCCGCGGGCAACGTCGGCAACCCCACGGAGACCTACGCCGAGCAGCTGGCCGAGACCCCCGACGGTCCACCGTCGGATACCGCGCCGATCCAGCTCGGCTTGGCCGACGTCAACGGCGATGGGCTCCCGGACCGAGTGTTCACCACCCCGCGCGGCGTGTTCGCCCGATACAACTTGGGGTACCGCTTCTCGGACGGAGCGGTGCAGCTGAGCAACGGCGGGTTCCAATCGCAAGAGTCCTACGCCGGCGGTCTGTCGCTCGGGTTCAGCACCCCGTGGGGTGACTTCTCCGGCGGTGTCGCGCTGAACTGGAACATCGACCTGTCGCGCTACACGTGGGTTGACGTCAACGGTGACGGGATCTTGGATCAACTGCACAAGATCAACAACAGCGACCCGCCGACCGTTCGCTTCGGCACGGGCAGCGGAATGCTCGACCCGGTGGTCTACGGCACGATGGCGTCGTCGAAGATTCAAGCGTCGGACGCCGGTCAGCAAATGTCGCTGGATCGCACCACGGGGATCGGCGGGCAAGCCGACTTCACGGTGGCGATCGGGCCGCTGTGCCTAGTGGCCTGCTACATCATCATCAACCCCGGGGCGAGTTACCAGAACTCGGTCAGCTCGAGCGAGGTTGGACTGCAAGACGTCAACGGCGATGGGTTCGCCGACTCGGTGCAAACCCTCGATGACAACTCGCTGGTCGTGCGCCAGAACCGTCAGGCCGATACCAACCTGTTGTCCACCGTGACCAACCCGCTCGGCGGGACGACCACGATCGGCTATACGCGTACGGGGAACACCGTCGACAGTCCAGACTCGGTGTGGACGATGACGTCGGTGGATGTCGACGACGGCCGGCCCGGCGACGGGGTCGATGTGCGCAGCACGACATTCGCCTACGACGGAATGAAATTCGATCGTCTGCATCGTGCATCCCTGGGCTTTGCCAAGGTCGTCGAGACCGAGATGGACAGCGGTGCCGGCGTGCGCGCCACGACGCACTCGTACCGCAACGACAACGTGTTCAACGCCGGGTTGGAGACCAGCACCATCGTCACCGACGCGCAGACCGGCGAGTACATCCACGGCTTGCGCCAAACGTGGGAGCTGCGTGACGTGCGTGGCGGCGCCGATCTGTCGGCGCTCACCACGGTCGCATCGCTCGGCTATTCGATCGCCCCACTGATGACCAAAGCGGTCACCGAGGTGGGCGATGGTTCGCCGAGCGACCCACCCGGTCAGACATCGACCACCGAGCTGACCTACAACTCGCTTGGTGATGTGATCCGCCAGGCCGACCTTGGTGAGGACGACGACCCGGACGACGACGTGGTGGCCGACTACCTCTACTCGCGCTGCGAGTATTCGTCGTCGCAAGGCTGCGCCGGCGACATCGCCCACGATCGTCCGTCGCCGCTGTGGGACGCCGGACTGTGCGCGACGTGGGCAAGCCTCCCGGTGGCGTTCACCGTCAGCAACGGCAAGTCCGGCGGCGATCAGGTCATCTACCGGTCACGCGATGGGCGCGCCGACGTCTGTGACAACGCTTCGGTCACCTATCTGGTCGAGCAGATCGGCGATGGCCAGGAGGCGGTCACCGAATTGCAGTACGACGCGTGGGGGTCGTACGACCGCATCGTCTATCCCCTCGGGTCGAATGGCAAGCGCTTCGCCGTTCGCTACGTGTACGACGCGGACAGCCACGCCAACATCGCCGAGACCACCGAGTACGACCTGGATCCGGCAGCCGTCGAGTCCTTCTTGGACACGGGATTGACCGCTGCGGACTCGTTTATTGAGGGCCTCCGTGCCTCGGCGACGTACGACCCACGCTCGGGTCGCATCGCCAAGCGCACCGACCCGAATGGCAATGTCACCAGCTACGCCTACGACGCGCTTGGTCGGATCGCCTCGTCGAGCAGTCCGCGCGCCAGTGACCCTGCGCCGCTGGTGACGTACGAGTACCGACTGTCGACGTCGGAAGCGCCAACTGCCTCGGCGGTGGCTCACCACTACGACGCGTTCCATCCGCAGGACACGATCGACACGGCGACCTTCGTCGATGGCACTGGTCGCGAGGTACAGACACAGCGTGATGCCACGTTGTTCCAGGGCGCTACCTCGTCACCGGTGAACGGTGTCGTGGTATCCGGGGCGACGTTCATCGATGCCCTTGGCCGGACGGTCGCCGAGTACAACCCGACGCGCAGCACCAAGCAGTTCGGTGTCTACGAAGACGCCGCACCAGCAAGCATCGCCGACCCCCATACCACGACGGAGTACGACCTCTGGGATCTGCCGAACGTGATCACCGAGCCCGGTGACCGTGTCACAACGATCGCCTACGGGTATGAAGCCGTCGATGGGTCGTCCCCGGTTGTCTACACGACCACCGAGACCGGCCCGAGCGGTCGAGCGACGGTCACCTACACCGATATGCGTGACGTCGTGCGGGCCATCGACGACGTCCCTGTTGGGGCAGCCCGGCAGCGCACGGTGTATCGCAGAGACGGCATGGGTCAGCTGTTGAACGTCACCGATCCCAATGGCAACCAGACGACGCATACCTACGACAAGCTCGGTCGACGGTTGTCGACCTCGACACCCGACGGTGGTCTGGTGCAGTTCGGCTACGACGCCGATGGCCAGCAGATCAGCCAGATCACACCGAATCTGCGGACGCGCAACGAGAAGATCGAGTACCGCTACGAGCTGCACCGCTTGACGGCGATCGACTACCCAGGAACCGATCTGGACGTGACCTACACCTACGGGAAGATGAAGGCGCCCGGCAACGGTGCCGGGCGGGCTGTACGGGTCGAGGACGGCTCGCGGATCCAGTCCAGCGTGTTCGACGCGGCGGGCAACGTGACCCGTCAGGACACGACGATGAAGCTGCACAACTGGACGCCGAGCGCCGACCAATCGAAGTTCACGTGGACGACGAACTGGGTCTTCGATGGGCTGGGTCGCCTGGAGTCGATGGTCTACCCGGACACCGAGCGGCTGACCTATGGCTATGACGCCGGCGGTCAGGTCAACTCGATCGCCGGGTCCGAGGATGGCTACAAGATGGTCGTCACCGGCACGGACGCCTACGGCAAGCCGATCTACACCCAGGTCCCGTGGACGTGGGAATACAAGTACCTGAACGATCGTCAGTACGACCCGTTCCTGCGGCGGGTGTTCGACGTCGCCGGCAACGCGGTGACCACCGAGCTGAGCTTCGACACAAACACCCAGTGGCTCAACCGTCAACTGACGATCTCGCCGAACCGCGACGTCAAGTCGAACGGTGCGGCGTACCAGGAGATCCAGGACCTGAACTACACCTACAACCTGGCGGGCAACCCAACCGCGTATTCCAACGCCTTGCCTGCGCCGGTGTCGAACCTGTTCAGCGGCCCGGTCACCCAGAACTACACCTACGACCCGTACGGGCGAATCGTGTCGGCGAACGGTGAATGGCAGGCGACGAAGACTGATCGGCGTCGCTACGACTTCTCCGTGACGTTCGATGCCAAAGGCAACGTCGTCGCCAAGAAGCAGAACGATCGGATCAACAACGGCAAGAAGGATCTGGTTCAGAAAGACACCACCTACTCCTTCAGTCGAACCTTCGCTCAGCCAGCACCGCATCAGATCACCAACGTGGCCAAGGACAAGTACTTCTATGACGCCAGCGGCAACCTGCTCGGGCTGAAGGACTCGAAGGGCAAGTGGATCCGCCAACTGACATGGGACGCCGCCGGTCGGCTGGCGACGATCAACGACTCGTCGAGCAGTACCACCTATCGCTATGACGAGTCCGGTGAACGCTCGATCGAGCGTGGGCCGAGCGGGGAGACCGCATCGATCAACCCGTGGGTGACCGTGCGCAACGGCACGGAAATCTGGAAGCATTTCTGGGCGGGCAACGACCGGATCGGAACGCAACGCGACACTGGCGGCACCCTGGAGACGCAGCAGTACTTCTTGCACAAGGATCTGCAGGGCAACACCAACGTGGTGACCGACCCGCTGGGCAACACGTTCCAGCATCAGGAGTACTTCCCGACCGGCGAGGTCTGGGTTGCCGAGAACAGCACGGTGTTCCGTACGCCGTATCAGTTCGGCGGCGGCTACACCGATGAGGTCCGCGACCTGATCAACTTCGGCGACCGTTGGTACGACCCGATTCGGGAGCTGATGTATTCGCCCGATCCGGTGCTTGTCGATGATCTGATGGCGATCGTTGCCGAGCCGTCGTTGCGTTGGGCATATGCCTATGCCGGCTCGAACGCGATCGGCAATATCGACCCGTCCGGTCGCCAGTTCACCACGGCTCAGGCCAAGGCCTATATCAACGCCAACATGACCGATGCCCGGCGGATCGTTGCCGCTGATGCGCAGCGTCAGGCCCAGTTGGTCAAGGCCGCGCCGAAGTATCTGCCGAAGGGCTTGGTGGCGATGGCCGTCGACATCGACAAGGTCGAGCGGGCGCAGAAGAAGTTCGACAAGATCGACGACGTTGCCAAACCATTCGTCGAGTTGAACATCTCAACGGGCGACATCAGCTTGAGCCCCGGGCTGTTCAAACAGTTCGTCGTCCGCAAGGGGAACAAGGCCGAGCCCGGCGTCTTGACCCGCAAGGATCCGCAGCCCGACATCGGCGCCCCGCCGCTGCAGCCGAGCCGAAAGCCACCCAAACCGCTGCCTAAGCCACCGATTGCCGGCAACGAAGTGGCGGGCGACGCGTGATCCAGTCCGAGGCCCGGCGGGAGCACACGACGTTTGGTGCCAGGCACCAAACGTCGTGTACGCCGGAGTATGGGTTGCCCGGTCCCCGACGTTTGGTGCCTGGCACCAAACGTCGGTTCGTCCAGGCGTGATAGCACGTTGATGCATGAAATCGCGGTGGTCCTGCGTCGTTGAGGGTGATGAGCGGGGCGCTGCCACTTCGACACACGACGGGGGTCGACCGTCCCCGGCTTGCGGTGGTGCCCGGGATGACTGACGAACCGGCTACCGCGCCCGATGATCGTCAGTGGAACGTGGTGGCTCCGGTGCCGTCATTCGAGGCGCTGTACGCCTCGCACTTCGTCGAGATGGTTCGCCTGGCGACGTTGTTGGTCGGCCAGCCGGAGGCGGCGCGCGACATCGTCCAAGACGCGTTCGTCGCGATGCACCCGAAGTGGTTCGCCCTCGACCATCCGGCGGCCTATCTGCGCACATCGGTCGTCAACCGCAGCCGCTCGTTCCATCGCAAGCAACGCAGTCGGCGGGCGGCGATCGAACGCCAGCAGGCGGGTCTGCAGACCACCAGCGAACTGGCCGTCGACCACACGATCGAGGCCCTCGCCGTGCTGCCCTATCGCCAACGCGCCGCGATCGTGCTGCGCTTCTACGAACAGCGATCCGAGGCCGAGATCGCTACCGCCCTTGGCTGCCGCCCTGGCACGGTCGGGCCACTGATCAGCCGCGGCTTGGCCCGGCTCCGAGAGGAAATGTGATGAACGACCAGAATCCCATCGATCCCATCGAGCAGTTCGACCTGGGCCAACGGCTCAGCGATGCCGTCGCCTCTGCCACGCCGCACGCCGATCTCGACGCGGTGTTGGTCGGTGCCCGGCGGGCACGCGTCCGTCGGCGAGCCGCGGGAGGTTTGGCCGTCGCCGGACTGATCGCCGTGGCCGGATTCGGTGGCTATCAGTTGGGCAACGAGCGGCAGCGGACGTCTGTGGCGGCACCCACCGATGTGTCGACCGACGTGTCCACGGTCGACACATCGTCGGCCGCGGGTTTGCCGACGACCGTCCCAGCAACCGGCCTGTCCACCGCTCCTGCGGCGACGGTCCCGGACGACGTCCCGGCTGCCACCGCGGCACCCGGGGCGAACAAATCGGTTGACGGTTCGAGCGCCGATGAGCACTCACTCGACAGCAACGGGCTGTACTCGTCGATCAACCCTCGCGACATGAAACAGGTCGCCGAGCGCAGCGTCGACGGCGTCAGCGCCACGCTGCACATCCTCGACTACGGCGATCAGCTCTATGAAGACGGGGCACCCAACGGCTGGAAGCCGCCGAAGTGGTGCAACCCAACGGGAGGGATGCAGGTTCGTGTCGCCGCTCGTACGTGGATCGACATCCTCGATGGGCCCTGGTATAGCGAGCTGCATAATGGGACGAGGGTTGCCTCCGGAGTCGCCGGTGCGACGGCCAGCGATCCGGCGCGCATCGCCGTGGTGCAGGTCACGGATCCGGCGGTGACCGGCGCATCGATTCGGTACACCGACGGGGCGACCGACAGTGCCTCGGTCCAGAACGGCTATGTCATCTTGATCGTGGCCAGCGAGGGTGCTGCCGATGGCGTTGTGTCGTTCGACGGCGGGGATCACCAGCCCGCGGATCTTGCCTCGGCAACAGCAGCCGGTTCGGACCCGTCGTGCCAGCCGCCGCCGCCGGCGTTGCCCGCGCCGGGCGAGCAGCCCAGCGACCCGGCCGCGGCCGAGGCGGCGGTGCGCGATGTCGCCGCCCGGGTCTTCGATGGCAAGCCCGACCTGGCCAACGAATTCGACGATGTCACCGGCCTACAGGATGCGATCGACAAGGTCCAGGCCGGCCAGTACGCAAGTGCTGCATCAGAGGGCCGGATGGAGATCAACGGGATCGTGTTCACCTCGCCCACCGAAGCCTGGATTCGCTACGACCTCCAGACCGGCAACGGAACTTTTCCCAACCATTTCGGCAAGGCGCTGTTGATCGACGGAGCGTGGAAGCTGACCCGCCAAACCCTGTGCCAAGAGTTGGCGCTGGCGTCCGTGCAGTGTGTGCCGTCCGCTGGGGGCTCGATTCAGCCGCCAACCGGCGGGTAACGTCGGACTGGTGACGTCGGACCGGTGACGTCGGACCGGTGACGGCAGCTGCCGCGGCGTGTCCGGCACACTGGTCGGATGCCGATGACCCGACGAGCCCTGCTTGGCGCGGCCGCACTCGGCGTGTTGACCGCATGCACGACCAAGGACACCCGCTCGGTTGTGCCGCGACAGGTGCCCGTCGACGGACAGTTCCCTGCTGCGGACGATCGATCCGCCGGACCGCACTCGGTGCTGATGATCGGCGATTCGATCACGCTTGGCTCGAAGAACGACCTCACGGCCTTGTTCACCTACCTGGGGTTCACCTCGATCACCATCGACGGTGCCCAGGGCCGGCGGATCCAGGTTGGTAACGGCAAGTCATCGACGGTCCCGCTGAACGGCATCGACACGGCCAAGAAGCTGATCGCCGCCAAGACGCCCGACGAGCTGTGGGTCATCGCCTTGGGAACCAACGACATCGGGCAGATGGCGACCGAGCAGGAATACCGCGATCTGATCGATGAGATGGTTGCTGTGGTGCCCCGAGATCGTCCGCTGATCTGGGTGAACTGCTACCGCAAGGAGTTCATCCAGGCGAATAGGCAGTTCAACGACCTGTTGCTGGAGATGGTCGACACACGTGGCAACGCTGCCGTCGCCGACTGGATCGGCACCGCCGAACCGCGCGCCAAAGAACTGCTGCGCACCGACGGCCTACACCCCAACGACAACGGCCAGATCGCCTTCGCCCAAGTAGTAGGCGCCGCCGCCCGCTACGTGACCTGACCGACGTTTGGTGCCAGGCACCAAACGTCGGCCACGCCGGAGTATTGGTCGGTCGGTCCCCGACGTTTGGTGCCTGGCACCAAACGTCGGTTAGCCCCAGCGGGATTGGCCGAAGCGGTAGCCGACGGAGCGCACCGTGTGGATCAGGTTGGCGTGTTCCTCGCCCAACTTGGCCCGCAGCCGGCGGATGTGGACGTCCACCGTGCGCGCCCCGCCGTAGTACTCGTAGCCCCACACCCGGCTGAGCAAGATCTCTCGGCTGAACACTTTGCCGGGGCTCTGCGCCAGGAACTTGAGCAGCTCGTATTCCATGTACGTCAGGTCGAGCGGACGACCCTCGATCGTCGCCTGGTAGGTCTCCAGATTCAACGCCAGCGTGGCGTATTCGACGATGTCGGCGTTCGAGCCTGGTGCGTTGCGGAAGAACAGATGACGCAGGCGGGCCTCGGCCTCGCTCGGGTGAAACGGGGTCAAGCAGAAGTCCTCGAACAGTTCCGAGCGTGTCTCCAAATCGGCTAGCTGCGTCCCGCTGACCATCACGATGATCGGCGTCGTGGCGTTGCGCGCCCGGATCGCCCGGCACAGCGCCCAGCCGCCGTCGGGGTCGAGGTCGATACCGACCACCGCGCCAATCCACTCGTCGGTCGGCTCGTGCAGCGACAGCTCGTCCGCCCCGGAGACTGCCTTCCACCGCATCCCGGCAAGGTCAAGCGTGCGCGCCAGTTCCGGTGCGGGCGACTGCGGGTAGACGGCGAGCAGATCCATCACGGCCTACAGCGAACGCAGATACCGATCGAGTTCGAAACCGCTGACGTGGGTTTTGTACGTGCGCCATTCGCTGCGCTTGTTGCGCAGGAACCATTCGAAGATGTGCTCGCCGAGCGTCTCGTGGACCAGCTCGGACGACTCCATGGCGCGCAGCGCGTCGGAGAGCGACTGCGGCAGGTTGTCGATGCCCAGCTTGGCCAGCGCCGCGTCGTCCATTTCGAACAGATTGCTGTCCGCCTCGGCGGGCAATTCGTAACCCTGATCGATGCCGCGGAGGCCGGCGGCGAGCATCACGCTGAACGCCAGGTACGGGTTGCATGCTGGGTCGGGCGAGCGGTACTCCAAGCGTGTCGCTTGCGGGTTGCCGCGCTTGGCGATCGGTACACGGATCAACCCGCTGCGATTGTTGCGCGCCCAACTGATGTGCACCGGAGCCTCGAATCCGGGGACCAGACGCTTGTAGCTGTTCACTGTCTGGTTGGTGATCGCCGTGATCTCGGCGGCGTGACGGAGCAGACCGGCCATGAAGCTCTTGGCGATCGGCGACAGTCTGTTCTCGTCTGACTCGTCCCAGAACGCGTTGGTGTCGCCATCGAACAACGACATGTGCACGTGCATCCCACTGCCCTGCACACCCTCGAGCGGTTTGGGCATGAACGTGGCGTGCACCCCATGGCTGGCGGCGACTTCCTTGACCACCATCCGAAAGGTCATCACGCTGTCGGCCATCGTCAGTGCGTCGGTGTGGCGAAGGTCGATCTCGTGCTGACTCGGCGCGTCCTCGTGGAAGCTGTATTCCACCGGAATGCTCATTGTCTCGAGCGTGCGGATCGTTTGCTTGCGCAGCGACCCGGCCACATCGCTGGTCAGCAGATCAAAGAAGCCACCCTCGTCAAGCAGCACCGGTGCCTGGCCGCGCACCGGCGGTTCGAAGTAGAAGAACTCGATGTCCGGGGCGACGTAGAAGTCGAAGCCACGGTCGCGCAACGCGTCCAGCTGGCGGCGCAGCACCTGACGCGGGTCCCCTTCGAAGGGGGCGCCATCCAGGCGATGGATGTCGCAGAAGACGCGTGCCTCGGCCTGCTTCGGGTCGCCCCAGGGAAGCACCTCGAACGTGTTCGGATCGGGAATCGCCAGCACGTCGGCTTCTTGGATCCGGCTGAATCCCTCGATCGATGAACCGTCGAACGTCATCCCATCTTCGAGGGCACTCTCCAGCTCGGCAGGGCTGATCGCGAAGCTCTTCAGGTTGCCCAACACGTCGGTGAACCACAGCCGAACGAGGCGCACGCCACGCTCTTCCACGGTGCGCAGCACGTAGTCGCGTTGCTGTTCGAGCATCACATCCTCAATTCTGCCGTGATTTACGCAACGTGGTCACGTTCCGTCGCCCAGAGGGCAATGAAACGTGACCACGTTACGGGTGTCGGACGAGGCCGACGGTTACTTAGTGGAGCCGCAGACGGTTTCGAGGATCAGTCGGGTCACCGTGTACGGGTCGCAGTTGGCGTTCGGACGGCGGTCCTCGGCGTAGCCCTTCTTGTCACGCGCGACCTGCCACGGGATGCGGATACTGGCGCCGCGGTGCGACACGCCGTAGCTGAACTTGTTCCACGGGGCGGTCTCGTGCGCGCCGGTCAGGCGGCTCTGGATGTCGTCGCCGTAATTCTCGACGTGCTCCATCACCCGCTTGCTGAGCGCCTTACACGCTGCCTCGATCGCCGCGTAGTCCTCCCGCATCGCCTTGGTCGAGAAGTTGGTGTGCGCACCGGCCCCGTTCCAGTCGCCACGCTTCGGCTTGGCCGCCAGGCTGATCACCACGTCGTAGTCCTCGGCAATGCGGTGCAGCAACCAACGGGCGACGGTCATGTGATCGCTGACGGTCAGCGCGTCGGCTGCGCCGATCTGAAACTCCCACTGGCCGGGCATCACCTCGGCGTTGGTGCCCTCGATCAGCAGCCCGGCATCGATACACGCCTGGGTGTGCTCCTCGATGATCTCCCGGCCGACTACTCGGCCGGCACCGACGCCGCAGTAGTACGGGCCCTGCGGCTCGGGCACACCACCACCAACGGGGAACCCGAGCGGCGTGCCGTCGGGGCGCATCATCGTGTATTCCTGCTCGATGCCATAGATCATCTCTTCTTTGGCGTACTTCTTGGCTGCCTTCTCCAGCGCCGAGCGAGTGTTCAGCGGGTGCGGCTTCAACGTGTCGGCCACCAGCACTTCACACAGGACCAGCACGTTGTGCCCACCGCGCAGCGGGTCGGGGCAGGTGAACACCGGGCGCAGCACGCAGTCGCTGTGTTCGCCGGTTGCCATGTTGGTCGACGAGCCGTCGAAGCCCCAGATTGGCGGCTGCTTGCCGTCGGCCAGGATCTTGGTCTTCGAACGCAGCAGAGGGGTCGGCTTGGTTCCGTCGATCCAGATGTATTCCGCTTGATACGCCACGGTGATGTTCTCTTTCTGTGTGGTGCCGAGGGGTTGGCAACGGCAGAGAGCCTGGCAGCGTGGCGTGTCTCGCCTGTTTCTCGTTTGTGAACGCTGTGTAAATCGGGTGGAGGCCGTCGCCCATCGATCGCAGGTAGTGATTTCGTCGGGTGGCGGTGAAATCCCTACCTGCGATCGACATGAGTCGACTGGTTCTCGTGACAGCCATCGAACGGAACCGACCGGCCATGAGGGGCGTCCAATTGCCATGCGTGAGCGAGGCAGAACCTTGATCGGTGTGACGGCAACGGTGGTGGCGGCGCTGATCTTGAGCAGCTGTGGCGACGATCACGCTGCGCGTCCCGAAGCTACGACGACGGGCGCAGGGTCCAACACACCGTCGACGGTGCAGCTAGCGCCTCCGACGGATCCGAACGTGCCGCTGTTGAACCTGCGGGTTGGCGGGATGATCACTGCCGAGGCGGCCTTCGCCACCCCATCGCTGCTGGTGGTCACCGCCGACGGCCACGTCTACGCACCGGGCCCGACAACCAAGGACGATCCAGGCGCACTGGTTGCCCCGATCGAGGTCCGCGCGCTGTCCGCCGCCGGCGTTGCCAAGCTGCTCGACGCGGCGAAGCGTGCCGGTCTGTTGGGCAAGCCGCCGAAGTACACCCCACACCAACTGGTCCCTGATGCTCCATCCACCCGGCTGATCGTGTCGGACTCAAACGGCACCTACGTCCACGATGCGGTCGGGTTGGGTATTGACGAGGTCACCTCGGGCGCCGACGCGGCCGATCGGGCCCGGCTCAAGGCGTTCGTCGACTCACTGGTCGACCTGGACGCGGTGGTGGGTACCGGAGCGCTTGGGCCGATCACGACGTATCAGCCCGACAAGTACCGCATTGCCGCGCTACCAACGTCGCCCGCCACTGGAACCACGTGGGTGTGGCCGGCGGCGACGGGGATCAGCCTGGCTGACACCGACCTACGCAACGACAGTACGTCCAACCTGTGCGGAGTCGTCAGCGCCGACTCGCTGAAGACGGTGATCCCCGACGCCAAGCAGAACGATCTGTTCGTCGACGAGGGCCAGACCTACCGAGTCGGCATCCGTCCAGCGATCCCCTCCGACCGGCCCTGCGCCGGTGAGCTGCCCGAAGGCGGAAGCACGGCATCGAACGGAGCAGTTCCATCATCGACGGCGGGCGATGTCGACGCGGTGCAGGAAACATCGGGACCCGGATTGTCCCCCTCTCACTGCGGGTTTCGCGGGGATGGGCTCCGTCGAGTGCGGGCAGCTGATTGATCTCTTGGCGACGGATCTGCTGACAGCGATGTCATGTTCGTTGGCGGGCGGCGGTGGTTCGTCCGGCCGCGGCGAAGGCAGCTGGATCGAACGTCCGTCGATCACGTGCCGCCTCCGCTTCGACGGTCAGCGCTTCGTTGATGGTCAGGCTTTGGCCGCAGTCGTACAGCGCCAGGACTTCGCCGACCGCTGCGGTCGTGGCGACGTGGCTGGCGATTTCAATCGCCCGGTCGCGCAGCGAGCCATGGGGGACGACCTCGTTGACCAGGCCCCAAGCCAACGCCGTGGTCGCGTCGACAAAGTCGCCGGTGATCGACATCTGCCGCGCCCGGCGGACGCCGATCGCCTGCGGCAACAAGGCGGTCAAGCCCCACCCGGCGATCACGCCGAGCCGGGCATGGGTATCGGCAAAGCGGGCCCGGTCCGAGGCGATCACGAACGAACAGCTCAGGGCGATCTCCAACGCACCCGACACGCAGGCACCATTCACTGCGCAGATCACCGGGGTGGCCATCTCGCGCAGCGCCCGGGCCGGATTCATCACCGACGATTCCGCACCGGCGGCAGCGATGTCCTTGAAGTCGACGCCGGCGCTGAACACCGGATCGACGGCGGTGATGATGACGACGCCGATCGACGAGTCAGCATCGGTCGCGGCCAGCAGGTCGCACAGGCCGTCGCGCATCGTCTTGGTCAGCGCGTTTTTCACCTCGGGGCGATCGATGGTGATCGTCCGCACACCGTCGTCGTCGCAGACCTGGAAGTGCTGAAGCTGGGTCATCACCCGCCAGCTTGCTCGCCGCGATCCTCGATCAGCTGACCGAGCACGGCCCCGAAGACCAACTCGTCGACCCGTCCGAAGCGGTGGAAGCGCAGGTATCCGTGACGATCGATCAGCAGGGTGGTCGGCGTGCCTTGCATGCCGTAGGTGCCCATCGTCGACGGGATCGGGTTGCCACCCACGCTCGGTCGATCGATGCCGACCGGAAAGGTCACCTTGTACTCCGACAAAAAGACCGCCAGTGCGTCGCGGCCCATGACCGCGTGATGCTCGAACACGGTGTGTAGCCCGAGCACGGCGACGTCGTCGCGGTTGAAGGTTTGAGCAACGCGTTGGGCGAGCGGGATGCCGTGGCTGACACAGCCGGGGCACAGCATCTGAAAGGCCTCGATCATCACCACCTTGCCGTGCAGCGCCTGCAACGACTGGTCCGGCCCGTTGAGCCATTCGATCACGTCGAGTTCGGGAGCAGGTTCGATCGCCATGTTCCAGTCCTAGCCCCCGGTCGCCCCAAAGGCAAGAGGCCGCGAACGGTACGTGGCGTTCGCCTAGCCTGACCTGGTGCCTCGACTGCGGATTGCGCTCGCTCAGCTGAACCTCACAGTCGGCGACCTCGACGGCAACGTGGCCCGGATGATCAAGGCATACGACCAGGCCGAGCAGGCCGACTGCGACATTGTCGCCTTCTCCAAGCTGTCGGTGACGGCTTATCCGCCGGAGGATCTGGTCCTCCGGCCCGGCTTCGTCGTCGAGAGCATCGCCGCGATGCGCAAGGTGGCCAAGCACACCAAGCACTGCGTGGCGGTCGTTGGGTTTGTCGACGCTGATCGCGATCTGTACAACGCGGCCGCCGTGTGCCATGGCGGCGACGTACTAGGGACCTACCGCAAACGGCTGTTGCCGAACTATGCGGTGTTCGACGAAGCCCGCTACTTCACCCCCGGCGCGGCGACAGATGCCCTCGAGCTGTATGAGATCGGCGGCGTCAAGGTTGGCATCAGCATCTGCGAAGACGTGTGGAGCCCCGACGGCCCGCTGGCTGAACAGGCCGCCGGCGGGGCCGAGGTGAACATCAACATCAACGCCTCGCCGTATAGCCACGGCAAGATGACCGGCCGCGAACGGATGCTGGCCACCCGCGCCGCCGACGCGCATTGCGCGCTGGTCTATGTGAACCAGGTCGGCGGTCAGGACGAGTTGGTCTTCGATGGCGGGTCGATGGTCTTTGACGTCGATGGCGATTTGGTGGCTCGTGCTCCGCAGTTTGTCGAGGACCTGATGATCGTCGATCTCGACGTTGAATCCATCTACCGCAAGCGTTTGCTCGACCCGCGCGGTCGGCGAACCGACGACCAGATCGTGACCATCCAGGTCAGCGACGAGCCGCGCAGCGCGGGACAGGCGGCGATCGAGCCGACGATCGCCGCGCCACTTGACACCGATCACGAGATGTACGAAGCGATCCTCCTTGGCACTGGCGACTACGTGCGCAAGAACGGGTTTACCGATGTGGTCATCGGTCTCTCCGGGGGCATCGACTCGACCATCGTCGCGGCGATCGCCGTCGATGCGCTTGGCGCTGATCATGTGCACGGCGTGTCGATGCCGTCGCGCTATTCCAGCGACCATTCGCGGGATGATGCCAAGCTGCTCGCCGATCGATTGGGCATCGACTACCGCACGATCGCCATCGAGCCAGCGTTCGCTGCATTCCTGGAGATGACCGCCGAATCGTTCGCTGACAAGCCCGAAGACCTCACCGAGGAGAACCTGCAGAGCCGGATCCGCGGGATGACCTTGATGGCCCTGTCGAACAAGTTCAACTGGATGGTGCTGACCACCGGGAACAAGAGCGAGGTCGCCGTTGGCTACTTCACGCTGTACGGCGACTCGGTCGGGGGCTACGCGGTGATCAAGGACGTATTCAAGACGCGGGTGTACGAGCTGTGCCGCTACTACAACCGTCGCCACGGCCGCGAGGTGATCACCGAGCAAATGATCGTCAAGCCGCCCTCGGCCGAACTGCGCCCCAATCAGCGCGACGACGACAGTCTGCCGCCGTACGATGTCTTGGATCCGATCCTGGAGCTGTATGTCGAGGGTGATCTGACCGCCGCCGAGATCATCGGCCGCGGCCACGACGAGGCGATCGTCAAGCGGATCACCCGGCTGGTCGACGTGATGGAATACAAGCGTCGGCAGTGCCCGCCCGGGGTGCGGCTGACACCGAAGGCGTTCGGCCGCGACCGGCGGCTGCCGATCACCAACGGGTACCGCTACCGGTGAGTTTGCGCAACACGATCGCCGCCAATCTGCGGCGACATCAGCGACACACGATCGACCTCGATGGTCGCCGCCATGCCGCCGTCGCGGTGGTGGTCTACGCCGACGAAGACGAGCGAGATCCTGGGTTCTACCTGTGTCGACGTCCATCGACGATGCCTCGCCATCCCGGCCAACTGGCGCTGCCTGGTGGACGGCTGGATCCCGGCGAGACCGAGTTGCAGGGTGCGCTGCGCGAAGTACACGAGGAGATCGGCCTGGAATTGACCGATGCCGATGTGCTCGGGTGGATCGACGACTTCCCAACGCGCAGCGGATTCATCATGTCCGCCGTTGCCCTGTGGGCTGGCGGCTTGAAGCCGGAACCCGACCCACACGAGGTCGCCGATCTGTTCCGCATCCCGTTCACCGAACTGTGCCGCGACGACTCACCGCGGTTCATGGCGATCCCCGAAAGTGACCACCCGGTTGTCCAGTTGCCCCTCGGCCCAGACAACGCGATCCACGCGCCGACCGCAGCGATCCTGCTGCAGTTCCGCTGCGTCGCCCTCGAGGGCCACCCAAACATGCGTGTCGCCCACCTGGAATCCCCCACCTGGGCCTGGCGCTAGCACCCCACGACCCACCGACCGACCCGCTTGGGCGCGCCGAAAGCGCACATCGCGCAACGAGCGCGCCCAAGGGGGTGGTGTTAGTGCTGGCCGGTGTGGCCGAAGCCGCCGCCGCGGTTGTCGCCGTCGAGACGCTCGACCACGTTCCACGTGATGGACTCGACGCGTTGGATAACCAGCTGGGCGATTCGTTCGCCGCGTTCGATGTGCACGTCGTGGCGCGGGTCGGTGTTCAACAGGATGACCTGGATCTCGCCGCGGTAGGCAGCGTCGATCAACCCCGGCGCGTTGGCCACGGTCAGCCCGCGGCGCAGCGCATTGCCGCTCCGTGGCAGGACGAAGCCGGCAAACCCCACGGGGATGGCGATGGCGATCCCCGTCGGGACCAGTTGGCGACCGCCGCCATGGCTCACTACGACGTCGATCGTCGAGCGTAAGTCCATCCCCGCGTCGCCGGGGTGGGCATAGGCGGGAAGGTCGAGCGCACGATCGAGGCGGACGACGTCGATCGCCAGCCCAGGAGCGGCGAGGTGGCGTTCGCTCACCGAATCGTCGGGGCGTGGGTCGGAGGAGGACACGACGTCGATGCTGCCACATCGCCCGCCGGGAGGTCGCTGGCTAGCCTCGGCGCGATGCCCGAGTCGCCGCGCCCGCCCAGCGTCGACCGCCTGGCGCGTCAGCTGGGCGAGCAGACCACGTTGCCGCACGCACTGTGTGTCGACGTGGCCCGTCGAGCGATCGCCAGCGGTGACCCAGGCGATCTTGCCGATCATGCTCTCGCCGACGCGAGGGCCGTGCAGCGCCTGCTGCAATCGCCGGCGATCAACGCCACCGGCGTGTTGTTGCACACCAATTTGGGCCGCGCCCCCTATGCGCTTCAGCAACCAGCCCATGCATCGACAGTGGAATTTGACGTCGACCGCGGCGAGCGCGGATCTCGCCAACGGGGCGTCAATGCGCTGATCTCCCGGCTAGTCGGGACCGAAGCGGCGATGGTGGTCAACAACAACGCGGCCGCGGTGCTGTTGGTACTCGCCGCCGTGGCGGCTGGGCGTGGTGTCACCGTCAGTCGGGGCGAAAGCGTGGAGATCGGGGGTGGCTTCCGCGTTCCCGAGGTGCTCGCCCAGTCGGGAGCGCGACTGATCGACGTCGGCACCACCAATCGCACCCGACTGAGCGACTATCGCCAAGCGATTCAATCCACCACAGCCGACGTCGCCGCGGTCTTGAAGGTCCATCCCAGCAACTACCGCGTCACCGGGTTTACCGAAACGACCTCCACCGCGCAACTGGCAACGCTTGACGTGCCGTTGATCGTCGACATCGGCAGCGGGCTGATCGACGAGACCTGCCCGTGGCTACCCGGACCGCCGCCGGCGTGGCTGGATGGCGAACCCGGGGCGCGGCAGACGATCGCCGAGGGGGCCGATGTGATCACCTTCAGTGGCGACAAGCTGTTTGGCGGTCCGCAGGCCGGAATCATCGCCGGCCGGGCCCAGATCGTCACGGCATGCATGCAACACCCACTGGCCCGGGCCCTGCGTCCTGGGGGGCACATCCTGGCCGCAGTCGAAGCGGTTGCGATGTCGTATCTGCGTCGATCGGTCACCGTCGATCTTCCGTTCTGGCAGATGGCCTCGGCCACGCTCGACGACGTGTGGCAGCGGGCCGCGGCGATCGCTCCGACGTGGGCTCGAGTGGTTGGAAGCGAAGCGGTCGCCGGTGCCGGGTCGGTACCGGGCCTGAACATCGCCTCGGCGGCGATCGAGCTACCCGGAGATCACCTCGCCGCGCTGCGCAGTCGACCCTTGCCAATCATCGCCAGAGTGCGCGATGCAGCCACCGTGCTGGACCTGCGCAGCGTGCTGCCCACCGACGACGCCGAGGTGGCCGTCGCCCTGGCAGCACTGACACCGTGACCATCGTCGGCACCGCCGGCCACGTGGACCACGGCAAGTCCACGCTGGTCCGGGCGTTGACCGGCACCGACCCCGATCGGCTGGCCGAGGAACGGCGCCGCGGCTTGACCATCGAGCTTGGCTTTGCCCACACCGTGCTGCCCAGCGGTGCCACGCTGAGCATCGTTGACGTGCCGGGGCACGTCCGCTTCATCGCCAACATGCTCGCCGGGGCGGGGTCGGTGGACGCGGTGCTGTTCGTCGTCGCCGCGACAGAAGGGTGGATGCCCCAAAGCGAGGAACACCTGCGGATCCTGGAGCTGCTCGGTGTGCGCCGCGGCATCGTCGTGTTGACGATGGCGGATTTGGTCGACGACGAGTGGCGTGAGTTGCAGCAGCTGGATGTTGCTGACCATCTGGCGGGGTCGTTTCTGGCTGACGCTCCGCTCGTCAGTGTCAGCGCGGTGACCGGCCAGGGAATTGAGCGGTTGATCGAGGCGATCGACGCGATGCTGGCCGACGAACCGCCGATGGACGCAGCGTCGGGGCTCGTCGCCATCGACCGGCCGAGGCTGTGGATCGATCGCAGCTTCGCCATCGCCGGGGCCGGCACGGTCGTCACCGGGTCGCTGACGGGTGGGGGGTTGCGCGTCGACGAGACGATCGACGTCGTTCCCCAGCGGCGTACGGCGCGGATCCGCGGTTTGCAGGTTCACGGGCACGCGGTGCCGACTGCCGCGGCGGGGACCCGGGTAGCGGTCAATCTGGCCGGCATCGACCACGATCACGTTGGCCGCGGCGATGCGCTGGTCCACGTCGCCCAATGGCGTCCGACGAAACGACTCGATGCGTCGCTGCACGTGCTGGAAACGCTTGGCCACGTCGTCTCGCGCCGCGGCGCGTTCACGGCGTTCATCGGCAGCGGACAGTACCCCGTACGCGTCCGGATCCTGGGTGCAGAGTCGATTCGCCCGGGCGGCGACGGGTTGGTCCGTCTGCACCTGACGACGGCGGTGGCGGTGCGTCCCGGAGATCGCTTCGTGGTTCGCGAATCGGGGCGCGATGAAACCGTGGGTGGCGGTGAAGTTCTGGATGTGGCTCCGATCCGGCCAGCGTCGAAGGCCGCGCCAGATCGCCGCGTGCAGCGAGTGATCGACGAGCACGGGTGGATCGCCGTCGATGAGCTCGCAGCACTGACCGGCGAGCAACGCCAACCCACCGCGGGGATCTGGGTGATTTCTGACGCAACGTTGGCCAGCGTCGTCGAGCGGATCGAGTCGGCGGTCGCTGGCGGGGGACCGGCTGGGGTCGACGTGGCGATGTTCGACGAGCGGCAGCGAGCAGTGCTGACCACGCTCGAGGCGTTCACCGTTGCCGACGGCCGCGTCCGCCGCGCCGATGCCATCGACCCGCTCCTTGAACATCCGGCGGTGGCTGCGCTGGCTGCCGAGGGCGTCGCCCCGTCGCCACCAGCGGGCATAGAGCGGCCCGACCTGCGCCAATTGGTGCGTCGCGGCGTGCTCTGGGAACGCGACGGGATCTTCTTCCATCAGCGCTCAATCGATCTGGCCATCGTCGCTGTGCAAGCGCTGGCGACCTCCCATCCCGACGGATTTACCGTCGGCGACCTGCGCGATGCGCTTGGCGTGACGCGCAAGTTCGCCGTGCCGATCGCCACCGAACTGGACAGCCGGGGTCTCACCCGACGCAACGGCGACCTTCGTACCCCCGGCCCCCGTCTACCGCGTAACAGCTGACGCGCGTCCCCGGATGCGTCGTAACACCTGGGGACGAGCGTTCGCTGTTACGCGTCGGGGGTGGCGCGGCGGTCGCGGTAGTCGCGGGCAGCGCCGTCTTCGGGTTCGACGTCCAGCGTGACGCCGTCGATGCCGATCACGCGTAGTGCCTCGCCGGCAGCGATCGGGGTGGCCCGGTTGGTGCGGGCGCGCCACTTCGCCCCGCCCACTTCGGCGACACCGGTCGGTGAGATCGTCGCCGCGGCGGTCCCGGCCATACCCAGCATCCACTCCCTGCCGATCGTCGGTGTGGCGAATCGAGTGCGAACCATCGACGGCATCCCGACCACAAAGGTCAGCACCATCCCGACGATGCCGACCGCCAATGTCAGCCAGCCAACGCGCAGGTTGGTGCCCGGCAGGTTGCGGAACAGGAACCACGACCCGAGGACGAACAGCACGATGCCCACCCCCGTCCAGAACCTGGGCACGCCCACCTGGGTATCGATGGCGAAGGCCAACATCGCCAGCACCATCACGGCGACCGCGAGCGGACGGGTGGGCAGGGCGGCCAGCCCATAGCAGCCGAGGATGAAGCACACCGCGCCAACGACACCAGCGACACCGACACCAGCGGTGAAGAACTCAAAGACCAGCAGCGCCATCCCGATGATGAACAGCAGATAGGCCATCTCCGGGCTGGCCACGGTGTGCATCAGCTCGTCCAGTAGGCCCAGGCCATTGAAGCGCACCAGCGTGCTGACGCCTTGGGCTGTGGCGTTGTCGTGGACCACCGTGTCGAGCGTTTTGCCCCGCGCCTCGGCGCCGTCCATCGCTGCCACCATGCTGCGCACGGTGGGCACGCCTTCGTCGGTGGTGGTCAGCTTCAGCACGCCGGCAGCGCGGGCGTCCTGAAAGGCCATCGATCCCGAGCGCAGATCACCGCTTGCCGCGCCGAAGTCGACCGGCTTGCCGTTCACCGAGAGCAGGTCGCCGGTGTAGCCGATTCGGCTGCCCGGGACCATCGCCGTCACGTCGGCCACGGCCATCAGCTGCGCTGGGAGTCCGTAGGCGCGGGCCGACCGAGATTGGCCCACCCAAACGCCGATCGCGATCGGTGCGTTGGCGACCTTGTCGAGCAGCTCGCCCATCCGCTCCCGAGACACCACCGCGCCGCCGCTGTTCAATTGCAGGATCAACGCCTGGGATCCAGCCGCGGCACTGCGATCGATGGCCTGTTCGATGCTGTTGACGATGATCTCGTCGAACAGCCCGGAGACCTGCAACACGTCGACGGGTGCCAGGGTGGTGGCGATCGCTGTCGAGTCGTCGGACGGCGCGGCGGGTGCGGGCGTCGTCGTATCGCTCTGGGCCGCGGCCGGTCGGGCCAGGCCGCTCAGGCTGAGCACCGAGCCAATCAGTAGGGCGATCGCTAGTCTGCGCACAAGTGCCTCCGAAGCGCGGGAATCCGCTGCAGTGGTTGTCGTCCACCCGGCTGGTGATCGTGGCCGGCAAGGGTGGGGTCGGAAAGACAACGGTAACGGCGGTTCTGGCGCGCGCCGCAATCCGTGTCGGGTTGTCCGTGCTGGTGGTCGAGATGGACGGCAAACCGCCCCTCGCTCAGCTGCTCGCCGAGCCAGCGGATGGCGAGGCGTTGGAAACGATCAGCGTCACCCCCGCACAAGCGCTTGGTGACTACCTGAACACCCACGGCTTAGCCCGCGTGGCCAAGCGCCTGGTCGGTAATGGGTTGATCGACGTTGTCGCCACGGCGGCACCGGGGATCGACGACATTGTCGTGCTCGGCCGTTTGAAGCAGTTGGAGCGCGACGGCACCTACGACCTGATCTTGGTGGACGGTCCGGCGGCGGGGCATGCGGTGACGATGCTGATGGCCCCGACCGGGCTGCAGCAGGCGGTGCGTGGGGGCCCGGTGCGCCATCAGGCCGACGAGGTTCGTCAACTGCTGACCGACCACGACCGCGTCCAAGTGGTGTTGGTGACGCTGGCCGAGGCCACCCCGGTAAACGAGCTGCTGGAGACCGCTGCGGCGCTGCGCGACAAGATCGATGTGCGGCTCGGCCCGGTGGTGATCAACTCGGTCGACGCTGGACCGCCGCTGGTGGTTCCGGCCGGAGCCGCGAACACCGATCTGGGACGTGCCGCCGACTACACCAACGCTCGACTTGCCTTGCAACGCGCCGAGATCCAGCGGCTGGACACCGAGTGGGCCGGGGAACGCGTGATCGTCCCTCGGTTGGCGGGCGACGGCCTCGATCCGGCGGGAATCGACCGGCTCGCCGATGCGCTGCTGGATGTCGACGGGAAACTGCTGCGGGTCGACCGATGATCGCGACGACAGCGACGTCTGCGGTGAGCACAATGATCGACGAGGCGCGGGTGATCATCTGTTGCGGATCGGGCGGGGTGGGCAAGACCACCACATCGGCAGCGCTGGCCTACGAGGCGGCACGCCGCGGCCGTCGAGCGATCGTGATCACCATCGATCCAGCTCGCCGGTTGGCCGACGCGATGGGCGCCACCGGCAGGTTGGGCAACGACCCGGTGCGCATCGACGTCCCCGACATCGACGCCGTCGGCGGCGGCGAGCTGTGGGCGCTGATGCTCGATGCATCGGACACGTTTGATGACCTGGTGCGGGCCAATGCCACCTCCGATCAGCAGGCCGAACGGATCCTGGCCAACGGCTTCTATCGCAACGTGGCTGGCACGCTGAGCGGGACGCAGGACTACATGGCCGCCGAGCGACTGTTCGCCTTGCATCACGACGCGCGCTTCGATCTGGTCGTGGTCGACACGCCACCGACGCGCAGTGCGCTGGACTTTCTCGCTGCGCCAACCACGTTGACCCGCTTCCTCGATCATCCGTTGTTCAAGATGCTGATGCTGCCCACGCGCCGTGGCCTGAAGGTGTTGAACTTCGCCGCCCAGCCCGTGCTGAAAGCCATCGGCGCGGTCGTTGGTTCCGAGGTGCTGAGCGATGCCACGGCCTTCTTCCAGGCGTTTAGCGGGATGGAGACCGGCTTTCGGGAACGTGCCGATCGGGTCGCCGAGCTGGTGACCTCCGACGTCACCCGCTTCGTGCTGGTCTGCTCGCCGCGCCCCGATACCGCGGCCGAGGCGGCGTATTTCGCCGACCGCCTGGACGAAGCCGACCTGTCGGTGTCGGCCCTGATCGTCAACCGGGCGACACCGGACTTCGGCGAGCCCAGCGGACGTCGGCCGACGCGTGCCGTCCAGTCTGCGCTGTACGACAATCAACTCGCCCTGCACAGATCGGCCGCCAACGAACGGGCGGTGATCGCCGCAGCGCTGGGGGAGGCCGCGGCCTCGGCTACCTGGGTCCCACTGCTCCCCACCGATGTCCACGACCTGTCGACGCTGGACCACGTCCGCCAGCACCTGGTCGCCAGCGACGCCGCCGGTTAACGTGGTCGCCGTGCAGATCTTGGTAGTCGCCGATGCCCCGTACGTGATCGATCAGGTCACCGCTGCGCTGGGTGGGTCCGATGTCGGTTTCACCGTTGTCAGCGACGGCAGGAACGTGCCCGCGGTGATCGCCGAGCGGATGCCCGACCTGGCTGTGATCGACCTGCAGGTCGGTTCGATGGGCGGGGTTGCGGTGACGATGGCCGCTCGCCTGGACGAAAGCGCCGGGCGTCACGGCCGGCTCCCGGTGCTGTTGCTGCTCGACCGGGACGCCGATGTGTACCTGGCCAAGCGCTGCGACGCCGACGATTACCTGGTCAAGCCAATCAATGCGCTGCAGATGAAGCGCGCTGCGCTGGCGATCGTCAACCCGCCCGAGGAGCTGTCGCGCGCCGCAGCGGCCAAGCGTGGCCGACGCGCAGGCGAGGATGCCGCCGAGGCCGAGCTGGGCGCTGCCGAGCTGGTCGAGGCCGAGACGGTCGACGCTGCCGAGTTGGACGTCGTCGACGAACCAGCCGAATTGCGCTGATTCCGCTCCCTGCCGGCCGTTGACGGCACCGGATGGGGACTCAACATCCCGTTGCGCGTCGATTTCGTCCACATCGCCGACATCGTTTGCCGGATCAGGAAATTCGGCCGAGCAAGATTGGCGCCGGTGCGGATAACATCGCCTGCGCACCAATCGGGGTGTAGCGCAGCTTGGTTAGCGCGCCACGTTCGGGACGTGGAGGCCGGGAGTTCAAATCTCCCCACCCCGACCAGCTTCACGCTGGTACGCGAAACCGCCCGAAGTCGCCGGTTTCGTGTGCCAGCGGGCGTTACTTCTTGACGTGCGCCAGGGCGAACTCGAGGATCGCGATGTGCTTGTGGGTGTCGGCCAGGATCGCGTCGACGATCACCGTCCACAGCGTGCTGTCCTCCATGCTGCGCATCTTGCGGCGCAGGCGCTTCATCTCCTTCAGGTCATCCTTTTCGTTATCCAGCAACATCTTCGTCAGACCCTGCAAGCGGCCGTCGTCGTCCCGATCCAGGTCCAAGCGGGGGATCGCCGGCTCGTCGCGGTGGAACTCGGCGTCGGTGCGCAGCGACGATGCCAGGTCGTTGATGAACTGGTGGTGACGCCGTTCGTCGTTGGCCAAGAGGTTGATCAAATAGGCGAACGCCTTCGATTCGGTCGACTCGGCAGCGGCCAGGTACTCGCGCAGCATCGCCCCCTCACGGCGGACATGCCCGGTGAGATAGGCGTACATCTCCTGCTCCCACACGCTGGCCCCGACAAGTTGATCGCTGTTGTCTGCGTCCATTCCCGGCAATCTAGGTCACCGGTGGCTCATCGGGCGTTGTCTACTGCCCGCCAACGATGGCGAAGACCGCGCCCTGCGGGTCTTGGGCGATGGCCACGAACGCGCCGCCCGGAACTTCCATCGGTCCATGGATCACGGTCCCGCCGGCAGTGGCGATCGTGGCCATCGACGCGTCGATGCTGTCGACCCCGAAATACGGCAGCCGACAGGGGACCGGTGAATCGCCCTGCGCCATGATCCCGCCGATGTCGGTGCCGTCGTGCGAGAACAACTGGTAGGTCCCCATCTCGCCCATGTCCATCGCCTCACCCTTGCCCCAGCCGAAGAGGTCGGTATAGAAGGCGACGGCGTCGATGGGAGCGGGGGTCATCAGCTCTTGCCAGTTGCCGTGGCCCAGCTTGTCCTGATTGAACGCCCCGCCTTGCGGGCCATCGCCCTCGGCGGGCTGCGGCTGCAATACGCCGAACGCTGCTCCCTGCGGGTCGAGCAACACGGCGAAACGGCCGGTCCCGGGAATGTCCGCGGGGGGAACAATGATCTCGCCGCCACGCTCGGTCACCGCCGCGGATGCCGCCTCGGCGCTGTCGACGGCGAAGTAGATCAACCAGTTCGGCGGCGGATTGCCAACCTGATGGTCCAGCGCCATCATCCCGGCGACCATGTCCTCGCCGCTCTGCGCCAGCCGGTATTGCATTTCCTCCATGCCGGAATCGACCATCTCCCAGCCGAGCACGTTGTTATAGAACACCGCCGCAGCGTCCAGATCGTTGGTCCCCAACTCGTACCAGCACGGGCGTCCATGTCGATTGGCCATACAGCGCAACCTACCGGACAATCGGTGCCGGGTTCAGTGCGCCCGCTGGCTAGTTTGCGCCGATGGGCGACACCTCTTCGCAGCAGCGTTTGGCGGGCAAGGTTGCATTGATTTCGGGCGCAGCGCGCGGCATCGGGCGGGCTGTTGCCCAGCGCTTCGCCGCCGAAGGGGCGCGGCTATGGCTGAACGACCTGCGCGGCGACGAGTTAGACGCGTTGATCGATGACTTGCGCGGCAACGCGGCGAGGGTCGGCGGGATGGCCGGTGATTCCTCCGACCCGAACTTCGTTCAGGCGTGGGTGGCTGCGGCGGTCGCCGAATACGGCCAGATCGATGTGCTGTACAACAACGTCGGCGTCTCTCGCCCCGGACTGGTGGGCGAGATCACCGACGACGACTGGCGTTTCGTCCAGCGGGCGACACTGGATTCCTGTTTCTATGCCACTCGCGCGGTGCTCCCGCACATGGTCGCCGCCGGGCGAGGTTCGATTGTGTCGATGTCGTCGGGTGCGGGCGTCGGCGGGCATTACAACCTGGGTGCCTACGCGGCAGCCAAGGCGGGCGTGATCAACCTGATGGAAACGGTGGCCATGGAATACGGACCGATGGGGATCCGCGCCAACTCGGTGACGCCGGGCCCGACCGACACCCAGCCGCTGCGTGAATACCTGACGGCCCAGCCGGGTGGAATCCCCGCCAGCGTCGTCGACCTCGATCTGCGTCGTCTGACTGAGCCGGGCGAGGTCGCCAACGCCGTGTTGTTCCTCGCCTCCGACGAGTCGTCGAGCATCACCGGCATCTGCCTGCGCAGCAACATCCGCGCCGCGAGCACCCGCCCAAGCTGACCCCGCCCCCTGCGTTGCGCCGCGCCGCGTGCCCGGGTTGGTCCCGAACCCCGGCCCGGTCCCGCCCGGGTTTGGGTGGCCAGATCTGTCCTGGGCGGTGTTTGGCCACCCAAAGGCGTTGGCCTGGGGTGGTCGGGCGGGGGTTTGGGTGGCGGGATCCGTCCTGGGCGGTGTTTGGCCACCCAAACCCACTGGGGGCGACCCGGAGGGCGATCGGGCAGTTCAGGCGTCGGGGGCGAGTTTGACGATCTTGCTGACGGCTTTGTAGACGGCTTCGGGCATGCCCAGCTCGTCGGGGCGCAGCAGGTTGGCCATGATCCGCAAGACCCACTCCATCAGCGTCCGGCTGTGCATCCCGACGCGGGTCAGCTCGCGCATCAGCGCCGGACGGCCGATCACCCGGGCGAACAACCGGGCGACCTTGAAGTATTCGCCGTACTCGTCGTCGAGCATCTTTGGGTAGCGCTGCAAAGCCGTCGGGTCGCCGGTGGACAGCGCCTCGTGCAACACCTCGGCGGCCATCCGCCCGGTCTCGTAGGCGTAATCGATGCCCTCGCCGTTAAACGGGTTGACGCTGCCAGCGGCGTCGCCGACCACCAGATACGTCGGCCCGGCCTTCGGTCCAACCGAACCACCCATCGGAATCCGTCCGCTGGTGGCCTTGCACTGCGGGCTGTCCGGGTCGATCTGCCACCGATCGGCAATCTGTTCGGCGTACGCCTGCAGGAGATGCGTGGTGTTCACGCTCTTGAAATCACGGAACGTCGACAGCAAGCCGACGCCGACGTTGATCGTCCCATCGCCAACCGGAAAGATCCATCCGTAGCCAGGCATCTCGTTGCCGTTGCGATCCTTGATACCGAGCGCTGATTCGATCCACGGGTCAGCATGCTTGGGCGATTCCCAATAGGTGCGGATCGCCGTGCCGTACGGCCAATGACGGGTGCGGAACGTGCCCAACGATCGCCCGAAGCGGCTATTCGCCCCGTCGGCAACTACTACATATCGGGCGTTGACCTGCGACACGGTGCCATCCTTGGCGCGCACCACAGCGCCGCGCACGAACCCGCGATCCAGCACCGGCTCGATCGCCTCGTGGCCCTGCAGCAGGGTGGCGCCCACCGAGGAGGCATTCGTAGCTACCAACGAGTCCAAGTCGCGGCGGCGAACCACATAGCCGTAGTCGGGATAGATCGGGTGCTTCGGCCAGTTCAGCTCCAGCTCGCGCCCGGCGCCGGTGGCACGCAAGCCGGAGTAGCGATGGAACGCGGTCAATGCGTCGGCAAGGCCCATCTGGTCAAGCTGGTACACCGCACGCGGGGTGAGCCCGTCGCCGCACGTCTTGTCACGCGGGAACGTCTTGCGCTCGACGACGGTGACGCGATGGCCGTGGCGCGCCAGCCAGTATCCCGTTGCCGCGCCGGCTGGTCCACCGCCGATGACGAGCACATCGGTATCCACCCGAGCGTGGGTCGTCGGCACGTCGGTGTCGACCCCGGGGCGGGGTGTTGTCATCGACGAAATGTCAGCCCTTAGCGGGCGAGCCCGGCACCGGAACGTTGCCGATCACGATCGCCCCGTCGACCGCCGTGTGCAGTTCGGCGACCGGCGTGCCGCCCTCGGCCGCGAGCCACGCCGGAGCGTCGTCGGCGCACCACTTGGTGAACTCGTCGCCTTCGGGGGCAACGCCACCAAGGTCATAGCGCTCGTGGCAGACGACGGCGAGGATTTGTGCCGAGGTCAGCGAACCGGCCTGGGCCGGCATCACACCGTTCTTCCCGGCGATGTGCGGGCCACCTTCACGGTTCGGGTCGCCAGCGATCTGCACACCCGCGGCCACGTAGGCAGCCGAGCCGAGCTCGACCCAGCGCAGCTGATCCTCGATGTGCGGGAACGTCGTGACCGCGTCGCCGTTGGTGAAGCCGTATGCCCCACCGGGGGCGCCTGCCCCGTCGGCGCCGTGGCACGATCCACAGCTCGATGCGTACTGCGTCGCGCCGACACCCAACGGGCCTGCGGCGACCTTCTTCTGCGGGGTCAGGGCGCGGGCATACATAAAGCCCCACACCGGCAGCAGGCAGAGACCGAGCATCGCCCACATCGGGATCTTCTTGCGCGCCTTGTAGGCAGCGACGACCGGGATGTCCGGCTTGACGACGGGAGCCGCCGGTACCGCAGGTGCGGCCGGGGCCTTGGCGGGCGCCGGGGTAGGGGCCTTCTTCTCGACAGCAGCCGGGGCGGCGTCAGCGCCAGCGTCGCCGGACTCGCCACCGGCCTTGGCGCGCGCCGCTTTGCTGCGCTTCAGCAGATGCTCGGGAATTTCGGTCACGCCGAAACGATAGACGCGCCGCGCCACGAACTCGTAAACCAACGCCCGCCTCACCTACTCCGTGACCTGATGCGCCAACGTCTGGCGCATCAGGTCACCGAGGTCCGAGACCCGTCCACGCCAATTCGGTTCCGTGACCTACGGCGCCTAGGTGTGGCGCATGAGGTCACGGAGGCGGTGGAGGTTGTGGGAATCACGAAGGCACAACCACGGTGGGTTGCGCTCGGCGCGCGTGCTAGAACCGACGGCGCGGCCACGGTGGCCGTCATGGACGACTGCATCGACGTCTGCACGGACTGGTACCGAACGAGTACTTCGTGACTAGTGTTTGTGCAGCAGATCACGAGGAAGGGCAGCCCGGCTTTGATCGCCATCAACATCTTGAAATGGCCAGGAATGAACCAGGCCTTCCTGTTCTCGTTCATCTTGGCCACCGCCCTGGCGCTCCTGGCGATCCCATACGCCAAACGGCGCAAGGCCGGAACCCCAACCACGTGGGGCGAGGCGATGTTCGCCGCCACCTACGCCTTCGGCGTGATGTTCCTGGCCTTTGGCATCGTGCCTCACCAGTTCATCGACCACGCCGACAAGGACCTCGGCTGGACGAAGACAAAGATCGTCTACGGCCCGTTCGACATCCTCAAGCCGGAAGCGCTCGGCGGCAAGTTCCCGTTCACGATCTCCTACGAGGCGATCCGCGACATCATGGTCGTCAACATCCACGTCTGGTTCTTCGCTCTGATCATCATCCTGTGGGGCTACTGGCAAAAGCGCGGCGTACGTGAACAGAAGGCCGCCGCAGCGATCGAGAGCACCTACGGCCGTCCCTTGGTCAAGAAGAACTAAGGGGAACGAGACGCACGATGGCCCGTACCGACGCCAACCCACCGATGATGCCCTACACCGACGATTACACGTTGGTGGAGGTCGACGCGGACTATCTGACCAAGGCCGTCAAGCCGAAGCAGTTCATCCACATCGACCAGTCGGAATGCATCATGTGCGAGGGCTGCGTCGATATCTGCCCGTGGAAGTGCATCCACATGGTCACGCCCGACGCGATCGACGAGGCGACCAACACCGAACGCCCCGGGGTCGACCCCAGCGACCACGTGGTGTTCATCATCGACGACGACATCTGCACCCGGTGTGCACTGTGCGTCGATCGTTGCCCCACCGGGGTGATCATCTTGGGGAAGGTGGGCGATCCAGGTAACACTGGGGATTCGCACACGCGCACCAACAACCACGGCTACGCCTACGGCATGCGGCTGTAAGAGGCTCAAGGAAACGCCCAGAGGACTACATGGCAAAGATTCTCGACGAGACACCACGGCCGACCATCAAGGACCGTCTGAATAAGACGGTGGATGGCGTGCAGGGCAGCCAAGCGTGGAACAGCATCTTCCGGCCCGGCTCGATCTTCCGCAAGGGCTACACCGATAGCCCGCGTAACCGTTCTTACGTGATTATGAACTCGGTGCTGTACCACTTGCACCCAGTGAAGGTGAAGCGCCACGCCGTCAAGGTCAGCTACACGCTGTGCCTCGGTGGGCTCAGCTTCTTCCTGTTCATTCTGCTCACCGTCACCGGCATCTTCTTGATGTTCTTCTACCGCCCGACCGACGTGTCGGCGTGGAACGACATCTCCGACCTGCAGACGTCGGTGACCTTCGGATTACTTGTCCGAAACATGCATCGATGGGGAGCCCACCTGATGGTGCTCTCCGTGTTCCTGCACATGGCCCGCGTCTTCTACCACGGTGCCTACAAGCCGCCGCGCGAGTTCAACTGGGTGATTGGCGTGGTCCTGCTGATGCTGACCTTGCTGCTGTCGTTCACCGGCTACCTCCTGCCATGGGACCAGCTGGCCATGTGGGCGGTGGCCGTGGGTACAAACATGATGGGCTACTCGCCGGTGGTGGGGAACGAGGTCCGCTTCGTGCTCCTCGGCGGCAAGGAGATCGGTTCGGAAACACTGCTGCGGTGGTACGTGCTGCACGTGTTGCTCTTACCGTTCGTGATCGTGATCTTCATGGCCATCCACTTCTGGCGTGTCCGTAAGGACGGCGGCATCAGTGGTCCGTTGTGAGTGGGAGCTGACGTATGACTGAAATCCCCGAACATCTCTTGAAGCGGGCCCAAGCGGCACGCGAGAAGGCCGCCGCAGCCAGCGACGCGCCCGCCGAGGCGCCCGCCGCGGCCGCCAACGAACCGGCTGCTGATCCGCGCATCCCCGCGCACCTGCTCGAGCGCAGCAAGAAGGCCAAGGCCAAAGCATCCGGCGAAGAATCTGGCGGTGGTGTCGCTGTCGCCGAACGTCCGGCCGCGGTCACCGCATCGGCCCCCGCAGGTGGCGGTGTCCCGATCGGCGCTGGCCCCGGTGGACACACGCAGCGTCTGCTCACCGTCGTCAAGAGCGGTTCGATTCAAGACGTCAAGGCCAACCCGGTCGACAAGGTCCACACCTGGCCGCACCTGCTGGTCGCCGAGTTCGCCGCAGCGTTGGCCTGCATGGCGTTCCTGTTCCTGTTCAGCGTGTGGGTCAACGCCCCGCTGCTGCAGCTGGCCAACCCAAACCAGACGCCGAACCCGTCGAAGGCCCCGTGGTACTTCCTCGGGCTGCAGGAACTGCTGACGATGTTCCACCCGATGGTCGCCGGTGTGACCATCCCTGGTGTCGGCCTGATCGTCTTGATCCTTGCCCCATTTATCGACAAGAACCCGTCCAACAAACCCGAAGACCGCAAGTTTGCCATCTCGTTGATGACGGTCCACCTGATGTTCTGGGCAGTCCTGGTGATCATCGGGTCGTTCTTCCGTGGCCCTGGCTTCAACTTCACGCTGCCGTGGCGTGACGGTCTGTTCTTCGAGTTGTGATCGAGGACCCACTGACATGAGCACTACTGCAATCATCATCATCGCCATCGCGGCCGTCGTCGTCCTGGCGGCGATCACCCTGCTGACCGCGGCGCGCAAGAGCGACGTGCGCGGCGCCGGCGCGCTGAGCCGCGAAACCCGCAAGCGCGACCGCGATGCCGATATCGACCGGCCGATCGCTGAGCCGGTCGGACGGAGCTTCGAATCGCAGGCCGTCGAAGCCCGCGCCGCCGCGCTGGCCCCGAAGGTGGATACCACGCCGGCGATCTTCGTCAAGCCCGACGCCGACGCGATCGACGTCAGCCGCCGCCAGTTCCTGAACCGGGCGACCGTGACGCTGATGAGCGCCAGCCTGCTGACCTTCCTGGCCGGCGGGTTCCTGGCCTTCCTGTGGCCGTTCAAGACTGCCGGCTTCGGTGGCAAGGTCTCCGCCGGAAAGATGGACGACATCATCGCCGGGATCCGGTCCGGCAAGGGCTTCCTGTACAACTCGACGGCCCGTTCCTATCTGACCGCGTATCCGGCCGAAGCGCTCCCGAAGGCCAAGGGGATCGCCGCCTACAAGCCGGTCATGGGCGGAATGGAAAAGGGTCTGGTGGCGCTGTGGCAGAAGTGCCCGCACCTCGGCTGTCGCGTGCCGCAGTGCGAAAGCAGCCAGTGGTTCGAATGCCCCTGCCACGGCTCGCAGTACAACCGGGTCGGCGAGAAGAAGGGCGGCCCGGCGCCTCGCGGCATGGATCATTTCCTCGTCGTCGTCAGCGACAGTGGCGATGTCACGATCGACACGGCGACGCCGTTCAGTGGTGCACCGATCGGCACCAACACCACAGGTCAGGAAGCCGAAGGGCCGCACTGCGTTAGCGGAGGTCACCACTAAATGCTCGGATTGGCAACTACTTCGATCGCCTGGGTGCTCTTCGCCGTCATCCTCGTCGGTTGGCTGCTGTACGCCTTCCTGAATAGGTCGTCGGCCCGCGCCGAACTCGGCTCCGAAATCGAGCTGGCCCCGAACCGCAAGCCCTATTACAGCGACGACGAACTGGAAGGTCGTCGACTGACCCGGTTCAGCCTGTTCAACGTCGCCATGCTGGTGGTGTTGGCGATCGGTCTGCCGCTGTATTGGGTGTTCGAGCCCGGCCGTCAGGCCGACGCTCAGCAGGGCCGCGATAACCGCTTCGCCTCGTGGGGCGCGGCGCTGTTCGCTACCACCGCCGACGGCGGGTTCAACTGCGCCGGCTGTCACGGCGGGATGAAGGCCACCGGAGCCAGCGCCGCGGCTGCCGTGGTCGACCCGCTGACGGGTGACACCAAGGCCGTGCAGTGGTTGGCACCGGCGCTCGACACGGTGCTGTACCGCTACAGCGAGTCCGAAGTCAAGTACATCTTGAACTATGGCCGTCCGTTCTCGCCGATGTCGCCGTGGGGCACCGTCGGTGGCGGCCCGATGAATTACCAGCAGATCGACAACCTGGTGGCCTACATCAAGTCGATCCAGAAGCCTCGGATCGGCTGCGCGCCCACCGAGAAGGACCCGCGGGTCTGCGCCTCGGGGACGCTGAACGAGGTCGACTCGAAGACGATCGCTGACGATGCGGCACGCTCCGCACAGAACCTGGTCGACCAGGGCAAGTACGCCACCGTTGACGATGCGATGGGCGAGGCGCTATTCACCCTGGACACGGCCAGTGGCGCCTACAGCTGCGCACGCTGCCATACCAAGGGCTGGAGCTACGGCGACCCGGGCGAGAACGGCCAGGGCGCGTTCGGCTGGAACCTCACCGGCGGCAGCACGATCGCCAAGTTCCCCAACGATCAAGACATGTTCAACTTCATCAAGACCGGCTCGGTCGACGGCCAGAAGTATGGAACGCAGGGCCAGGGCAGCGGCAAGATGCCCGGCTTCGGCAGCATGCTGACCGACGAGCAGATCCGCCAGATCATGAAATACGTACGGAGCCTGTAGATGCTGAGCACAATCCTGGCCATCAATTGGGAGCCGGAACTCCGCGGCATCCTGATCGTGATCATCGCCGTGGTGGTACTGCCCGGCAGCATCTACATGATCCTGGCGACCAACATGGGTGCCCGCTTGGGCTTCCTTGTCGCCCTGGCCGGCCTGGCCGGCTGGATGTTCATCATGGGTGCCGTGTGGTGGAGCTACGGCAAGGGCTTGCTGGGTTCCGATCCAACGTGGAAACCGATGAACAGTCAGACCATCCTTTCGGACCCACTGGCGATCAACTCCGTCGGCATCCTGGACAAGAACGTCACGGTCGCCGATGGCGCCACGCCGCAAGCGATTGCCGACCAGTTCGCCGCCGAACTCGTTGCCAGCAAGTGGGAGTCACTCAATCCGTCGCTGCCATCGTTCCAGCAGGCCGCGGCCGCAGCGGGCGTGATGCTCGAAGAGAATGGTTCGCTTCCGGCCGGTGGCTACAAAGTGGTCAACGTGTTCAACAAGGGCGGCGAGCGCTACCCGTCGTTCTTCGACGACAAGGTCGACTTCCTGGCGTTCATGCACAAGCCGCACTACGCGCTGGTCGAGGTCGTCCCGCTGGTCACCCAGCGGGAGGAGCCGGGTCGCGCCCCAGCAAGCCCGATCGTCGACACCGCACGTGGGCATGAATACGTGTACATGATCCGCGACCTGGGCAACAAGCGCCAGCCGGCGGGGATGATCACGATTGGTTCGCTGCTTGTTTTCCTGGTGCTGTGCTGGCTGCTGCACACCCGCGACCGTCGGGTCGTCGCCAACCGCAGCGCCAAAGCATTGCCGCAGAAAGCGTGATCGATGGGTCAGTACCTGCCAATCATCTGTCTGATGATCCTTGCCGTGCTGTTCGGCGTGCTCAGCGTGTTGGCCTCGAAGCTGTTGGCCCCGCGTCGCCCGTCGGCCGCCAAGGACGCTCCATACGAATGCGGCATCGTCCCCAGTCGAGAGAATCCCGAACGCTTCCCTGTTTCGTTCTATGTGGTGGCGATGCTGTTCGTGATGTTCGACATCGAACTGATCTTCATCTACCCGTTCGCCGTTGACCGCAAGTTCCTTGGGGCGTACGCGCTGTGGGAGATGGTGGGCTTCAGCCTGGTGTTCTTCCTGGCGTTCGTCTACGTGGTCGGGCGCGGCGCGCTCGACTGGGGGCCGCTGCATCGCCAGCGGCGCACCGACGCCGACGCCGGGGTCATCTCGGTGGCGCGCACGTCCTCCAGCACGATTCGTCGTGTCGGCACGGAAGGCCGTCTGGACGAGAGCCCCGCAGCATGAGCCTGATTCGCGGTATTCAAGACGATGGTCTCGGCGGGCTGCAGCACAACGCCATCACTGCCCAGCTCGAACAGCTGGTCAACTGGGCACGCAGTCGCAGTAGCTGGCCGGCATCGTTCGGGTTGGCGTGCTGCGCGATCGAGATGATGGGCACGGGCGGCGCGCACTACGACATCAGCCGCTTCGGGATGGAAGTCTTTCGCGCCTCGCCGCGCCAGGCCGACATCATGATCGTCGCTGGCCGCGTCAGCCAGAAGATGGCGCCGGTCCTGCGTCAGGTGTACGACCAGATGATGGAACCGAAGTGGGTCATCTCGATGGGCGTCTGCGCGTCCACCGGGGGAATGTTCAACAACTACGCCATCGTCCAAGGTGTCGACCAGATCGTGCCCGTCGATGTCTACGCCCCCGGTTGTCCGCCCACCCCGGAAACGTTGATCCACGCCATCGAGACACTGCATGGTCTGATTGAATCCGACGAGCTGGTCAAGCGCCGCCAGCAAACCGGGGCGGGCGCCAATGTCCATGTCCGCGAGATCCCGGCAAGCGGCCAGCCGGTCACCGTGATGATGGGGCGTCGATGAGCGACGCCACAACGGCGGCTGACAGCGAGGTAGCCAAGCCGCCGATGCGCTACGGGTGTCCGCTCACTTCGGTCGGCGGACAGCAGGTGATCCATGTCGACCTGGCGTCGTACGTCAAGGTCGTCCGCCAGGCGTTCGATGACCAGTTCACCGTGTGCGTCGATCTGACTGCCGTCGACTACCTGCTGATGCCGAATCGCAGCTTGCCGGCGGGGATCGCCGCCGAACGTTTCGAAGTGGTCGTCAACTTGTTGTCGATGGCCAAGCGCGAGCGGTTACGGATCCGCGTCCAGGTGCCCGGCGAGCCACCGACGATCGCCTCGTTGTTCGATATCCACCCGGGTACCGAGGCCATGGAGCGCGAGGTCTTCGACATGTTTGGGATCGTCTTCGATGGCCACCCCGACCTGACCCGAATCCTGATGCCCGAAGACTGGGAAGGTCACCCGCTGCGCAAGGACTACGCCAAAGGCTCGATCCCCGTGCAGTTCAGCGTGGACATGGCCGACCCCGGCCAACTGCCCGGAACACCGGGAGGGTCGCGATGAGCGACATCGTTTCCGTCATCCGCGAGGGCAACGAGCCCGCTCAGGGACTTGAGCCCCGCGATCAAAAGACCGCTCGCCAGCTGTTGCGCGAGGTCGGTGCCGTGCTGCGGATGAGCGAGGCCGAAGCCGCCAAGCTCGGCGGGATCCCCGTCGACCCCGACGACGATCAGACGATGATCATCAACATGGGTCCGCAGCACCCCAGCACGCACGGGGTGTTGCGGCTGATGTTGGAGCTACAGGGCGAGGAAGTGCTGCGCACCAAGCCGATCATCGGCTACTTGCACACCGGCATGGAAAAGACCGGCGAGAACCTGACGTACATGCAAGGCGGCACGAACGTGACGCGCATGGATTACGTCAGCCCGCTGAACAACGAGCTGGTCTTCTCCCTGGCCACCGAGCAGCTGCTCGGCATCACCGACGAGATTCCCGAGCGGGCAACGTGGATGCGGATGCTGCTCAGCGAGCTGAACCGGATGAGCAGTCACCTGCTGTTCCTGGCCACCAATGGGATGGACATCGGCGCTGTCGGGATGATGATCTACGGCTGGCGCGAGCGCGAAGAAGTGCTGCGCTTCTTCCAGAAGGTCACCGGATTGCGGATGAACCACAACTTCATCCGTCCCGGCGGTGTTGCCGCCGACCTGCCGCCGGGCTGGCGCGACGATGTGCTGCGCCTGCTCGACATGATCCCACCTCGGCTCGCCGAGTACGACGCGCTGATGACCGGCCAGCCGATCTGGCGCGAACGGTTGCAGGGTGTTGGCGTGATCACTGCGTCGGAAGCCGCCGCGCTGGCCGCCACTGGACCGATCATGCGCAGCACCGGCACGGCATGGGACCTGCGCCGTGACATGCCGTATCTGCGGTACCCCGAGGTCGATTTCGACGTGATCGTCGGCTCCTACGGCGACGCCTTCGACCGATACGCGATCCGCTTGAACGAGGTCCGCGAATCGATCAAGATCGTCCGCCAAATCTTGGACAAGATGCCCAGCGGTGACGTCCGCATCCAGAACAAGAAGGTCACCCCGCCACCGCGGGCGCGCATCGACGAGTCGATGGAGGCCTTGATCCATCACTTCAAGATCTTCACTGAGGGCTTTAAGGTGCCCGAGGGCGAGGCCTACGTAGCGATCGAAAGCCCACGTGGCGAAATCGGCTGCTACATCGCCAGCGACGGATCGGCCACCCCCTATCGGATGCATGTCCGTGGCCCCAGTTTCGTGAATATTCAATGCCTGCCGCACATGCTGCGCGGTGGCACGATTGCCGACGCCGTCGCCGTGATCTCTTCGGTCGACCCGGTGCTCGGCGAGGTGGATCGTTAGCAATGGCCCGTTTCTCTGACTCCAACCTGGCGATCGCCCGCGAGATCATCGCCCGTTACCCAAAGCCGCGTTCGGCAACGATCCCGTTGCTGCACTTGGCCCAGGAACAAGACGGATACGTGACCGACGATGCGATGGCTCAGATCGGCGAACTGGTCGGGGCCTCATCGGCCGAGGTGCTCGGGACCGCCACGTTCTACGAGATGTTCAAGTTCAAGCCGGTCGGCAACTACCTGATCAACATCTGCGGCACGCTGTCGTGCGCGCTGATGGGTGCCGGCGAGCTGATGCATCACGCCGAACAGAAGCTGGGCATTCCGGTCGGTGGCACGACCGACGATGGGATGTTCACCCTGGAACATGCCGAATGCCAGGCAGCCTGTAGCGAGGCTCCCTGTCTGCAGGTCAATTATCGGTATCGCTACAAAGTCACCCCCGAGATGCTCGACGGGCTGATCGACGACCTGCGCGATGGCAAGCTGACCGCCGAGATTCCGCCGCACGGCACCGTGGCCCGCGTCCGTCAGCGGATCCCCGCCGACCGTGGTGTTGGCGCCGTGCCCCCGCAGGACGCCACCGACATGCCGGTGTGGCTGCGCAACCAGCCGGAGGCCTCGGCCTGATGAGCGAACTACGCGGCGACACGTACCCCCACGCGCCAGGATTCGTCGCCGGCGACCGGCCGCAAATTGTCACCTCTCGGTTCCGCTACGAAGACAGCCACACATTGCAGCGCTACCTGGACACCGGCGGCTACCAGGGTCTGCGCGCCGCCTTGGCCAAGACGCCCACCGAGGTACACGACGATGTCAAGCGGGCCACCGTGTTGGGCCGCGGCGGCGCTGGCTTCCCAGCGGGGGTCAAGTGGGGTCTCACCCCGCAGGGCAAGTTCCCTCGCTACCTGGTTGTCAACGGCGACGAATCCGAGCCAGGCACCTACAAGGACCGGCTGTTGATGGAGCGCGATCCGCACCAGCTGATCGAAGGCTGCCTGATCGCCTGCTACGCAGCTGGGCTATCGCAGTGCTTCCTGTACATCCGCGGCGAGATGGCCTTGGCCCAAGAACGAGTCGCCACGGCGCTGAACGATGCCTACGCCGCTGGCTACGTCGGCAAGAACATTTTGGGCAGCGACCTGTCGGTGGACATCGTGCTGCACTGGGGCGCCGGGGCCTATGTGGTTGGCGAAGAAACCGCGCTGATCGAAAGTCTGGAAGGCAACCGCGGCATGCCCAGGCTGAAGCCACCGTTCTTCCCGGCGGCCATCGGGCTCTACGGGATGCCGACGATCGTCAACAACGTCGAGACCTTGGCCAACCTGCCGTGGCTGGCCACCAACGGCGTCGACGCCTACCTAGCGATCGGTACGCCAACCTCTCCGGGCACCCGCATGGTCTGCGTGTCTGGTCACGTCCGTCGTCCTGGCGTGTACGAGATGATCAACGGTACGACCACGTTCCGCGACCTGATCTACGGCGACGAGTTCTGCGGCGGAATTCGTGATGGCCGTGAACTGAAGGCATTTGTTCCTGGCGGTGGGTCGGCCCCCTGGTTCACGCCCGAGCAGTTGGACATCCCCTTCGAGGGCAAACTCGCCGGCGCGGCTGGCTCGATGCTTGGATCCGGCGCGGTGATGGTGATGGACGAAACCACCGACATCCCGGCAGCGGCGCTAACGTTGACCAACTTCTACGCCCACGAGTCGTGTGGCAAGTGTACGCCATGCCGCGAAGGTGGCACTTGGTTGCAGCGATTGCTGACCCGCGTCGTCAACGGCCAGGGCACACAAGCCGACCTCGACCAGATCTTTGAAGTCGGCACCTCGATCTGCCCCGGCGACTTCCCTCACGCATCCAGCGAAAAGCTGGGGCTGGAGGCGGTGCCGTTCCCTTACAAGATGACCACGATCTGCTTCGTCGGGCCATCGGCCTACGCCCCGCTGAACTCGGCGCTGGTCTTGTTCCCCGAGGAGTTCCAAGCGCGGTTGAAGAAGCGGATCTCGATCCCTGTCACCGGAGTGAACGGATGAGCAACGACGCCACTCCCAAGACCGAAACCGCCGCAACCACCGAGGCCGTCGAGGCCCCAGTGGTGGATCCAAACGCCGTCAGCGTCACGCTGAATGGGCGCACGATCCAGGCGCGCAAGGGTGAACTGATCATCGACGCCGCCGAACGAGCTGGCGAATACATTCCCCGGTTCTGCTACCACCACCGGATGGATCCGGTGGGCATGTGCCGGATGTGTCTGGTCGAAGCCGACAGCGGCCGCGGCCCGCAGATCACCGTGTCGTGCATGGTCCAAGTGGCCCCCGATATGAAGATCAGCACCGAGTCGCCGACGGTGAAGCGGATGCAAGAAGGCGTCCTCGAACTGCTCTTGATCAACCACCCACTCGATTGCCCGGTGTGCGACAAGGGTGGCGAATGCCCGCTCCAGGACCAGGCCTACAGCCATGGTCCGGGCGAGTCGCGCTATCTGGAAGAGAAGCGTCACTTCGCCAAACCGATCCCGATCAGCGACATCGTCCTGCTCGACCGCGAGCGCTGCATCCTGTGCGACCGGTGCACGCGTTTTGCCGACGAGGTGGCCGGCGATCCGCTGATTCACTTCAACAGCCGCGGCAATAACACGCACATCACCACGTTCCCGGACGAGCCGTTCTCCAGCTACTTCAGCGGTAACACGGTGCAAATCTGCCCGGTGGGCGCGCTCACCGCTACCCCGTACCGGTTCAAGGCCCGCCCGTGGGACCTGACCTCCAGCGAGAGCACCTGCACCACCTGCTCGGTGGGCTGCCGCACTGTGGTGCATTCGAGCCACGACCAGGTCGTGCGCACGATGGGTGTCGACAGCGATCCGGTCAACTGGGGATGGCTGTGTGACCGCGGTCGGTTCAACTTCCAGTCTGGGAACAGCGAGCAGCGGCTCACCGCTCCGGGCGTGCGCGGCGGCGACGATCAGCTCCACGAGGTGGCCTGGAACGACGCCATCGGCGCCGCTGCGGGCCTGATTCGCGAAGCGCTCGACGCCGGCGGCCCGCAGAGCATCGCCGTGTTGGGCGGGGCGCGCGGCACCAACGAAGACGCGTTCGCCTGGGCCCGCTTGGCGCACGATGTGATCGGCACCGCCAACGTCAGCGCACAGTTGGGCGATGGGCTGCCGGTCGGCGTGTTGTCGCTGCCGCGGGCAACGATCGATGATGCCGCCAAGGCGGCCACCGTCATCTTGCTCGGCCCGGACCTGAAAGAAGAGCTGCCGGTGCTGTACCTGCGCCTGCGTCACGCAGCCGTCAAGGGCACCACCAAGATCATCGAGCTCACCCCACGGCCGTCGGGTATGACCAGGTACGCGTGGAAGTCGATCGCCTACGAACCTGGTACGCAGGTCGGCGTTGTCCACCAGTTGCTGGCCGACGAGCAGATCGCCAAGCAACTCGGTTCCGGTCCGGTCGTGATCGTCGTCGGTCGAGCCAACCTGGCCGAATCGTCGGCTGCCACGGTCGCTGCGCTCAGCGAGCTGCGCGCTGCGTTGAATGGCGCAACCGTGCTGCCCGTGCTGCGACGCGGCAACGTCGTCGGGGCCACCTTGTTGGGCATGCGTCCCGGTGTCGATGGTAGGGACAGCCGCGCCGCGCTGCGTGCCGCGGCCGAGGGTCGCATCGAATGCCTGGTGCTGGTTGGGTCCGACCCGCTCAGCGACTTCCCCGACCGCGACCTGGCTCGCCGGGCGTTGGCCGGAGCCCGGCGGATCATCTCCGTGGACACCTTCCTGTCGCCGTCCACTGCGCTGGCCGATGTGGTCCTCCCCGCTGCGGCTGCCAACGAAAAGGCCGGCACCACCACCAATATCGAAGGCCGTGTCACCGTCGTCAGCGAGCGGGTCACCCCCAAGGGACTGTCGCGCCCCGACTGGATGATCGCCGCCGAGTTGGCCAGCGCTTTGGGCACCGACTTGGGGTTTGCTTCGGTTGACGAGGTCCTCGTGTCGATCAATGAACTGAACGACAGCTATACCGATGTCACCGCCGCTGCCTTGGCTGCGACGCCCGATGGCGTGCGGGTCGGCGCGGTGCCGATCGATCCGATCAACCCACCCACCGTTGCGTTGGGCGATCGCAACGCCTACGACTATCGCTTGGTGGTCACCCGCAAGCTGTACGACGCGGCGATCAACACGGCCCAATCTCCGGCGTTGGCGCCGCTGGCGGTCGGCGAACGAGTTCACGTTCATCCGTTGGACGGCGAACGCATCGGTGTCGCCGCTGGCGGCGATGTCAAGGTGTTCACGCCGCGTACCTCGGTGATTATGCAACTGGCCTACGACGACAGTGTCGTGCGCGGCACGGCGTGGGTCCCGTTCAACCAGCCGGGCGGCAGCGTCGGTGAGCTGATCGATGTCGACAGCCCGGTCACCGACGTGCGCATCGAGGTGATCCGATGAACGCGATCCTTGCCCTCGACCTGCTGCCGCAGGACATCACCCTGGGCGACGTGGCGATCATCCTGCTCAAGGTCGTGCTGATCTTCGTTGTCGGTCTCGTCGGGACGATGATGATGGTCTGGTTCGAACGCAAGGTGATCTCCGGGATGCAGAACCGGATCGGGCCGAACAAGGCCGGGCCCGTCGGTCTGCTCCAGACGCTGGCAGACGGCACCAAGTTGTTCTTCAAGGAGGCGCTGACCCCAGCCCGCTCCGACAAGTTGGTCTACCGTCTGGCCCCGTTCCTGGCGTTTGTTCCGGCATTCTTGGTGTGGAGCGTGATCCCCCTGGGTGGCGACTTCACCAACCGTCGCGACGGCAGCTTCGAGCTGTTCGGCCATCGCACGTTCGCCCAGCTGGCTGACCCGTCGATCGGCATCCTGCTGGTGCTGGCGATGAGCTCGATCGCCGTCTACGGGATCATGCTCGCCGGCTGGTCGTCGGGATCGAAGTACCCGCTGCTCGGCTCGGTGCGCGCCACTGCGCAGATGATCAGCTACGAAGCCGCTCTGGGCCTCAGCCTGGCCTGCGTGATCCTGGTGTCCGGCACGCTGAGTACCCGCGGCATCGTGTTGAACCAGTGGACGACGGGCCGCTGGCACCTGATCGCGACGGGCCTGCTGCCGCTGGTGGTCTTCTTCATCGCTGCCACCGCCGAGCTCAACCGGCCACCGTTCGACCTGGTCGAAGCGGAGTCCGAACTGGTCAGCGGGTTCAACACCGAATACTCGGGGATCTCCTTCGCCCTGTTCTACCTCGCCGAGTTCATGAACGTGATCACGATGAGCGGGATCATCGTCACCCTGTTCCTCGGCGGCCCGCAGCCACTGACGGTCAACATCGGCTCACTCGAATGGGACGGCAGCTTTGGACTCGGCGCGCTGAACGGCACGATCTGGTTCCTGCTCAAGGTGCTGGTATTCCTGTACATCTTCGTGTGGCTGCGTGGCACCCTGCCGCGGCTGCGCTACGACCAGCTGATGAATCTCGGGTGGAAGATCTTGATCCCGATCTCGCTGGCCTGGTTCATGCTCCTCGCTGCCTTCCGGATCGGCGAGGACCGCGGCTGGAACCGCGTCGTGGTCGGCGCTGTCGGCCTCGGTGTGATTCTGGTGGCCGGCGCCCTGCTGACGATGGCCAACAACGTGGCGACGCGCAATCGGCAGCGCGAAGGAGTGATGTTCTGATGGGCTACTTGGACGGGTTCCTCGTTACCCTCAAGCAGCACCGCCTGTTCGGCGGCCAGCGAGTCACCAAGCAGTATTCCGGTGGTCGAGTGGCGCGCAAGAAGGGCGAGCCGAACACCCCCGACATCGTTCGCGACGAGAAGGTTGCCAAGCCCGAGCGGTTGCATGGGCGCCACGTGCTGAACCGTTACGAGGACGGCATGGAGAAGTGCATCGGCTGCGAGCTGTGCGCTGGCGTCTGCCCGGCCAAGTGCATTCACGTGCGCGGTGCCGACAACGATCCGCTCAACCCGACATCGCCGGGCGAGCGCTTCGGCTATGTCTACGAGATCAACTACCTGCGGTGCATTCACTGCGACCTGTGCGTCGAGGCCTGCCCCACCGAAGCAATCACGGAATCGAAGCTGTTCGAGTTCAGCTTCACCAACCGCAACGACGCGATCTACACGAAGAACGAATTGTTGGTCGACGACCAGGGTCTGCCGCAGCAACTGCCGTGGGAAGACTGGCGTACCGGCGAGGCCGACCACACCAGCGGTTGGATGCGCGCCACGGCCGCCGCTGGCGACCATCGCTTCTTCGGCAAGGTTGGCTGGAGCAACGAACTGGGCTACGGCACCCGCCCGGCGGAGATCAACGACGATGCGGTTGGCCACGAGACGCGGGGCGACGCGGGTAGCGCCAGCGGCGAGCCGCAGCCGAGCGAAGAGCGAGGCCATTAAGCATGGAACTGTTCGTATTCGTCTGCGCTGCGTTGATGGTGTTGGCCGGGGCCGTCGGTGTCGTCACCAGGTCGAACCCGGTGCATGCTGCGCTCAGCTTGATTTTGACGTTGTTCGGTGTTGCCGTGTTGTTCGTCGTGCAGAAGGCCGAATTCCTCGGCGCCGTGCAAGTGATCGTCTACGCCGGCGCAATCGTCGTGCTCTTCCTCTTCGTGATCATGCTGTTGGGTGTCGATCGACTCGAGAACCTGCGCGTCGAACCGTTCAAGGTGCAGCGCCCGTTGGCGGCGATCCTTGGGGTTGGCACTGCAGGTTTGGTGATCGCCGCCGTCGTCGCCAGTCGGAACACCGTGGTCGCTCAGGTCGGTCCCGGTCTGCCCGGATATCGCGCTGGGGTCGATGACCATGACGGCAACATTCGGGCCATCGCCCGCAATTTGTTCGGCGACTACGTGTTGGCGTTCGAGTTGACCTCGGTGTTGCTGGTCATCGCCGTCGTGGGCACCGTGCTGCTGTCCCGTCGTGACCGGGGCCGCGGCAACCGCACCGACGGCGTCGTCGCCAAGGCCGAAGCTGCAGCGGCGGAGGGAGCCAAATGATCGCCGCGATCGCAGTACCCACCACCACCTGGTACCTAATCCTGGCAGCCGTGCTGTTCGGCGTCGGCCTGGCCGGCGTGATGGTCCGGCGTAACCCGCTGGTGATGCTGATGTGCATCGAGTTGATGCTCAACGCGGTCAACCTGTCGTTCGTCGCTCTAGCCAAGAAGTTGGGCGACATCGGTGGGCAGACCACGGTGTTTTTCGTGATGGTCGTCGCTGCTGCAGAGGTGGTCGTCGGCCTGGGTTTGATCGTGTCGATCATGCGCAAACAGCCGGGCGCCACGGCCGACGATCTCGCCGAGTTGAAGGGTTGATCTGATGCTCGATCTCGTCTGGCTGATCCCCGCCTTGCCGCTTGTCGGCTTCTTGCTGATCCTGCTGTTCGGCCGCCGCCTCGGCGACCCCGGCGCGGGATGGCTGGCCTCGCTGATGTGCGGCGGCGCGTTCGTTGTCACCGCAGGTGTGTTCCTGGATCTGATGTCGAAGACCGAACACGAACGTGCTCACGTCAAGACGCTGTTCAGTTGGGTGCCGGTCGGCTCGCTGAAGATCGACCTGGCCTTCCTGGCCGACCCGCTGAGCATCACGATGTGCCTGTTCGTCACCGGGATCGGCACGCTGATCCATCTGTACGCGATCGGCTACATGCACGGCGATCCGCGCTTCTCCAAGTTCTTCCTGTACCTCAACTTGTTCGCCCTCAGCATGTTGGTCCTGGTCCTCGGCGAGAACATGCTGGTCACCTTCCTTGGATGGGAGGGCGTGGGTACGTGCAGCTACTTCCTGATCTCGTTCTGGCACGAGAAGGAATCCGCCGCCACCGCCGGGAAGAAGGCCTTCGTCACCAACCGAGTGGGTGACTGGGGCTTCATGGTCTCGATGTTCTTTGCCTTCCAGGCCGCCGGCACGTTGAGCTACCTGGGCCTCGACGCCGCAGCTCCAGGGATGGCCAAGTCCACCGCCACCGCCATCGCCATGTTCGCGTTCATCGGCGCCTGCGGAAAGAGCGCCCAGCTGCCGTTGTACCTCTGGCTGCCCGACGCAATGGAAGGTCCCACCCCGGTGTCGGCGCTGATCCACGCCGCCACGATGGTCACCGCTGGCGTGTTCTTGATGACTCGGATGGGTCCGCTGCTGCACGTCTCGGCGTCGTGGGCGCCCACGTTGATCGCCATTGTCGGAGCGGCCACCGCGCTCTTCGCCGCCACGATCGCAGTGGCGCAGAACGACATCAAGAAGGTCCTTGCATACTCCACCGTCAGCCAGCTCGGCTACATGTTCCTCGCCGTCGGCTCGGGTGCCTACGTGGCCGCGATCTTCCACATGGTCACCCACGCCTTCTTCAAGGCGCTGCTGTTCTTGGGCTCCGGGTCGGTCATTCACGGAATGCATCACGAACAGGACATGCGCCGAATGGGCGCGCTGCGCAAGGTGATGCCGATCACCGCGGCGACGTTCATTATCGGCTGGCTGGCGATCGCCGGCGTCCCTCCGTTCGCCGGCTTCTGGTCGAAGGACGAAATCTTGTTGTTCGCCTACGACAAGTCGCCGGTGCTGTACGTCGTCGGCTTGGTGACCGCCCTTTTGACCGCGTTCTACATGACCCGCCAGGTCATCATCGTCTTCTTTGGGAAGGCTCGTTGGCACGACGCCCACGAGGAACACGGCGCCCATGGCGATGTCGCCGACCCGCACGAAAGCCCGTGGATCATGCTCGGCCCGCTGGTGGTGCTGGCCGGGCTGTCGATCGTCGGCGGGCTGATTCAGTTGCCGTTCTCCAGCAGCGTCAAACGCCTGGAACATTGGTTGATGCCGGTCGTCGAAGCTGGCGAACATCACCTGTCAAACGGTGCCGACGACCTGAAGTACGTGTTGATGGTCGTCGCTGTCGTGGTCGCCGTTGCTGGCATCGCCTTGGCCTACCTGGTGTACGCCAAGCAGCGGATCAAGGCGGTCGAGCCGCCGATTCTGGCCAATGGCTGGTACTACGACCAGGCGATCACCGACTTCGTTGGTGGACCCGGACGTCAGTCGTGGGAGGGGGTCGCCTGGGCCGACGACCAGATCATCGACGGCGAGGTCAACGGCGCCGCCACGCTGGTTCGCGAGACTGCGGGCGAGGCGCGAAAGGTGCAGACCGGCAACGTTCGTAACTACGCCGCGGCGGTTGGCGTTGGGGTCGTTGGTTTGTTGGTCTGGTTCGTCGTCGTTCGAGGGATTCTGTAAATGCACGCACCGACGATGAACTTTCCGATCCTGTCGATGCTGATCTTCGTTCCGTTCGTCGGGGCGATCCTGACGGCCCTGATCAGTAAGCGTCGCCCCGAACTGGTCCGCCTGACCGCTTTGTTGTGCAGCGCGATCACCGCAGGATTGTCGATCTGGCTGCTGGTCGCTTTCCACAAGGGCGAGGCTGGATTCCAATTCGAGAGCCAGCACATGTGGATCAAGCAGTGGGGGATCTCCTGGCACCTTGGTGTCGATGGCATCTCGCTGTTCATGGTGGTGCTCAGCGGCATTCTGACGCCGCTCGTGCTGGCAGGGATCGATCCGCATAAGGACAACAAGGCCTACGCCGGATGGATGCTGCTGCTCCAGGCCGGGTGCATCGGCAGCTTCTTGAGCCTCGACCTGTTCTTGTTCTTCGCCTTCTTCGAGATCGTGCTGGTCCCGATGTACTTCCTGATCGCCGGTTGGGGTTACGAGAACCGGATCTACGCGGCGATGAAGTTCTTCCTGTTCACGATGTTCGGTTCGGCGTTCATGCTTGTCGGGGTCATCGCCACCGCGGTGATCGCCAAGGCCGGGCCGAACGGCACCGTCAGCTTCGACCTGCTGGACATCGCCAACGCCAACTTCGCGGTGTCCACCGGACGGTGGTTGTTCTTCGCCTTTGCGATCGCTTTCGCCATCAAGGTGCCGCTGTTTCCGCTGCACACCTGGCTGCCTGCGGCGCACACCCAGGCGCCCACTGGCGGCTCGGTGATCCTGGCAGCGATCCTGCTGAAGATGGGTACGTATGGCCTGCTGCGCTTCGGCGTCTTCCTGTTCCCGGAAGCCGCCCGCTGGTCACGACCGTTGTTCCTGACGCTGGCGGTCATCGGCATTCTGTGGGGCGCGATCGCGGCGACGATGCAGAAGGACCTGAAGCGGTTGGTCGCCTATTCGTCGGTCGCTCACCTTGGCTTCATCGTCCTCGGTACGTTCGCGATTACGACCCAAGCTGGGTCCGGCGCGGTGATGCAGAACATCAACCACGGCGTTTCGACCGGCGCCCTGTTCATCATGGTCGGGATGATCTACGAGCGCCGGCACACGCGCCAGATCGCCGAACTCGGCGGCATCCAGTCGGTTGCCCCGATCTTTGCCGGTGTGTTCATGCTGATGATGCTGTCGTCGGTGGGCCTGCCCGGACTGAACGGCTTCGTCGGCGAATACCTCGTGCTGATCGGATCGTTCGGCACCGCCCGGTGGTGGGTGGTGGTTGCCGCGGTCGGCGTGATCTTGGCTGCCGTGTACCTGCTGTGGGCCTACCAACGTGTGTTCCAGGGCCCAGTCAACGACGACAACAGGTCGTTTGCCGAACTGAAGTTCAAGGAGGCGGCGTTGCTCCTGCCGTTCGCCGCGATCATCATCTTCACCGGCGTCTATCCCAAGCCGATGCTCGAGCGCATCGAACCAAGCGTGCGTGCGGTCATTGCCCACGTTGAGGAAAAGACTGGGTACGTCGAGCCCGGCCCCGTCGTTGTAGTGGCGCCCGCCGAGGAGAGTCACGGATGATCGACCTACAGGGACCGCCGATCGAGTGGATGGCGATCAGCCCGCTGCTGATCCTGCTTGGCGCAGCGTTGGCGATGCTGGTTGGCGCCGTGCTGACCCCGGCGTGGCCGCGGCGCTTCTACGCATTGTTCACCGCCGCCGCAGCAGCGGCAGCGATCGTGATGACGGTGATCGAATGGCATCGTCACCGGGCACCGCGTCTGATCATCGCCCAGTCGATGCGGATCGACAACTTCACGCTCTGGCTGGTGATCATCGTCGTCGGCGCGGCGTTGCTGTCCACGTTGGTCACCGACGATTACCTCGAGCGCGAGCAGCTCACCGCCCACGCTCCCGAGGTGTACGCCCTCTACCTGCTGTCGTCCATTGGGGCGATCGTGATGGGCGCAGCCAACGACCTGATCGTGCTGTTCCTTGGTCTGGAGATCCTGTCGATCGCGTTGTACGTGCTGGCCGCCAGCCACCGCCGTCGCCAGCAGAGCCGTGAGGCCGCGCTCAAGTACTTCATCCTCGGCAGCGTGGCCTCGGCGACGTTCCTGTATGGCGTCGCGCTGATCTATGGCGGCAGCGGGAGCACCAACTTCTCCGAGATCGTCACCTCGTTCAACTCACTGATTCCGGTGGATCGCAGCGAGGCGATGACCCTGGCCGGGATCGCCCTGCTGATGGTCGGAATGTCGTTCAAGGTTGCTGCCGCCCCGTTCCATTTCTGGGCCCCCGACGTGTACGAAGGCGCGCCCACCCCGGTGTCGGGTTTCATGGCGTCGGCCGCCAAGGCTGCTGGGTTCGCTGCGCTGATGCGGGTGCTGTTCTACGCCGTTCCGCAGTTCCGCGATGATTTCCGTCCGGTCATCTGGGTGCTTGCGGTTGCCACCGTGTTCATCGGTTCGGTGATGGCCGTCGTGCAGACCAACGTCAAGCGGATGTTGGCGTTCTCGTCGGTCAGCCACGCCGGATTCATCCTGGTTGGGGTGGAAGCTGCGGCCCACGCTGCTGGTTCGCCGGCGCAGGCCGATGGCGTGTTGTCGGCGTTGAACTATCTGCTGCTGTACTCGGTACTCGTCATCGGCTCGTTCGCCGTGGTCGCCGTGGTTGGCCGCAAGGGCGACGACGCCACCGACCTGAACGGGTTCCGCGGCCTCGGCCGCTCACACCCTGCACTGGCGTTGGCGTTCACCGTGTTGCTGATCGCCCAGGCCGGCGTGCCGCTGACCACCGGGTTCGTTGCCAAATTTGGCGTGATCAGCGCCGCGGTGGATGCCCACAGCTATGCCTTGGCAATCATCGCCATGCTGGCTGCCGTGATCGCCGCGTTCCTGTACCTGCGAATCATGGTCAGCATGTGGGCCTCCGAGCCCGAGGCCGGCGATGACGACCGTCAGCCGATCCACGTCCCGCTGCTCACCGGCATCGTCATCGCCTTCACTGCGCTGTTCACGATCGTCTTCGGCCTCGCCCCCGGCTGGCTGATCGACGCCTCGAAGCACATCTTCCCCTAATCGGTGTCTACCCCCTTGGGCGCGGCGAAGACGCGCCCGCAGCATCCGTCGCGCCCAACGCCAGGCTCCTTGGTGACCATTGGGCGCGATCGATGCGCATGGGGGTTTCGGCCGCGCCCAAGCGGGGTGGGCGCCGTCGTGCCGGTTAGGCCGCGAGGGTTCGGGAGGCGATGATTGTTGCAATCTCGGCCAGGATGATCGGAAGCCGACCGTCCTTGACGTCGCTATCGGTGATGCGCAATGACATCCAGCCGATCATCGCCAACTGGCGGTCGCGTTCCTTGTCGAGCCGGATCGGTTCGGAACCGTCGTGCCACCAGGAGTGGTCGACTTCAAGGATCACCTTGGCCGCTGGCCAGGCAAAGTCGACGCGGATGGGCTTACCGTTCGGCAGTCTCATCGGCATCTGCACCACGGGGTCGGGCAGGTTGAGCTCGTTGATCGCGGTCAGCACCACCAGCTCGAGGTCGGTGTCGACGGCGGTCCGCCACGGCTCCCGGATACCCAGCACCGCACGAAACGTGCGGCTGCCGGGCCGACGGGGATGCCACAATCGAAGCAAGATCTGACTGAGATCGCTCAGCGTGCACAGCTTGGCAGCTAAGACGTGTTCCACGGCGGAGACACACCGCTTGTAACCGATCATGTCGGCGCTGTCGAAGACCGTGCGTGATGCGCTGGTGACTCGAATGCCGTCGGCGCGTTCGATCCGATCACTCGGCTCGATGTTGCGGCAGCGATGAAACTGGACGCCGGGAATCGTCGGCGACGTTGGGTGGGGAACCAGGACATGAATCCGACCATGCGGCATCTTGCGGATCTCGTGCAGGCGTCCGGCCGTGGTGAAGCCGATCGTTGCTGAGGGGATCAGCTGACACACCGCCGACATCTGCTGCAGCTGGCCGGGCTTGACGTGGGCGCTGCGGTAGACGCCGACGGCGATGGGGATCAGCTCGCCACGTTGGATCATTCGCCGAGCGGAACTTGGTGGACAATGCAGCTCGCGCAGTTTGACCGCAGTGATCACGCCGTAATGGTTGCGAACCCAGCGGTTCACGTCGGCCTTCCATGCTGGAATGGACATCGGTACCTCACGTGTCTGAAGACAGCGGGGGAAGCCGACCGTCAACCTATCGCCACGTGGCCAACGGCAACCACGTTCAGCCCAGCGCTCCATCGCCCTGTCCAGCCCCCTCCCATGGGCGCGGCGGATGTCCTCGGTGCGTCTTGAGCGCGCCCATCGGCGGGCTGCGGAGGATGCATGGGCGCGGCGGATGTCCTCGGTGCGTCTTGAGCGCGCCCATCGGCGGGCGGTCGGCGGTGTTAGGTGTGGGCGACGAGGGTGGTGAACAGGGACTGCTGGGTCGGGTCGCTGGCCGCGGTGTCTTCGGGGTGCCATTGGACCGCCAGGCCGAAGCGCATCGAGGTGACCTCGGCGGCATGAATCAGGCCATCGGCGGTACGCCCGACGACGTGCACGCCGTCGGCGACCCGCTCGAGGCCCTGGTGGTGCACGCAGTGGCAGGTCGGCGTGTCCGTGCCCATTGCTGCGGCCATCGCCGAGTCGGGCTCCAGATCGACCACCTGCTCGGCGAACCAGTGCGACTCGGTGCCGATGTCTTGTTGCAGCGTTCCACCAAGGGCGACGTTGAGCACCTGCATCCCTCGGCAGATCGCCAGCAGCGGCAGATCGGCGTCGACCACCGCATCGACCAGCGCCAGCTCGATTTCATCGTGGGCTGGCTGGATCCCATACACCCGCTCGTCAACGGTGGTCGCCCCGTATCGCCGCGGATCGACATCGCTGCCACCGTGCATCACCACGGCATCGACTCGCTTGAGCAATGTTGGCAACGCCGCGCCGAGTTCGACGATCGGGGGAAGGATCAACGGAATACCTCCGGCGCGCTGGATCGCGGTGCAGTAGCGCTGTCCGGCGGCAAAGGCCTCGCCGCGGACGCCGACCGCGTGGTCGGCGATTCGACCGACGATCAAGACGAGGGGTGCCACGCCCTGTCCTGTCCACCCGCTTGGCGGATCAGCTCGTCGTAGAACGACTGCTGGAGGGGATCGCGCGACGCCGTGTCCTCGGGGTGCCATTGGGCGCCGATGATCCACCGTGCCGAAGGGAGCTCGACCGCCTCGATCGTGCCGTCGGGCGCATACCCAGTGACGACCAGTTCGTCGGCGACGCGGTCGAGGCCCTGGTGGTGTAACGAGTGGCAATGCGGCAAGTCCGTGGTCCCGGCGGCCTGCGCAAATTTGGATCCATCGACCAGCTCGACGGGGTGCTCGCGCATCCAGTGATCGTTATTCCCGATGTCCTGCCTCAGCGTCCCGCCAAGGGCGACGTTGAGGACTTGCATGCCTCGGCACAGCGCCAACATCGGCAGATCCAGCTCGATCGCGGCGCGGCACACGGCCAGGTCGAGCTCGTCATGTTCATCGACGATTCCATAGAGCTGCTCGGCCGTCGGCTGTTGCCCGTACTGCCGCGGGTTGACATCGCCACCGCCGGGGAGCAGCACGCCATCGAAATGTTGCAGAACGGTGAGTGCGTTGTCGGCCAGCACCTGAATCGGGGGGACCAGCACCGGCACGCCCCCGGCACGGGCGATCGCCCGACTGTAGGGCTGGCTGCTGCTAAAGGCGTCGCGTTTGCCTTCGTCGGAAAACGTCAGGATGCGCGCGCAGAGAGCGATCAGCGGAGGGCGCGGTGGGGTGGTGGAGGAGGGGACGTCGGTGGTCACTGCCAATCATTCTGCCGGGCGAGGCGCCGCCGCCACCTTGTTGGCCAGTTCGTTGTGGGCGAGGCGGCGGAACGCGGCGAGGATCTTTTCGAACACGATCGTGCCGGTCACCGCCCATTCGACCATCGTCGTCGGGTCGTCGGGTCGTCGGTTGTCGGCCGTGTGGTGAACTCGTACTGCGCCAGTTGATAGGCGCGGACCGCGTGGTCACGAACCGAATCGATCGGAACAGACCCAACCCGCACCTCGAACGTATTGACGTCAATCTCCGACAGGCGCGAGTGACCCGCACCCGGGTCGCGGATGCGGCGGCCGAGTTTCCGCGCGTCTCGTCCAACCTCTGGAATCGAACCGCACAGTTCGTCTACACGATCGGCGACGGACCCGGCCATGTCGGGGGTGGCGTCTTGGAAGCGGGGAACGCGATCATCAAATACGACGCGGTTACCGGCCGCAGCGAGCTCGCTCGAATGGGTCGTGGTCGGGCCACCAGCGAAGCGGCTTTCGTCGCCGACCCAGACCGCCGCGCCGAGGAGGACGGTGGCTGGCTGCTTGCCTACGTCTACGACGAAAGCAAGCGCAGCAGCGATCTGGTGATCGTCGACGCACAGGACATGACGGGAGGCGCCGTCGCCAGTGTCGATCTGGGGGCGCGGGTCCCATTCGGATTTCACGGCAACTGGTTTGGCGACGCACCTACTCCGGATTCGTCGGCGCGTCAGCGTTTTCAACACCGAGCGGTCTGACCACGACTCGACCTCGCCGCGACCTGGCCGCGATCTCGCCCGACTATGGACCGTCTGCCAGATCCGATTCCAGAATGGAGCGGTCTTCGTCGTTGGCGATGGGCACCGCCTTGGCGGTAGTCCAGTGCGCAGCAGCGCCGACCTCGTCGCCAGCCACCTTGAGCGCGCGGGCCATCACCTCGTGGGCGTAGGCCAGATCGAAGTCTGCCAAGCCCAGCGCCTGGGTGCCATCGAAACACCGCTGGGCGTAGTACTGCGCCGGCGCGGCGACGCCGCGGCGGCCCACGCCTTGGCGACCAAATAGTTCGCGCGGACCTCGTTGAGCGGTGTGCGTCGCGCGGCGCGGGCCCAGTGATATGCCGCGGCGTGCGCACGATGAACCATCTCTTCGGTGTCGGCGGACGATCGGTCAGCTTTGGTCAGCAGATCCCACGTGCTGTTGTTGGCCTTGACCGCTTGCGTGCGGTGCCATTCGGCGGCAGCCTCGGTATCGGGTTCGGGAAAAGCAAAGTCGCTCACGCCGGGCCTCCTCGCTGGGCGCTGGGGGTCAATCCATAGACGAGTTCCCCACTGGGTGTCGTGTCGTAATAGTGCAGATCCGGGCCGACTCCCGCGCCGTCGGCGCCCAAGGCGACGGCCGACTTGTTCAGCGCGTTGCGGGCGATGTCCAACACGATCTCCATCACCTGTGCTGGTTCGAAGTGCTGGTGGATCGCGGTGACCAGTCCGTCAGGAAAGTGCGCCGGTGAAAAGTAGATCGCATCCGTCAGACGCAGGGCGGTTTTTTGCGCGTCGGTGAGGTCGCTGGTCGCGTATCGGTCGACCTGGTCGAAGAACGACTCGTGTCCAGCCTGATCGGCAGCGCGCACGTTGCGCACCGACTTGCAGAACCGGCAGTTATGGACGCGCGCTCCGCGCAGCCGAACAAGCTCGGTGGTCATTGGATCGAGCCTGTGCAGCTTGGCGATAGCCACGAGCATCACCTCCAGCGTTGGCCACAACTCTCCTTGAGCCGCGGCGTGGTGCGTGAGGTCCTGTCCGAACAGCTGACGTAGTGCGGCGCGCACTCGGAGGTCGTAGTCGATCGTGTACAGCGCCTGCGAGAATGTCGCCGACCGATCGCCCAATGCCCCGGTCAACGCGCTGCGCTGATCATCGGTGACCGCGGCGACGTCAACGATGTATTGCTCGGTGAACGCCATCACCGCCCGGTCAGCGTCGCCGAACAGCGGCGAGGTCGGCCAATCGGCCACGGCTGCACAGCGCTCGGCGCTGGCCGCGTCAGCGGGTACCGGATCGTGGACGCCCAACAGATCCGCAACTCGGGCCCGAACCGGGTCGTAGATGCCGGCGTCGATCGCCGATCGGGCAACGCCGACCGCCTGCTCGAAGGAGGCGATCGCCTCGGGAGCCAGTGAGCGAATCACGGTGGTCGGCATCGTCCAACCGTAACGCTGTACGCCGATGTCGGCCACCACGGAGCAGCGCGGGTCGTGCCCTACATGTGGTCGGACGGCTCGATCGCGTAGCCCACGTGCCGGGCGGCGTCGAGGACCCGCGACGCGTGCGCTGGGTCGCGCACCTCCAAGACGACGTTGACGCCCGTCTCGCGGACGTGCAGATCGACGCCGTCGCGCACGTGTTGGACGTCGATCAGGTTGGCTCCCTGTTCGGCGAACAGCGCCAACAAGCGCGCCATGCCGCCGGGCCGGTCGCTAATCCGGGCAAAGGCGATCAACCGTCGTCCAGCATTGGTCTCGTGGCGGCGAATCAGACCGGGCACCACGCCGAGGTCGACGTTGCCGCCGCTGATCACCGCGCAGGTCACCCCGTCCGAATCCGCCGAAATTTGGCCGCCGAGGAGGGCGGCGACTCCGACGGCGCCGGCACCTTCGACGTAGAGCTTGGCGCGTTCCATCAACAGCACCATCGCGTCGGCCACTGCGTCCTCACCCACCGTGACGACGTCGTCCAACCACCGTTCGACCAATGGTCGGGTGACGGCACCTGGTTGCTTCACGGCGATTCCGTCGGCCAGGGTGACGATCGGCCCGTCGGCGGCAGGCGCGCCGGCGTAGGGCGCGCAACCCGCGACCTGGACACCGATCACTTCAATCGAGGAGTCGTGCGACTTGATCGCGATCCCCACCCCACTGGCCAGCCCACCGCCTCCCAAGGGGATCACGACGCGCCGCAGGTTCGCGATCTGCTCCCACAGCTCGTCGCCGAGGGTCGCCTGCCCAGCGACGACGTCAAGGTCATCGAACGGGTGGCAGAACTGCATCCCCGCTTCGGCGGCGCGCAGCCGTGCCGCAGCGACCGCGTCGTCCAGCGAATCGCCGCCTTCGACAATGCTCGCGCCGTAGCCGACCGTGGCCGCCATCTTGGAGATCGACGCACCGGCAGGCACATAGATTTCGCACGGGACCCCGAAGTGCCGGGCGGCGAACGCCACCGCTTGGGCGTGATTTCCGGCGCTCCCAGCGGTGACGCCGTTGGCGGCCAGCGAGCCCAGTGCGGCCAGCTTGTTCATCGCCCCACGAATCTTGAAACTGCCGGTCCGTTGCAGGTTCTCGGCCTTGATCATCACCGTGCCACCGGCGCGCTCGCTGATCGCTGCCGAACTGAGTACCGGGGTGTGCTTGACGACATCGCCGCCTGCGGCCTTGGCCCGGTCGATGTCGGCGCGGGTGATCTGTGCGCTCATCAGACGTGACCGTAGTGCCGTTCGTCAGCCCCTAAATGCGGGCGAACTGGCGACGCAGCCAATCAGCGACGTCGCGGCTGCCTTGCCGACTAATCGGCGCGTCCGCGGCGATGCCGTAGCCGTGCGGTCCGCCGGGATAGACGTGAAGTTCCGTGGCTACGCCGGCCTGATACAGGCGCATCGCATAGTCGATGTTCTCGTCGCGGAACCCGTCCAGGCCTCCGACCGCGACGAACGCCGGCGGTAGTCCGGACAAGTCCTTCGCTCGCGCCGCGGCGGCGTAGATCGGCAGCCGCTCGGCGCCGTACAGGTCGCCCAGGTATGCCCGCCATCCCTGTTCGTTGCCCTCGCGTGGCCACACGGCCAACCCGTCGAGTTGGCTGGATGGGGTGATCTGGCGGTCATCGATCATCGGATACATCAGCGTTTGGAATTGGATCTTGAACTCGTTGCGGTCGCGAATGAGCAAGGCCAGCGCGGCAGCCAGGCCTCCGCCAGCGCTGCCGCCGTAGATGCCGATCCGGTCGGCATCTACACCCAGTTCGTCGGCGTGGGCGACGATCCACGCCAGTCCGTCGTAGCAGTCCTCGAGCGGTCCGGGGTAGGACGTGCCCGGAGCCAGCCTGTATTCGACGGAGACGCCGACGATTCCCAGGTCGGGGCACAGCCGGGCCATCAAGGGGTCCTCCATCAGGCGGTTGCCCATGATGTAGCCACCACCGTGAATCGCGTAGAGGCACGGCAGCGGCGTTTCGTGGGCACGGTCAGCGGCCCGCGAAATGCGCACGATCAGGCCGCGGTCGGCGTCGACGACGTGTTCGACGATGTCCATTCCGTCAGCAGTTGGAATCGCCGAGATCAGATCGGAGAGCGACGAGCCCGGGCCGCCCTGGCCGAGCGCGGCGCGCAGCGGTTCAAGCACTCCGGGGGCCATTTCGTCGTCGGTGACCCGGGTGACCAGTACCGGCTTCTCGTCGGCGGACGCGGGTGCAAGCAGATCGATGTCCATCGGCGCACGCTATTCGGCGGGGTCGTTGGTGATGGATGCGGAGCGACTCGTAGGCTGCGTCCGTGCCCGCTCTTGGGGGCGCCGTCGCTGCCGACCGTCCGCCCACCCATCAACTTGAACACCAGCCGGCCCTCGACGGCTTGCGCGGGCTGGCCGTGGCCGCCGTGGTGGTCTACCACCTCGACGGCGACGTTCTGCCGGGTGGTTTCTTGGGCGTCTCGCTGTTCTTCACCCTGTCGGGATTCTTGATCACCAACGTGGTGCTTGCGGGGGCCCGACGCAGCGGCACCGTGGGGATCCTGAACTTCTGGAAGCGGCGCATTCTGCGACTGCTTCCGGCGGCGATGGTGGGCATCGCCTTGGCGATCGCGCTGACCTACTTCTACGGCTCCGCCGATCAGGTCGGCCGACTGCGTGGCGACGTCGCGGCCTCACTGGGGTACGTCCAGAACTGGCATCAGATCAACAACGGCGATGTCTATGGAGCGGCGTACCTGGAACCCTCGTCGCTGCAGCATTTCTGGTCGTTGGCGATCGAGGAGCAGTTCTACGTCCTCTATCCGCTTCTGGCGTGGCTGCTGGTGCGCTTGCGTGCTACCCGGCAAGCATGGCTGTGGGTACTCGGCGGGTTGACGGCCGTGTCGTTGATCGCCCAACTTGCGCTGTTCCACGGCGGCGACGTCAACCGGGTCTATCTCGGTAGCGAGACCCGGGCAAGCGAGATTCTGATCGGGGCGATGCTCGCAGTGGTCATCCGGATGCGAGCCCCGGCGTGGCTGCGAACGCTTGCAGCGCAGCGCTGGGCATTGGCCGTGCTGGCCCTGCCAGTTCTGGTGATGGGCCTGCTCTGGGCGTGGACCAAACAGACCGACGCCTGGCTCTATCGCGGCGGCTTGGTGGCGGTGGCGGTGGTGTCGGCGGCGGCGCTCACCGTGGTGCTGACGCCAGGGCCGATTGCCCGGGTGTTCTCGTGGCGTCCGCTGTGCTGGTTGGGGTCGATCAGCTACGGGGTGTACCTGTACCACTGGCCGATCTTCATCGCGATGACCGCCAGACGAACCGGACTGAGCGCGTGGCCCTTGGCGATTGCACGAGTCGTCGCCACGGTGGTCGTGGCAACGTTGTCGGCCTACCTGATCGAGCTGCCGATCCGGCGCGGCCGGTTCAGCGTCTTCCGCAACGTCGTCAACGTGCCACGCTTGGTGCTCGCCGGAACACTGCCGTTCCTTGTGATTGGCCTGCTGTGGGCGTCCAACGCCGCCGAAGCACGTGCCGAGACACGCGCTGTGGACATGCGCACCGCGGCGCGCATCCGACCCCGTCCCTCACCGGTGACGCCAACGGCGACGACCACGACCACGGCGACGACGATCCCCGACCTACCCGTTCCCGTCGAGGTGCCTCCCACATCGGCACCGGTCGTGCCGCCAGTACGCCGCGTGCTGTTCATGGGCGACTCGTTGGTCCACCAAAGTTCGACCGGCCTGAGCCGAGTGTTCGCCGACCAAGGGATCGAAATGCGCGCCGTCGGCGCATCGGGACAGACATTGCTGTCGCACCGTGACCAATGGCTGGGGGGTCTGAGCGACACGGTCGACAGTTTCGACCCCGATGTCGTCGTCCTCGAAGCCTGCTGCGGCTACGGACCGAACGCGTTTCGGGCGGGTTATCCGGCGCCCGACGGGCGGGTGCTGCCGCTCGACAGTCGCGACCTGTACCTCGAATGGGCGGCGGTCGCCGAGCAGGCCACGGCGATCGCCAGCGCGCGGGGTGCGCTGGCGCTGTGGGTGCTTGCTCCGCCGGCCCGCCCGGGAAGCTGGTTTGGGTCGATCGACCAACGAATTCCGATCGTCAACGCGATCTACACCGCGCTGTCCGCCTGCGAACCGCAGATCGGTTTGGTCGATTGGCGCGTCCTGGCTGCCGCCGATGGCAGCTACACGGACACCCTGCTGGGGATCGACAACGTGCCGATCCTCGTGCGCAACGAGGACGGGCTGCACTTCACCCCCGCCGGGATCGGGGTCATCGCCACCGCCACCCTCGACGCCATCGATGCAGCGTGGAGCGCCTCAGGTGGCCGTCGCGGGGCACTCGCTGATCTGGCCACACGGTGCCCGGCGGCCAATCTGGTGGCATAAGCCACTACCACGATCGGCGTCAGGTTTGTGGGCGCGTTCGCACTGCGTAGTAGCGTTCCGGGCGATGTCGGACTTCCTGCGCGACTACTTCACCGTGTTTTGGTTCGCCGTCCTTGCTTTGGTGCTGGGCGGATTGCTGCTGGGTATCGCTGCCCTCGTCCGCCCGTACAAGCCCACGCCGCAAAAGGTGATGGCATACGAGAGCGGCGTCGATCCGGTCGGTCACGGCTGGTCGCAGAGCCAGATCCGCTACTACATCTTCGCTCTGCTGTTCGTCGTGTTCGATGTGGAAGCGGTGTTCATCTTCCCGTGGGCGACACAGTTGGAACGGTATGCGGTGTTCGGTCTCGCGGAGATGGGTGTCTTCGTGTTCGTCCTGCTTCTTGGCCTCGTGTACGCGTGGCGCAAGGGCGTATTGCGCTGGGTGTAGGTCAACATGGGTCTTGTCGATAAGGGGCGGATGCCCAAACCACTCACGTCACTGTTCAACCAGGGGCGCGCCTACAGCATGTGGGTGTATCAGTGGGGTCTGGCGTGCTGCGCAATCGAGATGGGCGCGGCGTTCGCCTCGCCGCGCTACGACGTGATGCGTCTGGGTGTGATCCCCCTGCCGGCCAGCCCTCGGCAGGCCGACTTGGTCGTCATCTCCGGCACCGTCACCGACAAGATGGCGCCGGCGATCAAGCGGCTCTATGAGCAGATGCCGGAACCCAAGTACGTGATCTCGATGGGTTCCTGTGCCAACTGCGGCGGACCGTATTGGGACAGCTATTCGGTCACCAAGGGCGTCGATCAGATCCTGCCCGTCGACGTGTACGTCCCTGGCTGTCCGCCCCGTCCCGAGGCCCTGCTCGAAGGCATCGTCCTGCTCCAGCAGCGGATCCGCAACGAAGACATGGGCGCCCGCTGGCGCGGCGAAGGTTTCAAGCCATTGGTACGCGAGACACCGGCCGAGCCGCTGGTGGTAGGCGGTGGTCCGATTGAGTGACGCAACCACAACCGAGACCCCGGCGCTGCCCGGCGACGGGCTGCGCGAGGGCGTCGTTGACCGGATGCGCGATGCGTTGGGTAGTTCCTTGATCGACAGCCTGGTGAAGCCCGGCGACGATGTGTGGGTGCGCGTTGCCACCGACGCCTGGCGCGAGGCCGGACGCGTCCTGCGCGACGTCGTCGGCTGCGAGTACTTCTGTTTTCTGTCGGCGATCGACTGGATGCCAAGCCCCTACGGAAAGGGCGAGGACGACCCGACACAGCCACCACCGGAACGCAAGACCGACATCGTCCAGGGTTACGCCGGCGGCGAGACGCGGATGCAGGTCTTTGCCAGGGTCACCAACACCGATCTGCATTTCGGGGTGACGATCAAGGCCGACGTGCCAGACGAGAACCCGGTCGTCGATTCGTGGATCCCGAACTACGCCGGGGCCAACTGGCACGAACGCGAATGCCACGAGATGTTTGGCATCGGCTTCACCGGCCACCCTGACCTGCGCAACATGTACCTGCCCACGGGGTTCGAGGGCTACCCGCTGCGCAAGGATTTCCCCCTGCTGGCGCGAATGGTCAAGCCATGGCCGGGCATCGCCGATGTCGAGCCGCTGCCCGACGAGTCGAGCGAGGGCGATGCCACCGCCGAGGGAGGCGAATCATGACCTCGACCATCGACCACCTCGACGACCGTCAGAAGCTGAGCTATATCGCTGCGCAGGCGGCCGACGCGCGACTGAACGTGGAACTCGAGACCGAGGGAATGACCCTCAACATCGGGCCCCAGCACCCGGCCACCCACGGCACGCTGCGGATCATCTGCCGCCTCGACGGCGAGCAGGTGGTGTGGGCCGAGCCGTCGGCCGGTTACATGCACCGCGGTTACGAGAAGCTCACCGAGGTGCGCAGCTTCCCGCAGGTCACGGCGCTGGTCAACCGGATCGACTGGCTGGGCAGCTTTGCCAACGAGGTTCCCTTCATCCTCGCCGCCGAGAAGCTGATGGGCGTCGAGGCGCCACCGCGCGCCCAGGTGATCCGCACGATCCTGTTCGAACTCAGCCGGATCGCCAACGTCGGTCTGTTCCTGGGCGATCTGGGCGTGCAACTCGGCGCCGTTACCCCTGTGTTCATGGCGTTCCGCGATCGCGAACACGTGCTGAACCTGATCGAGGGTGCAACCGGCGGTCGCTTCCATCCCAACTTCGACCGGATCGGTGGCCTGTACAAGGACCTCCCCGCGGGTTGGATCGCCGAGACCCGGCTGGCGATGAAGCGCCTACGCCGGTTCTGCGACGAGATGGACGAGTTGCTGTTCGGCAACGAGATCTTTCAGGCTCGTCTGCGCGGCATCGGTGTCATTCCGGCCGACGTTGCCAAGCAGTACGGCCTATCCGGCGCCAATCTGCGCGCCAGCGGCGTCGACTGGGACCTGCGTCGCGATCAGCAGCTGCCACTGTCGTACGACAAGATCGACTGGAAGGTCTGGACCCACCCGGATGGCGACAGCTACGCACGCTGCTGGGTGCGTCTGCAAGAGACCCGCGAGGCGACGCTGATCGTCGACCGACTGCTCGACATCTTGCCCAGCGGCCCGATCATGGCCAAGGTGCCGCGAATCATCAAGGTGCCCGAAGGCGAAGCCTGGGTGAGCACCGAGAACCCGCTTGGCGAAATGGGCTACTACGTGGTCAGTAAAAATGATCTCGGCCCGTTCCGTTGCAAGATCCGTTCGGCCAGCTTCAACAACGTCTCGATCGTGCCATGGGTGCTGCGCGGCGTCTACGTTCCGGACGTGATCGCCATCCTTGCCTCGCTGTATTTCATCTTGGGAGACATCGACCGATGATCGCCTCGCTTCCGTATTGGGTGGCGACGTTGCTGCGCATCCTCGGTGGTGCCGTGGCCGTGCTGCTGCCTGCCGGCACCATTGTCTACGTCTACCTGTTCAAGATGATGTCGTTCATGCAGAGCCGTTTGGGCCCGATGGACGCTGGCCCGTACGGGTCGCTGCAGCTGGTTGCCGAGGTCGGCAAGTGGTTGCAGAAAGAAGACATCGCCCCGGAAAAGGCAGATAAGCGGATCTTCCGGGCAGCGCCGCTGGTCGTGCTGGTCAGCACGTTCTTGCTGGTCGCCGTGGTGCCGTTTGGGCCCGACGCGTACTTCACCAACTTCGATGCCGGGCTGTTCTACCTCTTGGCGGTCAGCTCCGTTTCGACGCTGGGCATCCTGGTTGCTGGCTGGTCCAGCGCCAACAAATACTCGTTGCTCGGCGGGTTGCGCGCTGCTGGCCAGCTGATTGCCTACGAGCTGCCGATGGTGTTGGCGGTGCTCGGCGTGGTCATCCAGGCCGGGACGATGAACCTGCAGGGCATCGTCGTCAAGC
>Ga0073899_10000074_pt1 | contig 83475 bp, 80 predicted proteins | sample KloWWTmetaKNB5Ph_FD_88975 | JGI IMG/M metagenome (GOLD analysis project Ga0073899, IMG submission 88975) | Active sludge microbial communities from Klosterneuburg, Austria, studying microevolution and ecology of nitrifiers - Klosterneuburg... | ecosystem: Engineered > WWTP > Aerobic digester >... | reverse complement strand
TGATGCCGTTGACGAGGTAGATCGACACCGGCACGTGCTCCTTGCGCAGGAGGTTCAGGAAGGGGTCTTGTAGCAGTTGCCCTTTGTTGCTCACGATATTCTCCGTGTTGGAAGAAGTAGAAACACGAGTCTGCACGTTATCACACCCCGGCATGGCCGGCCGGCACGGGGCCGATTGGTGCAGGCCAACTCAGCCGTCCTCAGCCGTCCTCAGCCGTCCTTCTTGGCGAACGGGTTGTCGGAGCTGCGCATCTCGATGCGCAGCGGCGTGCCGGTCAGCTTGAAATGCTCGCGGATGCGCCCTTCGAGGTAGCGCTTGTAGCTGTCGGTGACGTGTTCCAGTGCATTGCCGTGGATCACCACCACCGGCGGGTTCTGCCCGCCCTGGTGCGCGTAGCGCAGCTTGGGCCGGAAGGCGCCCGCACGTTGCGGCTGCTGGAACTGCACCGCCTCGATGATCAGCCGTGTCAGCACCGGCGTGGTCATCTTGCGCGTGGCCGAGGACCAGGCATCGTCGATCGCCTTCCACAGCGGCCCCAGGCCCTGGCGCCGCTTGGCCGAGATGTGCAGCACCGGCGCGAACTTCAGGAAGGCCAGTCGGCTTTCGATCGAGCGCTCCAGCCGCTCGCGCTGGTAGCTGTCGATGGCGTCCCACTTGTTGATGGCCACCACGATGGCGCGGCCGGCCTCGACCGCGTAGCCGGCGATGTGCGCATCCTGGTCGGACACACCCTCGACCGCATCGATCAGCAGCAGCACCACGTTGGCGTCGGCAATGGCCTGCAGCGTCTTGACCACCGAGAACTTCTCGATCGCCTCGAACACCCGCCCCTTGCGGCGCAGGCCGGCAGTGTCGATCAGCTCATAGCGCTTGCCCCCCCGCTCGAAGGGCACGTGGATCGCGTCGCGGGTGGTGCCCGGCAGGTCGAAGGCCACCAGCCGCTCCTCGCCCAGCCAGGCGTTGATCAGCGTCGACTTGCCGACGTTCGGGCGCCCGGCCACCGCCAGGCGGGTGGGCCGGTTCTCGCGCTCGCCGTCGAGGGCCTCGTCGTCCTCGTCCTCGGGCGGCGTGAAGTCTTGCAGCGCCAGTTCGACGAGGCTGCGCACCCCCTGGCCGTGCGCCGAGGAGATCGCGATCGGCTCGCCGATGCCCAGCTCGTGGAACTCGGCCAGCTGCGGCGCGTCCTTCATGCCCTCGGCCTTGTTGGCCGCCAGCAGCACGCGCTTGCCCACGGTGCGCAGGTAGCGCGCGATGTCGTGGTCCTGCGCCGACAGGCCGGCACGCACGTCGACGACGAAGATCACCGCATCCGCCTCGGCCACCGCCTGGCGGGTCTGCTTGGCCATCTCCTGGAAGATGCCGGCGTCCGAATCGGGCTCGAAGCCGCCGGTGTCGATCGCGATGAACTCGTGGCCCGAGACCTTGCCGTCACCGTAGTGGCGGTCGCGCGTCAGGCCGGCGTAGTCCGCCACGATGGCGTCGCGCGTGCCGGTGAGGCGGTTGAACAGGGTGGACTTGCCTACGTTGGGTCTGCCCACGAGGGCAATGACGGGTTTCATGCAACAGGTCCGCAGGTCAGGGAACGGGAAAAGGGGCCGGTGTGGCGGCGCACGCTCGGGCGAGCGGCGCGATCACTCCGGCCGGAAGGCAAACAAACCGCCCTTGCGGGTGACCGCCAGCACGGTGGTCTGAGAACGCACCAGCGCCGCGACGACGGGGCTGCCGTCGGTGGACAGGCGCAGCTGCGTCTCGCCGCGCTCACGGCCGAGGAAGTGGATCCAACCCTCGGCATCGCCGAACAGCACCGTGCTGCCCACGGCCAGCGGCGCGCTCAGGCCGCGGTGGCGCAGGCGCTCGGTGGTCCAGGCGAGGTCGCCACTGCTGCGCTTCCAGACGCTGATGCGGTCGTTGGCGTCGGCGGTGTAGACCTGGTCGGCATCCACGGCCAAGCCCTGGAAGCCGCCCTGGTTGCGCGACCACAGCAGGCTGGCTCGCTCGGCACTCAGGCAGCCCACCGCCACCTGGAAGGAACGCACGCAGACCGTCTCGCCCGCGCGTGCGGCCGGCCCGACCAGGTCGGCCAGCCGCTCCACCTCGTTGGTGCCACGCGGCGTGGCCAGCAGCGTGTCGCTGCGCACCGTGCCCTGCAGCGGATCGAGGCCCACCAGCCGCGACCCCACGCCCACCAGCAGCGTGTCCTTGTACGGCAGCAGCACGCCCGGCTGGCTCAGGGCCAGCGGCTCGCCCGGGCGGGTGTAGGTCCAGAGCCGGCGCCCGTCGAGCACGTCATAGGCCGACACGCTGCGGTCCACCGCGAGCAGGAACACCCGCCCCCCCGCCACCAGCGGTGCGGTGACCACCGGCGAGGGCAGCGCGATGCGCCAGCGCTCCTGCTTTGCGTCGGCCACCACCAACTCGTTGGCGTCGGCCACCACGGCGGCAAAGCGGCTGTCCGCACCGACGCCAGCGAGCACCCGCCCGTTGATGCTCACGCGGCTGAGTTCGGCGCCGGTGGCTGCGTCGAAGGTCACGATCTCGCCGCTGCGCGAAGCGAGCAGGAAGCGTCCATCCACCACTGCCACGCTCAGGTGCGGTGCGGGCGTACCCAGGCTGCGCTCCCAGACCTGCTTGCCGGCGATGCGCGGCGTGTAGGCCTCCAGCGGCGTCGGCGGCGGCTTGTCGGCCGAGCAGCCGGCGAGCCAGAAGGCCGACAGCAGCGCGCCCATCCCGAGCGCCGCGCGGATCGCGCCAGCGCGCACGGCGATGCCCTGGCGACTCACGGCTGGGTCCCGCCAGCGCTGGCAGCGGCCGCAGCGGAAGACGCACCCGTCGGCGCAGCTCCCAGCGAGATCAGCTTGGCCTCGACGAGGCGGCGGTAGTCGGCCGTCGGCTCCATCGCCTTGAAGGCCTGCTGGTAGGCCGCGATGGCCTCGTCGCGCTTGCCCTGGGCCAGGCGGATGTCGCCACGGCGATCGGCCGCCAGCGCGGCGAAGGCCTCCGGCACATCACCGGCCAACTGGGCCAGCGCCTCGTCGTACTTCTTCTGGTCCATCAGCACGCCGGCCAGGCGCAGCTTCGCGACCGTGCGGTACTCGGCGTCGACGCCCTTCTCCGCCGCCCAGCCCAGCGTGCCGCGAGCCGCGTCCACCTGGCCCTGGTCGAACTGCAGGCGCGCCGTCAGCAGCGCGCCCTGGGCCGCGTAGGTGGTGGAGGGGAAACGCTCCTGCAGATCGGCGAACACCTTGGCACTGCGGCCCAGGTCGCCCACCTGCACCGCACGGTCCAGCTCGCCGAACATGCCGCCGGCCTTGGCGGCCTGGTCGCGCTGCCACCATTGCCAACCCATCCAGCCGGCATAGGCGGCCAGGCAGAGCGTGATCGTCCAGGTGATCAGGTTGCCGTAGGTGCGCCAGAAGTGCTTGAGCTGGTCAAGCTGTTCCTGTTCTTCGAGATCGAGGGAGGTGGCCATGCTGGAAGGTCTCGCGAAAGGGTCGCGCGAATGAAGGAGGCGGCGCGATTATCGCGGCGCCCGGTGAGGAGGGTGACAGCGCCCGCTCAGGCGCGCAGCAGCGCGGCCCAAGCAGCGGGGTCGGCCACCGGGTGCAGGGTCTGCTGCGGCACGTTCGACTCGCTGCCGGGCGCCTGGCGCAATGCCTTGACCGCCACCATGCCCTGGGCCAGCTCATCGCCGCCGAAGATCAGCGCCCAGCGGGCGCCGCTGGCATCGGCCTTCTTGAACTGGGACTTGAACGAGCCGCCGCCCGCGTGCATCTGCACCGCCACGCCGGCCGCACGCAGCGCATCGAGCAGCACCATCGCCTGCGGCAGCGCCGCCGCGTCGGGGAGGATGGCGTAGGCATCCGGGCCGCTGCCCGGCACCGGCACGGCGATTTCCTGCAACAGCAGCAGGAGCCGCTCGATGCCCAGGCCAAAGCCGATCGCCGGGGTCGGCTTGCCGCCCAGCTGCTCGAACAGGCCGTCGTAGCGCCCGCCGCCGCAGACCGTGCCCTGCGAGCCGAGTTGCTCGGTGACCCACTCGAACACCGTCAGGTTGTAGTAGTCCAGCCCCCGCACCAGGCGCGGGTTGATCCGGTACGGCAGGCCAGCCGCATCCAGCACAGCGCAGACCGCTGTCAGATGCACCTTCGACGCGTCGCCCAGGTGCTCTTGCAGCTTGGGCGCCGCCTCGACCAGCGCCTGCATCGCGGGGTTCTTGGTGTCCAGGATGCGCAGCGGGTTGCTGTGCAGGCGGCGGCGGGCGTCCTCGTCGAGCTGGTCGGCGTGCGCCTCGAAGTAGGCGATCAGCGCAGCGCGGTGCGCGGCGCGCTCGGCCGGCTGGCCCAGGCTGTTGAGCTCCAGCCGCACGTGGCAGTCGGCCTCGTTGCCGACCTTCAGGCCCAGCGCCTGCCAGAGCTGGCGCAGCATCAGGATCAGCTCGGCGTCGACGTCCGGGCCGGCAAAGCCCAGCGCCTCGACGTCGAGCTGGTGGAACTGGCGGTAGCGGCCCTTCTGCGGCCGCTCGTGGCGGAACACCGGGCCGATGCCCCAGACGCGTAGCGGGCCGTTGTAGAGCGCGTTGTGCTCGACCATCGCGCGCACGATGCCGGCGGTGATCTCCGGGCGCAGCGTCAGGCGGTCGCCGTTCATCGCGTCTTCCCAGGAGTACATCTCCTTCTCGACGATGTCGGTGGCCTCGCCGATGCCACGCACGAACAGCGACGTGGGCTCGACGATGGGCGTTATCAGGTACTGGTAGCCGTGGCGCGCCAGCACGGTCTGCACGGTGTTCTCGAACCAGCGCCACAGCGCCGAATCGGGCAGGCGCTCCTTGCGCGGCACGCCGGCGGGCAGGATGTCGTTCATGCCCTTGACGGCAAGCAGCTTCTCGGAAGCGGCGGATTTGGAGGGTTCGGCCATGGCAGAAACGGCAAAGGGGCCTGCGTGGCGGCAGGCCGGGTCATTCGGTGATATCAGAAACTGTGAATGTTTCACAATTTCTCAGGCGTCACGGGCAGAGCCCGGACGCAACGGCCGCAGCGGCGCCCGGAACGTCAATGCGCGTCGGTGGCCGCGCCGAAGCGCCGCTCGATGTAGCGGTCGACGATGGCCTGGAACTCGGTGGCGATGCCCTCGCCCCGCAGTGTCAGCGCCTTCTCGCCGTCAATGAAGACAGGGGCTGCGGGCGCCTCGCCGGTGCCGGGCAGGCTGATGCCGATGTCGGCGTGCTTGCTCTCACCGGGGCCGTTGACGATGCAGCCCATCACCGCCACCTTGAGGTTCTCGACCCCCGGGTACTTCGCGCGCCAGACCGGCATGCTGGCGCGCAGATAGTCGTCGATCTGCTTGGCCAGTTCCTGGAAGGTGGTGCTGGTGGTGCGCCCGCAGCCTGGGCAGGCGGTGACGCTGGGCACGAAGGTGCGCAGGCCCAGCGCCTGCAGGATCTCCAGCGCCACCACCACCTCCTGGGTGCGTGCCTCGCCGGGCTGCGGCGTCAGGCTGACGCGGATGGTGTCGCCGATGCCCTGCTGCAGCAGCACCGCCAGCGCCGCCGCCGAGGCCACCGTGCCCTTGGTGGCCATGCCAGCCTCGGTCAGGCCCAGGTGCAGCGGGTACTCACAGCGCCTGTTCAGCTCCTGGTACACGGCAACGAGGTCCTGCACGCCACTGACCTTGCAGCTGATGAGCACCTGGCTCGGGCTCATGCCGAGTTCGACCGCGTAGCCGGCCGAATCGAGCGCTGACTGGATCAGCGCCTCATACATCACCTGGCGCGCCTCCCAGGGCCGGGCGCGCGCGTGGTTCTCGTCCATCAGGCGCGCGAGCAGGTCCTGGTCCAGGCTGCCCCAGTTGACGCCGATGCGCACGGGCTTGTCGTGGCGCAGTGCCGCCTCGATCATCATGCCGAACTGGCGGTCGCGCTTGTCGCCCTTGCCAACGTTGCCCGGGTTGATGCGGTACTTGGACAGCGCCGCGGCGCACTCCGGGTGCTGCGTCAGCAGTGTGTGGCCGTTGTAGTGGAAGTCGCCGATCAGGGGCACGTCGATGCCCATGCGGTCGAGCTGCTCGCGGATCGCCGGCACGGCCTGCGCCGCCTCGGGGGTATTGACGGTGATGCGCACCAGCTCGGAGCCGGCCAGGGCCAGCTCCTTGACCTGGATGGCCGTGCCGATCACGTCCACCGTGTCGGTGTTGGTCATCGACTGCACGCGCACCGGCGCATCGCCACCCACCGTCACCACGCGCGAGCCCCAGGCCACCCGGGCCTGCAGGCTGCGCCGCGGCGCCGGCTCGCCGAGCGGGATGGGGGCGGCCTCGGCCGGCTGCAAACTTGCTTCGTCCGCCATCGCGGGCCTCACTTCAATTCCAGGCGCGCGACGTTGTCGCGCGTGAACGGCTGCAGATCCACCGGCTGGCCGTGCAGGCTCACGCGGGTGCCATCGGCGTTGCCAATCTTGAGCTTCATCGGCAGCGCCCCATTGAGCCCCACCGCCTCGCCCGGCAGCAGCATGCGCGACAGCAGCGCCGCCCCGTTGGCGTCGCGCACCTCGACCCAGGACTCCGCCGTGGTGCGCAGCACCACCGATCCGGACGCGGCGGCGACCGGCGCCGAGGCGCTGGCCTCTTCGAGCGGCGCGGAATGCACCGTGTCGACCACCGCACTGGGCACCGGCGGCGGCGCCACGGAGGCGGCCGACGGCGTCAGCAGGTCAACCGCCGACGCGGCCACCGACGGCACTGCCGAGGCGGCCTGCACCGCCAGTGCCACGCTGGAGGCAGACAGGTCCGCCGCCGTGCTCGCAGCCGCGTCCGCCCCTTCGGCCACGCTGCCCCCCACCGCGGTGAACATCGTGCGCAGCGGCGGCGCGAACCAGAACAGCAGGGCCAGCAGCAGCAGCAGCACCGGCGCGATCACCGCCGGGCGCAGCCAGTGCGACACGCCAGCGGTCATCACCCGGCTGATCGGCTCCCGATACGGCGTGGCCAACCCGCGCGAGACGTTCTCCAGCGCCTGCGGCGCCTGGGTGGTGCTGGGCAGCGCGGCCAGGACGGGTTGCGCATCGATGCCCAGCTGGCGGGCCACCGACATCGCCAGGCCCCGCACGAAGGCCGTGCCGGGCAACTGGTCGAACTGGTCGGCCTCCAGCGCTTCGAGCTTGCGCACCGGCACCTTCAGCAGCAGCGCCAGCTGGTCCAGGTCCAGCCCCTGGGCCTCGCGCGCGCAGCGCAGCAGCGTCCCGGCAGACGCGCCCGCCGGCTCGGGCACGGGCCCGGGCGCTGCGGCGGTGGCAGTCGGGTCGGCATCAGTCATCAAACTTTCCTTGCTCATACGCGGTGGTTTCCCGCGCGTTCGGGTAACGCGAGCGCAGCTGCTGGCCCCACTCCTCGGCACCGGCCAGGTTGCCGCGGCGGCGCTCGATGCGCGCGGCCAGCCACAGGGTCTGCGCGTTCACCAATTCGGGCACCTGGTTGACGCGCTGTATGTAGAAACGCGCCCGCTCCGCCTCGTTGCGGCGCAGCAGCACCTCGGCCAGCTGGAAGGCGGTGGAGGGGTTGCCCGCGTCGATTTCGTAGCTGCGCAGCAGCAGTTTCTCGGCGATGGCCAGGTTGCCCGCCGCGGCTTCGCACACGCCCTGCGCCAGCAGGGTGCGGCTGGCCTCGCGGTACTGCGGCACCGCCAGGGCGGCCTCGAAACGGCTGCGCGCCTCGGGGAAGCGGCGCTGCCGGCAGAGGTACCAGCCGTAGTTGTGCAGCGCATCGGCGTCGTCCGGACGCAGGGCGAGTGCGCGCCGGAAGCTGTCCTCGGCCAGGGCGTGCTCGCCCAGGCTGGCGTAGATCAGGCCGCGCAGGTTGTAGGCGCCGGCGTTGTCCGCATCGATGGACAGCGCCCGCTTGACCTCGTCCAGCGCGGTGGCGGTCTGGCCCTGGCTGAAATAGGCCGAGGCCAGCTCCAGCCGGATGCGCGCCCGCTTGGCAAGGTCGGTCTCGTCCGACGCAGTGACCAGGTCGCCCCGGCTGCCCGACGGGGCCGGCGACGCTGCACTGCCTCCCCCTTCGGACATGGCGACGCAGCCGGTCAGGGCCATCAGCGCAGCGCAGAGGGCCGGCAGCACGAACCGGCTGGCTCGTCCTGCGAAGAGGATCGGGGCAACCTGGCGCAGCGACATCGGCATTCCTTCCAGCATGGCATCAGGCATTGGGCGCCCGGGCGGCCGCGGTGCGCGGCAGCGGGCCCCGCACCAGGCGTTCCTGCACGCGGGTGCGGTCCTGCACCTCGCCGGCGAGCTGGCCGCAGGCAGCATCGATGTCATCGCCGCGGGTACGGCGCACCGTCGTGACGATGCCACCGTCCATCAGCACCTGGGCAAAGGCCTGCACCCGCTCGTTGGGCGAACGGCGCAGGCCGGACTGCGGGAAGGGGTTGAACGGAATCAGGTTGAACTTGCACGGCAGGCGGCCCACCGGGCCGCGCGCCGACACCAGCGCCAGCAGCGCACGGGCATGGGCGTCGCTGTCATTCACGCCGTCGAGCATGCAGTACTCGAAAGTGATGAAATCGCGCGGCGCGCGCTCCAGGTAGCGCTGGCAGGCCGCCAGCAGTTCAGCCAGCGGGTACTTGCGGTTGATCGGCACCAGCTGGTCGCGCAGCGTATCGTCCGGCGCGTGCAGCGACACGGCCAGCGCCACGGGCAGGTCCTCGCGCAGGCGGTCCATCATCGGTACCACGCCGGAGGTGGACACGGTGAGGCGGCGCCTCGACAGGCCGTAGGCATGGTCGTCGAGCATCACGCGCAGTGCCGGTAAGAGCGCGGCGTAGTTCTGCAGCGGCTCGCCCATGCCCATCATCACCACGTTGGTGATGACGCGCGGATCGGGGCCCGGGCGCGCCGCACCGGCGCGGCGCAGGCTGTGCTCGGCATGCCAGAGCTGGGCCAGGATTTCGCCCGTCGTCAGGTTGCGCGAGAAGCCCTGGTGCCCGGTGGAACAGAAACGGCAGCCGACCGCACAGCCGGCCTGGGAGGAGACGCACAGCGTGCCGCGGTCGTCCTCGGGGATGAACACCGCCTCGACGGCGTTGCCCGCCCCCACGTCGAACAGCCACTTGACGGTGCCGTCGGCCGAGCGGTGCTCGGAGATCACGGGCAGCGAGCGCACCTCGGCCACGCCCGCGAGCTTGCTGCGCAGCGATTTGGCAAGGTCACTCATGCGGTCGAAATCCGCCTCGCCACGCTGGTGGATCCAGCGCATCAGCTGGACGGCGCGGAAACGCTTCTCGCCGAGCGTGTCGCAGTAGGCGGCGAGGCCGTCGAGATCGAAATCGAGGAGGTTGACCGCGGTCATGGGCAGGGCTGCAGGTAGGAGCGCACTGTAACGACTTGCGCGCCCCGACCGCGCCGCTGGATCAGCGGCCCGCAGGGGCCAGGGGATTCAGCGGCTGTAGACGTTCATGCCGGGGAAGAAGAACGCCACTTCGACGGCGGCCGTCTCGGCAGCGTCGGAGCCGTGCACGGCGTTGGCGTCGATCGAGTCGGCGAAGTCGGCGCGGATGGTGCCCTTGTCGGCCTTCTTCGGGTCGGTGGCGCCCATCAGCTCACGGTTCTTCAGGATGGCGTTTTCGCCTTCCAGCACCTGGATCATCACCGGGCCGGAGATCATGAAGTTCACCAGGTCGTTGAAGAACGGGCGAGCCTTGTGCACGGCGTAGAACTGTTCGGCGTCGGCGCGCGACAGTTGCACCAGCTTGGCGGCGGCGATCTTCAGGCCGGCGCCTTCGAAGCGGGCGTAGATCTGGCCGATGACGTTCTTGGCAACGGCGTCGGGCTTGATGATGGACAGGGTGCGTTCGATGGCCATGGAGAGCTCCTGAAAAAATGAAGCAAGGCGGCACCTGCCGCCTTGCAAGGCAAAGCCGTTGATTTTAGCCCGCGCCGCCAGTCAATCCGGTGACGCGGCCGCGCGGCCACTCGCTGACACGCTGACGTGGCGCGGCCGGGCTTGGACCGATCAGCGCCGACGGCCGCCGCCGCCACGGTTCTTGCCCTGGCCACCACCGGGGCGCCCGAAGTAGGCATCCGCCCCGATGTAGCCCACCGAGGTCTGCATCGGGTCGGGCTGCTTGGGCTCGCCCTTGCGGCGCGGCTCCGGGCCGGAACGGGTGTCCTGGTCGGACGGGCGGCCGAAGCCGGACACGATGCGCTTGGAGCCGGTGGCAAAGCGCCGGTCAAAGGTCTGCTCCAGCGGGTTGGGGATGCGCAGCGGGATGTCGTCGTCGTAGTCGTCCCCGCGGGCCTCGCGCTGGTCACGCGGCTCGTGTGGTTGCTCGCGTGGGTCGCGCTGATCGCGCTCGAACTGGCCCGGCTGGCCACCACCACCACCACCACCACCGAACTTGCCCTGACCTTGGCCCTTGCCGCGCTGCTTGCCCGGCCCCTGTTGCCCCTGGCCGGGGCCACGACCGCCCTGCTGGCCACCCTGGCCACCGCCCTGCTGACCCTGCTGCGCCCCCTTGGGTCCGCCGCCGCCATGCTGGGCACCACGCCCGCGGCCCTTGTCGGACCGCTCGCCGCCGCGCTCCTGCCGCTCACCACGCCCGCCAGGCTCACCGCGTGCGCCTTGCTCGCCACGCGGCCCCTGGTCGTTGCCGGCCAGCCGGCGGATCTGGCGCACATCCTCATCGTCGAGTTCGACCCACACGCCGCGCTTGAGCCCGCGCGGCAGCACCACGGTGCCATAGCGGATGCGGATCAGCCGGCTCACCGCCATGCCCACGCTCTCGAAAAGCTTGCGCACCTCGCGGTTGCGGCCCTCGGTGATGACGACGCGGTACCAGTGGTTGGCACCCTCCCCGCCACCGTCCTCGATGGACTTGAAGGCGGCAGCCTGGCCATCGATCTCGACCCCGGTGAGCAGCTTGTCGCGCGCCGCCTCGTCAAGCATGCCGAGCACGCGCACCGCGTACTCGCGCTCCACGCCGAAGCGCGGGTGCATCAGCTGGTTGGCCAGGTCACCCGAGTTGGTGAACAGCAGCAGGCCTTCGGTGTTGATGTCCAGCCGGCCCACCGACAGCCACTTGCCGTTGGGCAGGCGCGGCAGGTGGCGGAACACCGTCGGGCGCCCCTCCGGGTCGTGGTGCGTCACCACCTCGCCCACCGGCTTGTGATAAGCCACGATGCGTGCTGGTGGCGGCGCAATGCGCACCTTGATCGGCTTGCCGGCCAGTTTGATCTGGTCGCCACGTGCAATGCGCATGCCCACGTGCGCCACCTCGCCATTGACCGTCACCTGGCCCTGCTCGATGAGCTGCTCCATGTCGCGGCGCGAACCGATGCCCGCCTGCGCCAGCACCTTGTGCAGCTTGGGCGCCTCGGGCTCAGGGCGCAGCACACGCTTGCCCGGATCCTCGTCGGGCGCAGCCTCGCCTTCACTGTCGTAGTTGCCGGTGACGACGTCGCTGAAGCGGGTCTGCGCGTCCACACGGGGCAGCGCCGGCTCGGCGGTCGCGCCCTCCTCGGGGGCATCACCGAGCGTGAAGATCGCTGGCGCCGCCTCTTCGGCCGCGGCGCCCTCACCAGCGGCACGCTCGCTGCCATCGCCTCGGCGCCCACGTCGGCGGCCCCGCTCGCGGCGGCGCTCGCCCTGACCTTCGCCCTGGCTTTCAGCCTGGCCTTCACCAGCCTCGGCCACCGCAGCCACTTCCGCGGCCACTGGCGCTTCGGCCGACACCACGGCAACCGGGGCGGCCGGCGCCGTCTCGGCCACCAGGGCCTCGGGCACGGCCACCTCGGCCGGCGCCTCAGCAGCAACCGCCTTCTTGCGGCTGCGCGGCGCACGCTTGGCAGGTGCGGCCTGCGCCACATCGGTCGCCGCCACGGCCGGCTCGGCGGCGGGCTGCGCCACCACTGCCACGACCTCCACGGCCGCCGCGGCAACCACCTCTGCCTCGGCCGCCGCTGGCGCTGCGGCCGTCTTGCGGGCGCGGCGCGGCTTGGCCGGCGCCTCGGGCGCAGCAGCGGGTTCGGGCACAGCCGGGGCCGCGGCGACCGGCTCGGCGGCCACCTCGGTGGTCACTTCGGAGGTCGGTTCGACCTTGCGGGTCGTGCGGCGACGCTTGGGCGCGGGCGCGGCTGCAGGAGCCTCGGCACCGGCCTCCGGATGCGTGTCTTGGGATTCGGAAGTCATGTCGTTCATGCGTGCAGCCTCAGGCTACGGAGCCCCCAGCACGGCATCGGGCCGATCCTGGGTGGCGGGAAGGGGAGCGTCGATGGCAGCACCATCGGCGGGAGCATCACCGGCCTCATCGGCAGGTGATGCGGAAGAAGAGCCATCCGGCACTTCAGCCACGTCGGCAGCGGGGAGCGCCACCTCGTCCAGCAGCGAGGCCTGCCGCGGCAGGCGCTGGGCCAGGTTGGCGACAACCGACGTGGGCGCGACGCCCGGTGCAGCCGCCATCTCGGGCAGCTGGTCCAGCGATTTCAGCCCGAGATCGTCCAGGAACTGCCGCGTCGTGGCGTACAGCGCCGGGCGGCCCGGGGCCTCGCGGTAGCCGATCACGTCGATCCAGCCGCGGTCCTCCAACTGCTTGACGATCTGGGTGCTCACCGTCACGCCACGGATCTCCTCGATGTCGCCGCGCGTGACCGGTTGGCGATAGGCAATGATGGCCAGCGTCTCCAGCACCGCCCGCGGGTAGCGCGGCGGCTTCTCGGGATGCAGCCGGTCCAGGAAAACGCGCATCTCGGGCCGGCTCTGGAAGCGCCAGCCCGTTGCGATGTTGACCAGTTCGACACCGCGGCCCGACCAGTCGCGCACCAGCTCGTCGAGCAGCATGCGCAGGGTATCCGCACCCAGCGCACCATCGAACAGCGCCCGCATCTCGCGCAGCGGCAAGGGCTGCTGCGCGCAGATGAGCGCGGTCTCCAGGACGCGCTTCGCATCCCTCGTGTCCATCCGTTCGTCAGTCTGATGAGCCCGTCTTGCCGACAGGCGGTAGTCAGGGCACGAGGCCCCGTGGTTCGATCACCCTGCCGGACTCGACCCTCTCGCCACGCGGAGGTCTGAGCCGGCTCGTTGCTTAGGCGGCCTTGGCAAGCCCGCCAGCACTGGCACCTGTGACCCGGAGCCATCCGCCTCGGGTCGGCCAGGGGCCGTCGTTTCTTGGTTCCAGTGTGCCGGGATCTGCACTCCCGCCCTGCGCGCCCGTCGGTCGGGCCGTAGGTACCAGGATCGGATGCGCTTCGGCGTCTTCAGATGCCCGACCCGATCAACTCGACCGGCGAGGACATCCCTATGTGTCACGTTTTTCCAGCATTGTAGCGGCAGCCTGCAGCGCCGCCGGGCCGAGCTGCTGCCAGGCCGCTGCCAGATCGGGTGGCAGTGGGGCGGAAAAGACACGCCAGCCACCCTGCACCGGGTGCTCGAAGGACAGTTGCGCCGCATGCAACGCCTGCCGCGCCAAGCCCAGCAGGGGCCGCCCGCCGTAGAGCGCATCGGCCAACAGCGGGTGGCCGATGGCCGCCAGGTGCACGCGGATCTGGTGCGTGCGCCCGGTGTGCAGCCGACAGCACCAGGCGCTGACCCAGGCACCGGCCGATGCACCACCGCCGGCAGCCGGCGAACCGGCAGGCAGGTCGAGGCTGGCCAGGCAGTGCGCGTCGGTGCGCGCCGGCTTGCCCCCCGGGTGCACCGCCATGCGCACGCGCGACACCGGGTCGCGCCCCACCGGCCGGTCGATCACCGCCAGGCCGCTCGCATGGCGCCCTTGCGCCAGCGCCAGGTACTCGCGGCGAACTTCGTGCGCCGCGATCGCGCGCACCAGCGCGGTCTGTGCCACCAGCGTCTTGGCCACCACCATCAGGCCGGAGGTGTCCTTGTCCAGCCGGTGCACGATGCCCGCGCGCGGCAGCAGCGCCGCGCCGACGTGGTGGGCCAGCAGCCCGTTGAGCAGCGTGCCGGACCAGTGGCCCGCCGCCGGGTGCACGACCAGCCCGGCCGGCTTGTCGACCACCAGCAGGTGCTCGTCCTCGAACACGATGGACAGCGGCAGCGGCTCGGCCCGGAAGGCCGTGCTCTGCGCGGTGGGTCGCAGCAGCACCTCGATCACCTGCCCGGCCGACACCTTGCGAGACGGCTTGGTCTGCACCAGGCCGTCGCAGCGCACCAGGCCATCGGCAATCAGCTGCTGCAGGTGGCTGCGCGAGAACTCCGGCGCCAGCGCCACCAGCCAGCTGTCCAGCCGCTGGCCGTGCTCGGTCACCTCGACGCGGGCCTGGCGTTGCTCCCCGCCGTGTGCCGCCTCGTCACCGGCCACCCCGGGCCGGATGGCATCACCGCCAGCGGAGGGACCCTCGACACCGTCCTCATCCCCGCCCTCGTCAAGACCCACAACCTCGTCCAGCCCGTCCACCTCGTCGGCGACGGCGACAGGCGCCTGCCCGGGCCCGCGATCGCCCGCCCCGCTCCCGGGAAGCCCCGCCCCGGCGCGCGCACTGCGCTTCATATAATCCTTCATTCGATGGGTCACAGGCGGGGCCAACCAAGGCCGCGACACAGGAAACACATGTTCAAGCTCAGTGCGGGCCTGCCGGCCCGGACCGCCGCGTGGGTGATGGCGGCGCTGCTGGCGACGCTGCTCGGCGCTTGCGGGACCGACCCCAAGAAGGGCGATGACGCCAAGGCCGTCGCCAAATTGTACGAAGAGGCCCGCGAGGAAGCCGCTGCCGGCGCCTACGACGCCGCCATCAAGCTCTACGAGCGCCTCGAAGGCCAGGCCGCTGGGACGCTGCTGGCTCAGCAGGCACAGCTGGAGCAGGCCTACCTGCTCTACAAGCAGCAGGAGAAGGCGCGCGCGCTGTCGGTGGTCGAGCGCTTCCTCAAACTGCACCCCACCAGCCCGGCGGCCGACTACGCGCTGTACCTGCAGGGGCTGATCAACTTCAACGACGACCTGGGCCTGTTCGGCAACCTGATCAAGCAGGACCTGTCCGAGCGTGACCAGCAGGCCTCGCGCGATGCCTACTCGGCCTTCAAGCAGCTGGTCGAGCGCTTTCCGGAGTCGAAGTACGCGCCCGACGCCGTGCTGCGCATGAAGTACATCATCGCCACGCTGGCCGGCTACGAGGTGCACGTGGCGCGCTACTACTACGAGCGCGGCGCCTACGTGGCCGCCGCCAACCGCGCCCAGCAGGCCCTGCAGGATTACCGCGGCGTGCCCGCGGCCGAGGAGGCGCTGTACCTGATGGTGGCGAGCTACGAGAAGCTCGGCCTGCCGCAGCTGCGCGATGACGCCCTGCGCGTGCTGAAGAACAACTACCCGAAGAGCGCCTGGCTGCAACGCGGCTACGAGGTGCAGCAACAGAAGGGCTGGTGGCCGTTCTGACCTGCCGCGGCTACGCGGGCTCCTTCAACGTGGCCAGCCAGTCCAGCGCCTCGGCCTCGTTGTCCACCAGGCCCATCGGCGGCAGCGCAGCCAGCAGGCGCTGGCCGTAGCCCATCGTCACCAGCCGGCTGTCGCACACCGCCAGCAGGCCCCGGTCGGTCTCGCTGCGGATCAGCCGGCCCGCGCCCTGCTTGAGCGCGATCGCGGCCTCCGGGATCGAGTGGTCGGCAAAGGCATTGCCGCCCTCGGCCTCGATGGCGCGGCAGCGCGCCTCCACCAGCGGGTCGTTCGGCGGTGGGAAGGGCAACTTGTCGATCACCACGCACTGCAGCGCCTCGCCCGGCACGTCAATGCCCTCCCAGAAGCTGTGCGAGCCCACCAGCACCGCCCGCGGCGCGGCCAGGTACTGCGCCAACAGCGCTCGCTTGGACGACTCGCCCTGCACGAAGACCTGCAGCGGCGGCTCCACCTGGGCGAGCTGCTCGCGCAGCCCCTGGCCGATGGTCTGCAGCGCCCGCAACGTGGTCGTCAGCACGAAGGTCCGTCCGCCCAGCGCCTGGGCGCAGCGCGCCGCCAGGCGCGTCACCGCCGCCGAGTGACCCGGATCGCTGGGGCGGGGGAAGCGCCCCGGCACCAGCAGCCGCGCATGGCGGGGGTAGTCGAAGGGGCTGCCGGCGCGCAGCGTGCGCGCGTCCTCGACCCCCGCGCTGCGGGTGAACCAGGTCAGCTCCTCGTCATCGCCCAGCGTGGCGGAGGTGAAGATCCAGGCCCGGCTGGCCCCCTCCACCTCGGCACGCAGCGCCTCGCGGATGTCCAGCGGCGCCTCGGCCAGGCGGGCCTGATGCAGGCTCAGGTCGATCCAGCGCACGAAGCCCGGCGCGGTGGGCTTGCCGAACCCCGCCGCGGTCGCGCCCAGCGCCGTGGCCCGCTCGGCCAGGCGGGCCAGCTCGGGTGACGCATCCGCCACCGCCGACAGGGCCGCACGCGCCGCCGCGCAGGCGCCGGCCACGGCAGCCAGCGCGGCGGCAAAGCCCGCGTCGGCAGCACGCTCCTCCCAGCGCAGCCGGCCCACGCCGCGCTGCGCGCCACCGGCACGGGCCAGGCGCAGCTCGCGCGCTGCCATCTCCACCTGCCCCGCCAGCGCCTGCCAGTCCTGCAGGCCGCGGGCCTGCGCCAGGCCTGCGGCGAGCAGGTCGCGGGTGAAGTCCAGCAGCTGCGCCGAACCCAGCGAGCGGCCCAGGAACTGCACCCCCGCCTCGTTGAGCTGGTGCGCCTCGTCGAACACCACCGCGTCCACCGTCGGCAACAGCTCGGCCATGCCGGTGTCGCGCACCATCAGGTCGGCGAAGAAGAGGTGGTGGTTGACCACGCAGAGATCGGCCTGCAGCGCCTCGCGCCGCGCCAGCATCACGGGGCAGTCGCGCAGCTTCGGACAGTCGCTGCCCAGGCAGTTCTCGCGGTTGGAGGTCACCAGCGGGATCACCGGCGAGCGCTCATCGAGCGTCGGCAGCTCGGCCAGGTCTCCGGTGCGCGTCGTGTGCGACCACTCCTCCACCCGGGCCAGCATGCGCACCGAATGGCGATCGGGCAGCTGGGCGTCGTGGCGCGCCTGCTCCAACCGGTAGGGGCAGAGGTAGGAGCTGCGCCCCTTCAGCAGCGCGATGCGCACCGGCAGCTGGAAGGTCCGCACCAGCCGCGGCAGGTCCCGCAGGAAGAGCTGGTCCTGCAGGCTCTTGGTGGCGGTGCTCACCAGCGCGCGCTGGCCCGACAGCAGCAGCGGCACCAGGTAGGCGTAGGTCTTGCCGACGCCGGTGCCCGCCTCGGCCACCAGCACCGAGCGCGACTCCAGCGCCTGCGCCACCGCATCGGCCAGGTCGTTCTGCACCTCGCGGGGGCGGAACTGCGCATCGGCCCGTGCCAGCGGCCCCTGGTCCGAGAAGGCCAGCGCCACCTCGTCGCGCAGCAGGGAGATCGGAGGCGCCAACGGCTCGCCCCGTTCAGGCGGCGTCATGCCGGCTCGGGCGGATCGACGTCATTTTCCAGCTGCGCGATCTGGTCGCGCAACAGCAGGCGGCGCTTCTTCAAGCGGCGCATCGCCAGCTCATCGATGGGCACCGCATGCGCCAGGCGGTCGATCATGTCGTCGAGATCGGCATGTTCGATGCGCAACTCGATCAGGCGGCGCTGCGGAGATCGCAGGTTCTCTTCCATAGTCGTGCATCATCAACAGGGCTGCCCGAGGGAAGCGATTATAGTTTTCAGCATGACGACGCAGTCCCTGGGTTATCGCCTCTCCGCGGCCACCGGCATCGACCGAGGCGACCGGCTCTACCAGCAGGATCAGGTCGAGGTCTTTGTCCACCCGCGCGTGCCGGGCTGCCTGCTCGCCATCCTCGCCGACGGCATGGGGGGCAAGAGCGGTGGCCGCAAGGCCGCCGACCAGGTCCTGCTGATCGCCAGGCAGCTCTTCGAACGCTTCGCCCCCGGCCGCGACAACGCCCCGGACCTGCTGCGCCGGCTGGTGCAGGAATCGCACCTGATGATCAAGCTGACGGCGATCACCTCCGAGCAGGAGCCGCACAGCACGATCGCCGCCGCCCTGGTCCTGCCCAACCGCGAGTGCCACATCGCCCATGCCGGCGACTCGCGCGTCTACGTCTTCAAGGGCGCACAGATGCAGATGCGCACCCTGGACCACTCGCTGGTGCAGCGCCTGGTCGAGCAGGGCGACATCTCCGAAGAAGAGGCCAACGACCACCCGCACGCCAACCTGCTCACCGGCTGCCTGGGCGCCGACGAGGACCCGCCGATGGCGCTGGCGCGCGTCGAGCAGCTCGACGTCGGCGACTCCGTGCTGGTCTGCAGCGACGGCCTCTGGCACTACTTCACCGCCCGCGAGCTGGGCACCATCACCAACGCCCTGCGCCCGCGCGACGCCAGCAAGATGCTGATCAGCAAGGCCCGCCAGCGCGCCCGGGGGGGCGGCGACAACCTGTCGCTCGCGCTGGTGCGGCTGGATCCGCTGGGGTAGCAGCGGTACGGCGCCCGGCCTCGCCAGGCCAGGCAGAAAGCCCACGGAGGCGCCCCCCGCGGGATCGACCTCACTGGCGCTGGGCCAGCACCCTCAGCGCGGCACCCATGCGCTCACGGTCCCCGCCGGTGACGCTGCCGATCGAGGCGTTCTCGTCGGCCAGCGCAACACCGGCACCCGACAGGGCCTGCAGCGCTTGCTCGCTGGACTTGCCGAACAGCGGCGCCACGGACTTCAGCGGCGCCTGCGAGATCGCCCGCATCGCGATGGCCGGCGGGGACATCGGCTCGCCGCCGCTGCCGCCCAGCGGCACGAAGGACGCGCCGATGACCAGTGCACACACGGCGATCACGGCCGCGCCCGCGCCGGGCTTGAAGTAACGCTTGAAGCCCAGCCAGTTGGCGGTGACGTGCAGCACGGCCGCGGCCACGACCACCCAGCCGGCCCACTCGTGCACCGTCTTCTGCAGCGAGCTGTCGAGGTGGAAGAACATCAGCAGGCCGGTGACCGACATCAGGGCGAACACGCCGATCGTCAGGGGAGTCGCCCATTCGCGGGAAACCTTGATCATCTTTTTCTCCTTGGGAAGTGACACAGGGATGGGCGGGAAGTCTGGAAACCGCGCGGGAACCTCTCCGCCATGCAGGCATGGTGGCGAGCGAATGTGGAGGAATTGCGTAGAAACAAGTGGAAACCCTGGGTTCATGTGCACAGGAGCCCGGTCGAGGCCCCTGGACGACAGCGACGCAGCCCGTTGATCGACGCACTTGCCAGCGCCACTGCCGCATGCGTCAATATTTGCCCAGCCCCAGGCCTGCGACGCTGCAATGAAATCCCCCGGCATCACCGTCAAGCTCTTCCTTGCCGTGCTGGCCACCGCCAGCCTGGTGGCGGTGGGCATGGGCTGGGCGGCGCACTGGAGCTTCTCGCGTGGCTTCCTCGGCTACCTGAACGCCCAGGCGGTGCTGCAGATGGAGGCGGCCGTGCCGCGGCTGCAGCGCGAATACACGCAGCATGGCAGCTGGCACTTCGTGCGCGGCCGGCCCGGCGCGTGGTTCCGCATCACCCGCCCGGAAGCCAGCCTGGACGGCGACGACCCCTGGAGCGGCGACCGGGAGCGGCTGGCCTCCGACATGCTCGGCGCCGGGCGGCGCCTGTCGCTGCTGGACGAGCAGCGCCAACTGGTGATCGGCTTCCCGCAGCTGTTCGCCGAATCGCAGCTGCGCGAGATTGCGGTGGAGGGCCGCACCGTCGGCTGGATCGCGCTGGCGCCGATCGAATCCGTCACCGACGCGGCGGCGCTGCGCTTCGAGTCCGGCCAGCTGCGCGCCATCCTGGCCACCGGCGCGCTGGCGCTGGGGCTGGCCGCGCTGATCGCCTGGTGGATGGCGCGCTCGCTGCTGGCACCGGTGCGCGAAGTCGCCCAGGCCACCCACCGGCTGGCCGCCGGGCACTTCGACACCCGGGTCGAGCCGCGCGGGCGCGACGAGGTGGGCCAGCTCGCGCAGGATTTCAACCAGCTCGCGCTGGCGCTGCAGCGCAACGAGCAGGTGCGGCGCGAGTACATGGCCGACATCTCCCACGAGCTGCGCACCCCGCTGGCGGTGCTGCGCGGCGAGCTGGAGGCGATGGAGGACGGCATCCACCCTGTCACACCCGAAGGCCTGCAGCTGCTGCAGGCCGAGGTGGGCATGCTTTCCCAGTTGGTGACCGACCTGCACGAGCTGGCGCTGGCCGACATCGGCGCGCTGACCTACCACAAGAGCGACCTGGACCTGGCCGACTTCCTCGCCGAGCAGGCCGACACCTGGCGCCCCCGCTGCGAGCAGGCCGGCCTGCGGCTGGAGCTGCAGCGGCCAGGCCAGGGCGTCTGGCTCAGCGCCGACGAAGCCCGCCTGCGCCAGCTGCTGCACAACCTGCTGGACAACGCGCTGCGCTACACCGCCTGCGGCGGCCTGCTGCGCCTGAGCCTGCGCACCGACGACGGCAACGCCGAGATCGCGGTGGAGGACTCGCCCCCCGGCGTGCCGGACGAGCTGCTGCCCCGCCTCTTCGAGCGCTTTTTCCGCGTCGAGGCCTCGCGCGGGCGCGCTGGCGGCGGCAGCGGCCTCGGGCTGGCGATCTGCCGCAGCATCGTCCAGGCCCACGGCGGGCGCATCGAAGCCCGCCACTCCCCGTTGGGCGGCCTGGGCATCCACGTCCACCTGCCGCTGCCGCGGCGCACGCCGTTGACATGAGCCCCCCGAAACAGCTTCGCGCCGGCCGCTGGGAGCGGCCGCACGCCTTCGCCGCGGCGCCACTCCATGGGGCCATGCAGTTCCGACATGACGACTGACACCCCCGCCGACATCCTCGTCGTCGAGGACGAGCCCCGCATCGCCCGCCTGGTGGGCGACTACCTGCTCGCCGCCGGCCACCAGGTGCGCCTGATCGACCACGGCGACCGCGTCCTGCCCGCGGTGCAGGAGCGCATGCCCGACCTCATCCTGCTGGACCTGATGCTCCCCGGCCAGGACGGCCTGAGCCTGTGCCGGGCGATCCGCCGCAGCAGCGAAGTGCCGATCATGATGCTCACCGCCCGGGTGGAAGAGGTGGACCGCCTGATCGGCCTGGACGCGGGCGCGGACGACTACATCTGCAAGCCCTTCAGCCCGCGCGAGGTCGTGGCCCGCGTGCGCGCCGTGCTGCGCCGCAGCCGAGCGCGTCCGGCGGCCAACGCCACGTCACCCGTCACACCCTCCGCCACGGCCGATCCGGCAGGGCTGCAGCTGGACGAAGCCACCCACCAGGCCCGCCTCAACGGCCAGCCACTGGACCTCACGCCGGTCGAACTGCGCCTGCTCGCCGCCCTGGCCGCCGCCCCGGGCCGCGTCTTCTCGCGCGACCAGCTGCTCGACCGCCTGCACGACGACCAGCGCGCGCTGAGCGACCGCACCGTCGACAGCCACGTCAAGAACCTGCGCCGCAAACTCGAACGCACAGGAGCCAGCCCCGACGCCATCCGCTCCATCTACGGCGTGGGCTACCGGTTCGAGCCGGAGCTGCTGCAGGGGCCGGGCTGACCCATCGAACCAGCGCGCTATGCCCGCCATGCCCGCCATGCCCGCCGGGCTTAGAGAGTCACCTCACCCCGCCGGCACGAAGCGGCTGACCGGCCCGCGGCCGTGCACCAGCTCCACGGTGTCGCGCCCGCGCGAGACGGCGACGTAGAACAGGTTGCGCTCGTCGGCGTCGCTGCCATCGCCGCGCAGGTCGAACTCGCCGCGCTCCAGGCCGGGGATGACGACGTGGTCGTACTCCAGCCCCTTGGCCTGTTCGATGGTCGACAACACCAAGCCGCTGGCGCCCTGGGCCGCGGCGGCCTCGCGGCGCTCCTCCTGGGCGCGGATGACGCGCAGCAGCTCGGCGATCGAGGCCGGCCGGTCGGTGTCCACCACGCGCAGCAGGCCCTGGACCGAGTCGGCCGCGTCGCGCACGTCCTCGGCCTGCACATAGACCTGGGCGGCCAGCTCGCGCACCGGCAGGTGGCGCAGGGCCGTGTGCAGCTGGTTGACGCCGCCCTCGCGCAGCAGCGCGATGGCCTGGGCGATGCGCCGGGCGCTGCCGTGGCGCTCGGTGCGCTCCAGCAGCGCGGGCAGCAAGTAGCGCTGGAAGTTGCCCGCCGGCGCGGCGGCGATGGTGGCGGCGGTCTCGGGGTCGTCACCGCCGTCGCGCGGCAGCGCGCCGCCGATGAAGGCCCAGGTCGCCGCCTTGGCCGCGCTCAGCGAGGTGGGCGTGAAAGCCTCCTCGTCCTCGCTGGCCGCCGCCAGGATCATGCGCAGGAACAGCAGCTCCGGGCGCGCGGCGTAGGTGGAGAAGCCCACGGTGCTGTAGTCCACGTGGTAGCGCAGCAGCAGGTACTCCAGGTCCAGCGCGGCATGCGGGTGGCGCAGCAGCACGGCCACGCCGGTGGCGGGGCGCGGCGGCGTGGCCTGGGCGCGCCGGGCCAGCAGCTCGCGCAGGTGCACGGTCAGCTCGATGGCGCCGGCGCAGACCACGGTGCGCAGCGTGCTGCGCCGCGCGCGGTCGGCCGGGTAGGGCTTGGCGGCAAAGCGGCCCAGCACGTCGGCCACCACCGGGCCGAAGCGGCGCGCCTGGGTGAGCGCAAAGCGCTCGGCGCGGCCGAATTCGAGGTCGAAGCCCTCGCGCAGAAACCAGGACTGCGCCCCGCTGGCGGCATGGATGACCTGGTCGACGTCGCCCACCGCCGCCAGCGGCAGCTGAGGGTACAGCGCCAGCAGCTCGCGCAGCACCGTGGCCATGGCGCGGTTCATGTCGTGGAACTCGTCAACGAACAGGCCGTGCAGCTCGCCCATGCGCAGCGGGTGGCTCTCCAGCGTGTAGGCCGGGTCGTCGGCGCCGAGCAGGCAGGCCAGGTCGTAGGTGGCGTCGCCGGTGTAGCGAAAGCGCACGCGCTCGCCGTCGGGCGTGATCTGCACCAGCCGGTGGCGTTCATAGGCCATGAAGACCGCCAGGCTGGTGTAGTCGTAGCCTGCTTCCAGCGCCGAGGCGGGGGTGAGCCGCCAACCGTCGGCCTGGCGCTGCTGCAGCGCCAGCGTGCCCTTGATGTGCTCGAAGGCCTGCAGCAGCGACTCCACCGCCAGCTCGCCGCTGCCGCGCAGCGTGAAGGTGCCGGGGTGGCGCTCCTCGGCCAGCTCGCGGGCGATGGCGACCGCGGCGAGCACCGGCTCGCGCAGGTCCGCGGAGCGCTCGAGCGCCGTCGTCTCGCCACCCTCGAAGGTCTTCAGCCGGGCCCGGCACAGCGCATCGAAGGTGCCGATGCGCAAGGACTTGCGCAGCTTGGCCGGAGCACCCAGGCGCTCGAAGGCGCTGGCGATGGCCTTGGCGCCGGGCGCGGTGTAGCTGAGCATGAGGATGCGTGCCGGGTCGGCGCCGCTGGCCACCATGTCGAGTGCTCGCATGCACAGCGTGGTGGTCTTGCCGGTGCCGGCGTTGGCCTCGATGAGCAGGCGCGCGGCGTCGCTGCGCAAGATGGCGAGCTGCTCGTCGGTGGGGGCGATGGCGTTGGGAGCGGTTGTCTTCTTTGTCACGGGGTCAGGTCTTGTCTATTGCCATTCAGACCGCCTTGCCCACGGGGCCTTCGCGACCCCATGCGACGGCCACCTGCGCGGACCATCCTCTCATCCCATCCTCCCCACCACCCCCGCCATCCCAGCCACCACCCCCGCCATCCCAGCCACCTCCTCCGCGATCGCCAGACAGGACGTCAGCCCCGGCGACTCGATGCCGAAGAGGTTCACCAAGCCCCGCACGCCGTGCTCGGCCTGGCCCTGGATGACGAAGTCGCGCGCCGCCTCGCCCGGGCCGCTGAGCTTGGGGCGGATGCCGGCGTACGCGGGCTGCAGAACGTCGTCAGGCAGGCCGGGCCAGTAGCGGCGGATGGAGGCGTAGAAGCCGGCGCTGCGCTGCGGGTCCACGGGGTAGTGCAGGCGGTCCACCCACTCCACGTCCGGACCGAAGCGGGCCTGGCCCGCGAGGTCCAGCGTCAGGTGCACACCCAGCCCGCCGGGCTCGGGCACGGGGTAGATCAGCCGGGTGAAGGGCGCGCGCCGCGCGAGGCTGTAGTAGTTGCCCTTGGCCAGGTGCAGCGGCGGCACGGCGCCCGGCGGCAGGCCCTGCAGCGCCGCGGCCAGGGCCTGGGCCTGCAGGCCGGCGCAGTTGACCAGCAGCCGGGTGCGGATGCGCATGGGCTGCTCGCCGCCGACCTGCAGGGTGATGCCCTCGGGCCCGCAGTGGCCGGACTCGATCGGCGCGCCGAAGGCCAGCATGCCGCCCGCAGACTCGAAGTCGCCCTGCAGCGCCAGCATCAGCGCGTGGCTGTCGACGATGCCCGTGCTGGGACTCGCCAGCGCGGCGGTGCAGACCAGCTCGGGCTCCAGCGCCCGGGCCTGGGCGGCGCTGAGCAGCACCAGGTCGTCCACGCCGTTGGCCGCACCGGCGGCCTGCAGGGCGAGCAGGTCGGCCTCCTGCGCCGCCGAGGTGGCGACGATCAGCTTGCCGCAGCGCCGGTGCGGCAGGCCGCGCTGCGCCGCGTAGTCGTACAGCAGCGCCTTGCCGCGCACGCACAGGCGGGCCTTCAGCGAGCCCTGTGGGTAGTAGATGCCGGCGTGGATCACCTCGCTGTTGCGCGAGCTGGTGCCCGTGCCGATGGCCAGCTCGCGCTCCAGCAGGATGGTGTCCAGCCCGCCCAGCGCCAGCGCCCGGGCAACCGCCAGGCCGACCACGCCGGCGCCGGCCACGATGCATTCGATCTCTTCCATGGCGGGCGATGGTAGACCGTCGCCATCGAAGTGCCCGCCGACGCCTGCGGGTCAGCGCTCGTGAGAGCGGCTCATCAGGGGATTCAATGCGTCTCGTGGAAGTCCGCCGCGCCGCGCTTCCAGCAGGAGGCGACCTTGCTGGCCTCCAGCGGGTGGCCCTTTTCGTCCAGCAACACCTGGCGCAGGCGGCGGGCCAAGCCGGCCTCGGCGGCCACCCAGGCAAAGCCCTCGCCCGCGGGCAGCACGAAGCTGCGCAGCGCGTTGACCAGGGCGGCCTCGGAGCTGGGCCAGTCGGCGTGCAGGTCGGCCGCGCTGCGCAGCCCGCGCCGGTCGGCCGGGTCGTCGACCAGGACCAGCGTGCGCACCAGAGCGCCGGCGGGCAGCTCCTCGATGCGGCGGTGGATGGCCGGCAGCGCCGAGGCGTCACCCACCAGCAGATGCCAGTCGAAGTCGGTGGGAATGATCATCGAGCCGCGCGGCCCGCCGATCACCGCCGTCTGGCCCACGCGGGCCGCAAGGGCCCAGTCGCTGGCCGGCCCGCGCTCGTGCAGGGCGAACTCCAGCGTCAGCTCGCGGCGCGCCCGGTCAAAGCGCCGCGGCGTGTAGTCCCGCCGCACCGTCTCGCCCTGCGCGTCGGTGAAGATGAACTTGATGTGGTCGTCGAAGGAATCCGACTCGAAGTCGGCGAAGTCCTCACCCCCGAAGGTGATGGACACGAAATTCGGGCTCAGCCGTTCGATCGCCCGCACGGTGGCATCGCGGCGGCGGATCTCCCGGCGCACACGCTGGATGCGGCGGGTGGATTCAGGAAAGGTCATGGAAGGTGGCATGGCTTGTTGGTTGATAATGTCATCCATCATGATCCAACCAGTTGATGTTGTCAACCAATCCATTCCAACCGCGGACACGCCCACCGGCGACGAGGTGATGGAGGCGGTCCACGCCGTCATGCACGCCTTCCGCTCGCGGCAGCACCAGCAGCTGCGCGGCTCGGCCAGCGAGGTCAACCCCATGGAGATCCGCGCCCTGCGCTTCTTCGCCCGCCACCCCGGCGCCACGCAGCGCGACCTGGTGGCGCACTCCGGCCGGGACAAGGGGCAGATCGCGCGCCTCCTCGCCGGCCTGCGCGAGCGCGCGCTGCTAGACGCTCAGGCGGACGAGCAGGACCGCCGCATCACCCGCCTCCACCTCAGCCCGGCCGGCCAGGACCTGCTGAAAACCGCCCGGGCCCACACCGCCCCACTGGTCGCCGCCGGCACCGCCGGGCTGAGCGACGACGAACGCCGCCTGCTGGTGGAACTGCTGGGGCGGGTGCAGGCGAACCTGGATGGGCTGGCGGGCTGAGGACGGGTCGCGAACCGGCTGCACGACCAGTTCAAGGCCGACGACCACCTTCCCTTCACTGTCGAGCAGGAACCAAAGAGACATGAACACGCCCGACGACCTGGAATTCCCGCCCGGTTTCTTCGATCCGCCAGCAACGCGTCCGAACTTCTGGCCCGACGACCCCATGCTGCGCCGCGCCTGACAACTCCCTCTCCTGCGCAGGCCAAGCGTATAGTGGGTAATGTTCCTACAACAAGGGAGAACAAACGTGCATGCCGTCAACGTCCGCCAGCTCAAGTCCAACCCGTCGGTGGCCCTGCGGGAGGCGAAGAACGACCTCGTCGTCGTGATGAACCGCGACAAGCCCGATGCCGTGCTGGTGGGCATCGAGCAGTTGGGCATCGCGGATCTGCCACATGTGCGGCGGGCGCTCGCAGTCGCGCTTTTCCGAGGCGGCGACATCTCAGCGGCCACAGCGGCCCGCGTGGCGCAAGTGCCGCTGGCGGAGATGTTGAGCCAGCTGTCGGCGATGGGCATCCCGCTGTACGGCGGATCGCCGGCCGATGCCGTGCAGGAAATGGATGTCGCGGCGGCCTGGTTGGCAACGTCACGCTGAGCTTGCTGCGGTGAGCCCTGTCGTTATCGCGGACGCGGGTCCGCTGATCGCCCTCTCTCAGGCGGGTCAGCTGTCCTTGCTGAAGGGCCTATTCGGCAACATAGACTTGACTGGGCAGATCCGAGCGGAGGTGCTGGATGCAGGCACGTTCCCGGGACAGGAAGCCATCCGCGAAGCCCTGCAAGCGGGATGGCTGCGCAGCCAGGACGTGGACCTGTCGACCTGGCAAGCCCGCCGGCCTGGGGTGGACGATGGCGAAGCCAGTGCCATGGTGCTGGCGCAAATGCACACTGCGGCCCTGCTGATCATCGACGACAGCGCGGGTCGCGCCGAAGCCACGGCCCGGGGTCTGGCGGTCATGGGTGTGGCCGCCGTCGTGGGCCTGGCCAAGACGCAGGGCTTGCTGCCTCACGCGGCACCCGTGCTTGCGCAGATGCGCGCCAACGGCTATTTCATCGGCCATGGTGTCGTGGCCGCCGTGCTGGCCCGGGTGGGTGAGGCAGGCTGATTTCGCTGCCCACCGAAAGACCGACCTCCGCACTGCCGCCGCTTTACCCCACTCCGAGCGTCCCCAGCCACACACCTACCGCATCGCCGCTGCTCACGTCCGGCATCACCAAGCCGTCGACCATGAAGGTCGGGGTGACGTGGACGCCGTTCTGGCGGGTGTACTTGGCCTGCCACTTGACCTCGGTGATCCCCGCCCTGCCTTGCGGCAGTGAACTGGCCGGCGCGAAGACGCTCACCCGCCCGCCTTGGCTCGCCAGAACGCCGCGTCGATCAGCTGCTCGGCGCCCGAGCGCTCGTTGACCAGCCAGAACTGCCGGCCGTCGGGACTGACGCGGGAGACCTCGCCGGTATGGCGGCCGGCGCGCACCCGGCGGCCGAGGGCGTTGGCGGGGAAATCGGGTTGGCGGGCCAGGTCCAGCAGGGGCGTCGCCTCGCGGGCGTCGCCGGCCAGGCGCTGGCGCTGGACGATGGCGGCCAGCACCGGGTTGGCCAGGTCGGCCGGCGAGAGGTAGAGCAGCACCTTGGCCTGCGCGCGGCTGAGGGCGACGTTGAACAGCCGCCGCGCCTCCTCGGTCTGCAGGAAGGGCTGGGCGCCATCGGCGGGGTCGAAGAAGACCACCGGCGCCTCGCTGCCCTGGGCGCGGTGCACGGTGCTGACCTTCACCGCCGCGTCCACGCCGTGCGCACTCAGGCACTGGCGGATCAGCGCGCGCTGGGCGCGGAAGGGGGTGAGCACGATCAGCTCCTGCGGCTGCCACTCGCCCGAGGCCAGCGCAGCGGCCGCCGCGGCGGCGATCGCGTCGGCCGATTCGCGGCGCACGGGGCCGCGCTCGGTGGCGGACCAGGCGCCATCACTGTGCACGGCGTGGACGTGCACGTGGGCATCGGCGCCCGCCTCGCCCAGCGCACGCTCGCGGCGGGCGCGCCAGTCGGGCGAGCCCTGCACATCGGCGGCCACGCGCAGCTCGCCGTCGTAGAAGAGGTCGCTGACCAGCGCGCAGATCGGCGCGGCCATGCGGGACTGTTCGTCCAGCCGCACCACCGCCGGGCTCTCCCGTGGCATGGCGGAGAAGGCCGAGCGGCCGAGCCAGCGGCGCGCGCCACGGTCCGCACTGCGCAGCACCGGCGAGAGCTGGCTGGGGTCGCCAGCGAAGAGCCACTGGCGCCCCAGCGGCATCAGCGCCAGCGCATGGGCGAGGCTGACCTGGCTGGCCTCGTCGAAGACGAGCAGGTCGAAGGGGGGATCTCCACTGCCGGCCGCCAGCTCGCGCAGCGTGGCGAGGGTAAAGGCCGCGCGGGTGGTGGTCATGGCCGCCAGTCGGCACTGGCGCAGCACCTGCAGCGAGGCGCTGCGCAGTTCGTCGCGCAGCGCGGCCACGCGGTCGGCCCAGGCCTTGAGCGCGCCGGCATCGCGTGCGGAGGGGCGCGCCGCCTCAGCACGGGCGAGCCGGCCGATCAGGTCCTGGTCGTCGGTGGGGATGAGGTGCTCGCGCCCTGCGTAGGCGCTGGCGTTGAAGCGCGTGCCCAGGCGCTGCACGCCGCTGCGCCAGCGTTCGCGCCGGCCCTTCTGCAGCGCCTTGTCCACGGCGAGCGTCGCCAGGTCGACCGCCTGGTTGGTGGTGGAGAGCAGCAACACACGCGCCTGCGGCCGGGCATCCAGGTACTCGGCCAGCAGCACGCCCAGCGTGGTGGTCTTGCCCGTGCCAGGCGGGCCCCAGAGGAAGCCGCTGCGCTGGCGCACCAGCGTGAGTGCCTGCTGCTGCGCCGGGCGCAGCCAGCGAAAGGGCGCGCCGGTCAGGCTCGGTCCATTCTCGGCATCGACTCCGGCAGCCTTCGGCCGGGAGAGCGCCTCCAGGCAGGCCAGCGCCTGCTCGGCCCAGGGCGTGTTCCACCAGGCATCGGCCACGGCGTTCAGGAAGCGCGTCGGGTAGAGGCGGATCAGGTGATCGGGCCCTGGCGGTGCGCTGCTGGCCCGGTGCAGGATGAGCTGGTCGTCCTCCACCACCACCGCCAGCACGCTGGCGCCGCCCTTGACCGGCGCGCCCCACCAGGCGCTGGCGCCGTCCAGGCTGTCGTCCAGCAGCGCCTGGGCCGAGGCCGCGCCGGGGCGCTGGCCCTCGGCATAGACGTAGCCGGGCTCCAGCGTGACGCGCCAGAGCGGGCCGTCACGCTCGCTGCGCAGCACCTTGAAGTCGTAGTACTCGGGCGTGGCGGCCAGCTCGGCCTCCAGCGCCGCACGGATCTCGGGCAGGCTCACGGGAGGAAGAAGCCAGGGTGTGGACGGGCCGGCAGAACGGATTCGGGCATGGCGCGGCAGGAGACAGGACGCAAGGTGACCAGGGACGCGGATTCTGATCGACCCGCGCCCGGCGCCCTCATTGCACACAACGGCCCGCACGAGAACCCAGAAAGTGGTATGATCCCTGATTCTTTCCGGTTGCCAAGCCGCGGCGTCTTACAACGCGGCAGCGACTGTGCTGAGATCAAGAGTCGATCTCCTGCCTTCACCAGATGTTCTGATTGCCACGGCGATCTCCACGTTCTGGTTGCCCCTGGACCGCAGCGAGTACCCCTGCCCTCCAGCCGCCAGACAGAGTTCACCCGCCGTTGGCGCGCACGACGCGCCCTGCCAATCAGACCAGGCCAGCCCATGAACGTGGCTGGCCCGAAGGACCCTCTTATTCATACCCCTCTCCAGGTCGGGAAGTACCTCATCTCCCCCCTGACCCGCCTTGACGGCGGGGGCCGTTATGCCGCGTCTGTCTCGATCCGTTCCGGACGCGGCAGCGGCACGCACGACCGTGTCGTGCGGCTGCGACCCATTTTCGATTCCCGTGACGAAGCTGCGCGCTACGCCACGGCCCAGGGCCTGGCCTGGGTGGGCGCTGCGGCGTCCCCCGTGGCCGCCCGATCCATCCATCAGGAGTGACCACGTTGGCCAAGGAAGAACTCATCGAGATGCAGGGTGTCGTCAACGAGATCTTGCCGGACTCGCGCTTCAGGGTGACCCTGCAGAACGGCCACCAGCTCATCGCCTACACCGGCGGCAAGATGCGCAAGCACCGCATCCGCATCCTGGCGGGCGACAACGTGTCGCTAGAGCTGTCGCCCTATGACCTCAGCAAGGGTCGCATCACCTTCCGCCACCTGGAGCGACGCGGCCCGCCGCCGACCTCCCGGCCGCCGCAGCGCCGCTGATGTCACCAGTGACATCGGCGCTGATGCAACCAGTCCTCATCACCCCTCACCCATTCAGCCTCCGGATCCGGGAGCTGCTCATCCGCACCCGCGACAGCTGGGGCATCTTTTCAATCACTCCATCAAGGAAATACGACATGACCACCGAAACCGGCACCGTGAAATGGTTCAACGAAGGCAAGGGCTTTGGCTTCATCGCCCCTGACAACGGCGGCAAGGACCTCTTCGCCCACTTCAAGGAAATCCAGGGCAACGGCTTCAAGACGCTGCAGGAAAACCAGCGCGTCGAATTCGAAGTGACCCAGGGCCAGAAGGGCCCGCAGGCATCGCGCATCCGCGTGCTCTGATCCCCGGCGGCCGCTCCCCGGCCGCACTGTGGCTGCCACGCCAGCCACCCGGACCCGCTGCCTCGCCGGCGGGTACCACCCCCAATACCCTGCCTCCCGACTGGAGCATCCGACGCCCGCACAGGGCTTCGTCCAGGCCGGGGCACGGCACTGCGGCCGGCACAGTTACAGTGCCGGCGCATGAAATACCTCCACACGATGGTGCGGGTCACCGACCTGGCCGCTTCGCTGCGCTTCTACTGCGAGGCGCTCGGCCTGCGCGAGTTGCGCCGCCACGAGTCGCCGCAGGGCCGCTTCACGCTGGTCTTCCTGGCCGCGCCCGGCGACAACGCCGCCCAGGTCGAACTGACCTACAACTGGGACCCCGAGACCTACACGGGCGGCCGCAACTTCGGCCACCTGGCCTACGAGGTCGACGACATCTATGCCGCCTGCGCCCAGTTGCAGGCGCACGGCGTGACGATCCTGCGCCCGCCGCGCGACGGCCGCATGGCCTTCGTGCGCTCGCCCGACCAGATCTCCATCGAGCTGCTGCAAAAGGGCCCGCCGCTGCCACCGCAGCAGCCCTGGCAGGACCTGCCCAACGTCGGGTCATGGTGAATCCGGCCGCCACGCCGAACCACGGGGACAGCCGCGACGACCGGGACGGCCAATGCTCGCGCTGATCCTCCTGGCCGGCCTCTGGGCCGGGCTGCAGAACGCGCTGGCCGGCGGCGGCTCCTTCGTCACGCTGCCCACGCTGATGCTGGCGGGCATGTCGCCGCTGGCGGCCAACATCACCTCGACGGTGGCGCTCTTCCCGGCGCAGATCAGCTCCGGGCTGGCTGGGCGGCGGCTGGTCAGCGGTGCGGGGCGGCTGTCGTTCAATGCACTGCTGGTCATCAGCCTGGTCGGCGGCGCCCTGGGCGGCCTGCTGTTGCTGAAGACACCCTCGTCGGTGTTTGCCCAGCTCGTGCCCTGGCTGGTGCTGTTCGCCACCGCGGTGTTCGCCTGGGGCAGCTTCGCGCGGCGACTGGCATCGTCACCGGAGCATCACCTTGGCGCGCTTCCGGCAGGGGTAGCGCAGTTCTTCATTGCCATCTACGGCGGCTACTTCGGCGGCGGTGTCGGCTTCCTGATGCTGGCGGCGCTGACGATGGCCGGCCTGCCCACCCGCAACGCCGGGGCGACCAAGAACGCCCTGGCCGGCGTGATGAACGCCGCCGCGGTCGCCCTGTTCATCGCCTCGCCCGAGGTGCACTGGCCGCAGGCGCTGGCGCTCAGTGCCGGTGCCATCGCGGGCGGCCTGCTGGGCGCCTGGGCACTGCACCGGGTCAACGAACGGCTGCTGCGCCTGGGCATCGTCGGCATCGGCGTCGCGCTGACGGTCGGGCTGTTCCTCAAGCCGATCTGACCCTGACCGGCCGCGCCGGACCGCGCAGCACCTTGGCCGCGCCCAGGCTACCGGGGCGGCCGCCCCGGCCCCTGGGTACCCTCGGCGCGTGCCGACAGGTAGGCGTAGAGGTCGGTGATGTGCGCCTGCACCTGCGGCTCGCCCTGCCAGGCGGGCATCACCAGGGCGCCACGGCGGCGCTGCAGCACGTCGTCGACCATCGCATCGCCACCGCGGTTGTTCCCGTTGCCCAGCGACTCGACCTGGTTCCAGTCGTAGCGCGTCAGCACCAGGCTCACGAAGCGGTGCGCACCGAGATCGCGCACCCGCTGGCGCAGGTCGGGCGCCTTCGCGCTGCCGCTGGCGTCGGCGCCGTGGCAGGCCGCGCAGCGGTCCTGATAGACCCGCCAGCCGGTGTAGACCGAGCCCGGCAGTTCCGACTGCCTGGCCAGCTCCTGCGCGGCACGGGTGTTCTGCACCTCCACCGCACAGCCGGCCAGCCCCAGGCCCGCCAGGAGCAGCGCCGCCGCGCCAGCGCCCGGCCACTTCGTGGCCCGTGAGGGGTGCATCTGCTTGCTCATCATCGAATCCTCCGTGCACCGGCGAACACGTCCGGCCTGCCCTGGGCAGCCTACCGCGGAACCTGGCCCTGCGGCGTGCAGGGGCGCTGCGGGCCACCGCGGTCTTGCGGCAGATCAGGCCCATGCCCGGACCGCCCCGGCACGCGAGTTGCGTGGCTCGGGCCATGCCCCGTGCTGCCCCTGGCCTCGCAATGCCCCTCACCACCGACCCCCGCCCGCTGCGCATTCTGCTGATCGATGACGGGGCTCGCCGCGTCGGCCTGATCCGCGATGAACTGGTGCGCCAGGGCCACGAGGTGGTCGGCGTGGTCGACCTCGCCCGGGTCATCCACGACAGCGTGCTGCAGCTGCGGCCGGACGTGGTGATCGTCGACAGCGAATCGCCCTCACGCGACACGCTGGAGCACCTGGCGGCGCTGAGCAGCCAGAGCCCGCGGCCGGTGGTGGTGTTCACCGAGGACGATCGCGACGATCCGATGCGCCAGGCCATGGCGGCGGGTGTCAGTGCCTACGTGGTGGCTGGGCTGCAACCGCAGCGGCTGGCCTCGGTGCTGCGCGTGGCCATCGCCCGCTTCGAGCAGGACCACGCCCTGCGCGAGGAGCTGGCCCGCGCGCGCAGCGAGCTGAGCGACCGCAAGGTGATCGACCGCGCCAAGGGCCTGCTGATGAAGCGCCAGGGCATTGGCGAGGAAGCGGCCTACGCGCTGCTGCGCAAGTCGGCGATGGACCGGGGGCTCAAGATCGCCGAGGTGGCGCAGCGGCTGCTCGACCTCGCACCACTGCTGGGCTGAGACCCCTCAGCGAGCACCGCAGCGCGGGGCGCACCAGAGTGCACCACGGCGCGCACTGGATCACCACTTCTGGTGCGGTGCAGCAAATACACCGCCCTCCGGGGGCCAGCACGGTGCATGCAGCGCAAATCCAGGCTGGCACGGAATCTGCAAACACCTGGGTAGAGAGATCAATGGCGGTCTTTCGCTGAAGTGGCAGCGCTCCAAGGCGGAGTGCAGCCCACCGGACGACGGCGTCCCCACTCCCCGGCCCCTGGCCTGGTGCAGTGCGGACGCCGTTTTCTATTTGTTCTCGCTTCGCTTCAACCGCTTCATGGGTGCACAGATGAACCAGCCACACAAGGATGTCGACATGAGTCGCCGCACGATCGTCAAGGCCGCAGCCGCATCGGCCACGGCAGCCGCCACCTCCGGGCTCCTGCCCGGGCTGCAGTCCGTGGTGCATGCGCAGGGCTCCGACAAGCCGGAGAAGACCGAGGTGCGCATCGGCTTCATCCCGCTGACCGACTGCGCCTCGGTGGTGATGGCCTCGGTGCTCGGCTTTGACAAGAAATACGGCATCAAGATCATCCCGACCAAGGAGGCCTCCTGGGCCGGCGTGCGCGACAAGCTCGTCAGCGGCGAGCTGGACGCAGCCCACGTGCTCTATGGCCTGGTGTACGGCGTGCACCTGGGCATCGGCGGGCCCAAGAAGGACATGGCCGTGCTGATGACCCTGAACAACAACGGCCAGGCCATCACGCTGAGCAAGAAGCTGGCTGACAAGGGAGCGGTGGACGGTGCCAGCCTGGCCAAGCTGATGGCCGCGGAGAAGCGCGAGTACACCTTCGCGCAGACCTTCCCGACCGGCACCCACGCCATGTGGCTGTACTACTGGCTGGGCGCGCACGGCATCAACCCGATGACCGACGCCAAGGTCATCACCGTGCCGCCGCCGCAGATGGTGGCCAACATGCGCGTGGGCAACATGGACGGCTTCTGCGTCGGCGAGCCCTGGAACCACCGCGCCATCATCGACGGCATCGGCGTCACCGCCACCACCACCCAGGACATCTGGAAGGACCACCCCGAGAAGGTGCTGGGCACCACCAACGACTTCGTCACCAAGTACCCCAACACCGCGCGGGCGATGGTCATGGCCATCCTGGAGGCCGGCCGCTGGATCGACGCGGGCCTGCAGAACAAGCTGAAGATGGCCGAGACGATCGCCGAGAAGTCCTATGTCAACACCTCGGTGGACGCGATCAACCAGCGCATCCTGGGCCGCTACCAGAACGGCCTGGGCCGGACCTGGGATGACCCTAACCACATGAAGTTCTTCAACGACGGGGCGGCCACCTACCCCTACCTGTCGGACGGCATGTGGTTCCTCACCCAGCACCGTCGCTGGGGCCTGCTCAAGACCGATCCGGACTACCTCGGCGTGGCCAAGGCCATCAACAAGACGGCGCTCTACAAGGAGGCCGCTGCGCAGCTCAAGATCAGCGTGCCCAAGAGCGACCTGCGCAGCTCCAAGATGGTCGATGGCGTGGTCTGGGACGGCAATAACCCGGCCAAGTACGCCGCCGCCTTCAAGATCAAGGCGGCCTGATCCAGCCCCGCCCGACACCATGCCCGCCCAGGAGCCCACGATGAATGCGAGCACCCTCACCCTGTCCGGCGGTCCCGTGCCGGCCTCACCCACGCCCCCTGCCGCTGCGGCCACGCATCCCTCGGTCGCCCGCGCAGCCAACCCGGCACCGGTGGCCGCAACCGCCCCGGACGTCAAGCAGAAGGAGCAGGCCGCTGCGCTGGCCCGCGCCCAGCGCCGCCGCACGCTGGCGCGCTGGCTGGCGCCGCTGCTCGGCTTCCTGGGCCTGCTGCTGGTGTGGCAGCTCGTGTCGCACACCGGCGACAAGCAGCTGCCCGGGCCAGTGGTGGTCTGGGCCTCGGCGGTGGAGCTGTTCGCCGACCCCTTCTACGTCAAGGGGCCCAACGACCAGGGCATCGGCTGGAACATCCTGTCGTCGCTGCAGCGCGTGGGCCTGGGCTTCGGCCTGGCCGCGCTGGTGGGCATCCCGCTGGGCTTCATGATCGGCCGGTTCAACTTCCTGAACCAGATGCTGGACCCGATCATCAGCCTGCTGCGCCCGGTCTCGCCGCTGGCCTGGCTGCCGATCGGCCTGATGGTGTTCAAGGCCGCCAACCCGGCGGCGATCTGGACCATCTTCATCTGCTCGATCTGGCCGATGGTGATCAACACCGCAGTGGGCGTGCGCCAGGTGCCGCAGGACTACCTCAACGTGGCCCGGGTGCTGAACCTGTCCGAGTGGACGGTGATGCGCAAGATCCTCTTCCCCGCCGTGCTGCCCTACATGCTGACCGGCGTGCGCCTGGCGGTGGGCACGGCCTGGCTGGTGATCGTGGCCGCGGAGATGCTCACCGGCGGCCAGGGCATCGGCTTCTGGCTGTGGGACGAGTGGAACAACCTCAACGTGGCGCACATCCTGATCGCGATCTTCGTGATCGGCGCAGTGGGCCTGGCGCTGGAGTGGCTGCTGATCAGCATCGCCCGCCGCTTCGACTATTCGTGACCCACCCCCGACCTGGAGACTGCACCATGAGCAATCCCTCGCGATTCCTGCGCATCGAAGACGTCGGGATGAGCTTCCCGACCAAGAAAGGCGACTTCGTCGCGCTGCGCAACGTCCACCTGGATGTGGCGCGCGGCGAGTTCATCGCCCTGATCGGCCACTCCGGTTGCGGCAAGTCGACCCTGCTGAACCTGGTGGCCGGGTTGACCACGCCCACCTCAGGCGTGCTGCTGCTGGAGGACCGCGAGCTGCGCGGCCCCGGCCCCGACCGCGCGGTGGTGTTCCAGAACCACTCGCTGCTGCCGTGGATGACCTGCCTGGAGAACGTGCTGCTGGCGGTGGAGCGCGTCTTCGGCGCGACCGAGAAGAAGGCGCAGCTCAAGGAGCGCGCGCTGGCCGCGCTGAACCTGGTGGGCCTGAGCCACGCCAAGGACAAGCGCCCCGGCGAGATCTCCGGCGGCATGAAGCAGCGCGTGGGCATCGCCCGGGCGCTGGCCATGGAGCCCAAGATGCTGCTGATGGACGAGCCCTTCGGCGCGCTGGACGCGCTCACCCGCGCCAAGCTGCAGGACGAGCTGATGCGAATCGTCGCGGCCACCGGCTCCACCGTGATGATGGTGACCCACGACGTGGACGAGGCGGTGCTGCTGTCCGACCGCATCGTGATGCTGACCAACGGGCCGGCGGCCACCATCGGCGAGGTGCACAAGGTGCCGCTGCCGCCGGTGCGCGAGGCCTTCCGCCCGCGCCTGGAGATGGCGCACAACGCCGACTACCTGGCCTCGCGCGAGGCGGTGCTGGAGTTCCTGTACCACAAGCAGGCCCACGTGGAGAAGGAGGCGGCGTGATGCGCCGCAGGGCAGCGGCTTGATCGGGTCCTGACAAAAACGGCCTGCCACGCAGCGCGTGCAGGCCGTTGTTGCATCCCGGTGGCGGGCCGAGCCAGCCACCAGGGCAGTCACTCAGCGTGGCAGCATGAAGGTGGACTTCTCGCGCAGCACACGCGCCTCGTCGGAAGCGGTGGCCAGGCGCTCGACGTTGAAGTGGATCTCGTGCGCCCCGGCCTTGGTCGCCGCGGCCGTCTCTGGCGGCACGCGCAGCTCCACGGTCACCCACTTTGCCTCGGCCGGGCCGACCGTCACCTCCAGCGGCTTGGCCAGCTGCAGGCCCTGCAGACCATCGACCGCCACGCGGTAGGTCTGCGCCGTCTCGGTGGCGTTCATCACCTGCAACCGGTAGACGTTCTCGACGAAGCCATCTTCCACCACGCGCGCCAGCGAGGCCCGGTCGCGCACGATATCGGCCTTGAAGGGCGAGCGCATGGCGATGCTGATGCCCACGCCAGCACAGATGATCACCATCACCACCGAGTAGATGATCACGCGCGGGCGGAAGATGCGCAAGATCTCCTGCGTACGGGTCAGGTGCTGCTCCAGGCCGTTCTCGGTGTCGTAGCGCACCAGGCCGCGGGCGTAGCCCATCTTGTCCATCACGGTGTCGCAGGCGTCGATACAGGCAGCGCAACCGATGCACTCGTACTGCAGGCCCTTGCGGATGTCGATGCCGGTGGGGCAGACCTGCACGCACAGGCCACAGTCCACGCAGGCGCCCAGGCCCTGGGTCTTGTGGTCGACCTTCTTGGTGCGCGCGCCGCGCGGCTCGCCACGCTCGGCGTCGTAGGTGATGATGAGCGTGTCACGGTCGAACATCGCGCTCTGGAAGCGCGCGTAGGGGCACATGTACTTGCAGACCTGCTCGCGCATGAAGCCGGCATTGCCCCAGGTGGCAAAGCCGTAGAACAGCACCCAGAACCACTCCCAGGGGCCGAAGCCCAGTGTCATCGCCGAGGCCCACAGCTCGCGGATGGGGGTGAAGTAGCCCACGAAGGTGAAGCCCGTCCACAGCGCCACCACGATCCAGGCCAGGTGCTTGCCGCCGGTGCGCCAGACCTTCTCCGCACTCCAGGGCGCGGCATCGAGCTTCATGCGCTTGACGCGGTCGCCCTCGAACTTGCGCTCGATCCACATGAAGATCTCGGTGTAGACCGTCTGCGGGCAGGCGTAGCCGCACCACAGTCGCCCGGACACCGCGGTGAACAGGAACAACCCGTAGGCCGAGACCAGCAGCAACGCCGTCAGGTAGATCAGGTCCTGCGGGTAGAACACCAGCCCGAAGATGTAGAAGCGCCGGCTGACCAGTTCGAACAGCAGCGCCTGCCGGTCATTCCACATCAGCCAGGGCAGGCCGTAGAAGATGATCTGCGTGAGCCAGACGAACAACCAGCGCCAGTTGTTGAAGCGCCCGGAGATCGCCTTGGCGTAGATTTTCTTGTCCGACTGGAACAGCGACGCCATCTTCACAGGAGGAGGGGCATTGCCGGCCGCCTTGGCAGCCGCAGTGTCTGGCTTGTGGGGAGTCATGGGTAGGAAAGGACTGGTGTGAGGCGAACCCGGACAATTATCCGGTTCATACCCAACAAGGTATCAAATAGCATGCCATCCACCGTGTCGCAAGAAAACCCAGGGCGGACAAGCACTTGGCTCAAAACAAGGACCACCACCAACTTCTTGACTGGCATCAACTCAGTCAATGTTGGCACGACATGTCAGGATTGGCAGCACCCGGATACCTTCCCGATCTCCTTGGGTACCGATGCCGGATGCCTTCCACTGTAGCGCCATCTGCGACGGCTCGCGGCCCGCTCAGCGGTACTGCCTCAGGTAGTGCCACTCGAAGCCTCGCTTGGCCCAATGGAACAGCCGGGTGGAAGGCAGCAGTACGTTGCGCTTTGGCGTGCGCCACACCAGCGTGCCGTGGTCGATGGCGTCGATGATGCAGATCAGCTCGACCTTGAAGCCGCGCTGCGACGCCCGCCCTGCCAGGTCAGCCAGCAGGTTCTCGGCCGCTGCTTCAGCCTGAAGGTCGGCCATGTGGGCCTGCTTGGGCATCCAGTCGGGACCGGGAAAGCTGCCAGAGTCGCCCGCCACGTAGACCCGCACCTGGCCCGGCAAGCGGCACTGGGCGTCGGCCTGGAGCAGCCCGCCGGGTGAGCGCGGCAATGCCGTGGCGTCGAACCAGGCGTTGCCGGTCAGGCCGGGCTGGAACAGGATCAGGTCGGCGGTGAACGACCCCCCCTCGGTGTACACCCGGTCCGGTTCGAAGCGCTGCAGCTTGTGGCCCAGGTGGGTGCGGATGTCGCGCCGCGCCATCTCGGCCAGCAGGTGCCGGACCGCCTTCGGTCCCAGGCGGTTGCCGGGCTCCGTCGAGGGGTTGAAGAACACCAGCTCGAAGCGCTCGCGCCGGCCCTCGCGGCGCAGCTGCTCGTCGATGCCGAAGAGGAACTCGAACATCGGCCCGCCGCGCACCGCCGTCGGCTCGTTGGGGTTGCCGGCAAAGCCCACCGCGATCGTGCCCTCGCCCATGGCGGCCAGACGGTCACGGATGCGCTCGGCCGCCGCGATGCCTTCGCAGGGCGTGATGGCATGTTCGATGCCCGGCAGCCGCTTGATGAAGCGCCCGCCGGTGGCAATGACCAGTGCGTCATTGGCGATCGGCCCGGCGCTGGTGAGGACCGTGCGGCCACCCTCGGCCAGCCCGGTGACCTCACCGGCCACGAAGCGCACGCGCTGGCGGCGCAGGAAGTTCTCCAGCGGAATGACCAGGTCCTCGCGCCTGCGCAACCCGCTGGGGATCCAGATCGTGCCCGGCAGGTAGTGCAGCTGCGCACGGGGCGCCACCAGGGTGATCTCCACCCGCGCATCGCGCCGGCGCAGTTCACGCACGGTGGACAGGCCGGCAAAGCCGGCACCGAGCACGGTGATGCGCGCAGCAGCCTGTGCAGCGACGGCCGTCATGCCGGGGCGCCGAGCCGGTCGGCGACGCGACGCAGCGCAGCGCGGGCCAGCTCGCAGGCGGCGCGCACGTCGGCGTTGTCGGTGGCCGCGCCGATGACGCGCGGGTCCTGCAGCGCGATGCGGGTGCGCCCGGGCGTGGCCTCGGTCACGCCGCAGCCGCAGGGCAGCAGCGCCGCGATGTCCGGTTCGGCCGTCATCAGCGCATGGGCCACCTTGGGGCTGCACACGCCGAGCAGCTTCTGCGGATGGCTGTCCAGGCCGAGCTTGTTCTTCAGCGTGGCCTGCACGTCCACCTCGCTGACGATGCCCATCTGTTCAGCGGCAAGCGCAGCACGCAGGGTGTCGATCGCTGCAGCGATCGGCAGTTCCAGCTCGATGATGAAAGCGTAGGGAGTGTTCATGGGTTGCAGTGCAAGGTCGATGGGATCCTGGGCAGGGCTCAGGCTGCGTCTTCGCCGATCAGCAGCCGCCTGTCACCGAGGTAGCCGTGCGGGGGGATTTCCAGGTTGGTCGGCGCCGGCTTGTTCTTGAAGACCCGCCCGGCCAGATCGAAGGTCGAGCCATGGCAGGGGCAGAAGAAGCCGCCCGGCCAGTCTGCCGGCACGCTGGGGTGGCCGCTGCCCGCAGCCACGGAGCTGGGCGAGCAGCCCAGGTGGGTACAGATGCCGATGGCCACGAAGAGCTCGGGCCGGACCGCGCGAGCCGGGTTGCGGGCATAGGCGGGCTGCTGCTCGACGCGGGAGTCCGGGTCGGCCAGCTCAGCCTCGTGCCCCTTCAGGGCCGCCAGTTGCTCGGGCGTGCGGCGCAGGATCCACACCGGCTTGCCGCGCCATTCCACCGTCTTCATGCCGCCAGGCGGAATGTCGCTCACGTCCACCTCCACCGCCGCCCCCAGGGCCTTGGCACGCTCGCTGGGAGCGAAGCTGGAGACGAAGGGCACCGCAGCGGCCCCGGCGGCAGCGGCCCCGGCCGCGCCAGAGGCCAGCAGCCAGACGCGACGCTCGGGATCGTCAGGGCCGCAGGCGGAAGGGGACACCAGGGTGGCGACATGGGACATGGCAGATCCTTGCAGGATGGGTGAGACCAAAGGGTCCGGGGGGTGGCTCGGGCTCAGTGAGCGCCGGGTGCGTCGACGTCTTCCCAGCCTGTGATCATCGACTTGATGTGCGCGGTGGGCGTGTGGCCGGTGGTGGTCAGGTACACATGCACGATGAAGAAGGTCAGCATCATGAAAGCGCCGGCCGTGTGCGCCAAGGCCACCCACTCCAGGGTCAGCCAGCGGTCGACGCCGAACTGCGGCCAGAAGGCCCGGAACAGGTACAGCAGCCCCGAGCCCCAGATCAGCGGCGACACCATCGCCAGCAGCGCCAGGTAGGCCAGCCGCTGCAGGGGGTTGTGCTTGCGCTGCGCCGTCTTCTGGTAGGGGTGCGGCGCGCCGCGGAACATGCCCCAGGCGTAGTAGCGCGCCATGGCGTCCACCTTCTTGAGCGTGGGCAGGTACTGCCGCCACTCCCCGGTGGTGAACTGCCAGAAGATCGTGAAGGCCCACAGCAGCAGCAGGGCCCAGGCGGCCAGGGTGTGCAGCCGAACGGACCGGCCGAAGCCGAGCAGGTGGTAGCTGCCGTGCACCTCGAAGCCGGTGACCAGCATCGTGATGATCAGCGCGGCCTGTGACCAGTGCCAGAAGCGCTCATAGCGCTTGAAGATGTAGAGGCGGGCCGGCGTGGCGCCCGGCATGCCGGGCAGGATCTCGGGAGCGATCGTGGACATGGCGGTTCTCCGCTGGCGGGTCAGTGGGCAGCTTGGCGACGGCGGGTCGCCACGATGCGGGCCGTGGTGTGGATGGCCACCCCGGCCAGGGCGGCCAGCCGGCCGATGCGATCGATCCAGGGGTTGGCGTCCCGTGCCGGCAGGTAGACACCGCCCAGGCGGCCCAACCTGCTTTGCGCAGCGTCGGCATGGCACTGCGAGCAGCGCACCGCCTGCTCCTTGGGCGCGACCATGTGGGTGATCGGCCAGAGCATCTCGGTGCGCACGAAGTCGTACCGGCCGCTGTAGGTCTTGCCGTTGGCCTCGGTGCCGGTCTTCAGCGCCTTGGACCAGTCGAAGTGGTGCCAGAAGGCGGTGTCATCCGGCGTGGCGGTGTGCGGCACCAGCAGGTGCTGGTGCACCACGTCATAGGGCTGCTTGCCGGTAAAGCGCTTGACCGGCCAGATGCGTACGCCCGGGTCGTCCGCGCTGCCGTGGAAGGTGTTGATCTTCACGACCCCGGCCGGGTCGATGCGGTCATCCAGCGTGGTGTAGGTCACCCGGCCGTTGAACCACAGGTAGTCGGGCACCACGTTCTCACCCAGCTTGAATGCGCCCTTGCGACTGTCGTAGACAACGTGGCCATGGGCGTCCTTCTCCTGGATCGGCTTGCCGGCGGGCGGGAGCCGGCCGGCCACCGACCAGTCCCAGGCCATCTTGGTCGGCACGCCGCCGCGCGCGAAGCTGGGCACGTGGCAGCTCTGGCAGGCCAGCTTGCTGGTACGAGTCCAGGTCACCGTGCTTGACGCCGTCCCCGCCGCCGTTGAAGTGGCAGCTGCCGCAGGTGGCGGTGGAGGTCTTGCCGATGGCCCGGGCCACCCGGGCCAGGTCCACCGGATCGATGTACTTGCCCGAGCCAGGCGGGTACTCGGTGCGCTCGGTCGGCACCTCACCGGCCAGGCCGTGGGGCTTGCGATAGCCGCCGGTCTGGTGGCAGCTCAGGCAGACCTGGGTGACCTCCGCGCCGCTTTTGAAGGGGCCTTGCAGCTCCTTGAACTTGCTGTGGTCGGCGGTGCTCTTGCGGGCCGCCGAGGCCGCTGCCGTGGGAGCCGCCGGGGAGGCAGAGGCGGCAGAGGTGGCAGACGTAGCAGGGGAGGCCGGCGCTGCCGCCGTGGCCCAGGCGCCGCCCGCCCCCGCCACGCCGGTGGCCAGGGCCAGCGCGGTCGCCCAGCGCCAGACCGGCAAGGTACGAGACGCAGATCGACCGGCAGGGTGCCGACTGCGAAGTGAAGGTGAGTGCATGCCTGTCTCCTGTCTTGGCTCAGCCGCCGGGCACCGCGGGGTCCGGACAGACGCAGAAGTAGAAGCAGGCAAGGAGCGGCGCCCACGCAGGTGTCCCGGAGCTGATACCCATACAGGTAATCAAGATGCATGCCAGCAGCCCTCACAGCAGGCACACGCAGGAATCGCCCGCCAACCCAGGAGACCGAGCGGACGGCTCCCTCGGTCGACCCTGCCAACGACGCCAGAGACGGCAGGCCCTGGCAGTTTGAAGCCAGGAATGGCAGTCACTGCAGAGCAAGGGGGCGCTGGTGCAGCGCCCTGCCGGCCGCCCTCAGGGGGCCAGGGCTGCGTCCAGCGCGGCGGCGTCGGCCACGTGCTGCAGCGAGCGCACCTGCAGCCGGTCCAGCCGGACCACGGTGGCCAGGCCAGCACGGCGCGGCAAGTCGGCCAGCCGCGCGGCATCGCGGGCCAGGCCGACATTCAGGGGCAGCTCCCGCAGCTTCGGCAGCGCAAACATCGTCGTGATCAGCGCCGGCATGGCGCTGATGTCGACGACATAGACCACGCCCGCACGGGCCAGCTCGGCGGCGCCCCGAGCCACCAAGGCGGGGCTCAACCAGTCGGTCGTCATCTTGTCGGCACCGAACACCACCCAGCGTACGCCCTCGTCGATGTGCAACGGGCGGTCATGCTGGTCGGCCAGGGTGCGCGCTGCCACCATGGCCCCCACCTCCAGCGTGCGTGCCGGCGCTGCCGTGCCCGGTGTCGTTTGGGCCGGCGCGGGCACCGTGGCCAACGCCGCCGAGCAGGCCAGCAGACCCAACAGGGTGCGGCGTGAGGACAAAACTGTCAGGAGGGCCATGGGAATCCGATGCGAGTTGAAGGCCGACCCGCTGCCGGCCGGCCAGCCGGATCTTGTCATCTCATGCCGGGACATGTCACGACATGCCACCCATGGCAGTATCGTTGCGGGGCCGATCGCTGTCCTGCTTCCTGCCTGCCGCCATGCCCACGCCCTTACCCGAACTCGTCTCCTACCTCGAAGGCCTGCCCGAGCCGCACATCCTGTTCGACCGGCAGTACCGCATCCTCGCCGCCAATGCGGCCTACCGGCAGCAGTTCGCACCGGGCGGCTCGGTGCTGGGGCGTACCTGCTACGAGGTCTCGCACCACATCGACGTGCCCTGCGACGAGGCGGGCGAGACCTGTCCGCTGGCGCGCTCGCGCCACAGCGGCCGGCGCGAGCGCGTGCTGCACCTGCACCATACCCCGCAGGGCGAGGCCTACGTGAACATCGAGCTGGTGCCTCTGCACGACGCCAGCGGCCAGGACGCCTGCTTCATCGAGAAGATGGAGCCGCTGCGCATCGCGCAGGGCGTGCCGGCGGCCGACGGGCTGATCGGCCGCTCGGCGCCCTTCCAGGCGATGCTGGAGCTCGTGGCGCGGGTCGGCCCCTCCGAGGCCAGCGTGCTGCTGCTGGGCGAGTCGGGCACCGGCAAGGAGTTGGTAGCACGCGCAGTGCACGAGGCCAGCCCGCGTGCGTCCAGGCCGCTGGTGGTGGTGGACTGCGCCAGCCTGCCCGAGACGCTGTTCGAGAGCGAGCTGTTCGGCCACGAGAAAGGCGCCTTCACCGGTGCCCACGCCGCACGGGCCGGGCTGGTGGAAGCCGCCAGCGGCGGCACGCTCTTCCTCGATGAGGTGGGGGATATCCCGCTGACCATGCAGGTCAAGCTGCTGCGGCTGCTGGAGAGCGGCACTTACCGGCGGGTGGGCAGCAGCGAGCTGAGGCGGGCCGACCTGAGGGTGGTTTCCGCCACCCACCGGGATCTGCACACCATGGTGGACGACGGTCATTTCCGGGAAGACCTGTTCCACCGGCTCGGCACCTTCCCGATCCCGCTGCCACCGCTGCGCGAGCGGCGCGATGACCTGCCGCTGTTGTGCACATCGCTGCTGGCCCGGCTGGCGCCGCGGCGCCAGCTGCAGCTGACGCGTGCCGCGCTGGCCCGGCTGGCGGCGCACGCCTTCCCCGGCAATGTCCGCGAACTGCGCAACGTGCTGGAGCGAGCAGCGCTGCTGGCCGACGGCCCCGTGATCGACGCCGCACAGGTCGAGCAGGCGCTGGCGCTGGGCGCGCGCCGCGCATCGACGGCGGCCTGTGATACGAGGCCCATCAGGGCGGAGCCCGGCGAGATCGCCGCGACCGCTGCATCCGCCGCGCCCCTGCGCCAGGCCGAGCGCGACGCGCTGCGCACGGCCCTGTCGTCCCACCGCGGCAGCCGCGAGGAGCTGGCCCGCCACCTGGGCATCAGCCTGCGCACCCTGTACCGCAAGCTGCACGAACTCGACGGCGGCACCAACACCTCCACCGCCCCGCCAGCCTGACGCGAGGAGCAGCAGGTCGGGCGGGTCGATCGATCAGGTCGGGTCGGGCAGCTACGCCGCCGGCACCGCGCCCTACTTCGCCGGGTACTGGATGTCGACGCGGCGGTTCTTCGACCAGGCGGCCTCGTCGTGGCCCGCCGCGGCGGGGCGCTCCTCGCCCCAGCTCAGCGCTTCCATCTGGCTGTCCTTGACGCCCAGCACCTTCAGCGCCTTGCGCACCGACTCGGCGCGGCGCTGGCCCAGCGCGAGGTTGTATTCCGGGCTGCCGCGCTCGTCGGCGTTGCCCTCCAGGCGCACCGCCAGGGCCGGGTTGGCCAGCAGGTACTTGCCGTGGCGCTCGACCACCGACACGAACTCGGCCTTGATGACCTGATCGTCGAAGTCGAAGTAGATGCTGCGCTGCAGCGAGATCTCGCTCTTCGCATCCAGGTGGGCGGGCAGCGCCGTCGACGCCACAGGCTTCGTGGCCGGTGCCGGCGACGGGGTGGCGGGGGTCGCCGGGGTCACGGCCTGGGGCGCCGGTGCGGGCGCAGGCGCGGCGGGTGCGGCCGGGGCGGCGGGCACCACCGGCGCGCTGCTGCAGGCGCCCAGCAGGGCGGCCAGGGTGGCGGTCAGGACAAAGGTCTTGGAAAGGGTCACGCTCGGATCTCCAGCGAACTCGGACATCGGCCCGCCGATGCGGTGGGCCGCAGTCGCCTCGGGCAGGAACCCTCCTGCCCGGGCGGGCTGCCGCCAATCTAGGCAGACCCGGTTCAGTGCACCAGTGCGGCTGGTCACGGCGTGGTCACGACCTGCGCAGCGCCATGACTGCACGACTGCATGCCGCATGCCCGCATGCCCGCATGCCCGCATGCCCGCACGATTGCACGACTGCACGGCCGGTGGTTCAGCCCTCCAGTTCGATGCACACCCGCGTGCCCCGCCCCGGCGCGCTGTCCACCCGCAGGTCGGCGCCGATCAGCGCGGCCTGCTCCTGCATGCCGCGCAGGCCATAGTGCCCCGGCCGCGGCACGGCGGGGTCGAAGCCGCAGCCGTCGTCGGCCACCTCGATGCAGGCCCGCAGCGCCGACGCACCAGCCGGGCCGGCCGCCGTGCCCAGCCGGATCTCGACCTGCTGCGCCTGCGCATGGCGCTCGACGTTGCGCAGCGCCTCCTCGACGATGCGGAACACCGCCTCGAAGCGCCCGTCCACCCAGGTGGTGGCGCCGGGATCCACCGTCAGCGCCACGCGCAGGCCGCTGCGCTGGCCGACGCGCCGCGCCAGGTCGCGCACCGCGGTGCCCAGGCCGGACTCGCGCACGCTGTTGTCGCGCATCTGCGCGATCGCGGCCCGCGCGTCGGCCAGGCCGCCGCAGGCCACGGCCTCGGCGCTGGCCAGCTCGGCGTCCAGCTCGGCACCGTCCAGCCGCGTGCGCAGCTTGCGCACCAGGCGGATCTGCGTGAGCAGCGCCATCAGCGAGTGCGCCAGCGTGTCGTGCAGGTCGCGGGCGATGCGCAGCCGCTCGCGCGAGACGGCGGCCAGCCGGGCCTCGTCGGCCAGGCGCTCGATGCGCACGGTGCGCTCGGCCACGCGCCGGTCCAGCTCGGCATTGAGGGTCTGCAGCGAGCGCTTCTCGGCCTGCAGCCGGTCGACCACCTGCGCCAGCGTGGCGCCGATGCGGGCCACCTCGTCGGCGCCGCGCGGGATCGCCAGCGTGTCCTGCTGGCCCTGGCGCACCCGCTCGGCGTCGCGCGCGAGCGCCTCCAGCCGGCGCGTCAGCGCCCGCGTGGCGGCCACCGCGGCCAGCGCGGACAGCAGCCCGGCCAGGAAGACGATCAGGAACACCGCCTGCCGCGTGGTGCGCACCGGCTCCAGCGCCTGGTCGGCCGGCTGGCGCACCACGGCGGTCCAGCCCAGCCCCAGGCTGTCGGCCAGGCGCAGCTGGGTGCGCCGCCCGACCAGGTAGGCACCCCCTTCAGTGAGGTCGGCCGGCGCCGCCACGCTGCGCCCCAGCCAGTGCGGCGGGCCGGACAGCACGCTGCCATCGCGTGCAGCCAGCATCAGTTCGAGCGAGCGGGATTCGCCCAGCAGCTGCTGCATGTGCGTCAGCACCCCCTCCACCCAGGCCCAGGGCACGACGGCGGCCAGCACGGCCCCATCGCCCTCCGCCCCTGGGCCCGGCCCCGGGCCCAGGGGCGTGGCAAAGATCACTTCGCGCCGGGCCGAGCGCGCATCCTCGTATGCGCCCAGGCGTTCCACGCCCGGCGCGGCCGCCTGGTCGCGCACCACCGCCGCGTGGCGGGCGGCGGCGTACCAGGGCGCAGCGGACAGATCGAGTCCACGTTGCCAGCCACCGGCAGCGGCGGTCACGCGCCCCTGCACGTCGGTGATGGCCAGTGCGTCGAACTCGGCAAAGCGCGCCTGCACCGCCTGCAGCGACAGCCGCTGCTCGACCCAGTCACGCTCGGCGACCGCGCGGATCTGCACCGCTGCCACCTGCAGCGCCAGGCTGCGCATCTCCAGGTTCATCGACAGGGCGTCGCGCACCTGCGTGGCGTACTCGGCCAGCTGCCCTTCGGCCGCCGCGCGGGCGCGGCGCTCGGCCTGCGACGCGGCCAGACTGGCCGCCGCCAGGGCCGCCAGCGTGACCACCGACACGACCGCCCAGCCGATCGCCGAGGTCACGTGCAGGCGCGGATCGAGGCGCTCTTTCCAGTTCGACATGATGCGAGCCTGCCACACACTCAGGTCCCGGGGTCGGACGGCGGCCGCGGCCATACCAGTGACCTTGCCCGTGACAGTGCCCGCGGTGTGCCGGCCGGCACTGCCGCTGCCCCGCGACCTCGGCTAGGCTGTGGCCCACACTGCCGAGCCGAGCGCATGAACGAACCCACCCCCGCCGAAGACCGCCCGGCACCGCTGCGGCTGCTGATCGTCGACGACCAGCCGCTGATCCGCCGTGGCCTGGCCATGATGCTGGCCACCGAGACCGGCATCACGGTGGTCGGCCAGGCCGCCGACGGCCAGGAGGCGATCGACCAGGCCCTGGCCAACGCCCCCGACGTCGTTGTGATGGACCTGCAGATGCCGCGCATCAGCGGCGTGGTCGCCACGCGCGAGATCACCGCCCGCCTGCCGCGCACCCGCGTGGTGGTGCTGACCACCTACGACGACGACGAACTGGTGTTCGAGGCCATCCGCGCCGGCGCCCACGCCTACCTGCTCAAGGATGCCAGCGAGCAGGAGGTGCTCGACACCATCCGCGCGGTGCACCGGGGCGAGTCCCACCTCTCCCCGGCCATCGCCCGCAAGGTGATGGAGCAGCTGCGCACCCTGCCGGAGCCAGTGCGCACCGCCGCCCCTGCGCCCCAGCCCGCACCGGAGCCGGCCGAGCCGCTGACCGACAAGGAAGCCCGCATCCTCGACCTGATCGCCCAGGGCCGCAGCAACAAGCAGATCGCCGCCACGGTGTTCCTGGCCGAGGGCACGGTGAAAAACTACGTCAGCCGCATCATGGAGAAGCTGCACGCCGAGAGCCGCATCGAGCTGGCCATGCGCGCGGCCCAGCGCCGGGGCTGAAGCTGCGGCCGAGGCGAACAAGCCACAGGCCTCCCATCGAAGGCCTGCCCTCACACGGACAAGGGGGATTGGGCACTGGGGTTGAAATGGTCAGGGTAAACCCCAGTATGCTTGTATCCCTGGGGCTTCCGCCAATCCGGCTGTGGCTGCCTGGACCACCCAGCACGGCCCGACCCAGGCCGGCACCGATGTGAGGTACCCGATATGACCTGCCGCATGACCCCTGCCCTGCCCTTCCCGCTGCCGCTGGCGCCTGCCGCCGGCATGACGCCGCTGTGGCTGGACTGGACCGCCCAGGCATCGGATGCCGGCGCACGCTTCGCCCGCCTGCCCTTTGACGCTGCGCGGGCCCAGTACGCCAGCGCGGTGCGTGCCGGCTGGGTCGAGCGCTCCATGCTCGCCTCCCGGGAGGTCGAGCGCACCCTGGCCACGCTGGAGCAGCTGACCCTGGGGCCCTGGGCACGGCAGGTGTGACGAACCCGTCCGGTACCGGCCCAGGCCGTGCCGGATCGGGAACAATCCGCTCCTGCGCACCCGGCAGGAACGGATGACGGGGCGCCCCACCACGAGGAGCCCCATGCAAGCAGCGTATCTGACCGGCCACGGTGGCAATGAGGTCGTCGCGATCGGCGAGCGGCCGAAGCCGCAGCGTCGGCCCGGCGAAGTCCTGGTGCGCATGCGCGCCGCGACGCTCAACCGCGTCGACCTCTACATGCGCGACAGCGGTGCGGGCATCACCCACAGCCTGCCGCAGATCATGGGCATCGACGGCGCAGGCGTCGTCGAGGACGTGGATGACCACGACCCGCAGCTCAAGCCCGGCATGCGCGTGGTGCTCTACCCCGGCGTGACCTGCGGGCGTTGCGAGTTCTGCCTGCGCGGCGAGGGCGTGCTGTGCACCTCGATGAAGCTGCTGGGCGAGCACCGCGACGGCACGCTGGCCGACTACGTGGTCGTGCCGGCCGCGAACGCCCTGCCCTGTCCCGATGCGCTGGACTTCGCCCAGGCCGCAGCGCTGGGCGTCAACCACCTCACCGCCTGGCGCATGCTGGTCACCAAGGCGCGGTTGCAGCCCTGGGAGACCGTGCTGATCTTCGGCATCGGCGGCGGGGTGTCGCTGGCCGGGCTGCAGATCGCCAAGATGATCGGTGCGCGCGCGATCGTCACCTCGCGCGACGAGTCCAAGCTGGAGCGCGCCTTGCAGATGGGCGCCGACGAGGTGGTCAACAGCGCCAAGGACGACGTGGCCAAGCGCGTGCTGGGGCTCACCGGCGGGCGCGGCGTGGACGTGGTGCTGGAGAACATCGGCACCGCAGCCTGGCCTGCGGCCCTGAAGTCGGTGGTGCGCGGCGGGCGCATCGTGACCTGCGGCGCCACCTCGGGCGACCAGCCGGGTGCGGACCTGCGGCGCGTCTTCATCCGCCAGCTGCAGATCTTCGGCTCCACGCTGGGCGACCTGCGGGAGTTCCACGACCTGCTGGGCGTGTGCGAGCGGGGCCTGCTCGTGCCGCAGATCGAATCGCGCTGGCCGCTGGCGCAGCTGCACGCGGCGCTGGACCGGCTCGACGCCGGCGAGCAGTTCGGCAAGATCGCGATCGAGATCGGCTGACAGGGACGGCGCAGACGTGCCCCTGTGTCGTCACTGGGTCTGGACGGCCGTCGTGAGAACGATGTCGGTGACCGGCACGTTGGTATAGGCGCCCACGGTGTGGGTGCTGACCGCGTTCATCGCATCCAGCACGGTGAGGCCGCTGACCACGTTGCCGAACACTGCATAGCCAGGCGATGCCGCACTGCTGTAGTCCAGCGCGGTGTTGTCAACGACGTTGAAGAAGAACTGCGAAGTGGCCGTGTTCGCCGCGGTTTGCCGCGCCATCGCGATGCTGCCACGCAGGTTGCTGAGCCCCTTGTTGGTCTCCAACGTGATCGGCTCGCCGACACCGGTCTTTGCCACCAACGTCGTACCGCTTGCCCCGGTGAACCCGCCGCCCTGATCGACGGCAATGCCCGTCAAGGGAACGGTGATGACCCGGTGGAAGATCGTGCCATTGTAGAAACCGCTCTGCACGTAGCCGAGGAAGTTGGCCACCGTGATCGGCACCGTGGCCGGCTCCAGTTCGACCACCAGGGTGCCCATCGAGGTGGTCATCGTCACCCGGGGCTTCGGCACGGTGTAGGCTTGGTCGAACAGCGTGCTGCCCCCGGTCTTGGCTGTGAAGCGCACGGACATCGCCTCATCGGGTGTGCAGGTGACACGGTGCTGGGTGGTACTGTCGCGCAGGACGGCCAGGTTGTCGCAGCCCGTGACGCTGAAATCGGTCGAAGTCGTCAGATGCGTGCCCGTGACGGTGAACGTGCTGACCTGACCGTAGCTGACGCGGTCCGCCGTGACCGCGGTCACCGTGGGCGTACCGAAATTCGGATCGCCGGCATCACCGCCCCCACCACCACAGGCCGAGAGCAGGGCAGCCACCAAGCCCAGCCACGGCAAGTGGCGAGCCTGGCGGGCGAGAACGCGAACGCGAACGCGATGCAGGTTGGGCGAAGTCGGGTTCATGGCGGGTGGTGGTCAAGGGTGGATGAACAGCGCGACAGAGAGACGCAAGCCGCTCATTGGATCACCACCACCGCCGTGCGACACCTCACACGGCAAACCGCGCGCTGTGCCATGTGGCGCCCGTGCAGATTTGCCACTTCGCCGTGGCGGCTTGGCAGCAGCGGGACCGCTCAATAGTGCGGCGGCAGTTCGTCGCGCAGGCTGCGTGGCGCGGCGGGGGCGCCGTCACCCACCTGGCGACGCAGCTCGGTCACCTCCTGCGCCAGCCGGTCGATGTCGCGCTGCTGGCGCACGATCACCTGGTTGAGCTGCTCCAGCAGATCGTCAGCAAAGCTGGCCTTGATCTCCAGCTCGGTCAGGCGGCGGTCGGTGTCCGGGTCGATGTCAGGTGTGTCGTGCATGGCCGTATTGGACGCGAGAACGGCCGGCGCCGGCACACACGACACCCGCCACCGCGTCGGCCCGCTGCCCGCACGCACCCACGCAGGACCCAGTCCTGCGTCAGCGCAGGACTGTCAGCGCAGGAAGACCTGCGTGTAGCAGTTGATGGCCGTGTCGCTGTAGGGGTAGGTCAGCGTGGACAGCTCGTTGCTCACGCTGCGGTTCTCCCAACTGACGCCGCAGCCCAGTTCGACGTTGCGCAGGACTTCGTAGTTCAGGCCCAGAGAGACCGTGGTGGTGCTGTCCCGGGCGGTCTGGGTGACGCTGCTGCCTGGCACCTTGAGCGCCGTGTCGAGCGTGCGCCGGGCGTAGGCCAGCATCGCATCGAGGCGGATCTTGGAGCTGGCCTGCCATTGGCTGCGCAGGGTGATCGCATCACGCATGCGTGCATCGCTGGCGTCGTTGTAGTCCAGGCCGGCCTCGCCATAGGCGCCAACGGTGCTGTCGCGGGTGATGCGCAACCCAATGTTGGACTTGCCGCTGGCCTGCCAGGTCCAGCCCATGCCACCGGTCCAGCTGCTGCGGCTGCGCTGCAGCGCCAGGGAGTGGGATTCCTGCGTGCGCGCCAGGTGCGCATCCAGCGTGCTGGCACCACTGGCGCGCAGTGTCGTGCCCACCTCGATGTCGTCACGGGTGACGTCGTTCGCGCCGCTGGCCGAGTACTGAGGGTAGCTCGCGTCGGTGCGGCGCAGCGTCAGGCGGGTGGACAGGTCGGGCGTGGGGGCGAAGCGCAGCCCGCCGCTGAGGCTGGTCTGGTCGAGGTTGGAGCTGCGATACGAGGCGGCGGAGAAGCGGTTGCGGTTGGCTGCCAGGCCCGCCTCGAAACTCCACTGGGTGACCACGCCCAGGCGGGCCTGGAGCGACGCCCCCTCGCTGCGTAGCAGGTTGCGGGCCGTCTCGACCCGCGAGGTGTCGCGGTACAGGCTCTGGCTGGCGGTCACCTGGGCCGTGCCGGAGATGCGTTCGATGGTTTCCCAGTCGAGCCGACCCAGCAGGTTGTAGGCGGCATGGTTGTACTCATCGGCGCGGCTGTAGCGCTTGCTGTCGGCCGACAGGTCAACCACCAGGCGCGAGCGGCCCAGCGACTGGTCGACGCCGGCACGCAGGCCACCCGTGGTGACGGTGTCGCTGGTCTCCTGCCCGTCACGGGCACGCCGCACGTTGCTGTCCGAGGTCACGCCCAGGCTGGCCCCCAGGTAGTAGGGGTTGCCCTCGGCATGGGCGGTACCGGCCAGCAGGGCCAGGCACAGCAGACTCAGGGACGCGGCGGCCAGCGGGCCACCACACGACGCAGGCTGGTTCGGGCTTGGAGAGGAAAACGCCATGTCAGGCCTTTCGGTCGAAGGGGTGGATACAAAAAGTGACGCTATCGTAGGTGACCGGCCGCGTCCCTCCGCATGCGTGCATGGCACCCGAACCGGCATTCATGCAATGGATCTCATTCCTGCACGTTCCCGCGGGAAACAACGTGACAAGTGGCCGCCGGCCGATTCAGCCCAGCGCCACCAGCTCGCTGGTCGGCCACCTGGGGGCATGGACGCGCCTGAGCCAATCCGGCAGGTCCTGTGCGGGCAGCGCCTCGGCAAAGAGAAAGCCCTGCATCGTCGCGCAACCGAGCCGGCACAGCACCTCGCGCTGGCGGTCATTCTCGACCCCCTCGGCGATGACACGCATGCCCAGCGAGCGGGCCAGCGCGATGATCGCGGTGACCACGGCAGAACTGCGCTCGGTGATCCCCAGGTCGCTGATGAAGGAGCGGTCGATCTTCACCTCGCTGATCGGCAACTGCGTCAGGTAGGCCAGCGACGAGTAGCCGGTGCCGAAGTCGTCGATCGAGATGCCCACGCCGCTTTGCGTCAGCCGGTGCAGCGCCGGGATGACCTCCTGAAGGTCCTTCATCAGCCCGGTCTCGGTGATCTCCAGTTCGATTGAGCGCAGCGGCACGCCGTGCAGCAACGCAGCGCGCTGGATCTGCTCGACCAGGTCGGTGCGCTCGAAGGCCCGGCTGGGCAGGTTGATCGCCACACTGAGATCCAGCCCGAACTGGTCGCGCCAGTTACGGATCTGGCGCGCCGCCTCGCGGATCGCCCACTCGCTCATCGGCACGATCAGGCCGGTTTCCTCCGCCAGCGAGATGAACTCGGAGGGCAGCACCAGCTCGGTGCCGCGCTGCCAGCGCATCAGCGCCTCCACCCCGGTGACGCGGTTGCCGCCCACCTCCACCTTGGGCTGGTAGTGCAGCACGAGCTCGCCGCGCTCCAGCGCCTTGTGCAGGGCGCTTTCCAGCTCCAGCTTCTGGCGCCCCATGCCGGCCAGGTGGGGCCGGTAGACCTGCAACGCATTGCGGCCCGCGGACTTGACCGAGTACATCGCCACGTCGGCGTTGCGAAGCAGGTCCACCACCGTGTGGCCATCGCGCGGGTACAGCGAGATGCCGACGCTGGCGGTGACGAAGTACTCCCGCCCGTCCAGCAGCACCGGCGCCCGCGCCACGCGCAGCATCGCCTCGGCCAGGGCCTCGGCCTGGGCCTCGCTGTCCACCTCGGGCAGCAGGGCCACGAATTCGTCGCCACCGAGCCGCCCCACGGCCTCGAGCACGCGGTGGCTGCGCAGCGGGTGGATGTCGGACCCCAGGTCGGTCAGCTGATCGCTGTGGTTCAGGCAGGAGCGCAGGCGCCGGCCGATCTCGACCAGCAGCTCGTCCCCGGCACCGTGGCCGAGGGTGTCGTTGATGCCCTTGAACCGATCCAGGTCGATCAGCAACAGCGCAAAGCCATGGCCCTGGTGGCGCGCGTGCTCCAGGGCGCGTTCAGCCCGCCAGATCAGCTGGCGGCGGTTGGGCAGCCCGGTGAGGGCATCGAAGTTGGCCAGCCGCTTGATCTTGTCCTCGATCATGCGGCGGTCGGTGACGTCCTGCAGCACGCCCGTGTAGCCGCACAGGCTACCCTGCTCGTTGAACTCCGGCTCGGCCTCGATGTGGATGATGCGCCGGCGCCCGTCGGGCAGCGCCACGGTGGCATCGGTGTCCAGCACGGTGCTGTGGCGCAGCACCTCGCGCAGCAGCGCGGCCATGCCATGCCGCTCGGCACCGACCAGGGCTCGCAGCATCTGGCGCAGGCCCAGCGTCTGGCGCGGGCTGCGGCCCAGCACGCGCAGGGCCTCGGGCTCCAGCCTCAGGCCACGCGGCGCGGGCCGCCAGTCGAAGCTGCCCATGCGGGCCAGGTCCTGCGCGCGGGCCAGCTTGGCCCGGCTGCACATCAGCTCATGCTGCACGCGCGCCGCACGCAACAGGTTGCGCACACGGCCGATCAGCAGGCTCCATTGGGTGGACTTGACGAAGAAATCATTCGCACCGGCATCGTAGGCCCGCTCGATGGAGGCATCGTCGTCCAGCCCCGTGAGCATCAGCACCGGCAGCAGCTCGCCACCGGGCAGGCCGCGCAGCTGCCGGCAGGTGGCAAAGCCATCCATGCCGGGCATGAGGGCGTCCAGGATCACCAGGTGGGGTGTCCACTGTTGCATCAGGCGCAGGGCGGCCTCGCCACTGGTGACCTCGGTGACCTGCAGGCCCTGCTCGCGCAGGGCCGTGGCGGTCAGCAGCAGGTTGATCTCGTCGTCGTCCACCAGCAGGATGTGGGCCGGCGAGCGCCCCTCGTCGTCCTCCTCGCTCTGGCCGAACATTGCAGACTTCATGCCGGAGCCAGCGACCGGGCAGTCGCGCGCATCTGGCGCAGGCCGCCCTGCACGCGCAGCAGCTCAGCCTGGACTTGGTCGAGCAACCCGCCTAGCTGATCGAGGGGCCTGCCCTCCCGCAGGTTGCGATCGCACTGGGCACACAGCTCCGCCAGCGTCAATGCGCCCGTGCTGGCACACGAGGACTTGAGGGTGTGGACGACATGCCGCAGCGCAGCGACGTCCAGCCCGGCCCGTGCCTGCACGAACTGGGGCACGAATCGCTCTACCGATGCATCAAAAGCAGCCATCACCCGTTCCACGAGATGATTCTGCCCGTCCGGGTCGAGCTGCCGCAGGCGCTCCAGTGCGGCCGGATCCAGGAGCGGAATTCCGTCACCGTTTTCTGCCCGCGATACCGGCGGCACCGGTGGATCCATTGAATCCTGCGGCGCGCTTGCCCCCGGCGCAGCACCGCGAACGGGCAACACGCGGCACAGCACATCAAGCAGCTGATCCAGCCGGTAGGGCTTGGACAGGTAGCCATCGAAGCCCAGCCCGATCAACCGGGCCTCGTCGCCCGGCAGGGCATTGGCGGTGACGGCGATCACCGGCACCTGCGCTGCGGTGCAACGGGGCGCCGGCACGCCGGCACCGCTGCGCAAGCGGCCGAGCGCCTCGATGCCGTCCATGTCCGGCATCTGGATGTCCATCAGCACGAGGTCGAAGGTCTCCTGTGCCAGCGCCTGCAACCCGTCGACGGCACAGCGGCTGACCTGCACCGTCGCGCCACAACGCCGCAGCATCTGCGCCATGACCTCCTGGTTGACGGCGTTGTCCTCGACCACCAGCACGCGTGCATCGATGCGTGGCTGCAGCGGCCCCGGTGGCGGCGCACCCGGGCGCAGCAGCTCCAGGGCCGCATGCAGCTCGGCCTGCCGGACCGGCTTGTGCAGCAGGCCGCGGCAGCCACCGTCGGCCGCCTCCGGCGGCGCATCGTCCGCATCGGTGGAGGTCATGAGCAGCCAGGGCAGCGCCGCCAGGCGGGGGTGCTCACGCAGGACCCGCCCGAGGCCGGGGCCGTCCAGCTGCGGCATGTGCCAGTCCAACACCGCCAGGTCATAGGCGGGCTCGCCCGGCGCGATGTCGCCGAGGCGGGCCAGTGCGGCCTGCCCGCCGTCTGCCAGGTCGACCTGCATGCCCACCTCGCTCAGCAGGGCCGCCACGGCCTGGCGTCCGCCCGGGTGATCGTCGACCACCAGCGCCCGCCGCCCGCGCCAGGCCAGCAGGCCCGGCGGCCGGGCCGCCGCGGGGCCATCGTCGGGTGCCACGGCCCGGACCAGGAAGGTGAAGCGAAAGGACGAACCCTCACCCGGGGTGCTGCACACCGTGAAGGCGCCCCCCATCAGCTGCACCAGTTGCTGCGAGATCGCCAGGCCCAGGCCGGTGCCGCCATGGCGCCGCGCCATGCCGTCGTGGACCTGGGTGAAGGCGCTGAACAGGCGCGGCAGTTCCTGCGCTGCGATGCCCATGCCGGTGTCGCGCACGGTGCAGGCCAGCAGCAGCGCACCCGCGGGCGGCGCGGTGCCCTCGTCCTCGTACTCCTCCGCCCCGGCCACCTCCAGCGTCACCGCCACCTCGCCGTGGTCCGTGAACTTGATGGCGTTGCCGATCAGGTTGGTCAGCACCTGGCGCAGCCGCAGTGCATCGGCATCGACCTGCACCGGCACGTCCTCGCCGTGCTGGTAGCTCAGCTCCAGTCGCTTGGCATGGGCACGCGGGGCGAGCAGCTCCAGCGTGTCCTCGACCACGCTGCGCAGGCCGAATCGACCCAGCTGCAACTCCAGCCGGCCGGCCTCGATCTTGGCGAAGTCCAGCACGTCATTGAGGATCTCCAGCAGGTTCTCGCCGGATCGGTACACCGCCTGGGCAAACCGGCGCTGCCGGTCATTGAGCACCGTGCCCAGCAGCAGCTCGGTCATGCCGAGGATGCCATTCATGGGCGTGCGGATCTCGTGGCTCATCGTGGCCAGGAAGCGGCCCTTGGCCTGGCTGGCAGCCTCGGCGGTGTCGCGTGCGGCCTGCAATTGCAGCGCCTGCTCGCGCTCCTGGGTCACGTCGCCCAGCAGGCCATAGACGCGCAGGCGCCCGTCCGGCAGCGGCCGGGTGCGGGTCCGCCGACGCAGCCAGCGCAGACCGTGCAGCGGATGGCGGATGCGCAGCATGACGTCGGAGGACTCGCCGCGCCGCTCGCGCAGCCCCTGCGCCGCCAGCAGCGCCTGGTCCTCAGCCAGCACGTGCGGCAGCTGCGGCCCGGGCGGCAGTTCATCGGCAAACCCGTCGATGCCGAGCATGTCATGCACCCGCGGGCTCAGGTAGTGGTAACACCCGTCTGCGGGGTCGATCACGAACACCCCTTCGTCGATCGACTCGACCAGCTCACGGTAGCGCTGCTCGGACTCCCGCAGCGTCTGCTCGGCGCGGCGCATCTGCGTGACGTCGCGCAGCTGGCTGATGACGATACGCGGCGCACCGGCACCTGCTCCGGCGCCCGCTCCACCACTTGGCCCTGCGGCCCCACCCCCACCCACCGCAACATGGCGTGCGGCCACCACGCGCTGGCCGTCGGCCGACTCCCAGACGAACTCATGCTCCACCGGCATGCGCCGGCCCAGCGCCTGGCGCACCTGGGGCGAGATCAGCTCGGCCAGGCCAGGCCCGAGCGCCTGGGTCAATGCGCGGCCGGCCACCGCCTCGTCGGCGGCACCGAACTCCAGCTCGGCGTGGCGGTTCAGGGAGATCACCTGCAGGTCGCGCGCATCCAGCGCGACCAGGCTGATCGGCAGGTTGTCGGTCAGCGCGGCCAGGATTTCGCGACCCTCGTCGAGCCCGTGCTGCTGCTGGCGGCGCTCGGTGATGTCGCGGCACAGGCAGACGTACTGCAGCCGCCCGCTGGTCTCGTCGGCCACCAGATCGGCGTCCACCTCCACCCAGTAGGCCTCGGCCGGTGCCAGGCAGACAGCGCCGCGCCGCGCCTTGAACTCGATGAGGAAGGCCTCGCCGCTGCAGAAGCGCTCACGCAGCAGCAGGGCCGGGCGCACGTCGTCGACGTCACGCACCAGGACCTCCCACAGCGGTCGCCCCCGCACCTCCGCCGTGCTGTGGCCGGTGGTCTCGGCGAAGGCCGGGTGGGCCCACTCGATGACGCCCTCCACGTCGGTGATCACCGCGCCGCGGGCGGTCCGGGAGGCCAGCATCGCCAGCCGGCCGTACTGCTCGGCATGCACCCACTGGGTGCGCAGCGCCTCCTCGCGCTGGGCCGCCTGGGTGAGCTGCAAGCCCACCAGCTCCAGCAGTTGGCGCGCCACGTCGTCCGGCGCCGCCGGGTCGTGGAACTCCAGCGCGGCCACGGCGCGCAGTCCCAGCCGCACGGGCAGCACCAGCACCTGCATCACCTCACGGGGGCGCCAGGGGCGGCTCGGCTGGTCGATGTAGGTCGGCCCGTAGCTGGTCACCAGCCCGGCCAGCGCCTGACCGAGCGGCAGTTCCTGCGCGCGCGCCAGCACCAGCGCATCGAGGTCGATGCAGTCGGCGTCTCCCCCCTGCGGGTCGGCCCAGGGCTGCACCAGCACGCCGTCGGCGCGCCAGTCGAACACCCGCAGCACCACGGTGCGCGTCGCGCCCAGAAAGGGCCCCAGGTCCGCGGCGGCCTCGCTCAGCGCCCCGGCCAGGCTGCCACGCGCGTGCAGCCGCTGCGCCAGGTCGAGCGCCAGGGCCAGCGGTGCCGGGCGCGCGCCCGTCGGCGTCACCGCCGCAGCGGCTGCAGGGCCCTCCGTCGACGCTTGGTCGGGCGTGCCGACCGCTGCGCCAGACGCGGCCGGCCCGGCAGCGGCGTCAGGCAGGCTGCCACCACGCGGTGATCGCAGGGAAGGAAAGGGCATCGACAGGGCGGCAGCAGCTTGGAAAACAGGCGCAGGCAACGGACCCGCACACCGACGGCGGCGAGCATAGGTGCTGCCATCGGCCGGCGCGCCCCGGCCCCCGGGCGCGGCCGGGGAAGGCGCGCAATTTGCCCGGACTGGGCAAGTGCGCGCGGCACCCGGCCCTGCGGCGGCAGGAATCGGGATGGGCGCTCCCTACAATCGTTTGCATGCCCGCCGGTACCGATCTCCAGCCCCCAGCCCTCCTGCCGGCGGCTCAGCATGCGCCAGCCCTGGCGGCGGGCGAGCGGTCCGCGCTGGCGCTGGCAGCCGGTGCAGTGACAGCCCTGGCGGCCCTGCTGCTGCTGGCCTGGGCCCTGCCCCAGGCCCTGCCCGAGCCCCGGCTCAACCCGGGTGGCGCGGCCCTGTTGGTGCTGTTCGCCGCGACCGTGCTGGTCGGCGGCGTGGCACTGGCGCTTCGAACGGTGCTGCACAACACGCCGTGGAGGCCCCTTCCGGCTGGCGCTGGCGCGCTGCAGGCCCAACCTGCCCAATCGATCGCCACGACGCCCCAGCGGTCTGCCAGCCCGCTGGGCTGGCAGATCGACCTGCTGCGGCGCCTGCCCGGCGTGGCACTGCTGCTGCAACCCGCCCCCGGTGACTGGGTGGTGATCGCCGTGCACCGCGCTGCCGAGGCCGCGCCCGGCACAGGCGCCGACCCGGCCTGGGCCGACCTGCCCCCGGGGCTGTCGCAGGAGCGGCTGCAGCCACTCACCCAGTTGCTGGCGGCCCATCCGCGCTGGCCGCAGGCGGCGATCCGGTCCTGCCTGCCCTCCGCAGGCGGCATGCCCGCACCGGGCATCGCCGTGCCCGTCGCCGGGCCCACTGCGCGCTGCCTGCCCCTGGCCGACGGCGCCTGCGTGGCCTGGTTGCCGCCGGACGGCGCCTCCGTGCCACTGCTCGATGAGCGCGAGTCGATCGCCTACAGCGTGTCGCATGACCTGCGCGCGCCGATCCGCGTGATCGAGGGTTTCACCCGCATCGTGCGCGAGGACTACGGCCAGGTGCTCGACCGCATCGGCAACGACCACCTCGACCGTGTGCTCGGTGCCAGCACGCGCATGAACAGCATGATCGACGCGCTGCTGGCGCTGTCGCGCCTGTCGTCCCAGCCGCTGGCCCGCCAGGCCGTGCCACTGTCGCAGATGGCCGGCCAGATCGCCCAGGAACTGCAGCAGCAGGCGCCGCAGCGGCGGGTGGAGTTCGCCATCCAGCCCGGGCTGACGGCGCAGGGCGACCCCACCCTGCTGCACAGCCTGCTGGAGAACCTGCTCGGCAATGCCTGGAAGTACAGCGCCCGGCGCGAGGTGGCCCACATCGCGCTGCGCTGCACGCCGCGCCAGCTGCCGGCCGAGGAAGGCAACAACGCCCCGCCGCGCCCGGTCTACGAGGTGAGTGACGACGGCGCCGGCTTCGACATGCGCTTTGCCGAGCGGCTGTTCAGCCCCTTCCAGCGCCTGCACAGCGCCAGCGAGTTCACCGGCCACGGCGTGGGCCTCGCCTCGGTGCGCCGCATCGTGCAGCGCCACGGTGGCGAGATCTGGGCCGAAGCGCAGGTCGACCGCGGCGCGCGCTTCTACTTCACACTGCCCTGAGGGCCCCCTGCCACCGCAGGGCACGCCATGGTCAGAGCTGCCCGGGCAGCGACAACTGCTCCAGCGCCGCCACCATCGCGGCCGCACTGTCCTCGATCGGCCGGCCTTCCTGACGGGCGAGGCGCTGCAGGCGCTCCAGCGCAACCTGGCGCGGCAGCGACAGGCGGTGCATGAGGATGCCCACGGCGAGCGCCACCGATTGGCGCAGCGGGTCGGCCGGCACCGCCTGGCCGGCGGGCTGGCCCGCAGCGGCCGGGGCCGCGGTTGCCGTCGATGGCAAGACCGCCTCCGGGCGGGCCGTTGACGGCGGCGGGGCACTGCGGGCACGCGCCTGCGCCTCGGCATAGGCCTGCTCGACCGCCGGCACGATCTGGGCCACGTCCAGCGGCTTGACCAGGTAGGCCAGTGCCCCCAGCGCCCGGATCTGTGCCAGCGTGGCCTCGTCATTGAAGGCCGACAGGAACATGAACGGGATGTGCAGGTGGTCGCGCAGGTAGGCGGCGACGTCGAAACCGCTCAGGCCGTCCATGCGGATGTCCAGCAGCGCCAGCTCGGGGCGGTGCTGGCGCGCCAGCAGGATGGCGTCGTCGCCGTTGTCCGCGTCGATCACCTCGAAGCCGGCGTGCGTCAGGCCGTGCACGACCGTGGCCAGCACCAGCCGGTCGTCGTCCACGACCAGCAGCCGTCGGCGCGGCGCCGGCGCGGGGATCTGCGGGAGGACCTGCGGGGAAAGGAAGTCACTGCTCATGTCTGCCTGCCTGTCATCGGCCTGCCGCGGCACGGCCGTCCAGTCGATTGGACGCTCGATCGTTCATCGTCGTCATCGCCCCGCACTGTGCCACGGTCGGCCGCATGTTCGGCCCTGCCGACGGCCCCGTCATCCGGCCAGCGCCGCCGTGGCGGTTCCGGCCGCCGCGGCTGGCCGGGCCCGCGCCACCACCGGCGCCGCCAGCGACACCACGGCCACCACCCGGGTACCGCGCTGGCTGATGCCCAGCGAGGCATGGCGGCGCGGCAGCAGCGCACGCACCAGGCCCAGGCCGGAGACGGTGGCCGGCCGGTTCTCGATGCGGAAGTCCGGTGGCAGCTGGCCCTCGTTGCCGATCTCCACACGCACCCCCTCGGCTTCACCGACCAGCCGGCAGCTCACCGCGCGGTCCGAACGGCTGTGCTTGATGGCGTTGGTGAGCAACTCGTTGAGCGTCAGCGCGATCGGGATGGACTCGGCCTCCGGCAGGGTCCAGTCCACCGCGGCGCCGTCCGCGCCGGGTTCGACGGTCAATTCGATCGGCCGGCCGAAGGTGCGCTGCACCGACTGCGCGATCGCCTCGACAACGCTGCGCACCGCCAGCGGCCCGACCTGGCCGACCTGCAGGCCGTACACCTGGGCGATCGCCTGCACCTGGCCGACCACTTCGGTGATCACGGGCTGCACCTCGGGGCGGCGCTGCCCCACCTGCTGCAGCAGCCCGGCCACGCCCTGCAGGTTGTTCTTGATGCGGTGGTGCACCTCCTGCACCAGCATCTCGCGCTGGGCGATGGCGGCGGCCAGCTCGGCGCGCTGCGCGGCACGCTGCGCCGTCACGTCGGAGGCCACTAGCAGCACCTGGTCGACCCGCTCACCCGCGCGCGCCAGCGGCAGGAACCGAGCCTCCCAGGTCTGCGCGCCGCCGTCCTCACGCGGCAGGACGTACTCGCGCTGGGTCACCGCGTCGGGCACCCCCAGCGCAGCGCGCAGGTCGTCGCGCATGCGCTGGGCGATCGGCGCAGGGTAGAGCTGCTCGGGCGGACGGCCCACAGCCTCCTCGGCCTCGACGCCACAGACCTTGGCCGCAACCCGGTTGATCTGCCGCACCTCCAGCGTGGCCGCGTCGAAGAGCGTGATGGCCATCGGCGCGGCTTCGATGATGCGCTGCAGCGAGGCCCGCGCCTCGGCGATGCGCGCCTCTGCCTGGCGGCGCTGCTCGATGTCCATCAGCGCGTAGGTCAGCTCGCGTGCGCCGCTCATGCTCACCGTGGCCACGGCGTTGCCGACCACCCAGAAGGTGCGCCCGTCGCGCCCCTGTACGCGGCACTCGAACTTGACCGCCTCGCCGTCACGCAGCTCGTCGAACAGCTCCAGGCTGTGGCGGAAGGGGTGGTACTCGTCGCGCGTGGCCACCGCGTCGATCGGCTGGCCCAGGAAATCGCCCAGGTCGCCGCCGAACATGCGCCGCGCCGAGCGGTTGAGCCAGGAGATCACGCCCGCGTCGTTGACGGTGACGATGCCCACCAGCACCGAGTCCAGCACCGCCCGCGTGCGGTCGGCCTGCTGGCCAAGCACCTGCGCCATCTGCTCGCGCTCGCGCGCCAGTGCCTCCAGCTGCACCTGCTGGGTCTTCAGGCGGGTGATTTCGGACAGCACCGCGATGGCCTGGGGCGTGTCACTGCCAGGTCCGCCCCCCGGGCCGGTGCGGCGGATCGTCAGCGCGTACCACTGCGCCTGGCCGGCGTCGCCCGGCACCTCCAGCTCCGCCTCGTAGAGCACGCCCTGGTCGAGCGTGTCGTCGAGCCGGTTGGAGGCGACGATGCCGCTGGTGTGCGTGGCCAGCAGGGCACGGATGTCCGAGCCCACCCCGGCGCCCGCGCCCAGGCGCAGCATGCGCTCGAAGCGGCGGTTGCAGTGCATCAGCGTGTAGCCGCGCATCGAGGCAATGCCCGCCGGCGAGCTCTCCAGGATGGTGGACAGCTCGGCCAGCAGCTGCTCGGCGCGCTCCTGCGCCTGGTGCTGGTCGGTGATGTCACGCGTGACTACCGAGGTGGTTGGCCGCCCCGAGGCGAGCCGGCCTGGCTCGATGCGCGTGACCAGCCAGCGCAGCCCCAGCTCGGGGTGGTGGATGGCGTAGCGCGCCTCGCAGCGCTCACCCGCCTTGAGGGCGCGCTGCAGGCGCTCGAACTCGGGCAGCGAGGCGGGCACCACCAGCTCGCGCCGCACCGAGGCCTGCAGCACGCCACCCGCCGACGGCGCACCCAGGCTGCCACGGTCGGCGGACTCGGGCCCGCGCAGGGTGGCCAGGCCGACCCCGGCAGTGTCCACCAGCGTGCCCAGCTGCAGGCGCGCCATGTCGCGCTCCTCCTCGGCGGTGCGGTCCTCCAGCATGCACATGGTGCGGCGCTGTCCGCCACGCGCCTCGTAGCAGCGCAGCAGCGCCCGCACCCAGCGCGCACTGCCGTCGGGACGGGGCAGCGGGCCCTCGGAGGCCACCCAGGCGCCACCCGGCTCCAGCGCCACCGCCATGCGGCCATCGCCCCACTGCAGCACGGCGCGCACCGCCTGGCTGGCCTCGCGCAGTTCCACCAGCGCGCCGCCAACCAATTCCTCGAAGGCCTGGTTGGCGCGCAGCACCAGCCCACCGTCATCGAACAGCGCCATGCCCAGCGGCGAGAGGTCGAACCACTGGTCCAGCTCGCGCGAGAACCGCTCGGCCTGCTCGCGCGCCACGTGCTCGACGGTGGTCTCCTGCATCACCACCATCAACAGCCGGCGCTGGTCCTGCGTCAGGGTGAGGTAGCGCGCCGAGCGCACCCAGCGCAGCTGGCCGTGCTGGTCGAGCAGGCGCTGCTCGACCAGCGCCGGCACGCGCGGATCGTGCGGATCACGCTGCAGGCGCTCGCGCTCGCGCAGCGCTTCGGCGCGATCCTGCTCGGGCAGCAGCTGGATCGGATCGGTGCCGACGAGTTGGGCACGAGTACACCCGCACAGGTCGGCGTAGGCCTGGTTGACGTCGATGAGACGGAAGGACTCGTCCTGCAATGCCACCGGAAAGGGCGACACCCAGAGCATGCCGTGCAGCTCGCGCAGCGTGGCATCGCCGATCTCCAGCACTGGCAGGCTGCTGCTGACGCGCCGCCGCAGCGCAGCCGCATCCAGCGGCAGGCAGAGCACCCAATGGCGCGCATCGAGCCGGCTGAACACCGGCAGGGCACCTCCCGCCGCGGCCAGCAGGGCCGGTGCGGCCAGCGCCTCGCCGCTTGCCAGGCAGCTGTGCAGCCAATCCACCAACGCGGGATCGAACACCCGCCCCAGATCGGCCAGCACCATGCCAGGCTCGCAGGGCAGGCTGCGCAGCGCGGCCGTGTTGGCGTACTGCAGCCGGCCGGAGGCATCAAACGCCAGCAGGGGTTCGACCAGGCTGTCGAACAGCGTGCGCGGCAGCGCGTCGGTGAGAGCGGGGGGGGCCATGGGCCGGGGTGCCGTCAGCGGGAAACTGATAAAGCGTGCAGTGTATGCAGCGCTTCGCCCCTTGCGGCCGCCCGCCGGCCCACCCGGTCACGTCAGCTGCATCGCACCGCTGAGGGCGTGCAGCAACGCACGGTTGACCCCCCTCATCTCCAGCAGGCTGGCCTCGGCATGCTCGCGGATGTCGTGGCCAAAGCCGCCCTCGGTGGCCCGAGCCAGCTGGAGGGCATGCAGATACGGTCCACCCGATCCGAGCAGGGCGTGCTCGACGGCGTCCGGCACGGGGATGGTGTGCAGCAGCTCTTCGAAGGGCTTCTTCATCATGCGGTCGAGCAGCGAGAACACGCCGCAGATGAACATCTCGCCCTTGCTGGCCTCGTCGCCGAGTTCCAGCGCCAGGGCTTCCATCATCAGGCCGCGGCGCACCGCGGCATACATCAGCGGGCGCTGGTCGGGGTCGTTGCCTGCGGTCACGAGCAGCAGCGCCAGCCAGCGCTTGAGGCGCTGGTAGCCCAGCATCATGACCGCGTGACTGAAGGAGGTGATCTCCACGCTCAGGCCGAACAGCGGCGAGTTGATGTAGCGCATCAACTTGTAGGCCAGGCTCGGGTCCCGCTTGAGCGTGCCTTCCAGGTCGCCCAGCGGCACCTCGTCTTCCACCTGGTTGATCAGTTCGATGATGGCGCTGAGCTCTGGGCGCCCACTCTCCGCCGCAGGGCGCCGCGCGGGTGTGCGCAGGCCGCGCAGCGTCGGTGCGGGCACCGGTGCGACATCCACCCGGGGCACCTCGGCCAGGGGCCAGCCGATCACCGCAGTGGCGCCACGGTCGAAGGCGGCCTCCATCTGCGCCAGGTTGGTCACGCCGTCCTGCCAGAAACCGATGGAGCGTCGCACCCCGGCCGGCACCACGCCATCGGCGCGGCGCTCGTCGGAGATGTCGATGATCGAGTACTTGAAGCAGCCCAGCATGTCCTTGGGCAGGGGGTGGTCGGGTCGCCCGGACAGCAGCAGGCCGTTGCCATTGGCGGCCAGCGTCATGATCGACTCGCGATGGACCGGGTCGCAGGCCATGAACTTCGGCACCTCGATCAGCAGGCTCGGGCTGGGCTGCACCGTCAACAACTCGGCCAGCACGCTCTCGCTGCGGATCGACAGCGCGACCTTCGGTCCGTCGGCCGGCCACACGCGGCCGAGCGAACTGAGCAGCTCGGCCACCGGCAGCCACTGGCCCGGCACGATGGGGAAAACCGACAACCGCGTCGCCAGCGTCTGGCGCTTGCGGTCGATCACCGGTGCGTAGCTGAGGGCCACCTGGCCAAGGATGGGGGCGTCCATGAGTGTTTCTTGTGCTGGTTGGGAACGGGGAAGTTCGGGCGGGCCTGGCCCGAATCGGCGCGCGGTCAGCCGCTGATGTAGTTGAACAACGAGAGTTTCTGCACCATGGAGTAGGACTGCAGCGCCGCCTGGTAGCTGGTCTGGCGGTTCGTGAACTCGGAGATCGCCTGCACCATGTCGACGTCCTCGACGTTCGAGCGCGTGGTCTGCGCGGCCAGGATGCGCCCACCGGTGCGGGACTCGACCCCGTCGAGCCGGTTGAGCGTCTCGCCCACCATGGCGCGGGCGGACTGGAAGCTGCCGAGCACCTGGTCCATGTCGGAAATCCCGGCATTGACCGCCTGCATCACCTGGCCGTTGTTGGCGTTCGGATTCGACAGCGCCGCCACCGCACGGTCCAGCGCCTTGAAGACGTTGAGATCCGGCGTCGATTCGCCGACGTGGAAGCTGTCACCGCTCGCATCCGGTGTGCCGGAGACCGCAAACGAGATGCCCGGCACCACGGTGATGGCCTTGCCCGACTGGTAGGCGAAGCTGGTGTTGCCGTTGGCGTCGGCCATCGCGCTGCCGGTGGCGTCGTCGGTGACGCTGTAGCTCAGCGCGCCGGTGCTCGGATCCTGCGTGAAAGCGACGGAGTAGCTGTGGCTGGCCAGGGCGTTCCACGCCGACGGGTCGGTCACCGAGCCGGCGCTGACCCAGCCGCTGCCGGTGTTGGGCGTGGCGCTGGTGCCGGCGCTGGTTTCGAACACGCCGTTGCCGCTGCCCACCTGCAGCCAGACCTGGGGTCCGTCGATCGACAGCGGCAGGTTCTCGACGTTCGAGCCGGCCAGCCCGCCGCCGTTGGCAGCGGAGGTCACGCTGCTGCCGTTGTCCACGTAGGGACCCGAGGTGTTGCCCTGGCGCCCGAAGAGCAGGTTGCCGGCGCCGTCCTGCTGGTTGGCCACAGCGAAGAGCTGGTTGCGCAGCTCCTTGAGCTGGTTGGCCATCGTCAGGCGCTCGCTGCCGCTGTAGCCACCGTTGCCGGCGGCCACCAGGGCCTCGCGAGCCCGCTGCGCCAGGTCGCCCGCATCGCCCAGCGCCGACTCGGTCAGCGTCATCACGTTGCGGCTGGCGTCGAGCGTGCGCAGCATGCTGCGTCCGCGGGACTCCTCGACCAGCGCGCGCTCGACCTGCGCGGCGGCGGTCGGGTCGTCACCCGGGCGTTCCACGCGCTTGCCCGTCGTCATCTGCTGCTGGGCGCGCGACATCTCCTCCTGGCGGCGCTGCAGGGCGCTCACCGAGGACTCGAAGCTGTAGGCGGTGGAGACCCTCATCGCAGCGTCTCCTGCAGCGCAGGGCCGTCAACGGTGGATCGAAGCGGGATCATGGACATGGCGGGCACCTCAGCTTCCCAGCGAAATCAGCGTGTCGAACACCTTCTGCGCGACCTGCAGCACCTTGGCCGCCGCCTGGTAGCTCTGCTGGAAGTGGAGCAACTTGGCGGCCTCCTCGTCCAGGTTCACCCCGGTGACGGAGCCCAGCTGCTGCTGCGCGTCGCTGGCGAGGCTGGATGACACATCGGCACGCGAGGTGGCGGTCTGAACCCGCACACCCACATCGGCGATGACCTGCGAGAAATAGTCGGTGAACGTCGAGCCGCTGACCGTGGCCGTGGTGCCCAGTTGCTGCATGGCCAGCGCGTTGGCGTTGTTGCTGCGCGGCGAGGTGATGGAGGCGCCCTGGGCCGAGGCGGCGATGTCGTCGGTGCTCATTCCGGCGCCGACCTTCATGTTCAACGCACCCAGGGAATCGATCGAGAACAGCGCCGCGCCCGCCACGGGTTGGCCGCTGGCATCCACCTTGAGCGACCAGCCCGCTGCCTGCTGGTTGTTCATGGCGGTGGTGATGCCCTGCGCCATCGTGTCCAGGTGGGTCTTCGCCGCGGCCAGATCCTCGTCCTGGAACTGCAGCAGGCCGGCCATGCGCCCCCCCACCAGCGTGCTGGAGTCGAGCTGGCGAGACACCCCGGCCACGTCGAGCGACACCCGCATCAGCGAGGTGTCGCTGGCGTCCGGGCTGGCCTTGAACTGGTAGGCGTTGGTGCCGACCACCAGGCTCTGGCTGCCGCCCACGAACAGGTTCATCGAGCCGTCGTCCTGCTCGACCCGGTTGACCTGCACGTAGCTGCTCAGCTCCTTGATGAGCTGGTCGCGTGCGTCCAGCAGGTCATTGGGCTTCTGCGGGCTCCCGCGCGTGGCCGCCACCTGGCCGTTCAGGTCGGCGATGCGCTGCGTGAGGTTGTTGACCTCGGCCACGCTGTTCTTCAGGTCCTGCGACACGCCGCTTTGCAGGCTGGCCATGCTCTGGGCCGTGCTGCGGAACATGGAGGCCAGGTCGTCGGCGCGCTCCAGCACCACGCGGCGCGCCGAGGCATCGGCCGGCTCGGCCGCCACGTCGCCAAAGGCATTGAACAGCTGCGTCGCGGTGTAGCCCAGCCCGTTTTCCCCGGTGCCGATGCTCGATTCCAGCTGGCCGAGCATCTGGTTGCGCACCTTGTCGGCCGAAGCCTGCGAGTTGGTCTGCGCGACCTGGTCGGTCAGGAAGCCGTTGACCTCCCGCTCGACGGTACGGACTTCCACACCACGGCCGAAATAGCCCGAGCCGCTGTACAGACCCGACGCGGTCTCGGCCCTGACCGACTGACGCGAGTAGCCATCGACTCCGGCGTTGGCGATGTTGTGGCCGGTCGTGCTGAGCTGGGCCTGCGCAGCCATCATCCCACTGGCACCCAGCGAGAGCAGCGAGGTGGGGTTCATGGACGGCTCCTGGCGCCACTGCGCTGGATGGATCCATGCCGCAACGGGATCGGGGGCGCAAGGCGCGACGGGGCAGTGGACAAGGTGGACACGGGCGTGCTCCGGTTCGGGGTCATGCCGTCACACCCGACGTGCCGAGGCGGGTCGATGCTGCGGAGGCATCGGCCTGATCGACGAGGCGGCGGGTGGTCTGGATCACCCGGCCGAGCTTGGCGGCGTAGTCGGGATCGGTTGCATAGCCGGCGCGCTGAAGTCCGGTGGCAAAGGCCTGGGCGTCATTCGTGCGTTGCATCACACCCGAGTAGCGCGGACTGCCCGAAATCAGCTTGGCATAGTCGCGGAAGCTCTCCTCGTACGACCCGTAGGCGCGGAACGCCGCCTGCACCTTCTGCGCCCGGCCGTTGATCACCTCGGTGGTGGTGGTGACCACCACCGGGCCGTTCCAGTTGCCACCGGCCTTGATGCCGAAGAGGTTGTGCGAGTTCGTGCCATCGGCCCCACGGATCTCGCGCCGGCCCCAGCCAGTCTCGTGCGCCGACTGCGCCAGCATGAACTCGGCCGGGATGCCGCTTTGCGCCGCCACGGCCTGCGCCGCGGCGCGGTGGCGCTCGACGAACCGCGCCGCGTTGCCCCCCGTGCCGCCGGCTGCCTCGGGGGCGGCGGCAGCCGAACCGGCCGCGACCGCCCGGTAGGCTCCCGCGGCCGCACCCGCCGCACCTGCCGATGCCACCGGCGCCCAGCGGGCCGCGCCGGTCACGGCACCCGGCGCCGCCGCACCGCCCCGGGGAGCACCGGCGGACGCTCCCATCTGCCGCTCCAACTGCCGCGCAATCGCATCGGCCAACCCGCCCGGGATGCCGGCGAGCTGGGTGGCGTACTGCTGGTCGAGCATGCCGGTGGCCATCTCCGTGGCCTGGTTGTCGAGCATCCCGGTGGCCATCGTCGAGGCGCGCATGCTCTTCATCAGCTCCTGCATGAACAGCGACTCGAACTGCTTGGCCACCTCGCGGATCGCGCCCTTCGGGTCCTTGCGCGCCGTGGCCCGCAGTGCGTCAAGCCCGGCGCCGCCGGCGGCGAGTTGCTGGGTGGAAGCGACCATGGCCGACCCTCGCCCTCGCTCAGATCACTTCGATCTCGGCCTGCAGCGCACCCGCGGCCTTGATCGCCTGCAGGATGGCCAGCAGGTCGGCGGGCGTGGCGCCCAGCGAGTTGAGCGCCCGGACCACCTCGGTGAGCTTGGCACCGGCGGGCAGCTGGATCAGCGAGCCCGGCTCCTGCTTCAACGAGATGTCGACCTTCTCGGTCTGCACGGTCTGGCCGCCCGACAGCGGCGCGGGCTGGCTGACCACGGGCGTCGAGCTGATCGTCACCGACAGGTTGCCATGCGCCACCGCGCAGGGGCCGAGCGTGACCGCCTGGTTGACCACGATCGACCCGGTGCGGGCATTGATCACCACCCGCGCGGCGGGCGTGGCCAGTTCGATCGGCAGGTTCTCGATGTCGGCCAGGAAGCCCACGCGCTCGTCGGACGAGGCGGGCATCTTGACCTTCACGACGCGCCCGTCCTGAGCCAGCGCGGTGCCCTTGCCGAACTTGTCGTTGATGGCCCGGGCCACCGCGCGGGCGGTGGTGAAGTCGGCCGACGAGAGGTCGAGCTGCAGGCTGTCTCCCTGCGCCAGCGGCGTGGCCACCGCGCGCTCCACCGTGGCGCCGCCGGGAATGCGCCCGGCCGACAGGTGGTTGACCTGCACCTTGGAGCCGCCGGCCGAAGCCCCGGCGCCGGCCACCACGAGGTTGCCCTGCGCCAGCGCATAGGTCTGGCCGTCCGCGCCGCGCAGCGGGGTGGCGATGAGCGTGCCGCCGCGCAGGCTCTTGGCGTTGCCCAGCGAGGCCACCGTGATGTCGATCGGCTGGCCCGGCTGCGCAAACGGCGGCAGCGTGGCGGTGACCATCACCGCCGCGACATTGCGCACCTGCATGTTGGTGCCCGCCGGCACGGTGACGCCCAGCTGCTGCAGCATCGCCGTCAGGCTCTGCGAGGTGAAGGGCGTCTGGGTGGTCTGGTCACCGGTGCCGTCGAGGCCGACGACCAGGCCGTAGCCGACCAGCTGGTTGTTGCGCACCCCCTGGACGGTGGCCACTTCCTTGATGCGTGCGGCATCGGCCGCCAGCGGCCACCACAGCGCCGCGCTCGCCAGCAGGGATGCCGTGGCGATCGCACGGCGCAACCAAACAGTCTGCGTGTCCATGGGGGTCTGATCCTTCTTTCGTCAGACCCATTTTGGGCAGCCTCAGACCGGCAGAAGATTCAAAAAGAAGCGACCCAGCCAGCCTATTCCCTGGGCGTCGGCCTGCTGGCCACGGCCACGCTGCTCGACGCGCACGTTGGCGATCTGCGCCGAGGCCACCATGTTGCCGGGCTGGATCGCCCGCGGGTCGACCTGGCCGGAAAAGCGCAGCACGTCGACGTTCTCGTTCACGCCGATCTGCTTCTCACCGGCGATGACGAGGTGGCCGTTGGGCAGCACCTCGATCACCGTGCAGGTCACCGTGCCCTCGAACTTGTTGGTGTTCTCGGTGCCGCCCTTGCCGGCAAAGGTGTTGCCACTGGAGGCGCCCACGCCGAGCTTGCCCAGCAGCGGCGCCTTCAGGAAGGGGAAGCCGGTGATCGAGCCGTCCACCGTCCCCTTCTTCTCCACCGAGCTGGTGGAGGTGGCGCTGGCGCTGACCTTCTCGACGATCTGCACCGTCAACGTGTCGCCCACCAGACGGGCGCGGTGGTCCTCGAACAGCGGGCGGTACTGCACCGGCTGGAAGATGGCGCCGTTGTTGACCGGCGCGGGTGCGACGACCACCGGACGGGCGGTGGTGACCGGCGGCATGTCCACCTTGGCGCTGCTGGGCATGAGCGCGCAGCCGGACAGCGCGCTGCCCAGCCACGCCGCCAGCAGGAACGTGCCCCGGCGGTGCGGCGGGTCGGGGAGTCGAAGGTCGGTCATGGTGCGGACTGCCCTCACAGCTGCGCCAGGCGCGCCAGCATCTGGTCGGAGGTCGAGATCGCCTTGGAGTTGAGCTCGTAGGCGCGCTGGGTCTGGATCATCGTCACCAGCTCCTCGACCACGTTGACGTTGGAGGTCTCGATGAAGCCCTGCGTGAGCGAGCCCATGCCGTCCGTGCCCGGTGCGCCGGTGTTGGGCGTGCCCGAGGCGGCCGTCTCGGCGTAGAGGTTACCCCCCTTGGCCTCCAGGCCGGCGGGGTTGACGAAGTTGGCGATCTGCAGCTGGCCGCGCGTCTCGGTGGCGGCCTGTCCGGGCAGCTGCACGCTCACCGTGCCGTCGGCGGCGATGGTGATCGACTGCGCGTTGGGCGGGATCGTGATGCCCGGCATCACCGTGTAGCCGGTGTTGGTGACGAGCTGACCGCTGGCGCTGAGCTGGAAGGAGCCGTCGCGCGTGTACGCGGTGCTGCCGTCGGGCATCTGGATCTGGAAGAAGCCGCTGCCCTTGACCGCCACGTCCAGCGGGTTGTTGCTCTGCTGCAGGTTGCCCTGGCTGAACTGGCGCGCGGTGGCCACGGTGCGCACGCCCAGGCCGATCTGTACGCCGGTGGGAAGCTGGGTCTGGTCGGAACTGGCCGCGCCGCTCTGGCGCAGCGTCTGGTACATCAGGTCCTCGAAGACCGCGTGTTCCTTCTTGTAGCCGTTGGTGGCGACGTTGGCGAGGTTGTGCGACACGACGTCCAGCTGGGTCTGCTGGGCTTCCATGCCGCTCTTCGAAATCCACAGGGCTCGCATCATGGCGGGGCTCCTCGTTCAGCGCTGCAAGGCGCTCAGTTCATCGACAGCAGCTGCTGGGCCTGCTGCTCGTCCTTCTCGGCGGTCTGCATCGAGCGCATCTGCATCTCGAACTGGCGCGCCGCGGAAATCATCGACACCATGGTCTCGACCGCGCTCACGTTCGAGCCCTCCAGCGCACCGTCCTGCAGCCGGGCGGTGGCATCGGCTGGCAGCGGATCGCCTTGGGCAGCGCGGAACAGTCCGTCGTCGCCCCGCTGCAGCGGCGCCTCGGGCGTCACCAGCTTGAGCCGGCCCACGGGGGTCAGCGAGCCGTTGGGCGCGCGGGCGGTGATTGAGCCATCGCTGGCGATCTGCAGTTCGCTGTTGGCCGGCACGGTGATCGGGCCGCCGTCGCCCAGCACGCTCAGCCCGCTGCGGTCGACCAAGGTGCCATCGTTGGCGATGTCCAGCGAACCGGCCCGCGTGTAGGCCTCGGTGCCATCGCGCGCCTGCACCGCCAGCCAGGCGTTGCCCCGCATCGCCACGTCCAGGTTGCGGCTGGTGGCGCTGACCACCCCGGCTTCCGGGTTGTAGCCCACCGTCGTCTCCAGCGCGTAGGCCCGCGTGGTCGCGCCATCGCCACGCACCGGAACGGCCCGGAAGGCCTGCATCTCGGCGCGAAAGCCGTTGGTCGAGACGTTCGCCAGGTTGTTCGACAGCAGCTCCTGGCGCTGCATCGTCGCCTTGGCGCCACCCATCGAGAGGTAGATCCTGCGGTCCATCCTGGCTCCTCGTCAGTCGGTCGCTTGGTCGGCCTGGAGCGGCATCAGCGCAGCGAGACCAGCGTCTGCAGCACCGAGTCCTGCGTCTTGATGGTCTGTGCGTTGGCCTGGTAGACGCGCTGCGCGGTGATCATGTTGACCAGCTCGGAGGTCAGGTCCACGTTGGACTCCTCAAGCGCGCCGGCCTGCAGCGAGCCCAGGCTGCCGGACTGGGGCGCCCCCACCGCGTTGGCCAGGCCGGACTCACCCGTGGCGCGCCACAGGTTGCCGCCCAGCGGCTGCAGGCCCTGCGGGTTGCGGAAGTTGGCCAGCGGGATCTGGCCGGCCGCCGCGGTCTGGCCGTTGGTGTAGCTGGCGGTGAGCACGCCATCGGGGCCCACGCTGATGTCGGCGATGCGCCCGGGCGCGCGCCCGCCGACCTGGTTCAGGTCGGTGACGCTGAACTGGCTGGCGTACTGCGTGATGCCGCTGAAGTCCACGCCGCCGGTGCCGGCGGTGGCGTCGTAGGTGAGATCGACCGCAGTGTGGGTGCCGCTGGCGGGGATGCTCAGGCTGAAGCGCGGCGTGCCAACGACCGCGCCGGAGGCGTCGAAGGTCAGCGTCTGCAGCACCGTGGAACCGGAGGCATCGGCGAGCGTGGCACCGTCGGCGGTGGCATAGACCTCCCAGGTGTCGTTGGTCGCCGGCGTGGCCGACGGATCGCCCTCGGCGGTCTTGCGGAAGTAGTAGCTCACCTCGACCGCCTCGCCGGCGCTGTCGTACACCGTCATCGAGGTTGCCTTGTTGTAGGACTGCGTGTTGGCCGGGTCGAAGGCCGCGGTGATCACGTCGCCGCGCGAGTCCAGGTTGATCTCCGCGGACACGCCGGTGGACATCGCCGGCGAGATCAGCCCGGTGGGCAGTTGCAGCGGCGCGAGCGTGCCGGTGGCGATCGCACCGGAGGCATCCAGCGCGTAGCCGAGCAGCTTGGCGCCGTCGGTGCTGGTGATGAAGCCTTCCTTGTCCAGCTTGAACTGGCCATTGCGGGTGTACAGCGGCAGCGCGTCGGCACCGGCGTCCGAGCCGGTGTCCTGCACCATGAAGAAGCCCGCGCCGTTGATGGCGATGTCCAGCGGGTTGCTGGTGCTGGTGATCGAGCCCTGGCTGAACTGCTGCGCCACGTCGGCCAGCCGCACGCCGATGCCGATGTCGCCGGTCATCATGCCGTTCACCGAGGTGGCGTACATGTCGGCGAATTCGGCCCGCGAGGCCTTGGCGCCGTAGGTGTTGGCGTTGGCGATGTTGTTGCCGATCACCTCCAGGTTCTTGCTGGAAGCGTTCAGTCCGGACAGGCCTTGCTGGAAATTCATGGGGTCGGCTCCTGGAGAGGTCGGGGCAGTCGGGGTCGGTCGGGGGTCGTTCAGTTCGAGAAGGCCTTGACGTCGCTGTAGGCCACGCTGCTGCCACCCGCCAGTTGCAGCGTCAGCGTGCTGCCGCTGGTGCTGACGGATTGCACTGCGTCGCGCATCAGCGGCGTGGCCGTCACCGTCTGGGTGCCGCGGTTGGCCACCACGCGAAAGCGCAGGCCGGTGGTGTCGGCGAGCCCCTCGGGCGCGGTCCACTCGAAGGCATGCCGCCCGCTGGTCTCGGCCCCCAGGTCCAGGGTGTCCACCACCCGGCCGGCGCCATTGAGCACCTCGACCTTGACCGAGTCGGCCGCGCCGGTCAGGTCGAAGGCGGCCTGGCCCGTGCCCGTCGCCTCCTCCACCGCCAGCGCATTGCCGGAGACCAGCACGCCCTTGCCGACCAGCGAGGCACTCTGCAGGGCCTGCATCTGCAGGAACTGCGAGGTCATCGACTGGATGCTCTCGTTGACCTTCTCGATGCCCGAGACGGTGTTGATCTGCGCCATCTGGCTGGTGACCTGGGCGTTGTCCATCGGGCTCAATGGATCCTGGTTCTTCATCTGCGTGACCAGCAGCTTCAGGAAGCGGTCGGCTGCCTCGCTGGTGGCGCTCTGAGTCGTGCTGCTGCCGTTGAGTTGCTGGTACAGGGATGCGGCATCGCTGCTGCCGGAGACGGAGGTGGTGCTCATGCGGGTCTACCTTTGGCTTGATCAGCTGCCCTGCCCCATCTGCAGGGTCTTGAGCAGCAGGGTCTTGGCGGTGTTCATCACTTCGACGTTGTTCTGGTACGAGCGCGAGGCCGAGATCATGTTGACCATCTCCTCCACCGCGTTGACGTTGGCATAGGTGACGTAGCCATCCGCGTCGGCCGCCGGGTGCTTCGGGTCGTGCACGCGCCGCCCGGGGGTCTGGTCCTCCAGCACCTGCGCCACGCGCACGCCGGCAGCGCCCTGGTCACCCATCGGCTGGGTCTGGAACAGCACCTGGCGGGCCTTGAAGCTCTGCCCGTCCGGGCCGGCCACGGTGTCGGCGTTGGCCAGGTTGGTGGCCACCGTGTTGAGGCGCTGGCTCTGCGCGCTGACGGCACTGCCGGCGACGCTGAAGATGTTGAGCATGGACATCGCGGGGCTCCTTGCGGGTCAGGCCGCCAGCCTCACTGGCCCTTGATGGCGTTGAGCATCGTGCTCACACTGCCATTCAGGAACCTCAGCGTGGCTTCGTACTTCACGGCGTTGTCGGCAAAGTTCGCGCGCTCGCGGTCCATGTCGACGGTGTTGCGGTCCAGGTTGGTCTGGCTGGCCGAGGCGTAGAGCAGCCCGGGCTCGCTGGCGGCGCCGGTCTTGGGTGCCAGGTGGCCGGCATGCGTCGTGGCCATGGACTGGGGCAGTGCCTGCGCGCCGGTGGCCTGGCGCAGCGCGGTGGCGAAATCCATGTCGCGCGCCACATAGCCGGGCGTGTCCGCGTTGGCGATGTTGCTGGCCAGCAGGCGCTGCCGCTCGGCACGCAGCACCAGCGCTTCGGACTGGAAGGCAAGCGGGTCGGAAAGACGGTCGAGCATGGGAGCAATCCGTGGCGGGGCGGGCGAGGCAGAAGAGGTCGGCGCCTGGCCGGCAGGCCCGGTGGGCGGCCGGACCCCGGCTTGCTGTCATTCTTGGACGGCTCGCCCCCGAACATGAGCGTGAAAAGGACCCTTCCAGCCACCCATCTCCGCTCTTGCACGGGCACAGACGCGCCCTAGAGTCCTGGCCCATGGTCACCCCATCCCTGCCCTCGCCCGCGCGCAGCCAATGCCGCGCCGCCGCGTGGGCTGCCTGCCTGGTCGGGGCCAGCCTCGCGCTGGGCTCAGGCGGTCACGCGCTGGCAGCCAATGCCGGTGACGCGGGGACCGGCGCCGCCGAGGCGGCGGACTCCACTGTCGCCTCGATCGCCCAGGCCCTGGCACTGACGCAGCAAAGCCTGCGCGCGCCGGCTGGTGCACGCGTCGAGGTGATCCCCGGCGCGCTCGACCCCCGGTTGAAGCTGGCGCCCTGCGCCCGCATCGAACCCCAGATTCCCCCCGGCGCACGCGCCTGGGGCCGTACTCGCGTGGCCTTGCGCTGCGTGAGCGGACCCGTGCGCTGGCAGGTCTACCTGCCGCTGACGGTACAGGTGTGGGCCCGCGCCGCGGTCCTGGCCACGGCCCAGCCCGCGGGCAGCACGCTCACGGCCGCCGACCTGCAACTCGCCGAGGTGGACCTGGCCGCAGCACTGGCACCGGCCTTCACCGCGCCGGGCGACCTGGTCGGCCGCACGCTGGCCGTCGCCCTGCCGGCACGCGCCACCGTGCGCGCCGACCTGCTGCGCCAGCGCCAGTGGTTCCAGGCCGGCGAGACCGTCACCGTCGTCGCGCAGGGGCAGGGCTACGCCGTGTCTGGCGAGGCCCAGGCGTTGGGCAATGGCGTCGAAGGCCAGAGCGTGCGCCTGCGCACCGACAGCGGCCGCATCATCACCGCGATGCCGGTGGGCACGCGCCGCGTGGAGCTGCCGCTGTGAAGCCGCTCCAACCCGCCGCACCCCCCCGAATTCGGGAATGGCACCCTCAAGTCCGCCGAGGGGACTCCGAAAAGTGGGTGGACAGTGTTCTGGCAACCCGACCCGCACAGAACCGAAGCGGTGGCATGGCCGCCGACGGTGCCCCGGCACCCTCGATGCAGGACCGTGCCGCACAATCGGCGCTGTCAGACCTCGCTTGCAAGAACTCAGATCTGGACCGGTATCGGCGCCAAGGAGTACGTGATGAAAATCGGCAACACGGCAGTTTCCCCCAATGTCGCACCCGTGGGCCAGCCCGCCACGCGCGGCGCTGCCGACGGTGCGCGCACCAGCAACACCTCGTCCGCCGGCAACGCCAGCGGCACTGGCGAGGCCAGCGCCACCGTGAGTCTGTCCGGAGCAGCCAAGGCGCTGCTCGATGGCGCCGACGGAACCTTCGATGCCAACAAGGTCGAGCAGGTGCGCCAGTCGATCGCCGATGGCAGCTACAAGGTGAACGCCGAAGCCATCGCCGACAAGCTGCTCGCCAACGCCCAGGAAGTGCTGGGCAAGTCCGGCAGCGCTCGTTGAGCCAGGGCAGCGTTGCCCTCGCGGGTACGTTGCCTGATCTCGTTTGCCTGACCTTTCGCGCCCGGCCCGCAAGCCAGGTGTGCGGCGTCAGCGTTGCCCGCTTCTGACCGAGCTCTAACCCATGAACGCACCGTTGCCGAACACAGATCCGACCGAACGGGGACTCCCCGCCCAGGGTCACGACCCGGCGCTCGAAGGCCTGTTGCAGGCGGTGGAAACCGAGCTCGGGGACCTCGGCGAGGCGCTGCGCCGGCGCGACATCGGCGGCATCGAATCGCATGCCCAGGCGCTGCACCGTGCCCTGGAGCGCGCGGTCGACAGCTTTACCCGCGCAGCCCGGGCGGGCGGCGGGGTACCCCCGGCGTTGCGCTCGCGGCTGATGACGGCCGGCGGGCAGGTGGCTGCACAGCGCGAATCACTGGCACGCGCCACGGTGGCCCTGGATCGCGCGATGGACGTCCTGATGCCCGGCGGCAGCCCGGCGGTCTACGGCGCCACCGGTGCGCGTAGCCTGAGCGCGTACCAGAACTGAACCGCGGCATCGCGCCAGCGCCGGCGCGGCACCAACGACAACGGCCCCCTTTTGGGGGCCGTTGTCGTTGGCAGCACTGTGAGGCACTCGGCAGCGGCGATGCCGCCGGGGGCGATCAGTCGTCGCGCCGCGATATACCAACCATCACCGCAGCACGCACGATGGCCTGCACCAGCGCATCGTCCACCGGCTGGCTGTAGCGCTGCTTCACGTGGCGGATGCCCTTGCCCACACCCTCCAGCTCGGGGAATTCCGCACCCAGCATGGCGCCATTGAACACCTGCAGGTGCGCATGCGCCTTGTGCGTGACGATGGCGAGCAGGTTGCGCCCCTCGCTCACGAAGGTGAGGTTGCCCCATTTCACGGTCTGCTCCAGCTGCGGCGCCGCCGCAAGCACCGCCTGCTGCAGCGCGCGCGCGGTCGCCACCTGGTTGGGCGCGAGCGTGTCGAAATAGGTGGCCACGAGGGCACTGGGGCGAACGAGATGACGCATGAAACTTCTTCCGTCTCGCACTGGGCGACGGGCGCTGCCCGATGATGGGCAGCGCGGCCGACCGATCGGGCCGGCGCGATGCGAGCACACGGGCAGCAACCCCGCCAGATACCGGACCCCAAGGGATCGGCATGCAGGCGCTTGGTGCGGCCCGTCATGTGCTCCAGACCGTGCAAGGCGTGAACAATGACACAGCCATGCTAACAAACTCTGCCACCCCAATGCAGCGCAACAGCGCCGGCCCGGGGGGCTGTCCAGCATCAGTGCAGGGCCGTCGAATCGTCGTAGTGACGGCCGAGTTGCAGCGACAGTTGCCGCAGCTGCCATGAGCTGCTGCCATGGCCCAGTGCAATGCGCTCACGTGCGTACGCACGGTCCTGGCCCATGCGCAGCAGTTGCACCGGCCACCCTTCCGCGGCCATCAGGCGCTGGAAGCGCTCCAGCACGGCACGCTCCAGGCGCGGTGCAGCCGGCCCGGCGGATCGGCCATCGGCCACCGCCCGCCGGGCGTCCTGTGCCTGCTGCCAGGCCGACATCAGCGGCGCAAAGGCCGAGACGCAGCGGAATTCGGTGGGCAGTTCGTCGGGGAGGTGTTCGGTCACCTCGGGTCGTGGGAGCAGCATGGCCACCTCGGTTCAATTGGACTGATCGTCAATGACACCGAGCGTAGCCGCCCCCCCCGCGAATGAAGGGTTGATAAGGGCAACCGACCGGGCCCACTCCCGGCTCAAGCCGCGCGCAGATCTGCCGTTTCGGGCTGACCTGAGCGCGCCGCCGCGCCATCCCACCCGAAGGGTTCAGGTCTTCGGCAGGGTCACGCCGACCTGGCCCTGGTATTTGCCGCCGCGGTCCTTGTAGCTGGTCTCGCAGACCTCGTCACTCTCGAAGAACAGCACCTGGGCGCAGCCCTCACCGGCGTAGATCTTGGCCGGCAGTGGCGTGGTGTTGCTGAACTCCAGCGTCACGTAGCCCTCCCATTCCGGCTCGAACGGCGTGACATTGACGATGATCCCGCAGCGAGCGTAGGTGCTCTTGCCCAGGCAGACGGTCAGCACGCTGCGCGGGATGCGGAAGTACTCCACCGTACGGGCCAGCGCGAAGCTGTTGGGTGGGATGATGCAGACATCGCCCTTGAAGTCCACGAAGCTCTTCTCGTCGAAGTTCTTCGGATCCACCACTGTCGAGTGCACGTTGGTGAAGATCTTGAACTCGTCGGCGCAGCGGATATCGTAGCCATAGCTGCTGGTACCGTAGCTGACGATCTTGTGGCCGTCGCTCGCGTAGCGAACCTGGCCGGGCTCGAAGGGCTCGATCATCTGGTACTGCTCGGCCATGCGGCGGATCCACTTGTCGCTCTTGATGCTCATGCGCTTTCTTTCCAGGGCGCCCCGCCCGACCTGTCGCACCCGCGAAGGCCCACCTGTGGGGCCCCGGCATTCTAGGTTCGTGCCGTGCACGCCACGCTGGCCGCCGCCATCGGGCCCGCGGCAGGCACAAATCCCGCGCTTTCGCACGGTCTCATCCCCCGGACACTGGCATTGCGCCGCCGTTCGTGGTCCAGTCCACACTGCAGGGGTGCATGCGGTTGCGTATTGACGACCCCACCGCCTGCCACGCCGCCAGCTTCCGGAGTTCCGCCATGGCACGCTCGCGCTCCTGTCTGCGCCCTGCCGCCGACCTGCTCGCCCAGTACGCCGAGTACCACCGCGACCAGCGCAACATCGCAACCCACCAAGCGGGCATCCCGCTGATCGTCTTCGCCCTTGGCGTGTTGCTGGCGCGACCCACGCTGGCGCTGGATGCGGGCCTGCCCTGGGCGCTGACGCCCGCTTGGTGCGTCTGGGTGGTCGTGAGTCTCTGGTACCTGACCCGAGGGGAGCCACTGCTGGGGTTCACCGTCAGCGCCGGCATCGCCGCACTGATCGCCCTCGGGCAGCCGCTCGCAGCCGCCTCGCTGGGCACCTGGCTCGGCCTCGGGCTGGGTTGCTTCACGCTCGGCTGGCTGATCCAGTTTGTCGGCCACTACTACGAAGGCCGCCGGCCGGCCTTTGTCGATGACCTGATCGGCCTGCTCGTGGGGCCGATGTTCATCACCGCCGAAGCGCTCTTCGCGCTGGGCTGGAAGCCCGGCCTGCAGGCCGCCATCGAGCGCCGTGCCGGCCCGGTGGTGCTGCACGACCTCGCTGCGCGCGCCTGACGGCCCTTACGCGGCGCCCAGCAGCGGCGAACTCACCCGATGCCGGGCTGCAGGCCTTGCAGCTCCTGCGGGGTGTTGGCGTTGACAAAGGCGCCGGCATCGTCGAACAGCACCTCCACGCTGCGCTGGCCGTCGGTCCAACGGTCGATGCGGCGCTGCCCGCCCTGGATGAAGCGCACCAGGCTGTTGAGCACGCCGGTGTACATCAGGCAGAACACCGGCTGGCGCTGGCGCTGGCCGGCCTCGTCCCGCGTCACGGCCATCGCGATGTCGGCCTGCGCCTCGGCCAGGCCCCGCGCCAGGCGCTCGACCAAGTCCACGGGGAAGCGCGGGCTGTCGCAGGGCACGGTGACCAGGTAGGGCGTCTCGCAGTGCTCCAGCCCGGCGAGGAAGCCGGCCAGCGGGCCGGGATAGTCCGGCAGGGCATCCGGCCAGACAGGTGCGCCCAGGCTCTCGTAGGCGCCCAGGTTGCGGTTCGCATTGAGCATCACAGCACCCACCTGGGGCGACAGGCGCAGCAGCGCGTGCAGTGCCAGCGGCATGCCCTGGTGGTTCTGCAGCCCCTTGTCGACCCCGCCCATGCGGCTGCCGCGGCCGCCGGCCAGCACGAGGCCGGTGATGTCGTCCCTGGAGATCATCGCAAGCGTCCTTCCACGTTTTTTGAGCGGCCGCTCACTCGGCCAGGTCAAAGGCCTGCGTCTCCACCTGCACGAAGGCAGCGGTGAAGTCCGCCAACGCGCGATAGACCCGGGCCCCCGGGTGCGCGGCCACCGCCTCGCACAGCGCGCCGGCCCAGGGCTGCAGGTGTGCGCGGAAGAAACGCGCCTGCCCGCCCAGGTGGCAGTGCGCCGCGTCGTCACCCGCGATCAGCCAGCGCATCACCTCCAGGACGAAGGCGATGTGGTCCTCCGTCTCGCCGCTGTCCGCCGCACGGGCCAGGCCCAGCTCGGCCAGGGCGGCACGCAGCTGCGCCAGCGGCAGCTCGTTGAGGTGGCCGGCGAGGTGGTAGGAGGCGTAGAGGAACACCTCCGGCCGGCCGACACCGCCGAACAGCGCCTCGTACTCCGCAGCGATCTGCGCCGGCGGGGTCTGCCTCAGCAGGCCGACCAGCACCTGCCAGGGGGCCTCCAGCCAGGCACCGGCCTGCGGCGCCTCGGTCACCGCCACCCGCAGTGCGGCCAGCAGGGCCTCGTCCGGCGGCGCCTGCCAGAGTCGCGCCAGTAGGCCGTAAAGCTCGGCGCGGGCCAATTCCTCGGCATCGTCGGCGGCGCGCTGGCCGGGTGGCTGGAAGGTCAGGGGGCGAGGGTCGGTCATCGGGGCAAGGCGCTGGCGCTCGGATGGATCGGGGGGGCAGAAGGCAGCTGCCGGGGTCACAGGTCGGTGATGCGTACTTCCCGGGTCTGGCTGGCCATGTCGATCACCCGGCAGTCGCCGCACATTTTCAGGCGTTCGGCCGCTGCTCCCTGGAAGGCGGGGTGGTTGCCGACGCGGGCCATCACGGCCTGCAGCGCCTGCAGCGTGCCGAAGGGCTTGCCGCAGCGCACGCACTGCGCCGGCTCGGCCTCGTGCAGCACCCGGGTGGTCTTGCGGGCGCGCACACCATCGGCCAGCCACAGGCGTGGTTCGAGCTGCAGAGCGTCTTCCGGGCAGGTCTTGACGCACAGGCCGCACTGCACGCAGTTCTTCTCGGTGAAGCGCAGTTGCGGGCGCTCCGGGTTGTCTGCCAGCGCCTGCGACGGGCAGGC